>JABAOG010022160.1_pt1 | contig 12089 bp, 14 predicted proteins | sample 7062131 | NCBI WGS metagenome assembly JABAOG01 (sample SAMN14538629, study PRJNA623070) | marine sediment metagenome | biome: marine biome [ENVO:00000428]; feature: marine pelagic biome [ENVO:01000023]; material: deep marine sediment [ENVO:00002113] | place: India: Arabian Sea | collected... | reverse complement strand
TGGTGAGATGTCGAGCTCCTCGACGCGGAACTCGACGGCGTTGCCGTTGATCACCACATCGAAGATCTGGGCCAGCTCGGGCTGGAGCGCCATCATCGCCAGCCTCTCGGCGCCAACTGCTTGGGGGGCGACGACGGCATCGGCGCCGGCGAGCAGCAGTTTCCGCTCCGACTCCATCTCCGTGGCTCGGCAGATCACGCGCAGGTCGGGCCGCAGGGACTTGGCTGACAGGGCGATGACGAGGTTGTCGGAGTCGTCGGCGACACAGGCGATCAGAGCCGCCGCCGATTCCACTCCTGCCAGCTCGAGCACGTCGTTGTGGGTGGCGNNACGCTCCGGCCCCCTGGGCTGCTTCGGCCCGTCCGGCGTCTGACTCGATGACCGCCACGTCGATGTCACGATCGCGCAAGGCGGTCCAGACCTGACGCCCTACCCGCCCCCAGCCGCAGACGATGACGTGGCCGGCGAGGCGTGAGATGTCTCGTTCCATCTTTCTTCTCCTCCGTACCTCGCCAAGGTCGACGAGGTACTCGAACGAGGCAATGGCAGTGTAAAGAGCCACCCCGAGACCGCCGACCAGCACGAAGACTGTCCAGACCTCCCCCGCCGTCGACATCGGGAAGACCTCGCCAAACCCGACGGTGGTGACGGTGATGGCCACCATATAGAAGGCCTGGAACGGAGATACCCCCTCGATGACCATGTAGCCGATGGTCCCGACGACTGCCACGAACGCCAGCATGGCGACGCCGTAGAGAAGTGGGCGTCGAGGCCTCATTCGTTGTGACCCATAGGTTGGCTCTAGGGCTGGTCGCCGCCGAGGAAGTCCTCGACGGTCGCTTCTTCGAGGAATTCCCGGAAACGTGCTACCTCTTCCTCTTCATCCTCGTCCTCGAAGTGGACGCCGGCTTCATCGAGGACTGCCGGTGAGGCGAGGACCGGAGTGCCGGTGCGCACCGCGAGGGCGATGGCGTCGGAGGGCCGCGAGGAAACCTTGACCTCTTTGCCGGACACATCGAGCGAGAGGTCGGCGAAGTAGATGGCATCACGCATCTCGGTTATCACCACCCTTACTGCCAGGGCCCCGACCGCGTCGATGACCGACCTCATCAGGTCGTGGGTGAGTGGGCGGGGGGGTTGCACACCTTCCATGGCCGTGGCGATCGCGGTGGCTTCGTTGGCACCGATCCAGATGGGCAGATAACGGCTCCCTTCCTGCTCCTTGAGCAGGACTATTGGCTGATTAGAGGGCAATTCCACCCTCACACCGACTATCTCCATCGGGATTGGAGCTGTGTCTGAGGCCATGCCGCGAGGTTATCACCGCCGTGGCGCCACACCACGAGAGTGTCAGAGGTGACCCAGATCCGACAGCAGGGCCGTGGGCTCTTCCACGAGCCGCTCCATGTCGAAAACGGCCCAGATGGAGCGGAGGTTTCGATAAAAACCCTCCCAGTCGAGGCCGTAACCGACGAGGTACTCATCACCGACCTCGAACCCGCGGTATTCGATGGGCACGTCGGCCAGCCGGCGCCGGCTCTTGTCTAGCAAAGCCGCCGTCGAGACCGATCCTGCGCCCCGGTCGGTAATCATCCTCCGCAGAGTGGTGAGAGTAAGCCCCGTGTCGATGATGTCCTCGACGATTATCACGTTGCGGTCGAAGAGGGGGGTCGACGTGTCGAGTGTCACGCCTATCTTCCCGCTCGCTCCGTAACGGTTCAACCCGAGGAAGTCGACTTCTGCGTTGACGGGGACGGACCTGACCAGGTCGGCACCGAAGGGGACCGAACCGTTGAGGATGACCAGGAACAACGGATTACGGTCGCTGTAATCGGCGGCTATCGCCACGCCCAACTCGGCGACTCTCGACCTGATCTCCTCCTCGGGAAGCACCTCGGACGCGAGCGGGACGTCAGCCATCGTTGGCGCCTGTCACCAGCCCCATCCAGTAGGTCAATGTGCTCAGGAAGGAAGTCGGCGCCGGGTCGGGATTTCTGGTGATGTCGATGACTGGAGGGGGCTCGGGCACCGACTCGTCGCCTGGTGGCGAGGGAGGGTCTCCGGTAACGCCCTGGGCTGCAGTGTGAAGGAAGGTCTCGACGTCGGCCTCGACGACCAAGGGAGCGGGGTCGACTCGGGGCGTCGTCGGGTGGTAAGGAATCCCGGCGAGAAGGGTCCCATTGATGGCCAGGTCATCGAAGGCCCAATCGAAGAGCTCGATGGCGTCGGAGAAGTGCGCCCTCTTCCCCACGGAGTTGAAGACAACTGCGAACAGCCTCCGCCCTTCGCGCTCGGCGGCACCCACGTAGGTCAGCCCGGCGTTTGGGGTCTCCCCCGTCTTGATGCCGATGGACCCTTCGTAGGAGTTGAGGATCCGATTGGTGTTGCTGGCCGCTCTCGGCTCTCCGCCGGGAGTGTCCGGGAAGACCATCATTCGTGACCGGGAGATCGTCTCGAATTCCGGGATCGACATGGCCTGCCGGGCCACGATCAGCATGTCCCGCGGCGTCGAGTAATGGCCGCCTGCGTCCAACCCGTGTGGGTTGGCGAAACGGGTGTTCTCCATCCCCAGCTCGGCGGCACGCTCGTTCATCATCTGGACGAAACCCTCGACCGAACCACCGATGTGCTCTGCGATCGCTGCAGCCGAGTCATTGCCCGAGCGGATCATTGCGGCACGCACGAGTGCCCTCAGCTTCACCGTCTCCCCGGCGACCAGCCCGATCTCCTGTCCCCCGGTGCCTGCCGCCTCCTCCGAGATGACCACATCATCGTCGAGCCCGGCGTTCTCGAGGGCGAGCAGGACGGTCATGATCTTGGTGATCGAGGCCATCGGCCGGGGATCGTCGGCGTTCCACTCGGCGAGCACCATCTCTGACATCTCGTCATAGACGATCCAAGACGACGCTGTCACGGTCGGAGGCCCCTCGTGAGGGAACCCGTCCTCGTTGTGGATTGGGAACACGAACGGCGAGGCCATGGCTGGAAGCGCAGCCATCAAGATCAGAAAGGCGGCCAAGACGGCCGAGCGAGCGAGTTTGTTCATGATTTCAGATGCTGTCTCAGTTCGGATGCCAGGAGCGCCCTGTGCATCGCCTGCACGGAGTCGGAGCTCGACTCCAGCACGTCTTTCGCCCTTGCCTTAGCCTCCGGGTTGGAGGCCTTGAGCAGTGGAGCGACCAACTGCTTCAGCAGGTCCGCTTCCCGCTCGGATGAGAGCTTCACCGTACGGAGATGACGTGGCTCGAGGCCCTGGTCCATGAGCCTCTTGGCCTCCATGGCCACGATGCCGGCATCCGCCGGGAAGACCACCGAGTCGGGGATCGGACGGATCAAGCCTATGTCGATCAACGCGTCTAGTTGATCGTCCTCGAGCTTGGACCGCTTGAGCAACTCGGCCCGGTCGAGGGGCTCACCCGTCTCCTCGAGATTCTGGGTTGCAGCCGAGGCTTCGCCCGAGGCGTCCTCGCCCCGTTCCCAGAGAGTCAGCTTCGACTTGATGACTTTCAGCGGCAGGAAGTGGTCACGTTGCTGCTGGAGGATGAATCTGAGCCTGGCGACGTCGTTGCTGTCGAACTGACGGTATCCGGAGCCAGACCGATCCGGGTCGATCAGCCCCTGGCTCTCGAGGAATCTGATCTTCGAGACCGAGACATCGGGGAAGTCGTCCCTGAGGAGGTTGATGACCTCACCAATGCTCAGCTCGCTGGTCTCAGGCATCACCGCGAGCGACGATGAAATGGAACCGGCCGACCAGCACCTCATCACCGGCCTCCAGGCTTGCGCTGTCGACCCGCTCGTCGTTCACGTAGGTGCCGTTGGTCGNNGAGGAAGATGTCGCTCTCGGGGTGCCTCCCGACAGTGGTGTTCCCGTCTCTGAGCACAAAGCTCATCCCCTTCCTCGGGCCCCTCTCGACGACGATCGCAAAGCCCGATAGACCTTCGACGTGGGCCGCCTCGTCGGGGCTCAGGGGATGCTCGGCCCGGTCGGCTATGGGCACGTAGAGCACCGTGGGGTCGGTTTCGACCTCTACTTCAGGTTTGGGCTCGGTATTGTCTTTGCCCTCGGATTCGGTCATCGTGACCTGATGATAGGTGCATGGCCGAAATCGCCCGGTGACTACTCGGTCATATCCTTGTATGCAGCCGCATCGAGCAAGCCATCGGTGCTGATCTCACCGCTCACCTCGATCTCAACGAGCCAGCCGTCCTCGTACGGGCTGGTGTTGACCAGTTCCGGTGATTCGGCGACGGCATCGTTGATCGCCCCGATCGTGCCGCCAAACGGCGCATAGACCTCNNCACCTCGTCGCCCGTCTCGGGGAGCTCGACGTACACCACGTCACCGAGCTGATCCTGGGCGTAATCGGTGATGCCGATCCTCACCGTCGAATCACCGACTTTGCGAATCCACTCGTGCTCGTCGGTGTAATGAAGGTCTTCGGGTGTGTTCATCGACTCTCCTCGGGGTTGGCGCTCGACTCTAATTCGGAGACGATTCCCAGGGCGTCACCTGTGTACTGGATCGCGGTGATCCAGTAGAGGATGAGACCCGCCACCCCGGCGACCCACGCCAGGGGTCCGGTCAGCGGCTCCAGGAATGGTATCTCGGCCATGTAGAACCACCCGATGGACGAGTAGACGATGAATGTCGCCCACTTGCCCAGCCGTCTGACGGTGAGGGTCCCACCTCTTCTGGCGACGAGCCCGAAGGTCACGACAGCCATGTAGACCTCACGCACGATAAGTCCGATTCCGATCACGGGGGGCACGATTTCGGCGATCAACCCCGCAACGATGGCCGAAGCGATCATGAGACGGTCGGCCACCGGGTCGAGCACCTTGCCCAGCCTGGTCACCTGGCCGAGCCGGCGGGCGAGGTAGCCGTCGACCCAGTCGGTCGTGGCTACGACAGCGTAGAGGATGGTCGCCGCTGCAAGCCGGTCTGTCCCGAGGACCAGCCACCAGAACACCGGGATGACGGCCAGGCGGACGAACGAAATCATGTTGGGGATCGTGAAGATCCTGTCGGAGACCTGTTCCTCGCCAACCGTCACCGGGCGAGCGTAGTTCTCAGCGGCTGCGCTTCACGTCCCAGATGCCGCCCAGCCCGGCCTGGAGCCCGCCGAGCCCTGGAGCCTTGGCGAACTGGACACGATCGGAGCGATATGCCTCTGCGACCTGATTGCTGTAGAGGAGCAGATAAGGGAGGTCGCGGGCCAGGATCCGCTCCATGTCCCAGAGTGCCTGGCGTGCCTCGACGGGGGTGAATGCACCTTCGTATGCCGCCAACGCCTCTTCGAATCTCTTGCTCCGGTAGCCCGTGTTGTTCATCGGGCCATCTGCGGCGAACAACGCCCGGTAGTAGCCCGGCAGGGCAGGGTTGCCGAGCGTCCACCCCAGCATGTACATGTCGTAGTGCCGGGCTCCCTCGTCGTCCGGGGTGAAGGCGAGGTCGACGACGGTGTCGAAGTCAGTCTCCACCGGGCGTGCGTCGAAGCCGAGGACGCCGAGTGTGGCCGCGATGGCCTCTGCGTACTCAAGTCGGGCCGGGTCGTACTGGTCGCCCGGGGTGAGAATGGTGAGCGGTTGTGGCGGCTGACCGTCGATGGTGAGCCCGGTACCGGGGACCAGTCCCCCGTCCCTTGTCGACGGGGCCGTCTCCCATGCGTATCCGGCCTTCTCGAGGCCCTCGACTGCGTCCGCGAGCCGCTGCGCAAGGGGGCGCTGGTACGGAGCGGCCAGGGATTCGACGGTCTCGCGGTCGTGCCACTGCGTGTTGCCCGCGGGCACCAGCGACCACGCCTCCGGGCCGGCGTCGAGGGCCGGCCGGTCGAGTAGCAGCGCCAATGCCCGGCGGAAAGATGGCTCCGACATGGGTGCCCTGGTCAGGTTGAAGCCGAGATAGCGGATTCCGTTGCCCGGGCTCGTGATCACCTCGACATCGGGGCTGTTCTCGAGCGGCCCGAGCCGGTCGGCAGAGAGGCCACCGGGGGTGAGCACATAGTCGATCTCACCTGCCGCCAGGGCGTCGGTCGCCAAGGCTTCGTCGGCAAAGACGTGATACTCGACTCTGTCTGGTCCGTCGGAGATCGGGTAGCCCGGGTTGCTCACGCTGGTGATGACGTCTTCACCCACATCGCTGACCGCCAGGGGACCACCACCCACGTCCTTCTCCCCTGTCATGCCGTAGAGCGTCTCTGCGTTGATTCCGTCGATGGTCTGCCCCCAAACGTGCTGTGCCATTACCGGGGCGATCCCAACTGCGTGAGGCCAAACCGCCAGCTCGGGTCTCTCGGTGAACTCGATCACGACAGTGTGATCCCCGTTCGCTCTCACATCGGCGACAGTGGTCGGGAATGAGTCGGCCCAACTGCCACCAAGATGAAGTCCACGCACGGTGTCGAACGTGAACTCCAGGTCGTGCGCGGTCACCGGTGAGCCATCGCTCCATGAGATGTCTCGGGCCAGAGCGACACGAACGTGCCACCCGTCTCCCTCGTGCTGCGGTTCGGCGTGTCCGACGGCGAGCTCCGGCTCGAGGACCCCGCTCGAGGGGTCCACCGTGTAGAGGGCAGGCTTCGTGGGCCCGAGGACGTAGGAGTTCCAGACCGAGGGCTGTTTTCCATAGAAGACCCAGAAGTTGTCGGTCGTCACTCCGGAGAGAAGGCCCACCCGATAAGTGAACGGTTGTGGCTCCGTCGACTGCGTCGCCGGTTGCGGGGCACTGGTGCTCGTCGTCGACCCGGCGCTACCCAGCTCGGACGGCAAAGACTCCTCATGACCCGCGCTCGTCTGCGTGATCCCGGCGACCACCAAAGCGGCCAGGACCACCGTGGCGCCGATTGTTCGCAAAGTCTTCTCGTGCAAGCCCGACCTCCACCCACAAGATCGGCAAGCCTCTGGGGGCGCTTGAAGAGATCTAGAGGGCTTCGCTCAGGCGATCGAGAGCCGCTTCGAGCATCGTCTCGTCCTTGCAGAACGCGAAGCGCACGAATCCGGATCCCAGCTCGGGCCGGCTGTAGAACACGCTGGGCGGGATGGTGACGACGCCTGCTCTCGTCACGAGCTCCTTGCAGAAGGCGCGATCGTCCCTGGCGTCCGGGTGCCCGGCCATGAGGAAATACGTCCCCTGGGGAAGATACGGCTCGAATCCGACCGATTCGAGCCCCTTCGCCAGGAGATCCCGCTTGGATCTATACGAGGCCCGCATCTCTTCGTAGAACTCGGCGGGAGCGCCCATCGCTGCCACGGCGCCGTGCTGTACGGGGGTCGGAGTGGTGAATGTGAGGAACTGGTGCGCCGAGCGGAGGCCTGCCGTCAGCTCCGCTGGGCCGATGGCCCAGCCCACCTTCCAGCCGGTCAAAGAAAAGGTCTTGCCGAGAGAGGAGAGGGTCAGGGTGCGACCCCACATCCCCTCCAGAGTCGCGAGCCGCCGGTGCGCCGCCTCGTAGGTCATCTCCTCGTAGACCTCGTCGCAGATCGCGATCGCCCCGAACTCGAGGCAAAGGTCGGCTATCGCCTGCAACTCCTCTGATGTGAAGACTCGCCCCGTCGGGTTGTGCGGGTTGTTGACCACGATGGCCTTGGTCTTCGGGCCGAAGGCGGCCCGAAGCTCATCGAGATCGAGAGCGAAATCCGGAGGGCGGAGGGCAACGTACGTCGGTGTGGCACCCACCAGAGAGGCGTGCACCGGGTAGGCGTCGTAGTAGGGCTCGACGACTACCACCTCGTCGCCGGGGTCGATCAGGCCCAGGAAGGCGGCGGCGAGCGCCTCGGTGCATCCGCAAGTGACGGTTACTTCGGTCGCCGGGTCGATCTGACGGTCGAGCAGTGGCCCGTAGCGGCCGGCGATCGCCTCCCGGAGAGCGGGAATGCCCGGGCTCGGTGGGTACTGGTCATTGCCGCCCTGTTCCATGGAACGGCCGGCGGCTTCCTTGACGAAGCCAGCACCATCCCAATTGGGGAAGCCCTGACCCAGGTTGATTGCATTGTGCTCGATCGCCAGCTCGGTCATCTCGGTGAAGATGGTGACACCAAATGGGGAGAGCCGGCGGGAGACGGGCATCTGGGGACAATACGGTTTGGGGAGGGGACGCGTCTAGCATTCGAAGTCGTTACGGGCCGTGGCTCAGCTTGGTTAGAGCGCTTGTCTGGGGGACAAGAGGTCGGCGGTTCAAATCCGCCCGGCCCGACCGTACTTCTGTCATACCGTCCGTGTAATCGTTCGGTCATGGGACAACGGACGTGGACCGACGAGCAGCTCCAGGAAGCCGTCGCCACCCAGAGGTCGTGGCGAGGCGTTCTCAGAGCGCTAGGCCTCAAGGCGACCTCAGGTGCTTCCATCGGGGTGGTCCGGCGACGTGCCCAAGCACTGGGTCTGGACACGGCGCATTTCACGGGTTCTCGCCAGTGGACAGACGAGCAACTGAGAGCAGCAATCGCCGGGGCGAGTTCTTGGCCGGAGGTAGCCGAGCTCCTTGGTCTGATCAAGGAACGTCGGACCGGCATCCGAGTCAAGGGCCACGCGCTGCGCCTGGGCATAGACGTCTCCCACCTCGACGACCCCGAACCGCCCCGACCCTCGCCTGACCTGCCTCACGACGCCCGATTGTCTGCGCTGCGTCACGCTGCGCCCCTCATCGCGTCCTCGTGGTTCACCTTGCGCGGGCTGCCGGTAGCCTTCCCTTCCGAACCTCAACAGTACGACCTCTTGGTGACGGCACCCGACGGGGTCAAGCGCGTCCAGGTGAAGAGCACGACCACGGCTACGTCCAACGGCCATTGGCAGGTTGGAATCGGGCACAGGCCCTACTCCCTGGAGAGGACGTCTGGGAAAGCACCGTACGATCCCGATGACCTCGATCTGTTCGTAGTGGTCGATGGAAGCGGAGGGATCTACCTGATCCCGATCGAAGCCGTTGCCGGGCTCACCGTGATCTATCTGAGCGCCTATCAGCAGTACAAGGTGGGGGACGTGTCGGGGCTCTTCGACTGAGCTCAGGGTCTGGTTGAAGCCCATCGTGAGGGTGGCCTAGCGTAGGGGACATCCCTCCGATAGCAGTTACGGGGATTGTATGAGGACGTCGGCGATCTTCATGTACGGCATGGCCACCGGACTGCTCGTCGCCTACGCGGCGGGCGGACTCCTCTACGCGATCAGTGGTGAATGGCTGTTGATCGGCGCCGCAGTGGCCCTTGCCGTGGCCCTGATCCTCCACCAGCGTCATCTGTCTCTCGCCAAGGGGCGCCGGTGGAAGAAGACGACCTGACACGCGCTAGTCCTTTCATGCGCCTCCAGGATGGCCCTCGAGAATCAGGGCTCTCGTGACGATGCAGTGAAGTAGGAACCCCTGCTCCCCTGCCGTTCCATGCATCGGCTGACAATCAACCCTGGGGTTCAGGGTTCCAGATGTCGAGTGCCGGCCCCGTGGAGGGGAGAGGGCCGGCGCTCGATGCACCGGGCTCGATGCCCGATCAGGCAATTGGCGGGCTGGCCTCGTCGTCTCCGACCCCTTCCTCCCGGTAGAGCCACCAACCCACCAGCACCGAGCCCACTCCCGCCACCAGCGCCAACACGACGAGGATGGTGGTGAGCCCGTTGGTGACACCGGTGAAGACCGCATCGGCCACGTCGGCCGTGGTCGTGGAGTCGATACTCGACACGATGGCGTTGCCGACGAGCCGCACCGCGAGCCACGCCAGCAGCCAGCCCAGGGCGGCCGCCCCCAGGAGGTATACCGACATCAGCCCTCGATGGGGCGCGAAGTAGAGCGCTCCCCCGGCGAGGAGCAGCGTGAGCACTGGGAGCACCCACACCAGCAAGTCGAGCAGCGCCGTCGTTTGCTGCACGGCCGCCAGACGCTCCGAGTCATAAACCTCGACGTTTCGCAGTCGATCCGGGATGCCCTCCTGCTCGTAGGTCTCGATGATCCTGGCGATGGTCTCGTCGATGTCGACCTGGTCGAGCAGCGCACCCGGTATCGCCCCACCCAGCTCGGTCAGCCGGGCGAACACCCGGTCGGCCACCGGGGCGAGCAATGGCTCGAGATCCACGGTCACGACTCCCCCCGCCGTCGACACCAGGGGAAGTTGGTCCCTGATGATCGCCACTGCGGCGGCATGCCCCCTCTCGTTGATCGTCGTCCAGGCGCTCCCATAGAGCTCTGAGTCGAAGAAGTCCTCGGTCTCCTCGAGGATCAGGTCGTTCACCCACGGCGCCATCAGCCCGGCCAACGGCGCCAGAGCGGGTGGAACCAAACTCCCCATCCGGTTCTCGGCGTCGATCCACGCGATCAGCTCTGTCGCGACGATCTCTGACAGTGCGTCCGTGACCACCTCGTCGGTGCCGATCGGACTCACGGTTTCGACCCAGGTCTCGGTGTCGAAGAGGACGTCGTGTGTCCAGCGGCTCGCGACCGTGGCCACCAATCCAGCGGTGGCGAGGATCAGAAGGACGATCGCCGCAGACCAGCGAGGACGGAGGAGCTTGGGGATCTTGGAGTCCACGAAGAATGTCTACCAGGTGGACAGGCCTCAGAAGATCGCCTGCCAGAGCCAGACGAGCAACTCGACGAGACGCCAACCCAAATAGAGAACCACCAGCACGATCATCACCTTGAACGTCCACGGCGTCTTGAGATCGTCAGGCTCCCGGTGATCGGTCATTGCCGTTCCCTTCGTCTCGTCACGAAGTGGATCGGGTTCCCGGTGAAGTCGTGGCTGTCACGAAGTCGGTTCTCGATGAAGCGCAGGTAGTCCTCTCCCAGCTCACCGCCCGACACGAAGAGCACGAAAGTCGGCGGGGCTGTCCCGGCTTGGACCACGTAGTGCAGCTTCGGTCTACGACCTTTCCGCACGGGTGGAGGATGGGCCGCCGTCCACTCCCTCATCTCACGATTCAGCACACCGGTGGGCACACGGTTGGATCTGGTCTCGAAGACAACCTCCAATGCGTCCGCCAGTCTGCCGACCCGGGCCCCTGTCTTGGCCGAGACTCGCAGCACCGGCGCCCATCCGATGAATGCGAACCGCTCGGGCAGCGAGCGCTCGGTCCACTCTCTCTGGTCCTCATCGAGAACATCCCACTTGTTGAGCAACACGACGAGCCCGGCTCCCGCCTCGATGATCTCACTGGCAATGCGCTGGTCCTGATGAGTGACTCCTTCGGTGGAGTCGATCATCAGGATGGCGACATCGGCGCGTATCAGGGCCTCCCGAGCGCGAATTACCGCGTAGAAGTCGGCGTCCTCGGTGATCTGTGGCTTGCGTCGTATGCCCGCGGTGTCCACGATCCGGTACAGGGACCCGGCGATGTCGACGTCGACGTCGATCGGATCGCGGGTGGTACCGGGGAGCTCCGAGACGATGACGCGCTCCTCGCCGGCGAGTCGGTTGAGAAGGGTCGACTTCCCGGTGTTGGGGCGACCGACGATCGCCACATGGGGGATGTCGACTGCCTCCGGCCCCTCCTTCTGTTCGGGGAGGGATCCCACCACGGCATCGAGCAGATCACCGACCCCGCGGCCGTGGTAGGCGCTGACCGGCATCGGCTGGCCCAACCCGAGCTTCCAGAAGTGGTCGACTTCCCACTCCTGCTGAAGGCTGTCCATCTTGTTGACCGCGACGATGACCGGCACACCGGCGGCGCGGAGAATCGAGATCACCCCGGTGTCGTCGTCGCTCAACAAGGTGGTGCCGTCCACCACCAGGATGACCGCATCGGCGCCGGAGACCGCCCCTTCCGCCTGCTGGCGGATCGACATGTTCAAGTCATCCTCGGGTTTGACCTCCCAGCCTCCGGTGTCGACGACGATGAAGTTCCGGCCGGCCCAGTCGGCGTCGAACTGCCTGCGATCCCGGGTGACACCGGCCATCTCCTCGACGACGGCGGTGCGNNCGGTTGACCAATGTCGACTTGCCGAGGTTGGGACGACCCACGACGGCAACGACGGGGAGCGTGCTCACGTGGGATCCACTGGCCGTGGCGGGTGCATTTGGACTCAGGCGCTGATCAGGTCGAGGGCCTCGGTGGCGGTCCACTCGCGGTCGCGTTCCAGCCAGGAGTCCCCACCTGGCCGCGCGGTGAC
>JABAOG010005476.1_pt1 | contig 12090 bp, 11 predicted proteins | sample 7062131 | NCBI WGS metagenome assembly JABAOG01 (sample SAMN14538629, study PRJNA623070) | marine sediment metagenome | biome: marine biome [ENVO:00000428]; feature: marine pelagic biome [ENVO:01000023]; material: deep marine sediment [ENVO:00002113] | place: India: Arabian Sea | collected... | reverse complement strand
CGCCGCCGATATGAAAGGCAGCATCGCCGCCTTCATCACCGCCTGCGAGCGCTTTTGCGCCGCCCACCCGGTGCGCCGGGGCGCGCTCGGTCTGCTCATCACCAGCGACGAGGAGGGACCCGCCGTCGACGGCACGGTGCGGGTGCTCGAGGTGCTCGAGCGTCGTGGTGAGCGCATCGACTGGTGCCTGGTGGGCGAGCCATCGAGCCAGGAGCGGCTCGGGGATTGCGTGCGCAATGGCCGGCGCGGCTCCCTCAACGGACACGTCGTCGTCGCGGGCACCCAGGGACACGTGGCCTACGCCGAGGGGACGGTCAATCCGATCCACGCATTCGCGCGTGCCTTCGCGGCACTGGACGCGGAGGTCTGGGATACGGGCAACGAGGACTTTCCGCCCACCTCCTTTCAGATCTCCAACGTAAACGCCGGCACCGGCGCCGACAATGTCATCCCCGGCCAGCTGGAGGCGATGTTCAACTTCCGCTACTCGGCCGCGCTCAGCGCCGAGGCGCTGCGCGATCGGGTCGAGCGCGTGCTCACCGACCACGGCCTCGATTTCACGCTCACGTGGCGGCATTCGGGAGAGCCGTTTCTGACCCGACCGGGGGCGCTGCTCGACGCCACCCGCGGGGCGGTGCGCGAGATCGGCGGCGTCGACGCCACGCCCTCGACCGGCGGCGGCACCTCCGACGGACGCTTCATCGCCCCAACCGGCGCCCAGGTCGTCGAGCTCGGCCCCGTCAACGCCAGCATCCACAAGATCGACGAGCACGTGGGCGTCGACGATCTCGAGATCCTGTCACGCATCTACGAGCGCATTCTCGAGAAGCTGCTCGCCTAGCCCACCCGGGCCATTCCCGGCCGGGCGGCCCCGGACCACCTGCCGCGGCGCCGCCTGCGGCCGCCCAGTATCCAAAAAATCCAATTGTCTCAGCGATTATTATTGCTTAGATTAATGTTTGTCCTTCAGCAGCCCGGAATGCCCGCCATGGCCACGCGCTCGCGCCGCTTCTACTACAAGCAGAACCGCCTCAAGCAGCTGCGCGCCTTCTGCTACGCGGCCCAGAGCCAGAGCATCTCCAAGGCCGCCGAGCGCCTGTTTTTGAGTCAGCCCTCGGTGTCACTGCAGGTGCGCGCCCTCGAGCAGGAGCTCGATATCACCCTGTTCGAGCGCAAGGGCCCGCGCATCGCGCTGACCCCGGAGGGCCAGGTGCTCTACGAGCTGGCCCTGCCGCTGGTGGACGGCATCGACCACCTGCCGGATGCCTTCGCGGAGCGCCGCGGCGACCTGGACTCGGGAGAGCTCAACATCGCCGCGGGCGAATCCACCATCCTCTATATACTGCCGGAGCTGATGGCCGACTTCGCCCGCCAGCATCCGGGGATCCGCCTGCGTCTGCACAACGTCACCGGCCGCGACGGGCTCGCCCAGCTGCGCGCCGACGAGGTGGATTTCGCCGTCGGCTCGATGCTGGAGGTTCCCGACGACATCTCCTACGAGCCCATCTACGACTACGACACGGTGCTGATAACACCCCGTGACCATCCGCTGGCGGAGAAACCGGAGCCGGACCTGGAGGACATCAGCCCCCACGGCCTGATCCTGCCGCCCCGGCACCTGAGCACCTGGGGACTCGTCGATCTGGTATTCCGACAGCACAACCTCGACTACAAGGTGACCCTCGAGGCCGGCGGCTGGGAAGTGATCAAGAAATACGTCGAGCAGGGCCTGGGCGTGTCCATCGTCTCGGCCATCTGTCTCACCGTCAACGACCGCCTGAGCGTCCGGCCCCTGGGAAGGTACTTCCCGAGTCGCTCCTACGGGGTCGTGCTGCGTCGCGGAAAGTTCCTCTCCCCCGCGGCCAAGCGCTTCATCGACCTGATGGGCGCGCGCGGGGCCGAGAGAGCCCAGGCAGGGCCCGGAGTCCCACAACCAGTGGTATAGTGGTGGCGTGCCGGTGACCGGGGGGGGAGCGCCCCCGGTGGTGCGCCGGCCGAGGACTCCGGCCCGTCGGGCTCTCCCTTAGCGGGCGCGACAGGTCGAATGTGATCCCGTTAACCGGCCCGTGAAATCGACGCGACCGTCGTCACGGTACCGTATGGCGCCGTCTGGAAGGGCCCAAGAGATAAGCTAGAATCTTTTTATGGCTGACGAGCCGCATGGCAACGATGACGGTGGCCTGACAGTTCAAGAAGCGAAGCCGAAGCTAAAACGGCCGCCGCTTTACAAGGTGATGCTGCTGAACGACGACTACACGCCGATGGAGTTCGTGGTACATGTTTTAGAGTATTTCTTCGGCATGGACAGAGAGAAAGCCATACGCGTGATGTTACAGGTTCACACCCAGGGTAGTGGCGTGTGCGGCGTGTATTCGCGGGAAATTGCCGAGACAAAGGTTTCACAGGTCAACGACTACTCGAGAGAAAACAACCATCCATTGCTTTGCACGATGGAATTTGCCTAGGAAAAGGCACTAAAGCGAGCCCCACGCATGCTGAGTAAAGAGCTGGAATCGACACTGAACTCCGCTTTTCGCGACGCGCGCGAGAAGCGTCACGAGTTCATGACCGTCGAGCATTTATTGCTTGCGCTGCTGGACAACCCGACCGCGAGCAAGGTTCTGCGCGCGTGCGGCGCCGAAATCGACAAGCTCAAGCAGGAGCTGGCGAACTATCTCGACGACAGCACACCGATGCTGCCGGCCAAGGACGAGCGTGAGACGCAGCCCACCCTTGGCTTCCAGCGGGTGCTGCAGCGCGCGGTCTTCCACGTACAGTCCTCCGGCAAGAAAGAGGTCACGGGCGCCAACGTGCTGGTGGCGATATTCGGCGAGCGCGAGTCCCAGGCGGTCTATTTTCTGAACCGCCAGAACATCACCCGGCTCGATGTCGTCAACTACATCTCTCATGGCATATCGAAGGTGCACGACAACGAGGAAGGCGACGCCTTCGCGCCCAGCAGCGACGACGACAAGCCCTCGGAAGCCTCCGGCAAGTCGCCCCTTGAAGCCTATGCCGTGAACCTCAACCAGCAGGCACTGCTCGGCAAGATCGATCCGCTTATCGGTCGGCGCAACGAGGTGCAGCGAACGGTTCAGATCCTTTGCCGTCGTCGTAAGAACAACCCGCTCTACGTCGGAGAGGCCGGCGTCGGAAAAACGGCGATTGCCGAGGGACTCGCCAAGATGATCGTCGACGGCGACGTTCCCGACGTGCTCGAGAACAGCACCATCTACGCGCTCGACCTGGGCGCGCTGCTCGCCGGCACCAAGTACCGCGGCGACTTCGAGAAGCGCCTCAAGGGCGTGCTCGGGCAACTGAACAAGGAACCGGGTGCGATACTGTTCATCGACGAGATCCACACCATCATCGGTGCCGGCGCGGCCTCGGGCGGCGTCATGGATGCGTCGAATCTGATCAAGCCGATGCTCGCCTCGGGCGACCTGCGCTGCATCGGCTCGACCACCTATCAGGAATACCGCGGCATCTTCGAGAAGGACCGGGCGCTGTCGCGCCGGTTCCAGAAGATCGACGTGACCGAGCCGTCGGTGGAAGAGACCATCAAGATTCTGAACGGCCTCAAGTCGCGATTCGAGGAGCACCACGCGGTCAAGTACTCCCGCCAGGCCGTGCGTACCGCCGCGGAGCTTTCCGACCGCTACATCAACGACCGCTTCCTGCCGGACAAGGCCATCGACGTCATCGACGAGGCCGGCGCGCGCCACAAGCTTTTGCCGGCATCGAAACGGCGCAAGGTCGTGAGCGTAGCGGACATCGAGGAGGTCGTGTCAAAGATGGCGCGCATCCCGCCGAAGACCGTCTCCACCTCGGACAAGGACGTGCTGCGCAATCTCGACCGCGACCTCAAGATGGTGGTTTACGGCCAGGACGAAGCCATCGACACCCTCTCGGCCGCCATCAAGATGGCACGCTCGGGGCTGCGCGAAGGCAAGAAGCCCATCGGCTCGTTCCTGTTCTCCGGACCGACCGGTGTCGGCAAGACCGAGGTCACGCGGCAGCTGGCCCGGATCATGGGCATCGAGCTGATCCGCTTCGACATGTCCGAGTACATGGAGCGCCACACGGTGTCGCGGCTGATCGGCGCGCCGCCGGGCTACGTCGGCTTCGACCAGGGCGGGCTGCTCACCGAGGCCATCACCAAGCATCCCCACGCGGTGCTGCTGCTCGACGAGATCGAGAAGGCGCACCCGGACGTGTTCAACCTGCTGCTGCAGGTCATGGACCACGGCACGCTGACCGACAACAACGGCCGCAAGGCCGACTTCCGCAACGTCGTGCTGGTGATGACCACCAACGCGGGCGCCGATCAGATGAGCCGGCCGTCCATCGGCTTCACGGAGCAGGATCACAGCGGAGACAGCGGCGAAGTCATCAAGAAGATGTTTACGCCGGAGTTCCGCAACCGCCTCGACGCCATTGTCCAGTTCGGACCACTGGACGAGAAGACCATCGGCCACGTGGTCGACAAGTTCATCATCGAGCTGGAGAGTCAGCTCGAAGAGAAGCGGGTCTCCATCGAGGTCGACGAGAACGCGCGCGCATGGCTCGCCGAGCACGGCTTTGACAAGCTCATGGGCGCGCGACCCATGGCGCGGGTGATCCAGGAGAACATCAAGCGGCCGCTCGCAGAGGAGCTGCTGTTCGGGCGGCTCGAGGGAGGCGGGCGCGTTCGCATCGGCGTCACCGACGACAAGCTGTCGTTCGACTTCGAAAACGAAGCGGTAACCGACGACGTCGAATAGCGCTGACGGCCGTATCAGCAAAGCGCCGAGGATTCATTCAAGGGGGTAGCGGCCCCCTTGAATGCGTGTGAGGGGGAAAAAATCGATGAGAACCGTGCTCGCTGGCGTCCTGCTGCTCGTGTCGAGCCAGCTGGCAGCGCAATCCGGCTATGGTCAGCCCGACCCTCTGTTCACACCCGGCTACGCAGCTGCGCCGACAACCCCCGATCAAGTCGTCAGAAGCGGCATCGATCGCTTGAGCGGGTTTCTCATGGGCGTCCAGAACCCCTCACCCGATGTCATCCGCGGATTCCTCGATCGCGAGATCGCGCCGCATTTCGACTTCACGTACATGGCCCGCTGGGCCGCGGGACCCATGCATCGCCGATTGACCCCTCCCGAGCAGGCGCGTATGACCGAGGTGCTCAAGAACCTTTTCCTGTCGGCGCTGGCGAGGAATCTCGGCACCTTCACCCGGCCGCTGCCGCGGGTCGACGTGTACCCGGCGCGTGCCACCGCCGATGGCAGCCAGGCGACGGTTCCGGCACGCGTGGTCGGCTCCGACGGCGTGCTGGCCCGCCTCAGCTTTCGCTTCTACTGGAACGAGCGCGGCTGGCGGATATTCGACGTGTCGGCCAACGGGGCGAGCGCTGTCGCGTATTACAGGACGTATTTCGGCGAGATGTTCAGGCGTCACGGCCCGGACGCGGTGTTGCGCTGAGGATCGCGGGCGCGGTTCGACGTTTGAACGGCCCCGAGGCGCTGCCCGCCTCGCCGCTCGATTCCTGCCTGCCACTCACATCGAGCAAGTCGAGGAGCCCTTCATTCAGTCGACGGCGATGACCCTCGAGGATTCCCCCGGGGGGGCGTCGCCGAAATAGGTGCTGCCGTCCGGTTGCACGCTCCTGTAGATGGTCTTGCTCCGGCCCGTCGTTGAATCGTCGCCCGCCTGCTCGCCCGCCTGCCCCGCCTGTTCCTTGAGCCGCGCGCGGGTGGCCGCGTACGCCTCGGCCGCTTTCAGGGTGTTGTCGGCACGCTCGCGGCGGATCTCGGCGTCGCTGATCTGTCGCTGCGACGGCGAAGCGCTGACCTCGGAGCGATGGCGTGAAAACACCTTGGTGCGCTCGATCTCCCAGATTTCACCGCCGCGGAACGTGATGATGGTGATGAACGGGTCGGTCTCCTCGGGACCGGGAACGTAGTGCCACCGGGCGATAGTCGGGATGCGCGTGCGGCGAAAGGTGTCGAAGCTCATCTCGCCGTCGACCCCGCGATCGACCATGCCGCGCTTGACTTCCACCGCCTCGAGGCCCGGGGACGTCACCAGATCAGGCGGCCCGGCACGCACCAGCACTTCGCTCTCGGACATGCCCCTGCGCAGATGGAAATAGGCCGAGGACTCGATCTGGCCGGCTTCGGCCCGCGGTCCCGGCAGCAACCAGGCGCCGAGCAGCGCGGCCATAATCATCACAGCGCGCCCCGGTGGCTCGAGAATTCCCATGGCAGCCATATTGCACCCGCGCAAGCAGTCGACGGCGATACCTTAACATGGGACAGGCGCCGCGCCGGGGAGGTTCCTGGCCCCGCGTGCGGCGTCTGAGAAGCCAGTCACAGTTGCACCACCGGCGTGTGGCATCCTGGGGCACGCTTTCGCGCCGTCAGGCGGACCGGTAGAATTTCGCGCGCGTCTGCGCCGCCCGCGACGATGAGCGGGCGACGCTGCCGCCCAGCAGAAGCCCATCACCCCAGTGTCCGAGCACGAAAACCTGAGCGTCCTCGACCCCCGGCTGCCGCCGGCGGCGGGCGCGTGCCGACGCTGGACGTCGCTTTACGGCAGCAGTCGCGGACTTGCCATCGCCGGGGCCGCGCGCAACCACGCCGGCCCTTTGATGGTGGTGACGCCCGACGCAGCCTGCGCACAGCGCCTCGAGGAGGAGATCCGATTCTTTCTCGGAGCAGCCGTGGAGCAGACGCCGATCGTGAATTTTCCGGACTGGGAAACCCTTCCGTACGACACTTTCTCGCCGCACCAGGACATTGTCTCCGAGCGTCTTGCCACGCTCAGCCGCCTCTCGACACTGGAATGCGGCGTGCTCATCGTACCGATCACCACGCTCATGGTGCGTATCGCCCCGCGCACCTATCTGGACGCCAACTGCCTGCTCCTCGGCAGGGGCGACAGGCTCGATCTGACCGAGATGCGCGGCCGGCTCGAGCTCGCCGGCTACCGGTACGTCAGCCAGGTGATGGAGCACGGAGAGTTCGCGGTTCGTGGCTCGCTTATGGATCTCTTTCCGATGGGCAGCCCATTCCCCCTGCGAATCGATCTTCTCGACGACGAAATCGACAGCATCCGCACTTTCAATGCCGAGACCCAGCGCTCGGTCGAAACCGTCGACGAGATCCGCCTGCTCCCGGCCCGCGAGTTTCCTTTGACGCCGGAGAGCATCGCCCTGTTCCGCAGCCAGTGGCGTATCCACTTCGAGGGCGATCCGACGGCCTGCCCGGTTTATCGGGATGTCAGTCAGAATCTCGCCCCTGCCGGCATCGAGTACTACCTGGGGCTGTTTTTCGAGACGACCGCGACGCTCTTCGACTACCTGCGCGACGATACGCTGGTGGTGACGCTCGAGGACACGCACGACGCAGCGACGCACTTCTGGGAGGAGATCGGTGAGCGCTACGAGCAGCGGCGCCACGATCGCGAGCGCCCGCTGTTGCCGCCCGCCGAGGTGTTCATGCCAGTGGATACCGTGTGCGCCGGTCTCGAGCGCTATGCGCAGATCCGTATCGGTAGATTCGATGCCGACGAGTCTTGCGATCGCTTTGCCACTCGCGTGCCCACGGCACTCCCCGTCGACGCACGCGCCGAAAGGCCGCTGGCCGTGCTCAAGGACTTCCTCGAAAGGTTTCCGGGTCGGGTGCTGTTCGTAGCCGAGACCCCGGGGCGCCGCGAAGCGCTGCACGACACCCTGACGACCCACGGAGTCGAGGTGTCCCCTTACCACAGCTGGCGGGACTTCCTCGCCGACGAAGCGCGCCTGGGGCTGACCGTTGCGCCGCTCGAAGAGGGCGCCGTCCTGCTCGAGCCCGCCATCGCCATTGTCAGCGAGCCGCAGCTCTTCGGAGAGCGGGTCGTGCAGCGGCGCCGACGACGCACGGGCGGCCGCGACGCGGAGAGCATCNNCGCCGGTGGTGCACGAGAGCCATGGCGTCGGGCGCTATCGCGGACTGCAGACCGTCAGCACCGAGCACATGAGCGGAGAATTTCTCTGTATCGAGTACGCCGACGGCGACAAGCTCTATGTGCCGGTGTCCTCGCTGCATCTGGTTTCGCGCTATACCGGAGCCGACGCCGACCACGCACCGCTGCACAAGCTCGGCAGCCCCCAGTGGCAGAAGGCGCGCAAGAAGGCCGCCAGAAAGGCATTCGACGTGGCCGCCGAGCTTCTCGATATTCAAGCTCGCCGCGCGGCCCGCCCCGGCCATTGCTTCGATTTGCACCAGAGCGAGCTCAGAAGCTTCGTTCAGGGCTTCCGTTTCGAGGAGACGCCCGATCAGCAGGCCACCATCGATGCAGTGCTGGACGATATGGCGTCGGACAGGCCCATGGACCGGCTGGTGTGCGGCGACGTGGGCTTCGGCAAGACCGAGGTGGCCATGCGCGCCGCCTTCGTGGCCGTCCAGGACGGCAGGCAGGTCGCCATCCTCGTGCCCACCACGCTGCTCGCGCAGCAGCATCATCAGACTTTCTCCGATCGCTTCGCCGACTGGCCGGTGCGGGTGGAGCAGCTGTCGCGCTTCCGCTCACGAAAAGACCGCGATGCGGTCGTCGAGGATCTCGCTGCCGGTAAAATCGATATCGTCATCGGCACCCACCGCCTGCTGCAGCCCGAGATCCGTTTCAAGCGACTCGGCCTGGTCATCGTCGACGAGGAGCATCGATTCGGTGTGCGACAGAAAGAACGCTTGAAATCCCTCAGGGCTCAGGCCGACGTGCTGACCCTGACGGCAACGCCCATTCCGCGCACGCTCAACCTTGCGCTGTCCGGGCTGCGGGACCTGTCGTTGATCGCGACGCCGCCGGAGCGGCGTCTTTCCATCAAGACCTTCGTACGCCAGTGGGACAACGCGCTCATCCGAGAAGCGTTCCTGCGCGAAATACATCGCGGCGGACAGGTGTATTTCGTCCACAACAAGGTCGAAACCATCGATCGCATGGCGCGGGAGCTTCGTGAGCTGGTGCCCGAAGTGGACCTGCGTATCGCTCACGGCCAGATGCGCGAAAGGGAGCTCGAGCGCACGATGCTCGATTTCTATCACCGAAGATTCAACGTGCTCGTCTGCACGACCATCATCGAAACGGGCATCGACGTGCCGAGCGCCAATACGATCATCATCAACCGGGCGGACCGCTTCGGCCTCGCCCAGCTCCACCAGCTGCGCGGCCGGGTCGGCCGCTCCCACCACCGCGCCTACGCCTACCTGATCGTGCCGCAGCAGCGCGCCATGACCGCCGACGCGGTCAAGCGACTCGAGGCCATCGAGTCGCTCGAGGATCTGGGTATCGGTTTCACCCTCGCGACGCACGACCTGGAGATTCGCGGCGCCGGCGAGATCCTCGGCGAGGAGCAGAGCGGACAGATTCAAGAGATCGGCTACTCCCTGTACACGCGGCTGCTCGAGCGCGCCGTCGAAGCGCTCAAGGCCGGACGCACCCCGGAGCTCGACCGCGCGCTCGATCACGGCGCTGAGATCGACCTGCGCGTCCCCGCCCTCATTCCCGAGGACTACCTGCCCGACGTGCACGCGCGCCTGATCATGTACAAGCGCATCGCCAGTGCCCGCAACAGCGACGAGCTCCACGAGCTCAAGGTCGAGATGATCGACCGGTTCGGATTACTGCCGGAAGCCGTTCGTAATCTATTCGACATTACCGAGCTCAAGCTGAAGGCGACGCCGCTCGGCATCCGAAAGATCGACGTCGGCCGAGACGGCGGGCGCATTGTGTTCGCCGCCAAGCCCCAGGTAGACCCCGCGAGTATCGTGCGACTGATACAGAAAGAGCCGACCACCTACAAGTTCGACGGCACCGACAGGCTGCGCTTCTCCATGCAGCTCGAGACCGGTGGCGCACGCATCGACGCGCTCGACCATCTGCTCGATGCGCTCAGCCTGCGTGATGCCGCATGACCGGCACGTGTAGAATGAGCCCCATGATTCGGTGGCTTCGCACCCCGCTGACGGCACTGGTGGCGCTCTGTGCTGCGCTGCCGCCCGCTTACGGCGCCGAGCAGGAGGAGCTCACCTGGTACGCCGTCGAGATCATCGTCTTCGAGCGCAGCAGCGAAGTCGGGCGCAATGCCGAGGCATGGCCGATGGAGCCCGGAATCCCGGCCCTCGCCGATGCGCTCGAGCTGACGCGCGACGGCTTGTCGCCGCAGCAGCTTGCCGGCCAGGCACCCGCCGCGGCCGCCGAAGGTGAACAGACCGACAGCCCCGGCGAGGCGCCGGCGCAGAGCGAGCCGCTGCCCGAGTCGCCGATGGCCGCGGCAGAGCCCACGGGCCTGCCGCAGGCCTTTCAGCTGCTGCCCGAGGAGGACTACCGGCTGGCCGGGGCCTGGAAACGGCTCGATGCCTCGAGCGCGTTCCGACCGTTGCTGCACATTGCCTGGGTGCAGCCGGGTTACCCGCAAGAGCAGGCGCGCCTGGTGCACCTACGCAATGCCAACGCGGCGCTGGGTACCGTCGCACCGGCCGTCGACGCGGACATCGAGACACCCCCACCCGGCAGCCAGCCGGTGGGCTCAGGGGCAACGCTGGCCTCGCGCGTCATCGTTGCCCGGGACCCCTCCAGGGCGGCGCTCGATGGCACCGTGCGCGTGCACCGGGCACGCTACCTGCACGTCGCGGCGGACCTGCTCTACTACCGGCCGCTGCCGGGCGACTCGCCGCTGGCCGCAGCCGACAGCGCAGCCGGCGCGTCCCCGGTGCCCGATTCCCCCGATACCGGCCTCATCGAGCAGCTGATGGCCGAGGAAAACCGCTATCCGCGACTCTTCCGCCTGACCGAGAGTCGGCGCATGCGCTCGCGCGAGCTTCACTATCTCGACCACCCGCTGTTCGGCATGCTCGTGGAGATCGTGCCGCTGGAGCTGCCGGAGATGCCGCTGGAAGCGGTGTTGCCGTCGCAGGGCGAGACGCCCTCGGAGCAGATCGACAGCGAGCAGCCGGCGACCAATCGAAGCGGCGGCTGAGCTCAGCGGCCGCTCAGCAGCTGAGCGAGCAGCGCGCGTGCCGACTGCATGCCGGTCTCGAGATTGTCGAGGATGTCCTGCATGCTGATGGTCCCCTGCCCCCGACCCGCCGCTGCATTGGAAACCACCGCGCAGTGCGCGTAGCGCAGCTCGGCCTCGCGCGCGAGCGCCGCCTCCGGCATGCCCGTCATACCGACGATGTGGCAACCATCGCGCTCGAGTCGGTCGACCTCCGCGGCGCTCTCGAGACGCGGTCCTTGGGTGATGGCGTAGGTGCCCCAATCGCGCACCTCGACGCCCGCCTCGGCCGCCGCCGCAATCAATGACGCCCTCAGCTGTGGACAATAGGGCTCGGTAAAGTCCACGTGCACCACGTGGCTGAGATCGTCTTCGAAAAACGTGTGACCCCGCGACCACGTGTAGTCGACAATCTGATCCGGAACGGCGATGACGCCGGGGGTGAAATCCGCATGGATACCTCCCACCGCCGCCACCGCGACGATCTCTCGAATGCCGATTTCCTTCAATGCCCAGATGTTGGCCCGATAGTTCACCTTGTGCGGCGGAATGGTGTGCGCGGTGCCATGCCGGGGGAGAAAGGCGACGCTGCGCCCGCCGAGGGTGCCGTGGGTGACCGGGCCGGACGGCTCGCCCCAGGGCGTGCGCACGACTTCGCGACCGGTGATGGTCAGACCAATGAGATTGCTGAGGCCCGTGCCGCCGATGATGGCGATATCGGTCATGGGGGTTCAGTCGAGCCCCTGGCGCCCGGCCCAGTCGCGTGCAAACTGATAGGCGCTGCGCCCGCTGCGAGAACCGCGCGCCAGCGCCCACTGCAAGGCGGCGGCGCGCACCGCCTCGCTCTCGGGCGCCGCGACGTCGAAGCTCTTGAGCCAATGACTGACGATCTGCAGATATTGCTCCTGCTTGAACGGATAAAAGGAAAGCCAGAGTCCGAAACGCTCGGATAGCGAGATCTTCTCCTCGACAGCCTCCGAGTGATGAATTTCGCCGTTCACGTGGTGAGCGTCGAGGTTCTCACTCATGTACTCGGGCAGCAGATGGCGCCGGTTGGAGGTGGCGTAGATGAG
>JABAOG010028923.1_pt2 | contig 12097 bp, 9 predicted proteins | sample 7062131 | NCBI WGS metagenome assembly JABAOG01 (sample SAMN14538629, study PRJNA623070) | marine sediment metagenome | biome: marine biome [ENVO:00000428]; feature: marine pelagic biome [ENVO:01000023]; material: deep marine sediment [ENVO:00002113] | place: India: Arabian Sea | collected... | reverse complement strand
GAACTCGAAGTAGATATCTACGACGATGATAAAGGTAAAATCAAGATCAAGCCCGGGGTGCAGACTTTGCCGGGTGAACATGCCCTGGCATACGCGCGTGCTCGCGGCACGGAGGGTGGGGATTTTGACCGGGCAAACCGCCAGCAGCAGGTCATCATGGGCGTGTTCAATCGCGTCCTGGAATTCAACATGATCCCGACACTTCTTCAGAAAGCCCCAACACTGTATGCGGAATTATCCAGTGGCATTAATACCAATATGGATCTGAATGAAGCCATTAAGCTCGCCTGGCTGGTGAAGGATATTCCACCGGGAGAAATCAATAAGGGAATTATCGGAGCTGAACATGTAGCTTTTGGTAAATCACCCGATGGTTTAGATATTCTCAAGCCACTGCCGGATAAGATCAGAGTTTTACGAGATGAAGTTTTCAGCATCGAAGCAGCCACCCGGATGAATGAGGCTTCCAGCATGGATCCTGAAGAATTGATGGTTCAAGAAGGTGCCAGCTTATCCATTCTGAATGGAACCCTTACCCCAGGTTTGGCCGGGCGGACGGAAGAATACCTCAATAGTCTGGGAGCGAACGTCATTTTGACCGGGGATGCGGAGAGCAAACCGTACAATTACACGGAAATCTACGATTACACAGGAAATCCCTATTCGGTTGAATATTTTGTAGATTTAATGGGTATCTCGGAGTTCCGGATTTTCCAGCGCTTCAACCCGGCAAGCGAAGTAGACATGGCCATCATCCTGGGGAATGATTGGGCCGGCAGCAACCCCATGCCGTAGCAAAAATGGTATAAACCTTGCAGACTAATCCTCTGGAAGACAACAAATATGTCCCGAAAACCTCGTAATAAACCCCTGATTAATTATTTGCCGGCTGTCCTGATCACGGTATTTTTGATCGCCAGCTGTCTGGCAGCATACCTTACCTTCCGTATCGTCAGAGACCGGTTTGGAATTGGTGTTAATCCACTTGCCACCCCGGAGGTGATAATCGGTGCTGATGGCATGCCGATACCCCAGTCCAGTTTGGCTAATCCATTTGAGATCAATGCTCCCTTGCAGCCGGAAAACGGACCGCCACCGCATTCCTGGGATGGTACATCACGGATCAACGTGCTCTTATTGGGTGCCGACTCGCGGGAATGGGAAGCAAATTTTGGTCCACCTCGAACGGACACGATGATCTTGCTCACTCTCGACCCGCAGTCACAGACTGGCGGGATGCTTTCCTTACCGCGTGATATCTGGTTGGAAATCCCGGGTTATGGTTACGGCAAGATCAACCAGGCATATTTCTTCGGTGAAGCGGACCAGATCTATGGGGGCGGAGCCGGGTTGGCGATGGACACCGTGGAAAACTTCCTGGATATTAATATCGATTATTACGTAAAGATTGACTTCAATGCTTTCGTTCAGATCATCGATGAAATCGGTGGTCTGAAGGTTGATATCCCTTATGCAATCAGTGTGACACCCTTAGCCGGTCATGCAACACCTTTACAACCAGGTGTTCAGACTCTGCCTGGAGATCTGGCACTGGCTTATGCACGCGCCCGCAACACGGATGGTGGCGATTTGGATCGGGCAGTCCGTCAGCAGCAGGTCATCATGGCGATCCGTGACCGTTTGTTGAGCTTCGATCTTCTGCCAACGCTGATCCAGAAATCACCCATTCTTTACCAGCAGATCTCTTCAGGTGTGGAGACCAATCTGACCCTCAAACAGGCAATCCAGATCGGGTGGATGGCACGGAATATCCCGGAAGATCAGATTAGAAGGGAAGTCATCAGTTTCGATCAGGTTTATTACAGCACTTCACCCGGTGGAGCATTCATCCTGGTACCTATGATGGAGGAAATCTATGCATTGCGGGATGAGGTCTTTGGTGGGGCTCTTACGATCACGCCAAATGCCCTGGCGGGAATTGACAGCCAGGAGAGGATGCAGGCTGAAGAAGCATTGGTCTCCATTCTTAATGGAACGACGACCCCCGGCCTGGCAGCGAAAACCGAAGTTTATCTGAACGAACAGGGGGTGGCGATAACCGAGATTGGCAACGCCACCGATCTTTACAATGAATCGATACTGATCGATTACACTGGAAATCCCGGCACGGTGGATTACATTTCAGGTCTACTGCGCATACCCGTTCAGAGGATCTACCATCGATTTGAGCCGGAAAACTCCTCCGATGTTACCCTGATCCTTGGCGCGGATTGGGCGAACGATAACCCCTTGCCCTAAATAACAAACAGTTCTATGATTGTGGGATTATGGAAGAAATCCGTGGGGTCATCGAACGCGTCACATACTACAATCCTGAAAATGGATATTCTGTTCTGCAGATCAACCCGGAGGAGAGGAGGGATCGGCAGCCGGCGAGTGAACGGCTGATCACAGTAACCGGGAATTTACCGGAAATTTATCAGGGTGAACATGTCACCTTCCAGGGGGAGTGGAGCAATCATCCAACGTATGGATTGCAGTTCAAAGCTACTCGATACCAGCATTCAGCCCCGCTGACCATCGACGGGATCCGCAAGTACCTGGGATCCGGTCTGATCAAAGGTATCGGCAATAAGCTGGCGGAAAGGATCGTGGACCAATTCGGCAGGGATACTCTGGAGATCATTGAGAATGAACCGGAACGTCTCACGGAGGTGCCGGATATCGGGCGTAAACGTCTTCGCATGATCATGGATGCCTGGACTGAGCAGCGGCAGGTTAAGGAGATCATGCTTTTCCTTCACTCTCACGGTATCAGCACCAACTTATCCGTCAAGATCTTTAAAACATATGGCGAATCTGCTTTGCAGATCGTCCGCAGCGACCCATATCAGCTGTCGAAGGATATTTATGGGGTCGGTTTCAAAACAGCTGATCAAATCGCCCGGGCGATGGGTCTCCCGGTAGACCACCCATCCCGCATACAGGCTGGGATCCTGTACGCTCTGCAGAATGGTGTCTCCGATGGGCATACGTATTTGCCTGTAAATGTTTTAATCCGCGAGGCAGCGGCTTTACTGGGAGCGGCGGATACCTTGATTGAAAAAGGACTGAACGAACTGGTTCAAGCTGATGAACTGATCATCGAGCAAATTGGCGGGTCTGAAGGAGAAATGGCGTGCTACCTTCCGATGTATTATCAGGCAGAGGTGCGATCAGCTCAGATACTTGAGCAGCTGGTGGATTCAGCTATTGACCTGGGTGCGGTCCCACTGCCAGATCCTGGTTTGTCGGATGAACAACAAAGAGCTGTCGATTCAATTTTGAGACATCCGGTCAGCATTCTAACCGGTGGACCAGGGACTGGAAAAACCACCACCATCCGGGTATTAACAAATGCATTATCAAGCATGAAAGTTCGTTTTGCGCTGGCTGCCCCCACAGGGAGGGCTGCCAAGCGACTTTCTGAAGCGACTGGCTACCCGGCAAGTACGATCCATCGCTTGCTCGCTTACCAGCCCGGGGAAGGGTTTAAACATCATCAGAAAAACCCGCTCCCGGTGGAGTTCTTGATTGTTGATGAAGCTTCGATGCTGGACATCCTCCTTTCATATCAATTGGTCAGCGCCTTACGCCCCGGCACCTTCGTGCTGCTGGTGGGGGATGTGGATCAACTGCCCTCTGTTGGGGCTGGAGATGTTCTCCGAGAGCTGATCGACAGCGAAGTTGCCAATGTTTCTCATTTGACCCAGATTTTCCGCCAGTCTGCGAATTCAAAAATCATCACAAATGCACATAGCATTAACCAGGGGGAACAACCAGCCTTCGGCAAAGAGAGCAGAGATTTTTTCTTTTTCAGTGCCAACACTCCAGAAGAGGCTGGAGATTGGGTGGTTGACGTTGTCTGTCAGCGCATTCCACGCAAATTTAGTCTCGACCCGGTAGAGGATATCCAGGTGCTGGCACCGATGTACCGCGGCCCGGTCGGTGTGGATACGCTGAATGAGCGTCTTCAGGCTCAATTGAATCCTGGTGGACCGAAAAGACCGGAACGAGCTTTTTTTGGCAGGACTTTCCGGGTGGGGGATAAGGTGATGCAGACCCAGAATAATTATGATAAAGATGTCTTCAATGGGGATATTGGGATGGTTGGTCATATTGACCCGGAAGATCAGACGGTAGCGATTGAGATCGACGGAAGACCAGTTATCTACGAGTGGAGTGAAATGGATCAATTGGTCCTGGCTTATGCTGTTTCAGTCCACAAATCTCAAGGCTCCGAATTCAAAGCGGTTGTCATCCCGGTAGTCACCAGCCATTACATTATGCTGCAGAGGAATCTGCTGTATACTGCTGTGACACGCGCCAAAGAACTGTGCGTGCTGGTCGGCAGTCGGAAAGCGATTGCGATCGCTGTCAATAACAATAAAGTCAATCAAAGATACTCCGCCCTGAGCTGGCGATTAAAATCAACCGGGAATACAGGACTATGATGAGATCCGAAGAACATTTAACTGCTGATGCATTCATATTGAACAGGAGGATTGCCACGGCAGGATATTTTGGCGCTTTTATTTTGCTGGGCATTGCCATGTCTTTTGTGGGGCCAATTCTGCCCATACTGACAGAAAGAGTCAGCACGACATTTGGCGGCATCAGCTATCTTTTTGCAGTTCGGTCCATGGGTTATCTGATTGGAATCCTGATCGCGGGACGAGCGTTTGACCGTGTCCGGGGACACCCGCTCATTGGTGGTATGTTGATCGTCATGACACTGATGATGCTCATCTTTCCTTTTGTGGGGAACCTGTACCTGCTCCTCGTAGTTATGCTGTTTATTGGTGGTACGGAGAGTTTTATCGATATTGGTGGAAATACCCTGCTGCCCTGGCAGTATGAAGACGATGTTTCACCCTTTATGAACGCCATGCACTTTTGTTTTGGGGTGGGGGCGTTTGTTGCTCCACTGATGATCGGTGTGGTATTGAATAATGAAATTCCGCTTTACTGGTTCTTCATTGGTTTCGCTGTATTGAGTCTGCCAACCGCATTGCTGATTGTCCGGACGCCCAGCCCAGAAGTTCGGACCATTCATCCAGACCAGGTAACAGGAAATTTCCCGTGGGGGGCGGTCATTCCGCTCGCGATCATGCTGTTCCTGTACGTTGGNNGATCGGTCGGTTACTTTCGGTTCCTTTAGCTGCGCGCATCCGTCCGAGTTATGTTCTCCTGGGAAGCCTTTTCGGTTGTCTGGTCAGTATGGGAATATTTTTCCTGATTCCTGTTGAACCTTTTGGGACTTGGTTGGCTACAATTGGATTAGGGTTGTCGATGGCGGCGGTTTTCCCGACAATCATCGCTTTTGCGGAGAGAAATCACAGGGTCACCGGACAGATGAACAGCGTGTTTTTTATCGGCGTCAGCCTGGGTGGAATGATCCTTCCCTGGTTGATGGGCCAGCTTTTTGAAGGTGCCAGCCCAAACTGGTCGATGCTGGTTGTTGTCATCGCAACGCTTGTATCAATCGCAGTATTTCTGTTTGCGCGCAGCCGTCAAAAATGATCAGGGAGAAGACCACATCCTAAGAGTCAGGTAACAATAGGTCATGTCTCGCCAGAGGTACTACCTAAGACACTCAGACTGGCATCTCGATGACAGGTTGATATTTGTTTGACGAAAACCGGTAAAGTGAGTAAACTCTAATCAGTGGCATATTAATTGCAGTATATCGGGCAGGAGCAGGCTTTTTGGATCCGTGATCGACCAATCAACAACTGGAGGAGACAATCATGACATCAGGCTCTTATGAATTTACAATGCGGGAGGGACCCTCACCAGGTAAAGTATTCTCCCTCTCGAAAAGTGAATTAACTATTGGGCGTGAATTAAACAACGACATCGTGATCAATGCTGCAGAGGTATCCAGGAAGCATGCCCGGCTCATATTTCAGGCAGGTAATTACGTGATCGAAGACCTGGGTTCCACCAATGGGACCTACATTAACGGGCAACGTTTAACTGGTCCGCACGTATTACAGCCAGGTGATTACGTTATGTTAGGGGATGCGGTCGGTGTCACTTATGAGTCAACTGCATATGACCCGAATGCAACCATGGTGTCATCTCCGATGAAACCTTCGACACAACCCCCTCAACCGCAAGTCTCAGTTCCATCTCCGGCACAGCCTCAACAGCAGTTCCAATCTCCTCCAGCACCAACCTATTCTGGGCAGGTACCGCAGGGACCCCCTCCAGCACCTGATTTGACCTCTCCAGAACCCGAGAGAAGAGGCGGCAGACCATGGCTTCTGGCAGGGATTGGCTGCCTGGTGATATTATGTATTGTTCTGGTTGCCGGAGCTTTCATTTTTGATGCCATGAACCTGTACTGCACCCCACCCTTCAACGCGATTTTTGCCTGCCCGTAAAATTTTCTGAAATATTGTTAAGTTTTCGTAGCGCGCTTTCATCAGCGCGCTGTACTTTTTAATCCGACAGACTTTGGATTATCCATTCATCCCCACTGCTGGTAAGAAAGAATTGTGAAGGTTCTTCATTCTGATAAGTTGCCATTACGAACGCTTCCTGCAGTTCGATATCGATCGAGAAGGGTTCATAACCTGTTTCCAATATCCTCTGTGTGACAGCGAAGTGGTCTTCGGCTAGCGGATTGACACTGAAGGGCTGTGGTTTACCTGCCTGGATAGCATCCAATACCTGGTTTGTGGCAATTAATAATTCTTCTAATTCCGCGAATGATTCGGTTTGTAATGCCTGATCAGAGAAAACCAGCATAGTTTCCAGGCTGATATGGATTGCATCCTCCGGGTGGCGCAGGAAATCTGCGACGATGTCANNGGTGGCGCAGGAAATCTGCGACGATGCCATCCTCCCGCATCGTTTCACTGTTGGGAAGCCAGGCAGTCAGGAAGTAGGCAGATGTGTCCAGAAGCTGCTGGTAGCGCCTGGCGGTGTCGTAATATTCCACAAGCAGCCGTACGTCATCCACTTCATTTTCGGTGACGCTTTCATCCTGCAGGCGTTCGATGAAATCGACCTCCAGCTGGGCAAAATCAATGCCAAAATGCTCGATGAGAGCAAGGTCAATAACTTCAAGCTGGCTGCCGTTTTCCGGAGATGGGATTGAGCGGTAGAAATCATTGAAATCGTCATAACCCCAGCGTTCGATCATATATTCGATGAGAGCACCAGCCTGTAAATAACCAATCTCATGTTGGGATGTGTAGAATTGGTCTGCCAGATCTTCCATTGGGATATACCAATCCAAGCCGAGCCCAGATTCAACCTGTCCCGGTGCCAACAACGCTGCAGCCCTGGGAATCAGCTCTTCTTGTTTAAAGTGGCCTCCTGTCAGGTATACTGCCAACCCCTCTACGAACAAAGTTGGGCGAAATTCGCTCTCGAGGCGTGAATCCAGGATGTGAACCATCTCATGATGGATGACATTCATGTACAGACCGCCGGCGTATTTACGGTCTGAATACGTCACGAAGATCTCACCACGGGCAAATCCACCGTGTCCGAGGACCCTGGGTAGAAGGGTGATCTCAACAGGCTCTTCGAACTCGACGCCCATCAAATCGGTCACACTTGCTGCCTGCATATCCGTAATCTCAGTGATCGTCTCAATATCCCGGTCAGCAGCGGTCCCGGAGATTGTATAGTAAAGGCAGCAATCACTTTCATAGCGTTTCCATCCAGCCTGTGGTTCGGGGAAGGGAACTTCACTTGCGAGCTGCAGCGTAACTGTGTCCTGAAATTCAATCCCAGCCGATTCAATAATGAAGGTCAGTGTGTGTTCACCTGCCTCTAAACCTGCAGTATTCCATGCCCAGGTCAGGGTTGCCTGGTAGCGACCGCCTATGCCAAAAGATCCGAACTCGGTGGCATCGATCACGGTACCATCTTCGGCATATACAGACAGAATACTGTCCGGAAACCTCTGCTCATCCATGGGTATGACCTCAATGCTGACCAGGTCCCCTACGTATAAGCCTCCATCCGGATGGTAGCGGATGACAAAATCTTCCGGCTCTCCATCCGCGGGCTGGCTGGTAGCGAGCACAATGGTTGAAGTCGCGGTGCTGGTTGGTTCCTTGGTCGGAGCGAGCGTGGATGTCGCCGTTGGAGTATCCGTACTGGTCGGTGGAATGGACGTTCCCGTTGGTATATTGGTCGGAGTCGCTGCAGGAAAAAGAGTCTGGCATGCCAGCGAAGCGATCGCCAGAACTATCCACACCACAAAGATTTTTTGTTTTCGCATAAGCGAATTATAGAACTTTTCATTGGGATTATGGATGGGACTTATTGAACCTTAACGGTATTAAAGCTGGAGAAATTCTGATGATGCATCGATAAATCATGGAACCAGATGAACAATAACTGTCATGCGGAACGATGGTAGAGTGACCATGTCAACATTCAATGAAAAATATACATACGAGGCAATTTCTACCAACAGGGTGATCTGTATCATTCAATGATCTGGCGGATTCTTGACAGCACAGGTTCATTTAACACTGGATTTCCGTCATGAGGAGATCATATTCCCGGACCCGCGGTAAAAGAATGACAGATTGAGGTAAAGCTGGATATTGGGATATTTTTTTGGACATCAATTTATAAACCATGGATCTACTCAATTTGGCAGATATGGTCATATCTGCATTTGAAATCATGAGAAATCAATAAAATACCAAAAATCTTATACGGGTTCGTCTCTGGTAGAATCGATCTGTCATGTGATTTTGATATTCAGGAGGTACAGGATGGCTCCATTGTTCGTGCCGGGTCCGGTTGATGTTGACCCTGAGGTATTAAACGCTCAAACGAAAGCGGTATTGCCCCACCGCAGTAAGGAATACGAGAAGATCTTCCACAGGGCGGAAGGTAAGATGCGACCGTTGTTCGGTACAAAGTACCGTGTATTTATCACCGCTTCATCCGGCAGTGGATTGCAGGAAGCGGCGGTAAGGAACCTCGCAAACCAGCGGGTGCTCGCCTGTGTCAACGGGGCGTTCAGCCAACGCTGGTTCAACGTTGCCCTCAGCAATGGGAAAAATGTTGACCGGGTGGATGCTGAATGGGGACAGCCGATCACCGTGGAAATGGTCGCTGAGCAATTAAAAAAAGAAGATTATGAAATCCTGACGATTGTACACAATGAGACCTCGGTAGGCTTGGAAAATCCGGTTAAGGAAATCGCCAAGCTGGTTTCGGATGTCAGCCCAGAAACACTGGTATGTGTAGATGCGGTTTCATCATTAGGTGGTGTGGAATTCTTAATGGATGAATGGGGAGTGGATTTCGTTTTGACCTCCTCTCAGAAAGCTCTGGCCCTGCCGCCCGGATTAGGTTTCGCGGCAACTTCCGATAGGGCACTGCATAGAGCAGAGTACGTGGCGAACCGGGGTTGGTATTTCGACCTACTCAAGATGGAAGAGTACCGCTTACGGAATTCAACACCAGCGACATCAGCGGTTACCCTGGTTTACGCTCTTGCCCGCCAGATGGAGCGAATTCACGAAGAAGGTCTGCAGGCACGATTTGCACGCCACCAGGAAATGGCAGAAAAGGTGCGAGAGTGGGCGCTGAGCAAAGATTTTGCACTATATGCGGCAGTAGGCTACCAATCTAAGACGGTAACAACGGTCTCCAATACCCACGAGATCGATGTTGCCGGATTGAACGAGGTTTTGTTGAAGAAGAATATGCGCATCGCGAATGGATATGGCAGTTTGAAGAATAAAACATTCCGTATTGCCCATATGGGCGAAACACAACCAGAAGACCTGGACGAATTGTTCCAGTCAATCGATGAATTTATGAGATGGTGAGCTGAATGACTGACCTAGAGTTTGACCAGCCTGTGAACAGGAACGAATTTATTGTCGAATTTGAAGATTACGCTTACGGTGGTGAGGGTTTCGGACGTCTGCCGGATGGGCGAGCGGTGTTTGTACCTCTGGTGGGGGATGGTGAAGTTGCACGCATCCGCCTGGTGGAGAGCAAGAAAAACTATGCACGCGGAGAGCTTATTGAACTGATCGAAGTTGCTAAAGAGCGGATTGAACCCCGGTGCATTCATTTCGGTGTATGCGGCGGCTGCCACTATCAGCACCTCCCTTATGAGAAGCAGCTGGCTGTCAAAGAAAACATCCTCAAAGATCAGCTGCGGCGGATCGGTCGCATCGAAGATCCGCCAATAAAACCGATCGTCCCCTCACCAAACCCCTATCATTACAGAAACCATGTCCAGTTCCATCTGGACGAAACAGGTCGGCTGGGATACATGCAGCTGCTCAGCAATGAAATCTTTCCAATCGAAGAATGCCACCTGCCTGAAGATCCAATCAATGACCTGTGGCCGCGGTTATCCTTCGATGCTCTGCCGGGATTCAACCGGATTGCCCTACGAACCGGTGTGGGTGAAGACCTGATGATGATCATCGGCAGCGAAGACCCCTCACCGATCGAATTCGATACCGACCTGCCCATCTCGGTTGTTTATGCAGGTCCGGGTGGAGAAATGGTGCTCGCCGGGGAGGACTACATCATACTCAACGTGCTGGGGCAGGATTTTAAAGTCAGTGTGGACAGTTTCTTCCAGGTCAATACGGGGGTGGCAGAAAAAATGGTAGAGCATGTACTGAAATTTATCCCGCAAAATACGGAAAGCATCGTTTTGGATGCTTTCTGTGGGGTAGGTTTGTTCAGTGCCTTCATCGCCCCTCGGGTTGGACAGGTGATCGGTATAGAGAGCAATCCACTGGTATGCGAAGATTTCGTCGTTAACCTGGATAAATTCGATAATGTTGTCCTCTACGAAGCGGAGGTCAAGACTGTCCTGCCAGTACTGGAAACAAGACCGGATGTCATGCTGGTCGACCCTCCACGAGCAGGTTTGCGCGGTGAAGTCATCGATGGGATCAACCACCTAGGACCGGAGACGTTGATCTATACTTCCTGCGATCCTGCGACATTAGCCAGGGATGCGAAACGCCTGACGAAGATCGCCTATTCACTGGAAAGCATCACACCGTTCGATATGTTCCCACAGACCTCCCACATCGAGAGCATCAGTATCTGGCGTCGATCGCAGGAGCCTTATCGTTCTTGAGGATTTTCTAGCATGACCTGCCAAGATAAATCGGCTGTATTCCAGCCGTTGGAAAATACCCGTTTGTACCTCAGAAACATATCGAAAGATGATCGTGATTTTATCTTCCAGCAGTTTTCGGACGCTGTGGTCAATCAATACTTATTTGATGCCGAGCCGCTGACAGATTTACAAGGTGCCGATGAGATCATCGAAGAATATACTCAACCTGAGCCAAGGACGTTGCATCGTTGGATCCTTGTCCGAAAATCTGATCTGCGGAAAATCGGGACTTGTGGATACCATATTTGGAACTGCGATGACCAGACAGTTGAAATTGGCTATGATCTGAATCCATCATATTGGGGTCATGGGTATATGCGGGAAGCTCTGGATGCTATCATAGAGTTTGCATTTGATAAGATGAATATCTGGAAGATCCAGGCATGTATCTCCGTTGAAAACAGTCGCTCCATTGCATTGGTTGCAAAGCTTGGATTTCAATTTCATGGTGAAACCCGGATTGAAGTGTTACACGGTAATGATTATTTGCATCATATCTATTCGCTCGTTGAAGATAACGCAGAAAGCAATTAGAGCACTAAATTGATATAAACTTTGCAGTTCGCTGATCTGTTTATAATGATCCTACCAGGTTTTTTATTGAACAGACCCATTGACCTGTTCAAATCCAAAGTCATCTCCCGAATTCTGGAACGATAATTGCATATAAAACTGTTATGGAGGCAACGAGAAACCTCACATGAAACCCTTGACAGAACGCTTGTTCTGGTATAAAATAAGAACACTTGTTCTAATCCCAAGTCCAGGCGGAGGTTTGTCGTGAACGTCGGAATGCTGTGGTTTGATAACGATCCCAAATCAGATATCTTTTCCAAGGTCAACCGGGCGGCTGCATATTTCACCCAGAAATACGGCGAGAAGGCGACTTTGTGTTTCATTCATCCCAGCATGATGAATGGGAAAGCCAGTGAGCTGAAACCGGACGAAAAACTG
>JABAOG010003627.1_pt1 | contig 12105 bp, 14 predicted proteins | sample 7062131 | NCBI WGS metagenome assembly JABAOG01 (sample SAMN14538629, study PRJNA623070) | marine sediment metagenome | biome: marine biome [ENVO:00000428]; feature: marine pelagic biome [ENVO:01000023]; material: deep marine sediment [ENVO:00002113] | place: India: Arabian Sea | collected... | reverse complement strand
GATTGCGATCTCTGCGCCCGCTGCGTTCCCGAATGCCCGAAGACGAACCTCCGGATCGGCCTGGGCAAGGGGAAGCTGAAGGACCGCCCCATCGGTCGGCCGAGAGCCCCCCGCCCCGCCGCGTTGGCGCTCCTGCTCTTCGCCATCGCGTCCATGCCCTCCGAAGCGCGAGCCCAGGGAGGCGTGCGCTTGCAGCCGCGGCTCTCCCTCGCTGCGGAGCGCGTCGTCGACGGCGTGACCATCGCCATCGACGTGGTGGACCAGACCGGCGTACGCCCCTATCCGGACGCCGAAGAAGCACTCCACGGCAGCGACGTCAGTGTGTTCATCGCCCGGGGGGAGCGAGGACCCGCGGACGAACGAGGGCTCTTGCCCTCGCGGGAGGCCTACGACGGTCCGCTTCGGATCGAGCTGGAGCACTCGGAGGGCACCGAGGTGCTCACCTTCGAGGAGCCGACCGCGCCTCGATCCACCCCACGGCAGGCCATCTATCGCGAGCACATCGATGTGCGCCTCGAGGCCGGCGACGTGGTCGCGGTCGCTCCCATCGAAGGCTGGCTGACGGAGCACGAGCGCTTCGTGGTCCCGGCCGGCGGAGCTCGCGTCTCGGCCGGCCACACGCTGCTCTTCGTGCTCCTGGGAGCACTGCTCTTCGGTGGGGTCCTGGCGATCGCCGTGGCCACCGGATCGCCCGACGAGGACTGAGGCCGATCAAGCGCGGACCACGCTGGCCGCGCCGGCGACGCCGCTGGCGATGCACGCGGGCATGCCGATGCCGTCGTAGCCGTTGCCGACCAACGCCAGGCGCGGCAGCTCCTGCAGCCGCTCCCGTAGCGCCGCCACCCGCTCCCGGTGACCGACTCGATAGCGGGGCAGCGCTCGCTGGCGACGGAGCACCTTGGTGAAGGTGGGCTCGGCCCGCACGCCCAGCACCTCGCGGACCTCGTCCCGAGCCAGCGCGATCAGCTCTTTGTCGTCGGCCTCTTCCACCGACCGGAGAAAGACGCGCATCAGCGCCACGTCCTCGGGAGCGCGGTCGGGCCACTTCTCGCTGATCCACGTACAGGCCTGGAGCACTCGCCCGGTGTGGCGAGGTACCAGAAACCCGGATCCCTCCATCGAGTGGGGCACCTGGGCGCGCGGCCAGGCGAGGACCACCGAGTGCACCCCCGAGCTCTCGACCGCGGAGAGATCGGAGGCGAGATCCGGGGCGGCGTACGCCAGCAGCTCGGCGGCGACCCAGCAGGGGACCGCCAGGATGAGCGCCTCGAAGCGCACCCGCGAACCATCCCCGAAGCCCACGACCCATCCTCGCGGACTGTACTCGAGGGTCCGCGCGGGCCTTCCGACGGTGAGCCGGCCATCCAACCGGCTCGCGAGCTCGTGAGTGAGTGTGCGCATGCCGAAGCGGAGCCCCACCAGCGGAGCACGCTTTGGGCCCGGTCGTCTTCGGGCCAGCGTGCGGAGCACACCCTTCGTGAGGCTACCGTCTCGGCGCTCGGCCTCGCGGAGGTGGGGCATCGTCGCCGACATCGAGAGCTCGCGCGTATCGCAGCGGTAGATGCCGCCGAGCAGCGGATCCACCAGCCGGTCGGCGACCTCGCTGCCGAAGCGGCGCTCGAAGAAGGTGGCAACGCTCTCGTCCGCCTCGGTCCGCCGCGTCGGAGCGAACGGCTCGGCCAGGAAGCGGAGCTTGCCTCGGGCGGAAAAGAGTGGGGACCGGAGCATCTCCCAGCCCACGCCCGGATCCATGGCCAGCAAGCCGGCCGGGAGCGGCTGCAGCGCCTCGCCCTGCAGCAGCCAGGCCCTGCCCCGTGGCCGCACGGTCTGTCGTTCGAGCCCGAGGCGCGCCATCGCTTCACGAGCACCGGGCGCGCTCGCGGCGATCGAATCGGGACCGTGATCGATCAACAATCCCTCCTCCGTCAGCTCGGTGTGCACCAGGCCGCCGGGGCGGCGTCCGCCCTCGATGAGCTGCACGTCCTCCCCGGCGTCCAGCAGCGCGTTGGCTGCCGCCAGACCGGAGATCCCACCGCCGATGACTCCGATGGTCACGCGACCCACCCCTTCGGCACGTAGGCGCAGGCAGGCTCCTCGGCCAAGGGGTGCCCGTGGATGGCGTGGGCGCGGGCCCGCGATCCTCCGCAGAGGCGGCGAAACTCGCACGCGCCGCACTTGCCTTCGAGCGCGTCTGGATCCCGAAGCTGTAGGAAGAGCGGGTGCTGCCGATAGGTGGCGGTGAGCCCCTCCTCTCGCACGTTCCCGCAGCGAAGGGGCAAGAAGCCGCTGGGATAGATGTCGCCGTTGCGTGCCACGAAAGCGACGCCCTGGCCGTCGTTGACTCCCCTTGGGGCGCGGCCGATGCCATCGGCGAGGCCCTTGATCTCTCGCTGGCTCACTTTGCGCTGAAGCAGCACCCGCCGGTAGTGCGGGGCGGCGGTGGTCTTGATGTCGAAGGAGACCTGCTCGGCCAGGGTGGCGAGCCGCTCGAGGGCTCGTTCGACGGAGGCGGGGTCGAGCAGGTCGGCTTCGCTCGCTCGTCCGGTGGGCACGATGAAGAAGACGGCCCATAGCTCGATGGAGAGCGTCTCCAGTCGAGCGGCGATCGACTCCAGCTCGTCCTGGTTGAAGAGCGTGACCGTCGTGTTGACCTGGGTCGTGAGGCCTCGCTCCCGGGCTTGGCGTAGGATGTCGAAGGTGCGCGCCCAAGAGCCGTCGACCCCCCGGAAGCGGTCGTGCGCGCGCGGGGCCGCGCCATCCAGGCTGATGGCGATGCGCGCGAGGCCGGCATCGCTCAGCTCGTCCAGCAGGGTGGGGGTGACCAGCGGAGTCGCCGAGGGGGTGAGGGCGACGCGGAGGCCGATGGCGGAGCCGTGGCGCACCAGCTCGACCAGGTCGTCGCGCTTGGCCGGATCGCCACCGGTCAAGACCACCAGCCGACAACCCATGGCGCGCGCTTCGTCGAGCAGGGCCTTGCCCTCGTCGGTGCGGAGCTCGTCGGGGGCTCGCTCGGGCTCGGCGCACGCGCGGCAATGGCGGCAGACCAAGTCACAAGCAGCGGTCGTCTCCCAGAAGAGGATGAAGGGGGCGCGGGCGAAAGCGTCCGCGGCGGGTCGCAGGCGAGGGGTGGCTCTCATCGTTCGTCCCCTCCTCCCCCGCTGGGCCGCTCGAGGGTCATGTAGCCCGCGTTGCGAGCGAGCCAACGCATCAGGTCGATGCTCGAGACCATGCCGACGACGACGGTCGGGTCCTCGCCGCTCACGATCGGTATCCGGTGCACCCGCCCGTCGACCATGAGCGCGGCGGCCACGGCGATCGGGGCGCTCTCGGGGAGCGTGTGGACCACCGGGGTCATCACGTCCTGGGCGTTCAAGCCCGAGAGCGTCCGCACGCTCACCTCTGGTGCGTCCATCAGGACTTCGTGGCCGTCGATGGTCGTCGGCCCCCAGTCGGTGGGCTCGTCGGCCATCGTCTGCGCGCGGAGCAAATCGGTCGCGGTGATGATTCCGACCAGCCCACGCTCTTCGTCGACGACCGGTGCGCCGCCGAAGCCGCGGCGCAGTAGCAGCCAGACGACCGCCTCGATCGGCGTCTCCGGAGGCACCGACACCACCTGCCGGGTCATCACGTCCGCGAGCGGCACCCGTGACGCGGAGCGGCGGTCACGCTTTCCGCCGGCCGCTTCCAGCTTGCATTCGAGGAAGATCTCACTGTCACCCACCAGCTGCAGGCCGTGAGATTCGTCGCACTTGAGGCAGTGTTCCAGCGGTACCGCCTCGGTGTGACGGGGACACTCGACACGGAGCTCCGCGGACGGCCGATCGGTCGAGTAGATGCGCAGGAGTCGTGTGCGGGTCATGACCGAGGAGCCATGCAACGTACGCACCCGCCGTATCGTCGGGTTCTGGGCGCGAGGACTCTCAGCGCCGAGAGCCCCGGTGCCATCTCCGCTCTCAGGATCGAGAGAGCTCGCTCGTGAGCTCCCGACCCCGGAAGGTCCTCACGCGCTTCGACGACTACCGCGAGATGATGGACGACCGGGTCCGTCTCGACGCCTACGCGCAGGCCATCGCGGAGACGGTGCGTGAGGGGGACGTGGTCCTGGACCTCGGTGCGGGGCTGGGCATCTTGAGCCTGCTGGCGGCCCGGGCCGGCGCGCGGCGCGTCTACGCCGTCGAGATGGGCTACGCGGCGAGCCTCGCGCGGAGGATCGTGGCCGACAACGGTCTGTCGGGCCGCATCGAGATCCTCGAAGCTCATTCTCTCGACGTGGAGCTCCCCGAACGGGCCGACGTCCTGGTCTCCGAGACCCTCGGCAGCTTCGCGCTCGAGGAGAGCACGCTCGCGTTCACCATCGACGCCCGCCGCAGGCTGCTGCGGGAGGACGCACGGATGGTCCCCCGGCGCCTACAGCCTTGGCTCGCTCCGGTGGAGCTGCCCGGTGAGCACGCGAAGGCCGACTTCTGGTCGGAGGTCGCCGGCTTCGACTTCTCGGCCGCACGGGACGAGCTCCTCGGGCGCATGAGCCTGGCGGACGTGACCCCGCCCGAGCTGATGTCGCGGCCCCAGCCCTTCGCTGCGCTCGACCTCCGGACCGTGACTCGTGCGGCGGTCAGCGGTCGTCACCTCTTCACGCTCCGCCGATCCGGAACCGTGCACGGCGTCGCGGGGTGGTTCGTCGCCGAGCTCGCGGACGACATCTTCCTGAGCAACGCTCCGGGGGGGCCACCGACCCATTGGCGCCAGGCATTCTTCCCCTTTCGCGAGCCGGTGTCGGTGGTCGCCGGCGACGTCATGGAGGTCACTCTGGCCATCGAGCCGGCGAGTGAGCGGTCCGACGACAGCGTCGTGCGCTACGACTATCGCTGCACCCAGCTGAAGGGCGATGGATGAGCTCGGCTCCGTCGTTGCGTTAGACTCCGGAGCAGGAGAGATACCGATGAGCAACGCCGATGATGCCAAGCCGTCTTCCCACTACACCCGTTTCGCCGCCAAGCACGGGGCGATCGCCGACGCCCACGCTCAGCTCGGTCAGGCCGTGCGCGAGGCGGGCCCGCTGACCGAACGGGAGACCGCGCTGGTCAAGCTGGCTCTCGCCGTCGGCGCCCAGATGGAGGGCGGTGTGCACGCGCACACCCGTCGCGCCCGCGCGGCGGGTGTGGAGGACGACGCGCTCGAGCAGGTCGTCCTCTTGGCGGCTCCCACCATCGGATTCCCGAACATGATGGCCGCGTACAGTTGGCTCGACGACGGGGAATGAGCACGGCCTACTTCAGCTGGTAGCCGACCTCGACCTCGAGGTAGTGGACCGCCTCGCTGCTTCCCCAGAACCCTTCGTTGGGTACGAAGAGGCCGTACATCGCGCGGACCTTGAATCCGGCCCCCGGGAGCCAGATGAGGTGGACGTCGCTTTCGAGGCCCGCGTAGTGGTCTGCCGCTGCTTCGGGCCGGGTGAAGGTGTGCAGGTCGAGGGCGATTCGTAGCTGGTCGATCGGCTTGCCGAGGACGTGCAGGGCCCCGCCGGCGACGTTCGTCCGGGCGCCCATCACGTCGCTCAGGCCGAGGAAGGCGTGGGCCGTTGGGAAGAGCTGCGCATAGCCCTCCATCTCGGGCGTCGCCGGATCATCGCCGGACGCGTAGAACCCATGGGCGCCGATGCGGAGGCGATCGCTGAGGAGGTTCACGCCCACCTCGCCGTCCACGTGGCCGGCCAGCAGCTGGCTGGCGTCCGCGGGCGTGGGTCGACCGACCCGGCCCACTTGGAGGCCCCCCTCGACCCGGAAGTCGACCAGCGACACCCGGTGACGCACGCGTGCACCGATGTGCACCAGCAGCGACCAGTCGGTGGTCACCGCGGTGACCGGGTCGGTGCTCTCGTTGCTCTGGAGCCCGAACACGTACGCGTCCAGCGCCGTGTCGGCGCCGACGAGCGGGCCGAGCGCGGCGTAGAGACCATAGAAGTAGACGTCGTTCACGCCGAAGCTACCCGGTCCCCCCTCCTGCACGAGGGTCCAGAAGGCGTCCACCCAGATGCCGTCGTCCTCTGGTTGGATGCGGAGCCGGGCCCCGTCGAAGGAGCGCGCCGCGGGGTGCCAGCCGAGCTGGCCGATGACCATCTCGTCGCCGTAGTTCAGCACCAGGCGGCCCGCCTGCACCGTCACCGCGGACCCGATCTGCAGGGTGAGGTTGCCCTCGTAGAGCCCGAGCGAGGGGTGGGTCACGCCGCCGGAGCCCCCGAGGGACCAATAGCCCGTCGCCTGCGGCTGAAAGCGGATGCCCGCGACGAGCGCGTCGGAGATGTGCAGATCCTCGATCGCCAGACCGACCCGGGCGCGATAGCGCATGCAGGCGCCATCGTTGACGCCCGGAAAGCAGCCAGGGTTGGCCGCGCCGATCCCTTCGTAGCCCTCACGCACTTCGGCACGGCTGAAGAGCGAGGCCAGCGGGCGGAACGTGAAGGGGAGCTCGTCTTCTTCCGGCGTCTCCACCGGCGCGGGCTCGTCGCGGGGAGGCTCCGGGACATCTGCCGGAGCGAGGGTGTCGTCCGGCGCCAGCTCCGCCGGAACGAGGGCGCCATCGTCCGGCGTGTCTGCCGGAGGGGGGGCTTCGTCGGCCGCGGGATCGACGGGTGGCTCCGCCGCTTGAGCGGCAGCCACGCCAATCGGTGCGAGCGCGGCCACCGCGGTCAGCATGTAGAAGAGAACCGTCGGCGAGCTGCGGGGGGGTCTCATGGTCGTCCTTCCAGCGCGTTCTCGACCACGCGCGCAATGAACTCGTCGACTTCTCCCGGCTCCGCCGGGAGCTCGAGGGCATCGACGGGATCGGGGAGGCGCAGGGCGACGTTGCTCAGCACACCGCGGCGTACGCCCACGATGGCGAGCCGTGGGCTCTCGAGGGTGGCGAGCAGTGTCTCCCAATGTCCGCGCTCGGCCGCCTCGAGACGGCCGACCTCGAGGAAGGGCACGGCGCCTTCGTGAGTCCAGGTGTTGGCCAGAGCGAACGCGCGTTCCGAGAAGCCCCAGGAGCACAGCTCGGGCTCGGTGGACTCGCGGGCCAGCGCGATCCGCTCGCCGGTCGCGGCGCGGATGATGTCGTAGCCGACGATCTCGTCGGCGTCGAAGCACGGGGTCTGCAAGAAGCCGCCGACGGGGATGCCGGCTTCCGTCAGCGCCTCGACCAAGCGTCGGGTGGCCTCGGGCCGGCCGTCCTCCCGCGTACCCACGATCGCGATCCAGCGCCCGTTCCGTTCAGATGAGGTCTCCATCGGGCTCGGGCGCACTGCAATGAGCGCACCAGGGCGAACGGTCGCGTGGGAGGCACGCTGGTTGCAGAACCCCCCTGAATGAGCACACTGCTTGTCCCCCGGACACTCTCATCGTTGAGAGATGCAGGCGTTGCTGTTGGTCTCGATCATGAGAGGGGTGTGCCTTTGAGGTACGACATCGCGAGACTCGGGGGAGAGGTGGAAACCCTGAGAGAACAGGTCAGCCAGATCCCACGAGCCCGGCGGCTACCGGTCTTCAACGAGCCCGAATCGCGGCCCGCGAGCACCGACGAGTCGAGCGAGACCGCCGCCGTCGAGCCGATCTCCTATCCACGGCTCTGGTTCTGGACTGCGCTCACCGGATTGGCGCTCCTGCTGCTGATCTTCGGTGGCTACGAGCTCATCGAGCGGACGCTGCTCGAGCAGACCTCGGCGGAGGTCATCTACACCCTCCACATCGCGCGGGGCCTGGGCTCGGCGATCCTGCTGGGGACTTGGGTCTTCTTCGTCACGATGCGGACCCGGCAGCACTACACCGAACGCCTCGAGCNNCTCGAGCGAGACATTCGGCGCTTGGGCGAAGAGGTGCGCGCGCGGAGTCGGGAGCTCGAGCGCTCTCGGGCCTTCACCGAGCACCTCTTCGACACGCTTCAGGACCGCATCGTGGTCACCGACCCCGCGGGGAACGTGGTGAAGGTCAACCGCGTGGCTCGTGAGGCCGTCCCCGAGTCCTGTGAGGTGTTCTGCGGTGACGACGACGACTGTGGGCAGGTCTGCCGGGTCGAGGGCGAGTACATCGAGAAGGACAAGATCGTTCGGGATCCGGTGACCGGCCGCCTCTTCGCGGTGGACCGGTACCCGGTACCGGCGCGGGCTGGCGAGTCCGAGCTGGTGCTCGAAGTCGCTCGAGACGTGACCGACGCCAAGCGCCTCGAGGCGCTGGTGGTGCACCAGGAGAAGATGGCCAGCCTCGGCCTGCTGGCGTCCGGGATCGCCCATGACATCGGCAATCCGCTGGCGAGCCTCTCGAGCGAGCTCGAGATGATCGAGCTCGAGGACGACCCCGAGCGCCTCAAGGAGTCGGCCGTGGTGCTCCGGGAGCACGTCGACCGGATCGGTCGAACGCTGCGGGAGATGGTCGACTTCGCCCGCCGCCGCGGGGACGACGAGATCAACGAGCTCTGTCTGGCGACGGCCATCGATGACGCGCTCCGCCTCGTCCGCCACGACAAGCGCATGCGGAACGTTCGCATCGGCGTGCGCATCGAAGAGGCGCTACCGCCGGTGCGCATGGTCGAGGATCACCTCGTCATGGTGCTGGTGAATCTGGCCCTCAACGCCTTCGACGCGATGCCCGAGGGGGGCACCCTCGAGGTGAGCGCGGAGCGCTGCGAAGCGGGCATCCGGGTCGTGATCGCCGACTCGGGACAGGGAATGGACACCGCGGTGCTGGAGCGAGCCTTCGACCCGCTCTTCACGACCAAGGAGGACGGCAACGGTACGGGTCTGGGGCTCAGCGTCAGCCAGGGCGTGATCCGGGCCGCTGGTGGCGACATCGACATCAGGACGGCTCCCGGCGAGGGTACGGACGTCATCCTCACCCTCCCGACGGGAGCCGGTCATGGGTGAGCGGATCCTCGTGGTCGAAGACGAGGCGACGCTTCGCACGAACATACAGCGCTACCTGACGAAGCTCGAACACTCGGTCCGCGCGGTCGGGACCGCGGAGGAGGCCGTCCAGCTCCTCGGCGACAGCACCTTCGATGTGGTGCTCACCGACCTCCGACTCCCGGAGCGGGACGGGCTCGCGGTGCTGGACCACGCTCGCGCCGTGAGCCCGGACACGGTGGTCTTGATCATGACTGCCTACGCCTCGCTGAGCTCCGCCGTCGAGGCGCTCCGCCGAGGCGCCCATGACTATCTCCTCAAGCCGATCTCGCTCGCGGCGCTGGGGACGAAGGTCGACCGAATCGCCGAATATCGGGCCCTGGGTCGCGAAAACGCCCGCCTCCGCAGCATGCTTCGCGATGAAGGGGAGCCAGCTGCCCTCCTGCGCCTCGAGAGTCGAGCGATGAAGCAGCTCGAGGCGATGGTCGGGAAGGTCGCCAAGGGCATCAGCAACGTGCTCGTCTCCGGTGAGAGCGGTACCGGCAAGGAAATCGTCGCGCGGGCGATTCATGATCTGTCCGACCGGCGTGACCGGCCCTTCGTGCCGGTCAACGTGAGCGCCATCCCCGAGAACCTGGTGGAGAGCACCCTCTTCGGCCACGAGCGGGGCGCCTTCACCGGCGCCGAGCAGCGGCGGGAGGGCCTCTTCCGAGCGGCCGACGGGGGCACGCTCTTCCTGGACGAGATCGGCGAGCTGCCGCTGGAGCTCCAGGCCAAGCTGCTCCGGGCCGTCGAAACGAAGGTCGTCATGCCGGTGGGGAGCGACAAGGGCGTGCAGGTCGATACCCGGATCATCTCTGCCAGCCACCGCGATCTGGCGGCGCTCGCGGAGGAGCGGTCGTTCCGAGAGGATCTCCTCTACCGCCTCAGCGTGGTGCGGCTGGTGGTCCCGCCGCTGCGGGACCGCGTCGAGGACATCCCTGCGCTGGTGTCCCGCTTCTTGACCAAGCAAGCCCGCGAGCAGAAGAAGCGGGTCTTCCAGGTCGAGCCCGCGGCGATGCAGTCCCTCATGCGCTACGGGTGGCCGGGGAACGTGCGTGAGCTCTCGAACGTGATCGAGCGGGCGGTGCTCCTCGCGGACCCCGAGACCGTCCGCCTCGCAGATCTGCCGGCCGAGATCGTCGAGGGGCCGCTCGAAGGGGACCAGTGCCGGCTCGACCTGGCCATGGCTACCTTCGAGCGTCGGCACATCGCATCGGTCCTCACGCGCTGCGACGGCAACCGTGAGCGCGCCGCCGCGAAGCTCGCGATCTCTCCCGCGACGCTCTACCGACGCCTCGAGAAGCTCGACCTCAAGGGCTACCGAGGCGGCTCGGACGCCTCTCAAGACTGAGAGGGCCGCCCGAGCTTCGTATCGCGATTCCGAGAGCGCCGCCCACCGTTCTGCCCATCCTCGCGCGTCCGACTCAGCGTCAGCTCCGTTGGCAACGTTCTTGCGTAGGCCCCCAGCGCGCCCAGAGCGCACGCAGGAGGACACTCAAATGAGCGAGAACAAGATCGGACGTCGGGACGCGATGAAGCGAACCCTGAAGGTGCTCGGAGCAGTGGCGGTTGCGCCCACGGTGCTCGCGGCGTGCGGCGGCGAAGAGGAGCTGAGCTGCACGGACACGACCGGACTCAGCCCGGCAGAGCAGTCGACGCGGCAGGCCCAGGCCTACGTGGACCACTCTCCGCACCCGGACAAGAACTGCCTGAACTGCAACTTCTACGAGGCCGCTCAGGCCAACCAGTGCGGCTCGTGCACCGTGATCAAGGGACCGATCCACCCGGAGGGCTATTGCAACCTCTGGGCGGCCAAGGCCTGAGGAGCGAACCGGTGTCAGTCCGCGGCGAGCAACCTCGCGATGCCATCGGCGAGGGCGTCCATGCCCTCGGCGTCCGTGGCGTACTGGCCGCGGACGACGCCGCTCTGGTCCACGAGCAGGAGCGTCTCCGTGTGGGAGATGTCGTAGGCCCGCTCGCCGCCGCTGCGCTCGCCCATCTCCATGTGGAAGTGCTCCCCGATCACGTCCCGAACGTCGTCGGGGTCGCCGGTGAGGAAGAGCCAGCGGTCGTCGGCGTCGTACCGGGCCCGATGCTCGGCGAGGACCTCGGGAGTGTCGACCTCCGGGTCGACGGAGATCGAGACGAAGCGGACCCGGGGATCGTCGACCCGGCGGTGCAGCTTGGCGACCTCGTTGATGATCAGCGGACACACGCCACGGCACTTGGTGAAGACGAAGCTCGTGACCCAGACGTGGCCTTCGAGGGCGCTCGAGTCGAAGGGCTCGCCGGTGTGCGCGGTCAACGAGAAGTCCCGGACGACGAACATCTCGGGAAGCGCCTCGTCGTCGTCGCAGCTCGAGAGCGTGAGGACCAGGAAGAGGGCTGCAAGGGAACGCGCCATGGGAACGACGATTGGGCAGGGAGTGGGGGGAGTCAAGGAAGGGGAATCATGCGAGTGAATGGATTCAGGGCCGTCTGTGCGGGGCTCGTGTTGAGCGCCATGGCGGTTGGCTGCGGCGAAGAAGAGCCCGAGCCGGAGACTGCCGAAGTCACCGAGGACTGGCTCGCCGAGCNNGCCGGCGAGATGCGGGTCATCGAGGTCGAGCCCGTCAAGGTCGAGAAGGGTCGCGTCGCCTACCAGGCGAACTGTGTGGCCTGCCACGGCGAAGAAGGCGAAGGCCGGCTCGGCATCGGACCGCAGCTGAACAGCGACACGTTCCTGGCCGCGGCCAGCGATGGCTATCTGGTGCGGACGATCGCCCGCGGTCGCCCGGGAACGACGATGCCGCCGTGGTCCGGCTCGCTGGCCCGCGACGACGTCGAGGGCATCGTCGCGTACATGCGCAGCTGGAAGGAGGTCGGGCCCGCGGAGCTCGACGACTCCCCAGCCGAGGGCGACGCCGAGGAGGGAGAGGCGCGCTTTCGTGAGATCTGCGCCGCGTGCCACGGGCGCAGCGGCGCTGGCTATCAGGAGACCAGCAATGGGACGGGCATCGGCCGCGAGGCTTTCCTGAGTGACGTCTCCAACGGCTACCTCCGGTACATCATCCAGTACGGAAAGAGCGACACCCCGATGCGGCCATTCGGTCTTCCGGAGGCCACCGCCGTCGCCAACCTCACCGACGAAGAAGTCGAGAACGTGATCACCTACCTACGCGCCAACGCGTGGTGAGCAGGAGCAGACGATG
>JABAOG010028428.1_pt1 | contig 12120 bp, 18 predicted proteins | sample 7062131 | NCBI WGS metagenome assembly JABAOG01 (sample SAMN14538629, study PRJNA623070) | marine sediment metagenome | biome: marine biome [ENVO:00000428]; feature: marine pelagic biome [ENVO:01000023]; material: deep marine sediment [ENVO:00002113] | place: India: Arabian Sea | collected... | reverse complement strand
ATCGTCAGCAACTGGTGAAACCGGTAGTCTGGGGTGTCGGGCAGCTCCTGCAGCCGGGCGCCGTTCGGCTCGTCGAGACCAAGAACGAAGATGTTCAGCATCGCGGCACTCGCCATCGGTTGCCGTCGGGGTGTGTCCCGGCTACCCGTTGCACCGCCTTCTACACCGAGGTTTGAGCGCGCCGTTCGGGGCAAACAGCGGTGCCCTGGAACCCGTTCACACGAGGGAGACGGCCATGGCGAAAAGCGAGACGCTCACCACGACGGATCACGACGAGATCCGGCGTTGGGCGGAGGACCGCGAGGGTGTGCCGGCGAGCGTCCGTGGCACCGGGACGGCGGGAGCACCAGGCGTGCTCCGGATCGACTTCCCCGGCGGCGCGGGTGAGGACGACCTCGAGCACATCTCCTGGGACAAGTGGTTCGCGAAGTTCGACGACAACGAGCTGGCCTTCGTCTATCAGGAGCAGAAGACCTCCGGCGAGGACAGCACGTTCTTCCGGCTGGTCAACCGCTGACATGACGGCGCTGCGGTCGTCAGACCGTCCACTCCGGGAAGTCCTGGCCGGAGAGTTCGCGCAGCCGGTCCGCGTCGCCCTTGAGCAGCTCGCGCAACGCGGGACGGACGGCGCCTGCCTCCGCCCACTGCGGCAGTGCCGCCGCCGGGACGGTGCCCGGTTGCCCGCCGACTTCGGGGGCGCGCCCGTCGTCGACCTCGGCGAAGCGGAACAGGCCCTGCAGCACGCCGCGAGGGTCGGCACGCANNGCTGACGATCGCAAGCCGGCGGACGTCGAAGTGCTCGAGGAACGGCCGCAGCCGCTCGTAGTACCGGCCGCGGGACACGTACTGACTGCCCGGATCGAACAGCGCCTCGCGCAGCGGCCGGTTCTCGGTGCCGTCCGCCCGGTGGTGCCGGTACTGCGACAGCGCCCGGTCGACTGGGTCGCGGACCAGGTAGATCAGCCTGGTGTAGGGGATCACCGCAGCCATCCGCGTGGCGACCTCCGGGTGGTCGGGGGACGTGTAGCCCGGCGACGACTCGCCGCGCGCGGCAGCCGTCCGGAAGTGCTGGCCGTACCACTCGAGGCCCCGGTACCAGTTGGGCCCACTGAAGAAGTTGAGCTCCTTGGGAGTCGACATCGCGATGTCCGGATGGCCGTCCAGGTACCGGTGCAGCGCGGTCGTCGCGCACTTCATCGCACCGATGACGACGAGGTTCGGCAGCACAGCGGCCGGATACCCGCACCGATCGCCGCTAATCGGGGCGTTTAGCCGCGCGACCGCCGGGCATCGGCCGACGGTGTCCGAGCAACCGCGACAGGGCGCGACGGCCGAGTCGGCGAAGGCGATCACCGGCCCCGGCCAGCACGAGGACTTTCCCGGCCAGCTACTGGTGACCCGGCACCACGGCGCCATCCGCGAGTGGGCGCGAGCGCGGCGGGCCGAGCCCGTCATGCACCGCGGCTCGGAGGGACGCGACCGGGTGCCGCAGGTGTCCTTGCTGCTCCCCGGAGATCGCCGCGGCGATGACCTGACGACCGTCCCGTGGGAGCGGTGGCTCGATACGTTTGCCCTCGCCGACCTGCGGTTCATCTACCGGGAGCACACCCCGGAGGGCGAGCTGAGCACGTACTTCCGCCTCGACAGCTCCAGCCGCGAGGGGTAGGGCCGGTTGGCGAGGACGCAGGCTCGCGGCGCGGCGGAGCACGTTCCCGCCGGCGCGGATCTCGACAAGCTCAAGGAGGCTGCCAGGTCCTGCCACGGCTGCGACCTGTACCGGGACGCGACCCAGACCGTCTTCGGGGACGGCGACCCGGCGGCCGCGACCATGCTGCTGGGCGAGATGCCGGGCGACCGGGAGGACCGCGAGGGCAAGCCGTTCGTCGGGCCGGCCGGCCGCGTGCTCGCGGACGCGATGGATGACGCCGGCCTCGACCGCGCCCGGTCGTACGTCACGAACGTGGTGAAGCACTTCAAGTTCACCCGGGCCGAAGGCAGCAAGCGGCGGATCCATCAGACGCCCAACCGGACTGAGATCGTCGCGTGCCGGCCGTGGCTGCTCGCGGAGCTGGAACTGCTGCAGCCGTCGGTCATGGTGCTCCTCGGCGCGACCGCGGCGAAGGCCGTGTTCGGCCAGTCGTTCCGGATCACACGGCAACGCGGGGTGCTGCTCCGCGCGCCCGACCTCGAGGGCGCGCCGTGGCGGGCGGGGGAGGGCCCCTGGGCGGTGGCGACCATCCACCCGTCCGCGGTGCTCCGCGCGGACGAGGACGACCGAGCGAAGATGTACGACGGCCTGGTCGCCGACCTGCGGGTCGCGGCCGGCGCCGGTGGCTAGGCGCCCGGCATCGTCTCGCCGCCGACGGGCGCGAGGACCTCGCCGGAGTAGTAGCCGGACATCCGCTCGGAGGCGAAGAACACGTACGACGGCGCGATGTCGTCCGGGTGCGCCGCCTGCTTCATCGGCGCCTGCTGGCCGAACTCGGCGGTCTTCTCCTCCTCGACGGACGCGGGGATCAGCGGTGTCCACACCGGCCCGGGCGCGACGCAGTTGACCCGGATGCCGCGGTCGAGCAGGCTCTGCGCCAGCGAGTAGGTGAACGCGAGGATCGCGCCTTTGGTGCTCGCGTAGTCGATCTGCGACTTGTTGCCCCGGAGCCCCTGGACCGACGAGCTGTTGATGATCGCGCCGCCGTTGGGCAGATGCCGGAGCGCGGCCTTGGTGGTCCAGAAGTACGAGTAGATGTTGGTGCGGAACGTACGGTCCCACTGGTCGTCGGTGATGTCCTCCAGGCTCGCTCGCCGCTTCTGGTAGGCGAGGTTGTTCACGAGGATGTCGAGGCCGCCGAGCTCCTCGGCGGTTCGATGCACCGTTCCGCGCGCGTGCTCCGCGTCGGTGAGGTCTCCGGGGAACAGCACCACGTGGCGGCCGGCGGCCTCGATCACATCGGCGGTGTGCCTCGCGTCGTCGTGCTCCTCGAGATACGCGATCGCGACGTCCGCACCCTCCTTGGCGAAGGCGATGGCGACCGCCCGTCCGATGCCCGAGTCGCCGCCGGTCACCAGCGCGCGCCGGCCGTCGAGCAGGCCGCGTCCTTCGTAGCCGGACATCTCGTCGCGCGGGTGGGGCTCCATCTGCGCGGTGTAGCCGGGTCGTTCCTGTTCCTGGGGCGGCCGGCGGCCCGGGTCCTCAACCATGGCGGTCTCCGGTTCTCGGCGAGAGTTGTGCGGGCTAACCGGCTACCCGGGACCCGCGTGACCAATCCCGTGTCCCGGGGGCAGCCAGCTCGTCAAGAATGGGGGTGACGCCAGCGCCGACGTGCGGCACGCTGTCACCCCTGGTGTGGATGGAGGTAGCCGCATGACCGACGTCGAGCCGTACTACCGTGCCGATCTCGCGCTGGTGCACGACCTGGGCTTCAGCGCCCATGCCGACACCTGCGCGCCGGGGATTCTGGCGCTGCTGGAGCCCGTGCGCCGGCGCGACGGGCTGGTGCTGGAACTGGGCTGCGGGTCGGGACGGCTCACCCGGCACCTGGTCGACGCGGGACACCGGGTGCTCGCGACCGACGCGTCGCCGGCCATGCTCGACCTGGCCGCACAGGCGGTCCCCGAGGCGGACGTCCGCCGGCTCGCCCTGCCCGACGACCCCGTCCCGTTGGCCGACGCCGTGGTCTCGACCGGCCACGCGCTCAACTACCTCAGCGACATGGAAGCAGTTCAGCGGGCGCTGGTGGCGGTGTCCGGTGCGCTGCGGCCGGGCGGCGTGCTCGCCATCGACCTGTGCGACCTCGCGTGGGGGGAGGCCCGCCGCGACCAGCCGAATCACGTATTTGTTGAGGACGACTGGGTGATCGCCACGAGATTCTCGGTTCCGCAGCCGGACCGGTTCGTGCGGGAGATGACCGTCTTCGTCCGCAACGAGGACGGCACCTGGCGCCGCGACGACGAGCGGCACGACAACGTCCTGCTCGACACCGCGCAGGTACCGCCGTTGCTGCGCAGGCACGGGCTCGAGGCGACCGTCGGCACGTCCTTCGGCGACGAGGAGCTGCCGGAGGGGCTTGTGACGGTCGTCGGCAGGCGGGCGTAGGCCCCGGCGCCGTCGTAGGGTGCCTGCCATGGCCAAGGTTGTGCTGCGTGTGCGGTTCATCGGCGGTGCGCAGATGGACGTGACCTACGAGGATCCCGACGCGGACGAGGACCAGATCGTGGAACGCGTCATCACGACCCTTGCGTCGGACTCCGGCGTGCTGCCCACCAGGCACGGCGACCGCCTCGTCGTCATCTACGCCCGAGGGGTCGCAGCCTTCGAGGCGCAGCCGCGCGGCGCGGTGCTCTGACCGTCCGGCCCCGGATGTGGCGGTCGGCCTTCCGTTCAGTGGCCGAGCTCTTGCTGGAACGCGATGATCTCCTCGGCGAAGGCGGCTGGGTTGTCCTCGGGGGAGAAGTGCCCGGCGCCCGGGATGAACCTGAGTTCGGCGCCGGGGATGGCGGCGGCGAGCTCGTGGGCCTTCGGCGTCGGGATCCAGGCGTCGCTGTCGCCCCAGAGCAGCCGGGTGGGCACGTCGAGGTGGCTGAGCCGGGACACCAGGGGCTCGGCCAAGTCCTCGTCGTAGCGGGCGACTGCGCGCCAGTACGCCGCAACCCCGTCGTCGCCCCGCCACGGCGACATGTAGCCCTCGAGCGTGTCCGGGTCCATCGGCCGGTACGTGGTCCGAGCGAGGTGCGCGGCGATCATCGCCTCGGCGATGTGCGTCGGGAGCCGGCGCATCGCGTCGATGTTCTCCCGCGCGAGGCGCGAGAAGTCGGTGACGAACGGGGGAATGACGGCCGCGTCGGCGAAGACGAACGCCGAGACGTCCAGCCCTTCGAATAGGTGCGCACGCAACGCGAAGATGGGAGCGAAGTCGAACGCCACGATCGTCGGTGCGACCAGCCCCCAGTGTGCGATGAGCTCCGGCAGCCGCCGGGCCTGCTCGTCCCACGAGATGTTCTGGCCGGGAAACCGCTGGGATCGTCCGAACCCTGGCCAGTCGAAGACGTACACCCGGTGGTGGGGCACGAGCTGGTCGACCACGTGCCGCCAGATGAACGACCAGTTCGGGGTTCCGTGCAGCAGCACGACGGGCGAGCCGGCTCCGAACGCGTCCCACCGGATCTCGCCCTGCGGCGACGCGAAGGTGTGTGCCAGGTGCCAGTCGGTCATCGTCGGCCTCCGCATGCTAGGCGGGCGTCGCGTACGTGCTGATCATCGTAGATCGCACCGGTGTCGGAAGAGCGGGCGTGTGGGCTTCGGGCCGTCCGTGCGCCTCGAGCAGGAGCGCGTCTCGTACGCGGCCGTCGAGCGCGCCGCACGGCGGTCGCAGGGAAGTCGTCGGGAACATAGCCGTGATGATCCTCGTGCACTGACCCGGTCACCGTTACCACGCCCGCGACTGCCTCCGGAGCCGACCAGTAGAGCACCGCGGACCCGACGCGCAGCCGGATATCCGTGCGATCCCGCTCACCGAACTCCCACGCGAACGGCGCTGCTTGCCCCGTCAGCGTCACCTCATGTTCGGACGGCTCGCTGTGCCATCGGCCGGTCTCCTTGAACAGCAGCTGCCACCGGACCGCCTGATCGACAGCAAATGGTTCACCACAGCATTCGATCTGCCAGGAGGCCACCAGAACCGGTAGAAGCACGTCTCCGATTCTCGCCCATGAGGATCACTCGCACGGCATCCTCATCCGTGTCGACGGCACGTGAACACTGACCCCGCGTGGCATGACCGCGGAACAGCTCGAGGCCGGCTATTGGTGCCTACCGCGACTTCTACCGCTGGCCGAACCTCTGGCGCGGCTCCGCCGCCCAGCAGGGCTTGCACGAGCGGCTGGGCCACCTGGCCTACGCGGCCGGTTGGAAGAAGTTCGAATGGGCCTGGGACATGCTGATCCGCACCCGCGGGGGTGCGTGCGTTGCCAATGCTGGAGCGCACGCCGGCCGCCTTCGGCGGGCACAAGCCAAACACACGCGGGTTAGTCGTCCACCGCGAGCACCGGCCAGCTGTGCTCGGGCGGGGGGATCTATCTTGTAGGGTCGCTGCGGCTTGTGAACGATTTTCGCGGGCCCTGTCGAGGCCCTCGCTAAACAGCGCGCTGTTAAAGGAGCTGCATGCGCCGGATCCTGACAATCGGCATCCTGTTCACCGCTGCGGCGCTGTCCGGATGCGCATCAGCCACAACCGAGCCCGGCACTTTGGCGTCCTCACCACCTACCACCGCGGCGGTCAGCCCGAGCGAGGCAACCTCGCCTGCTGCGAGGAGTGAGGCCACTCCCGCCCCCAGCACGGTGACACCGTCGACGCTGTCCCGGGAGCAGGCGGCAGAGCGATACCTCGCCATCGTCAGGCCCTACAACGTCGCACTGGAAAAGCTCGAGCAGGCAATCAACAGTGGCGAGTCCCTCGCGACGCAAACCGCGCTGGCCGCCGAGACCGCGAAGAAGCTCGAAACCGAGATAGACCAACTGCGGGCTACCGCCTGGCCATCCGAGGTTCGCAGCCAGATCGACGAACTCGTGGCGGTCTCCGAAAAGGCCCTGGAGCACTGGTCCCAGGCGGCCGGCGCGCAGACGCGCGAGGAGCTGATTCAGGCTGTGCTCGCCGCCGCGGAGTTCGACGGGACTGACGCTGCGAGCAGTATTCGCGAACTGCTGGACCTCGACTCGTACGACGAGCGTGACTACTGAAAGGCCCGCCTCGGATCCTCCCAAGCCGCCAGTCGTGACCAACCAACGCCGACGGCACCCGAAACGCCATGAACGCCCGCGCAACACCCGGGGGTCGGCCGCGGACGGCCAGGACGGCGGGACGCTCGGCGCGGTTTGCCACGGCCGGTAACCGTGCAGCCCGCGCCCGTTCAGCGGTGGTCGATGAGCCGTTCCAGTACCTGTCAGTCCAGGGCCTGGAAGGCGTCGTAGACGAGTAGCGCCGGCCAAACGAACGCCTTGAGTACAGCGAGCACATACTCCCAGAACCCGTCGGCCTGCTGCCAGAAGAACACCACCGCGCCGATGAAGCCGAGAAAGTGGACCAAACCCCCGGCGGCTCCAGCGCCTCCTCTGCTTGCCATGGCAACCTCCCTCCCCACCATGATTCACCATTGGCGCGGCGTGTGGTTGCCATACTTGAACCCGAGCTGAACCAGGCGGGCTGACAGCCACGGTGTGACCGCGGATGCCAGCCCGTGGACCGGTCACTGCACGCCGCGGGTACGGGCGGGCGGGCAGCTCAGTTCACGCCTGCGAGGGCCGACGTACGGCCACCGCCGCGATTCCTGCTACGGCGGTCGCAGCGAGAACCGGCACCGCCGCCTTGGCGGCGCGTGGCGGGAGAACGAGCTCGAACAGTGGGACGGGGTCGCCCACCCGCTGCTGCAGCGGACCGAGCGGGCAGTCGCCGCGACCGACAAGCAGGCCGACGCCCTCGACCGACAGGATGGCGATGGACACGCGCAGCATCCGATCACGGCGTCCCGTCAGCGCGCAGCGCCAGACGTGGGCCAGGCTGGCCAGTTCGACGACCGCGATCAGGGTATGGACGCCCCGCATGATCCTGGCGTTGCGTCCGAGCCGGCTCTTCGCCACCATCAAGCACCCCTGCGGGCAAAGACGGCGAGATGATCGACCCAGTTCTGCTCGCCGTGCACCCAGCGCAGCCCGGCGTGCTCGACGGCGTCGCGGATGGTCGCCACCGGGTGGACGTAAAACCGGAAGTCACTGCCACGCAGCCGCGGGTAGAGGTTCTGCAGCGGCGCCCAGGCGCGCATCCACCACGTCTGTCGTGGGTAGCTCAGGACGAGGTACCGGCGCGTACGGGCGACCGCGGCGGCAAGAAGGCGCCCTGCGTCCGGGTAGCAGCACACCACCGAGTGCATGACCACGACGTCCGCCGGCCCGGCGAGCTCCGGCCGAGCGGCGAAGTCGCCGACCGCCCTGGAGCTGCGGTCCGCGAGGCCGTCCTCGTCGAGCAGGCGAGCCGCAGCCTGCTCGTACCCTGCCGACAGCTCGATGCTGACGGCGCGCTCGACCCCGGCCCGCAACAGCTCGATCTGGAGGTCTCCGACGCCGCCTCCCACCTCGAGCAGCGTGCGCCCGTCGATGACGCCCTCCCGGAACAGCTCGAGCGTGCGGCGTGGCGCCCACGTCAGGCCCGACTTGTGGAACCGGGCAGCGTCGCGCTCGGCCTGCCGCGCGCTGAACACCAGGTCGTAGCCCTGCGGCTCGCAGCACCCGCTCACCCGTACATCATCGCAGGACAGCCGTTACTTTGCGGCAGCAGAATCGCAGCTGGAGTCCGGCTGCGCGTCTCGCGCGTCGGTGGGCCGAACGACCCGGTCACGCGGAGGCGGCGACGTCGGACAGTGCCCAGCCGTCCCCGAGCTGGTCCGGACCGATGACGCTGAGTGTGCCGTCGGTCTCCAGAACGACGGCGGCGACCTCGGCAAGCCCGCCGTACCCGGCGCCCCTGACCGCCTGCCGCACCTCGGCCGTGGCCACCCGCTGCTGCCGCAACGGCTCCTCGAGCAAGGCGCCGTCCCGCACGACGTACGTCGGCCCGGCGGTAAGGATCGCGCGGGCAGCCGGGATGCGAGACCCGACGAGTGCGACCAGGTACTGGAGTGCGGCGAGCACCGCGAGCGCGACCGCGCCGTCGGACCAGGACACGGTGGAGCTCAGCAGGATCGTCGCGAGCGTGGAGCCCAGCGCCACTGTCACGACGAAGTCGAAGGCGTTCAGCTTGGCGAGCGTCCGCTTCCCGGAGACCCGGAGGACGACGATGAGGGTGGCGTACCCCGCCGTGCCCACGGCGAGAATGCGCAGGATGTCGGACCACGAGTCGAACCACATGACCTGCCTCGTACCCATGCTTGATGAGACGCAGTCCTCCTCGGAGTCAGCAGCCGGTGCTGTGAACAACTACAGGGCGCGGGCTCGGACGAGACGGCCGCGCTAGGAGAGGAACCGCAGGATCTGCTCGACGGCCGCCCTGCGGGTGACGGCCACGCCGTGCGGCTTGCCCCGGTAGAGCAGCAACTTCGCGTTGGGGATGCGCTCTGTCGTCTCACGGAACAGCGCCGTCGAGTAGAACCTGTCGCGCTCTCCGGCGATCACCAGGGTCGGCGCGGTGATCCGGTGCAGGTCCGGGGCGCTGTCGAACGTGTCCTCGGCGGCGATGGTGATGAGCATGTCGGACGGGTCCTTCGGGGCCATCGCACCGGCGGTGAGCCACATCAGGCCGCTCATGAGCCGGCGACCCAGGGCGGTGGACGCCATCACCCCGCCCAACGCGGCGTAGCCCTGGCGGGGCCGGTCGGCCGCGACCATCTCGGCCAGCGTGCGCTGCGCCTGCCGGCCCCGCGGCGACAGCCGGCAGGCCGTGTCCGCGAGCACGAGCCGGCGCACCAGGTCGGGATGGTCGATCGCCAGTTGCTGGGCGATCGATCCGCCCGTGGACACGCCCTCGACCAGCACCGGGCCGCCGAACTCGTGCCTGATCGCATCGGCGTAGTGGCCGGCGAGGTCCGCGATCGTCGCTCCCGACGGCAGCCCCGGCTTCCGGTTGACCAGGTAGACGGTGAACCGCTCACCCAGCGGACGGAGCACCCGCAGTGTCCACCACCGCTCCATGCCGGTCGGGTTCGTGTGCTCCGCGGTCAGGCCGACGAGGATGACCAGCGGCGGCCCCTGCCCGATCGCGAGGTACGGCAGCCCGCCGTACAGCGAGCCTTCGCGGGTCATAGCCCCTCCCTGTCTGCCGCGAAACGGGACGCAGGTCGCTACCGCGTCGGGCCGAACGCCCCTGTCCTATCACGGCGAGGCCGGAAAACACTGGAGATCGTGACGAACGCTGAGAACCCGCCGGCCCGGGCGCCGGAGGCGGNNCCTCCGAGGCGCCGGAGGCTTCGGACGAGGCGATGCTGATCGACAGGTACCTCCCGCGCTTCCAGGCGACCCAGATCGAGCATGCCGTCGTCAACGCGGACATCGGAACCACGTGGGCGGCTCTCGTCGACCTCGACCTGCTGAACGTGCACTCGCCGCTGCTCGACGCCGCGTTCTTCGTGCGCGGCCTGCCGTCCAAGGTGATGACGCGGCTGGGACGCGCTCCGTCGGGAGGCCCCACCGGGCCGACCGCGCTGCGGCTGACGGGCATCGACGAGCACAACCTCGAGGGCTGGCTGTCGCTGGGCGAGCGGCCCGGTCGGGAGGTCGCCTTCGGCGCCGTCGGGCGGTTCTGGAAGCCCAACATCGAGTGGTACGACGTCACGGACATGACTCCCGAGCGGTTCGCCGAATTCGACGAGCCGGGGTGGGGCCGGATCGCTGCGAGCTTCANNTCGGCGCCGTCGGGCGGTTCTGGAGGCCCAACATCGAGTGGTACAACGTCACGACGATGACCCCGGAGCAGTTCGCCGCGTTCGACGAGGCGGGATGGGGCAAGATCGCGGCCAACTTCTCGCTGCGGCAGTACGGCGACGAGCGCACGCTGGTCTCGTACGAGGCGCGCACCGCGACCACCGACCCGGACTCGGCCCAGAAGTTCGGGCGCTACTGGGCGCTGGTCCGCCCGTTCGTCGGCCACGTCGAGCGCGCGGCGCTCGCGACCGTGCGGCGGGACGCGGAACGGGTCACGTAGGCCGGTCACAGCGGACGCGTCACGGTCAGGCGATCTCCAGCACCCGCGGCGCGATGCGCTCGGCGACCTGCTCGGCGAACTCGACCGGGTGCCGGTCCGGCATGAGCTGTACCTCGGCCGCACCCAACTTCGCGTACTCCCGCACATCCGCGATGAAGGCGTCGACATCGTTCAGGACCGGGCGGGCCGCCAGGATCGTCTTGTCGATGCTGTGGTAGTCCCGCCCCTCGGTCTCGCAGTGCTTGCGGAGCACGTCGAACTTGTGCGCGACGCCTTCGGCCGAGGTACCGAACACGTTGCACGCGTCCGCGTAGCGGGCGACGAGCCGCAGCGTCTTCGTCTCGCCGCCACCGCNNCAGATCTGCAGGGTCTCCTCAAGCCGCTCGAAGCGCTCGGCCACCGGGACGACCGGGACGCCGAGCGCACGCTGCTCCCGCTCATACCACGACGCGCCGATGCCCAGGCGGGCCCGGCCGCCGGACAGCACGTCGAGCGTGGTCACCGTCTTCGCCAGCACGCCCGGGTAGCGGTACATCACGCCGGTGACGAGCAGCCCGAGTGTCATCCGCTCGGTCTTGCCGGCCAGGTAGCCAAGGGTGGTGTACCCCTCCAGCATCGGGTCGCTCGCCGGAGCGACTTGCTCCATCTGGAAGAAGTGGTCCATCACGGTGAACCCGGAGAAGCCGGCCTGCTCGGCGATCCGCGCGGTCTCGGCCAGTGTCGGAGCGATGGAGGCAGGCTCCGGCGGTACCGCGTAGTTCCAGTAGTGCAGGCCGAGGCGCATCGGAACCTCCTCCGTTGACGAGAGCGCTCCCGGATCAGTGAACCAGGACCGGGCCGTCCCCGTGAACCGGTTACGGTTCCGCTCACAGCGATCAAGTGATCCGCGCGCGAACGCACCGGTGGCGCCATGTGCCATTGATGTGTCCGCGAGGTAGGTTTGGCAGTAACCGCCCTGGACGGGAGGCCGATTCGATGCCGTGGTTCGTCTGGTTGATCATCGCTGCGGGCCTGGGTGTGGCGGAGTTCTTCACGCTGACCTTTGCGCTCGGCATACTCGCCGCTGCGGCGCTGGTGGCGGCGGTCGTCGCGGGGCTGGGGCTGGGGCTGCTGGCGGAGATCCTGGCGTTCGCCGTCGCCGGCGCTGCCGGATTGCTGTTCATTCGGCCCATCGCGCAGCGGCACATGGCCCAGCCTCCGCTGTCGCGTGAAGGCACCGACGCGCTCGTCGGAAAGCAGGCGGTGGTAACGCAGGAGGTCACCGCCGCGCGCGGCCTCATCAAGCTTTCGGGAGAGCAGTGGTCCGCCCGGGCGCTGGACGAGCACCAGGTGATTCCCGTGGGTGCCCTGGTGGATGTGATGGAGATCGACGGTGCGACGGCCGTCGTCTATCCGAGAGAGCTCCTGCCGTGAACCCAGACCGCTGAGAAGAGGGCAA
>JABAOG010011085.1_pt2 | contig 12127 bp, 13 predicted proteins | sample 7062131 | NCBI WGS metagenome assembly JABAOG01 (sample SAMN14538629, study PRJNA623070) | marine sediment metagenome | biome: marine biome [ENVO:00000428]; feature: marine pelagic biome [ENVO:01000023]; material: deep marine sediment [ENVO:00002113] | place: India: Arabian Sea | collected... | reverse complement strand
ACCAACCGCACGTGGGAGGACACCACGCCGCTGCCCGCGGGCTTCCATTACACCAGCGACAACAACGAGGATTGGCTGAGCGTGGACGACCTGCGCGAGCTGATCGGGGAGACGGTGGCGTGACCGCCGCCCGCGAGAAGCTGGCCATCGAGGGCGGCAAGCCCGTCCGCGAGGCGATGCTGCCCTACGGGCGGCAGTGGGTGGACGACGCCGACATCGCCGCGGTGGTCGAGGTGCTGCANNGCGCTGCACGCCGCGGCCTACGGCGCGGGCATCACATTCGGCGACGAGGTGATCGTCACCCCGCTGACGTTCGCCGCCAGCGCCAACTGCGTGCTGTACCAGGGCGGCACCCCGGTGTTCGCCGACGTGGACCCCGGCACGCTGCTGCTCGACCCGGCGCAGGTCGAGCCGAAGATCACGCCGCGCACCAAAGCGATCCTCGCGGTGGACTACGCCGGGCAGCCCGCCGACTACGACGCGCTGCGCGCCATCGCCGAGGCGCACGGGCTGACGTTGATCGCGGACGCCTGCCACGCGGTCGGCGGCTCGGCGAACGGGCAGAACGTCGGCACGCTGGCCGACCTGAACACGTTCTCCTTCCACCCGGTCAAACACATGACGACCGGCGAGGGCGGCATGATCACCACCGACGACCCCGCGCTGGCCCGCCGCATGCGGGTGTTCCGCAACCACGGCATCACCACCGACCACCGCCAGCGCGCCCAGCAGGGCGGCTTCTTCTACGAGATGGTCGATCTCGGCTACAACTACCGCATCACCGACATCCAGTGCGCGCTGGGCATCAGCCAGCTCGACAAGCTGGCGGCGTCGGTTGTGCGGCGGCAGCAGATCGCGGCGCTGTACGATGCCGCGTTCGCCGAGGTGGCGAGCGTCACCCCGCTGGCTGTGCGCGAGGGCGTCTCGCACGCCTACCACCTGTACGTGGTGCAGTTCGACACCGAGGCGCTGGGCATGAGCCGCGGCGAGATCTTCGACGCGCTGCGCGCCGAGAACATCGGAGTGAACGTCCATTACGTGCCCGTGCACCTGCACCCGTATTACCGCGAGACGCTCGGCACCGGGCCGGGGCTGTGCCCCGCCGCCGAGGCCGCCTACGAGCGCATGCTCACCCTGCCGATATTCCCCCAGATGACCGACGACGACGCAGAAGACGTGGTCGCCGCGGTGCGAAAGATCACGGGCTGAAAGGACACCCGCGTGGATAGCGACCAACTACAGGCATGGCAGGGCGACTTCGGTGACGCGTACACCGACCGCAACGCCATCGACTGGCAGGTGCGCCTGCCTGCATGGCGCGCAATGCTCGACGGGCTGGCACTGGAGAACGTGGTGGAGGTCGGCTGCAACCGGGGGCATAACCTGCGAGCCATCACCGAGCTGGGCACGATCAGCGGGGACATCGTCGGGATCGAGCCGAACGACAAGGCGCGGCGGATTGCCCGCATGCAGTCCCCGGACGTGACCGCGCTGCGCGGCACCGCATACAGCATCCCGCTGGTGGATGGCTTCGCGGATCTGTCGTTCACCTCCGGCGTGCTGATCCACATCGCGCTCGGCGACCTGCCCGACGCGCTCGCCGAGATCGTGCGCGTCAGCCGCCGCTACGTGCTCGCCGCCGAGTATTACGCTCCCGAGGAAACCGTGATCGAGTACCGCGGGCACGACAACCTGCTGTGGAAGCGTGACTTCAAAGCGCACTACCTGACGCAGTTCCCCGGCCTGCGCGTCGTGCGTGAGGGCTACTGGGGCCCAGAGGACGGCTTCGACCGCGTCAACTGGTGGCTGTTCGAGAAATGAGGACGGTCTGCATCATCCAGGCCCGCATGGGGTCGACGCGGCTGCCCGGCAAAGTGCTGGAGCCGATCCTCGACCGCCCGATGCTGGCCTGGGACGTGCACCGCGTGCGGCAGGCCCGCCTGCTCGACGAGGTGGTGGTCGCGACCTCGACGCTGGCGCAGGATGACCCGATCGTGGCGCTGTGCGAGCGCGAGGGCTGGCCGCACTTCCGTGGCAGCGAGGCCGACGTGCTCGACCGCTACTACCACGCGGCNNACTACCACGCGGCGGAGGCGTTCGGCGCGGCAGCAGTGGTGCGCATCACTGCCGACTGCCCGCTGATCGACCCCGGCGTGCTCGACCTGACCGTGGCAGCTTTCCGCAGCGCCGCCCCGCCGGTGGACTACGTCAACAACGTCACCCCGCGCACCTACCCCCGCGGGCTGGATGCCGAGGTGTTTACCTTCGCGGCGCTGGAACGGGCGTGGCAGGAGGACGACTCGGCGTGGCGCGAGCACGTCACGCCGTACATTTACCAGACCCCCGGCGCGTTTCGCCTTCACTTTGTCACCAACCCTGTGAACCACGCTCACCATCGCTGGACGGTGGACACCCGGCGCGATATGGAGCTGGTGCGGCGCATCTACGCGCATTTTGGCCACGGGGATTTTACCNNACGCACACTTCGGCCACGGGGATTTTACCTGGCAGGCGGCGCTGGCCCTGCTGCAGGAGCACCCGGATTGGGCAGACATCAACCGCGACGTGGAGCAGAAATCGATCTGACCGGGCGCGCGCTGCTGATCCGGGCCGATGCCAGTACCACGATCGGCAGCGGACACGTGATGCGCTGCCTCGCGCTGGGGCAGGCGTGGCACGCAGCCGGCGGCACGGTCACGTTCGCGATGCAGCCCGGCGCACCCGGCGTCGAGGCGCGCGTGCAGGCCGAGGGGATGGCGGTGGCGCACATCGCCAGCGCGCCCGGCTCGCCTGCCGACGCCGCCGAAACCGCGGCGCTCGCGGGCGCGCTCGGCGCGGCACACGCGGTGCTGGACGGCTACCACTTCGGCGCGGCGATGCAGCGCGCGCTGAAGGCCGCCGGGCTGACGCTGCTGGTGCTGGACGACAACCGCGACGCCGAGTCCTACAGCGCGGATCTGGTGCTAAACCAGAACGTGTACGCCGTCGAAGATATGTACGTCCGCCGCGAGCCGACCACCCGGCTGCTGCTGGGCAGCGACTACGCGCTGCTGCGCCGCGAGTTCTGGCCGTGGCGGGGCTGGCAGCGTGGCACCACGGCGCTGGGCCGCCGCGTGCTGGTGACGCTGGGCGGCGGCGACCCGGCCAACCTGACCGGGCGGGTGCTGGCCGCGCTGAACGCGGTGCCGCGGGAGCTGGCGATCACGGCGGTGATCGGGGCGAGCAACCCGCACCGCCCTGCGCTGGAGGCGCTCGCCGCGGGCTCCGCACACGAGGTGTCGCTGGTGCAGAACGTCGCCGACATGCCTGAGCGCATGGTCGACTCCGACCTCGCGATCTCGGCGGCGGGCAGCACGGTCTGGGAGATGGCCTTCACCGGCCTGCCCGCGCTGCTGATCGTGGTCGCGGACAACCAGCGCCGGGCCGCCGCAGCACTCGCCGAGCGCGGCGTGGCCCGTTCGCTGGGCTGGCACGAGAATATTACCGAGGCGGACATCGCACAGGAGGCCGCGGTGCTGCTGCGGGACGCCGCCCAGCGCGCCGGGATGTCGCGCGCCGGGCAGGCGCTGGTGGATGGGCGCGGCACGCACCGCGTGCTGGCTGCGCTGTGCTGGGGCTGCTAAACGAGGAGGTGCCATGATCACATTACGGGACGTTCAGCCGGAAGACTCCGAGATGCTCCGCACGTGGCGGAACCTGCCGGAGGTCGCGGCTTACATGTACACCGACCACGAGATCACCCCGGAGGAGCATGCGCTGTGGTTCGAGGGGATGATGCAGGACGCGTCTACCCGCTACTGGGTGATCACGCTCGACGGCGAGGACGTGGGCCTGCTGTACCTGTACGACATCAACCGCCGCCACCGCCGCTGCTACTGGGGCTTCTACGTCGCCAGCCCGAAGGTGCGCGGGCGCGGCGTGGGCAGCTACACCGAGTATAGCTGCCTGCGCCACGTGTTCGACGTGATGGGCTTCAACAAGCTGTGCTGCGAGGTGCTGGACGGCAACCAGCCGGTGGTGGACATGCACAAGAAATACGGCTTCCAGCAGGAAGGCTATTACCGCCAGCACGTGATTAAGGGCGGCGAGCCGAAGGACGTGGTCGCGCTGGCGATGCTCAAAGAGGAGTGGGAGCAGGTCAAACCCGCGATGGAAGCCCGCCTGCGCGAGAAAGGGCTGATCCCCTAGATGAGCGCCGAACCGCGCTACGTGGTCGCCGGGCACAAGCCGTGGAACCGGCGGATCTTCGAGGAGATGCTGCGCCCGCTGCCCGGTGAGTGGGTGTTCGCCAGCATCCCCGCCGAACTTGATGCCGCGCTGGCGACGCGCGCTCCGCGTTACGTGTTCTTCCTGCACTGGTCACNNGCCGAGGTGCTGGCCGCGTACGAGTGCGTGGTGTTCCACATGACCGACGTGCCTTACGGGCGCGGCGGCAGCCCGCTGCAAAACCTGATCGTGCGCGGGCACCGCGAGACGATGCTCAGCGCGCTGCGGATGACCGAGGCGTTCGACGCCGGGCCGGTGTACATGAAGACGCCGCTCTCGCTTGAAGGCGGCACCGCGGAGGCGATCTACATCCGTGCCACCGAGCTGGCCGCCGACATGATCCGGCGCATCGCCGCCGAGGAGCCGGAGCCGGTGCCCCAGCAGGGCGAGCCGACCGTGTTCCGCCGCCGCACGCCCGCCGAGAGTGCGATCCCACCGCTGACCACGCTCGACGCGCTGCACGACTTCATCCGCATGCTGGATGCCGACAGCTACCCGCAGGCGTTCATCGAGCACGAGGGCTTCCGCTACACCTTCAGCCGCGCGGCCCGCTACCACGGGCGCATCGTGGCGGACGTGACGATTACGCCCATCGAGGGCGAGGAGCAGGACACATGAGAGTGCTGGTAGTCGCCGCGCACCCCGACGACGAGGTGCTGGGCTGCGGCGGGACGATGGCCCGCCTCAGCGCGGAGGGCCACGAGGTGTACACTGCGATCCTCGGCGAAGGGATCACGTCGCGCTATGCCGACCGAAACGAGGCGCAGACCGTCGAGCTGGCTGCCCTGCGCNNGTGAGGGGATCACGTCGCGCTATGCCGAGCGCAGCGAGGCGCAGGCCGCCGAGCTGGCCGCCCTGCGCGCCAGCGCCGAGGCCGCAAACGCGCGGCTGGGCGTGCGCGAGGTGTTTACGTTCGGCCTGCCGGACAACCGCTTCGACACCGTGGCCCTGCTGGACGTGGTGAAGGTGGTCGAGGGGTTGATCGAGCGGCTGGGGCCGGAGCGCGTGTTCACCCAGCACGGCGGCGACCTGAACGTCGACCACGTGGTGACGTACCGCGCGGTGCTGACCGCGACCCGCCCGATGCAAGGGGGCACCGTGCGCGACGTGCTGGCCTACGAGGTCATGTCCTCAACCGAGTGGGCGTTCCAGCAGTTCTCGCCGCCGTTCCGCCCGAACGTGTTCGTGGACATCGGCGCGACGCTGGAGGCGAAGGTCGAGGCGATGGCGCAGTACGAGAGCGAGGCCCGCGCCTTCCCGCACCCGCGCTCGCCCGAGGCGCTGCGCGCGGTGGCGCACCGCTGGGGCAGCGCCGCCGGGCTGCCCGCCGCCGAAGCGTTCGACCTCGTCCGCGCGATCCGCTAGGGAGGAGCTGCCATGCCGCACATCACGATCAATGGCCGCCGCATCGGCCCCGGCGAGCCGACCTACATCATCGCGGAGATGTCCGCCAACCACAATCAGGACTTCGACCGCGCCGTCGAGATCATCCGCGCCGCGAAAGAGGCCGGGGCCGACGCGGTCAAGCTCCAGACCTACACCGCCGACACCATGACGCTAGACTCGGACAAAGAGCCATTCCGCATCAAGGGCACGATCTGGGAGGGGCAGAACCTGCACGCGCTGTACCGCGAGGCGTACACCCCGTGGGACTGGCAGCCGAAGCTGAAGGACGCGGCCAACGAGCTGGGGATGGACCTGTTCTCGACCCCGTTCGACTTCACGGCGGTCGAGTTTCTGGAGGGGATGGACGCCCCGGCGTATAAGGTCGCGTCGTTCGAGGTGGTGGACGTGCCGCTGCTGGCGCGCATCGCCGAGACCGGCAAGCCGGTGATCATGTCTACCGGGATGGCGACGCTGGGCGAGATCGAGGAGGCCGTGAATACGCTGCGCGGCGCGGGTGCGCCGGAGATCGCGCTGCTGTGGTGCAACAGCGCCTACCCCGCCCCGCCCGCCGAGATGAACCTGCGCACGATCCCGAACCTCGCCGAGACGTTCGGCGTGGTGGTCGGCCTCTCCGACCATACCATGACGGACGCGGTGCCGGTCGCGGCGGTGGCGCTCGGCGCGTGCATCGTCGAGAAGCACTTCACGCTCAGCCGGGACGACCCCGGCCCGGACAGTGCGTTTTCGCTGGAACCACACGAGTTCCGCCGCATGGTGGACGCCGTCCGCACCACCGAGCAGGCGCTCGGCACGGTCCACTACGGCGTCTCGGCGCGCGAGGCCGAGAGCCGCGCCTACCGCCGCTCGCTGTTCGCGGTCGAGGACATCCGCGCCGGGGAGCCATTCACACACGAAAACGTGCGCTCGATCCGCCCGGCAGACGGGTTGCCGCCCCGCACCCTGCACGATATTATTGGGCGGCGTGCCAGCCGCGATATCGAGCGGGGCACGCCTTTAGATTGGGGCTTGATCGGCAGCTAGGCGGGTGGCGTGATGCGCGTGGCGCTGGTAGTTGACAACCCATACCGCGACCTGCCGGGCCTCGTGCTGACGGCGATGGCGCTCAACCAGCGCGGGGCGGCGTGCTTTCTCGTGCCGATGAACATGGCGGCCACCGAGCTGTGGGCGCTGGCCCCCGACGTGGCGGTGCTGAACTACCTGCGCCCGAACAACGCGTACCTGGCCCGCGGCCTGAAAGCGGCGGGCGTGCGCGTGGCAGTGCTCGATACCGAGGGCGGCGTGTTCAGCAGCCTGGAGCACTACGAGAGAAGCCTCGCGACGGACGCGGACGTGCGCCACGGGATCGACCGCACCCTGAACTGGGGGCCGCTGGTGGCGGAGGCTGCCGCCGAGCGCGGCTGGTACCGCCCGGAGCAGCTTGCCGTCACCGGGCAGCCCCGGTTCGATTTTTACGTCCCGCCGTGGCGGCAGGCCGCGCTCGACGCGTCGCCCTACGCCGCCGAGGTGCCCGGCCCGCTGATCCTGCTCAACGGCAACTTCCCCCTGGTCAACCCCGCCTTCAAGACGCCAGAACAGGAAGCCCGGATGCTGGTCGAGATGCTCGGCCACCCGGAGGAACAGGTGCGCGGCTGGGTCGAGCGGCAGGAGCAGACGCTGACCGGGATGGCGGCGCTGGCGAACGCGCTGGCTGAACGCTTCCCGCAGGCGTCGGTGGTGGTGCGCCCGCACCCGTTCGAGGGGCTGGCCCGCTGGCGCGAGATGCTGGAGGACCGCCCGAACCTACACCTGCGGCGCGAGGGCGCGGCGGACNNGCCGACCGCGGTGGTGCAGGAGACCGCGGAGCGCGTCAGCATCCAGTGTGAGACGCCAGACGCGCTGTTCGACTGCGTGGGCGCGGCTATCGAGGGCACGCTGGCGCTGCCCGATGCGATCCGCGCCGAACTGGACGCGCTGGTCGCAGAGTGGTTCCTGCGGATGGACGGGAAGGCGCACGCGCGGGTCGCGGACGAGATCGCGGCGCTGGCGGCCCAACCCGGCACGGTAGACGCACAGGCGGCGCGGCGCGCGGCCTACGGCATGGCGGCCCGCCCGGACGTGCGCTGGCAGGACGGCGTGCGCGGCGCGGTGCGGTCGGCGCTCGGACTGCCGCTCGACTGGTCGTACCGGCAGGGGCGCAACCGGGCCACCGGGTTGAAGTGGGATCGCAGCCCGAAGGCGTACACCACCGAGGACGTGCACCGGCTGGTCGAGGCGATCCAGCCGGTGGCGCGTGACGTTTACGGAGCAAGCTGGCGCACGGTGCGTGTGGCCAGCACACCGGCAGGCGGGGGCTACCGCACGCCGTATTTGCGCGGGCGGGCGGTCACGCTCGCCACAGCGAACGGATGAGGGCACTTTGACGGTTGATACTACCCCGAACACCCCCGGCGTGCCCGCACGCGAGCCGGTGTTCGTATACGGCCCGGAACCGCGCCTCGCGCGGCCCGGCAAGATGCTGCGCGACATGTGGGCCGATCTCCGCGCCTCGCGCGAGTTGGCCTGGCGGCTGCTGATCCGCGACATCTCGGCGCGCTACCGGCAGTCGATCCTCGGCTTTCTGTGGGCGTTCCTGCCGCCCCTCGCGTCGGCGGCGGTGTTCATCTTCCTGAACCGCGCCGCGGTGCTCAACGCCGGGGAGACTGCGATCCCCTACCCGGCGTACGTGATGATCGGCACGGTGCTGTGGCAGTTGTTCATCGACGCGGTGAACGCGCCGCTGCGCATCGTGACGCAGAACCGCTCGATGCTCTCGAAGATCAACTTCCCGCGGGAGTCGCTGATCCTCTCGGCCATCGGGCAGGTGCTGTTCGACTTCGCGATCAAGCTGGTGATCGTGGCGGTGGTATTCGTGGCGTTCCGGCTGCCGGTGCAGGCCGGGCTGCTGCTGGCCCCGCTGCCAATCGCGGCGCTGATGCTGCTGGGGCTGCTGGTCGGCCTGACGCTGACGCCGCTCGGCGTGCTGTACACTGACATTCAATCCGGGCTGGCGATCTTCACCAGCCTGTGGTTCTTCGTCACCCCGGTGGCCTACACCGCACCCGAGGGCGGCGCGTTCGCGGTGCTGGCAAAGGCCAACCCGGTCAGCCCGCTGCTGGTCGCCGCGCGCGATCTGATGACGGTCGGCACGGCGGAGAACGTCNNCTGACGGTGCTGGGCCTGTTCGTGATGTGGGTGGTGTACCGCCTCTCCATCCCGATCCTGATCGAGAAGATGAGCGCGTAATATGGCTGCGACGCACACTCCCATCCCCCGGGGCGAGACGATCCTCTCGGTGCAGGACATCTCCAAGAAATTCTGCCGTGACCTGAAGCGGTCGCTGTGGTACGGCGTGAAAGACCTCGCTGGTGAGATGCTACTGCAAACCGGCGGGCGCGACACGCTGCGCCCGTGCGAGTTCTGGGCACTCGACGACGTGTCGTTCGAGCTCAAGCGCGGCGAGACGCTCNNGGCGCGGGCAAGAGCACGCTGCTCAAGATGATCAACGGGCTGATCCGCCCGGACGCCGGGCGCATCGTGAGCTGGGGCCGCATCGGCGCACTGATCGAGCTGGGCACCGGCTTCAACCCGATCCTGACCGGACGCGAGAACATCTACGTGAACGCCGCGGTGCTGGGCCTGAAGCGGGCGGAGGTCGACCGCCGCCTGGACGAGATCATCGACTTCGCCGAGATCCACGAGTTCATCGACGCGCCGGTGCAGAGCTATTCATCGGGCATGAAGGTGCGGCTGGGGTTCTCGATCGCCGCGCACCTCAATCCCGACATCCTGCTGATCGACGAGATTCTGAGTGTGGGCGACGCCAGCTTCCGGGAGCGGTCGTACAACCGCTTCACCGAGTTCAAAGAGCAGGGCGGCACGATCATCTTCGTCTCGCACAACTCGCTGGTGGTCGAGTCGATCTCCGACCGCGTCATGATGCTGGAGCGCGGGCGGATCGCGGCGCTGGGCAAGCCCTACGAGGTGGTCAGCAGCTACCAGAAGCGCATGCTGGAACTCAGCCAGCAGTCGCACCACAAAATGCGCGAGCAGTACGGAGATGGCGGCGACGGGCCGCCTCCGCTGCTCGACGACGACATCCTGATCACGCAGGTCGAGTTCCGCGGCGCGGACGGCAGCGCGCGCAGCGAGTTCGAGTTCGGGGAGCCGTTCGAGGTGCGCGTCCACTACCAGCAGCTCGCCGAGCTGGGCGACCCGTTCTTCGTGGTGGGGCTGCAAAAGAGCGGCCACCCGACCTTCTCGGCCATGTTCTCGATGACGTGGGAAGACCTGCGGCTGGGAGACATCCCCGAGCACGGTGTGGTCGGCCTGAAAGTGCGCGACCACCGCCTCGGCCCCGGCGCGTACAACGTGCACGTCGGCGTGCAGGGCGCGATTTCGCGCAAGCTCGGCAAGAAGTGGTACACGCCGATGCGCGAGCGCGCGTGGTTCAGCGTGCTGCCGGGCGGGTTCCGCCGCTACGTGCCGGGGGCCGCCGCGCAGCAGATCGTGAGCGAGTCGCCGCCGGTGAGCGCGCCGCACACCTGGACGCTGAACGACGGCGTGCTGGCCGATGTGGACTTCAGCACCATGCCGCCCGCCGACGGAGCCGGGGGCTGACCGTGCCGCTGCTCCCCGGCGACCCGCGCGTGCTGCTGATCCTGCACAAGAACACCAGCCCGCTCGACTACGCGCTGCCACTGCTGCGGCGGCTGCGGCGCACCCACCCCGGCGCGGGCCTCGGCGTGCTGTACGCCGCGCTCAACAAGCGGCAGATCCTGCGCGGGGGCGCGTTCTACTCGCGGGTGCTGGCCGACTCCGGCATCCCGGAGTACGACTTCGCGGACTTCCTGCGGGTGCCGGGGGGCGGCGCGCTGCGGGGGCTGTTCGCGCGCTCGCCCAACGACGGCCTGCGCGGCCTGACCGGGCGGGTGCGCCGGGCAGTGTACCGCCGCGCGGACGACTTCGCCGGGCGCGCGCTGGTGGAGGTCGAGCGCATCCTGCCGGCGTTCGACCCCGACGCGGTGCTGTTTGACAACCGCACCGTGACCGACTTCCCCGGCAGGCGGGTGTTTTACGATTATCTCGACGCGGCACGGAAGCCGGTTTACCTGCTGCCGCACGCGCCGCACCACAACGGGCCAACTGCATTCATCCCGTACGACGACCGGGGCGAGGCGCTGCCCCCCTACGCCGAGTACTGGATGCCGTTCGCGCTCGACCGGATGTGGGAGGCACTACCCGATCAGCGCGATCAGTTCGTGTACGTCGGGTACCCCGGCCTCGACGCGGATTGGCTGGCGTGGCTGCGCTCGGCGGAGGGGCCGCTCGACCCCACGCCTGAGGCTGGCGGGCCGCTGCGCTGCCTGTTCATCATCCGCAAGTTCCTGCCACCGGGCCAGCCGCGCGAGGGGCAGGACGTGTACATCATGGACTACGCCGAGTTCGCCGACCTGCTGGGCCTGCTGGCCGACTCGGTGGCGCGGGCCGAGCGCGCGACCGGGCGGCAGATCGAGGTGGTGGTCAAGCCGCACCCGTCGAACGATTACCAGAGCGTGCGCGCGGTGATGGCAGAATCGGGCATCGCGCGGTGGCGCATCACCGAGGAGTCGGTGTATGCCACGCTCAACCAGATCGACTGCGTGGTGTCGCTGTACTCGACCACGCTGCTGATCCCGGCGATGGCGGGCATACCGGTCGTGCTGCTCCGCACCGCCGCGCAGGACTGGATCCACCAGTGGCCGGAGATGCGCCAGCTCTACGAGGGGCTGGCCTATTACCTGCCCGACCCGGCGGCCCTGCGCGACGCGCTGCCCGAGGTCGCGGCGCTGGCCGCCGCAGGCGGCCCCCTCACGACCGACGTGGCGCACCTGCGCCAGTTCTACCCGGATGGGGCCGCCGAACGCTGCGCGGCCCGGCTGGGGCTGGCCGAACCCGCGCCCGCTTAGACTGACACGACACCGGAGAGACCGACACCGATGGATACCGTACAGAGCAACATCTGGGACGCCTACAACCTGCTGATGCTTGGCCCCGACACCGACCGCCTGCGCAAGGTGCTGGCGCGCTACGAGCTGTTCCGCCGCACGCTGGACGTGCCCGGTGACATCGTGGAGTGCGGGGTTTTCAAGGGCAGCGGCCTGATGATGTGGCTCAAGATGCTCGCGATCTTTGCCCCCGGCTCGATGAAGCGCGTGGTCGGATTCGACATGTTCACCAGCTTCCCCGCGCCGGAGGGGTACGACGCGGCGCAGGTCGAGGCGTTCGTGAACGAGTCGCAGTTCGACGGCGTGACCACCGAGGAGATCGAGGCGCTGGTCACGGCGGCGGGGATCGACGCCGAGCGCTGCGAGCTGGTGGCGGGGGACATCGTGCAGACCGCCCCGGCTTACGTCGCCGAGCGACCGGGGCTGCGCGTGTCGCTGCTGAACCTCGACCT
>JABAOG010010518.1_pt1 | contig 12134 bp, 15 predicted proteins | sample 7062131 | NCBI WGS metagenome assembly JABAOG01 (sample SAMN14538629, study PRJNA623070) | marine sediment metagenome | biome: marine biome [ENVO:00000428]; feature: marine pelagic biome [ENVO:01000023]; material: deep marine sediment [ENVO:00002113] | place: India: Arabian Sea | collected... | reverse complement strand
GCCGCAGCCACGCCGGAGGCAGCCGCAAACGTCGTAGCCGCCTCAAACGTGCTGCCGGAGAGCGCCGCGGAAACGCCGGACTGAGCCGCGATGGTGGCAGCGGCCTCGTGAATCGCATCGGCCGCGGCAGCGTGGCCCTGGACGGAGGCGATGGCCGCTGCGGCCTCCAGCGTGGCGAGATGCGCCGCCGACAGGCCGGACTGTGCTGCTAGCGCAGCCGACGCTTCGTAGATCGCCTCGGCAGCCGCTACGTGGCCCTGAGCAGCCGCGATGGTCGCCGCGGATTCGAGGATCGCCAGCGACGACGCCGAGACGCCCGACTGGGCTGCGAGGGTTGCGGACGCTTCGTAGACCGACTCAGCGGCCGCCGATGCGATGCCGGACGCTACCGCAAACGTGAGTGACTCTTCGATTGCGCCGCCGGCGATCTCCCCCGCCGCCGCCAGGCCGGACTGAGCCGCAACCGTCGCAGCAGCCTCATAGATCGCCTCGACGGCCGCCGTATGGCCCTGGGAAGCCGCGATGATCGCAGCCGCCTCGAGGATCGCCAGCGAGTCCGCGGCCACGCCGGACTGAGCCGCCAGGGTTGCCGAGGCTTCCATGGCGATGCTTGCGGCGGCCTCGGTTGCAGAGCTGGCGCCCAGCGTCAGCGAGCTCTCGAAGATGAAGCCGCCCGCCACGGCCAGGCCCGACTGAGCNNTCGCCGATCGAGCCGACCACGGACGCAGCGAGACCGGAAGACGCCGCGATCAGGCTGGACGCCTCCCATACGGCCTCGGATGTCGGGGTCAGGCCCGATGTGGCCGCCAGGGTTGCCGCAGCCTCCCACAGCGCCTCAGATGAAGCCGACAGGCCCGCGCTTGCGGCGATCGTGGCGCTCTCTTCGGCGAGCTTTCCGCCAACGGCCGCCAGGCCCGCAGACGCGGCAACGGTAGACGAAGACTCCCAGATCGCCTCGGACGCGCCGGTCAGTCCCGCTGACGCCGCAACAGCAGATGCAGCCTCGTAGACGGACGTGGCCGCACTGCTCGAGAGCCCCGCGCTCGCCGCCACGGTAGACGATGGCTCCCAGACCGCCAGGGCCGAGCCGGACAGGCCCGCGGTTGCCGCTACGGTGGCCGTGTCGTTGTAGGTGGTCCCCGTCGAGAGGCTGTAGTCCACCATGAACCACAGCTCAGTGATTCGCGCACGGTCGCCGCCGGCTGCGCTCTGGTCGCCGCCCGCCTGCCAGGAGTCGAGCTCCGTCGTGCTGGCGGGCTGCGTGCTGGGCGAATAGCTGTAGAGCGCGACCGAGGTCGTCAGCCCCAGGTCGGCGCTGTTTTCCGCAGAGCCGCCGCTTTTCTTCGAGCGTAGATAGTGCGACTCGCCGCCGCCGCCCGAGACTGCTGCGTTCCATTCGATCGCGCCGACTTCGACGCTGGCGCGGTTGCTCGGGCTCCCGCCGCCTGTCGTGCCGATTACTTTGGCCTCGATCTGGGCCGCCGTGCGCCCTGTCGCGTCCCAGGTATAGCTCAAGACCGTGCCGCTGGTTGAGCTGATCGTCGTGTCCGAGCCAGCGCTTACGAGCGAGCCGTTTTCCCATAGCTCGATGCGGGCGTCTGGGTCGGTCGAGTGATTCGTTTTACGGACCTGGGCGCGGATCTCTTGCAGGTCCGCGCCCGTTTCGAGCGATGCGGTCGGCGTACCGAAGCTGACATAGGCTTCGGTGTTGTTGTTGCTGCCTGGCGCGGTCAACCAGTTGGCGTCGCCGGAATCAGGGTCCTCGTCAATATCGCCGACCGCGCCGCTCAGGTTCGTCGTGCTGATCAGCGTGTCGGGCGCCATCCGCTCGCTGCCGCTGCTCGCTGCGGTGTAGAGCGCGCGGGCTCGGACGATGGAATAGTTGACCGTATCGACGGTTCCAGAGAAGCCTGACGACGGCTCGAGATTATCCAGAAACGGCGTTGAGCCGGTGGCCGGCGCTTCGCGATACGTCGAGTCGTTCGCCGGATCATCGTCAATGTCGGCGAACGTCCCGCTCCAGTTCGTCTCATCTCCTGAAGCGTTCGGGCGTAGCGCCTCGATCCGTCCGTCGCCGATCCAATCCGAGCCCTCGTCAATCCGCAGGCTGTCGATGTAGTGGTCCCCGAGCGCCGTTGCGCCAGCGCCGAAGAGCAGCACGGAAAGGTTGTCCGTAAACGTCCCCTCGACCGATACGGCCTCAGTCGCGCCGTCAATCCTCAGAGCGCCGATGGCGTCGCTTCCGCCGCCAGAGCTGCCCCAGATTTCGACCGTGTACCACGTGCCGGTCGAGAGCGTCGTGGTTGAGTCCCTGGTCTCGCCGCCGCTCGGCTGGATGCGGAGCGCTCCAGTCGTCAGGACGGTGAGTGTTACCCGCGCCGTTGGCGTCGAGTTTGCCAACTGCATCAGCGTGGTATTCGCGCCAGGCAGAGATGACAGCCGGAACTTGAACCGGACCACCACATCCGAAGCCGCCGTGAAGTCGTACCGCGCGGTGTCGGGGTCCTGGAGCGCGTAGGCGCTGCCGTCCGTGGTGGTCGATTGGACAGAGCCGCTACTGATCGAGGTGAGCTCGTCTGTCGCGCCGGTCTCGAATCCGATCAGGTTGACGACGCTTTGCTCGGGCCCCAGGTCGATTTCGTCGTAATAGACGGTGCCGCTCTTGGGGTAGAGATAGGCGAGCCGCTTGTTGCCGCCGCGGACGTAGACGGTTGCGCCGCAGAACTGATCGGGGTCCACGCTGTCGTTGTTCGCCGGTGCGGTGTCCGGCGACCAGCCCCAGTCGCCGTCGTTGAAATCCTGGTACAGCGCGCCGGCCGTTACGCCATCGTTCCAGATCAGATAGACTCGCGTGCCGTCTGCGGCACAGAAGTACTGGCGGTGCCCGCCCGTGCTGTCCATGTCGTTGCCGGCGTCGTTGACGGTAGTATGGCTGCCGAGCGTCGAATCCTCAACCGTCCGCAGCCCGACGTCATTGATGCCAGAGGCGACGTTGTAGGCGAACGCTACCCTCGCCGTCGCCCCATCGGGGAAGTTGCAGGCGAAGGCGGAACCGGCGCTCTGGAAGTTGAGCGATCCCTGGAGCGTCTGCTGGCTGCTCAGGCTGTCGGATGCGTTCATCCGCTTGTGCCAGAGCGTCGTGTCGTTGTTGGAGTAGCCGACGTGGAAGTTGTCGTCGTCGTCCATCACGCCAGCCTTGAGGTAGTAGTGGACGCTCCCCCCATCGTCCAGCGCGGCCGGCGTGCCGAAGCCCGATCCGGTGTCAACCGCGTAGTCGATGCGGCCGTAGTCCGTGCCGCCTACGTTGTCGTCGTCGCCGGCAAAGACGGCCACCTTGTCGCCGTCCGAGCGGATGCCGAGCACGGCGGCGTTCGAGGCAACCAGCGAGGTCGGACTATCAACCAGGGTGTCAGTCGTCGTCCAGGTGTCGCTGGACATCGAAAAGGCGTGGTAGTAGACGTCCGGCGTCGAGAAGCCCGAGACAGTCAGGATGTGCAGCACGTCGCCGACCTGGACGGCATGGCACGACTCGGAGTAGGTTCCAGTGGACGGAACGTTGCTAGCGTCCTGCTCGGTCCACGAGCTCGTGGGGTCGGTCGCTTTGGCGACGCTCGGGTTATTCGCCGCGCTGTCGCGCCCGACGACGTAGAAGTTGCCTGCGCTCGATTTGAACGGGCCAAGGATCGACCGCAATCCGCCATCGCCGGAGCCGGTGCGGAGCCCCGTTGATGTTGGGAGCGCCATCTAGAACACCTGCCAGTTATTGAGATTGACGAAGGTATGCGACGGCGCGAGCGCCTTCCATTCGGACATCAGCTTCCAGTTCATCTCCGCGTTTTGGCGGATCTCGACGGGCACGCCATCGGCCAAGAAGTTCGGCTGCTGGAGCGGGACGACTAAGTGAATGACGGACCCGCCAGGAGCGGTCACGGCGTCGGCCGCGCCGAAGACGGTCGGCAGCTCGGCGTCCGCGAAGCTCTCCAATAGCTGCTCGGTGATTACCCAGTCGAAGATGTCGTCTCCGGTGAGCTGCCGGAGCGCGTTGCGCGCCTGCCCGCCGCTGCGAATGTCGTTGACGACCCATTCGTTGGCGATGTCCGCGCGGGCCTGGCTCGCTTTGTTCGCCGCGACGTGCGGGCTGTCGTCAATCCCCCAGCACGAGCTGTAACCGGCGTCGCGGAACACCTCGATCAGAAAACCGTAGCCGCACCCACCGATCAAGATGCGATCTTGCGAGGAAAGCGAGAAAAGCGAGATAAGCTGGTCACGCCGATGCTCGTACATCGTCAGGCCAGGCTGACCAGGCGCCATGACGGCCTCGGCCATCTCGCGGCCATAGCCGAGCCGCTGGCCGAACGTCGGGGAGCCTGGCCGCCTGTCGCGGACGGAGTAGGCGGAAGCGAACTGCGCGGCGTCCCAGGTAAGGGCCATCACCGCATTCCTTAGGCGCTGGCTTGCGTCAGGGTGATGGTCACGTTCAGCGTGTCGCCGTTGACGACCGAGCGCGAGGAAGCGAAATCGGCCGCGCCGATCAGGATGCCGGTCGTGCCGCCCTTCGTGTTGTCGGTCGTCACGAACGCTCCATCCACGGTCGCCGTGCCGTTGATGCTGAACGATGCCTTGCTGCCCGAGTTATCCACGGATTGGCTCGAGACCGTGCCCAGCGTCAGCGTCTCGCGCGTGCCCTCGCTGTAAGCGGTGATCTCGGACCAGCCCGCATGGCTCGACATCGTGTCGGCGGCCGCAATCGAGCCGGTGCCCTTCAGCCCGACATAGTGGGCCGCGGTGTACGTGCTCCCCTTCCAGAACTTGTCCAGGATCTCGTCCAGGCCGACGTTGACGGTCGTGTTCTTGACGCGCTCAACCCACTTGAGATTTCCGTCCTTGTCGAGGCATTCGACCTCGTAGAAGTTGATGCAGCGCCCGCCGATGCCCGCGCCGCCAGCCGCTTCGATGTCCGCTTCTGCGCCCAGTTGGGCCTTATTCTTGATTTCGCTCATCAGAACTCCGTATTTTCCGCTAGAAATTGATGCTCGTCCGCCGCATCCGGCAGCGTGCCCGTGCCCTCGAAGCGGTAGACCCACGCGCCGGCCTCATCAATCGTCACGTCGGCGTAGTAGACGCCCGTGCCGCTGGTCGAGACGCTTGGCGTGCTCTGGTTACCGGACGGGTCCAGAACCTTGCAGGTGACCGTATCGGGGTCGGCGGCCGTTCCGTTCGAGTCGGTGAATGTGACCGTGATTCGCACGGTCTCGCCAACGTCGTAGCTGTTGATCGTCCGAGCGGCCATCTAGGCCCAAGCGTAGGAGTGCCGAGCAAGAAAACGGCCCGACCGTCTTGCGATGGTCGGGCCGTCACCAGCGTCAGGAAGGGAATTGCTGTCTGCCTTTCCCTGGGAGCGATTCTACCCTGAGCCCTTGGGCTCTGTCAAGTCTGGGTCATTGGGTTTGTTCGCGGTTTTTGCGTTCGCCCCTTCTGGACGGGTTAGCAATGGCACAGCGCTAGGCGGAATGGCTGCGTGTCCTCGATCGACTGGACGATTACCCTGATCCGATCCAGCCCCTTATCGCTGTCTGTCTTAGCTTTGGTCATCGGTGTCCCCCTTGGCCCTCTGTCGTGCGTATGCCTCTTGGCATTCGTCGATGATATCCGGGTAGTACGTGCGGGTGTATTCCAGCTCGCCGTTGGCTGTGTCCAGCGCTTCTCGCAGCCGCTCGACCTCAGCCCGCGCGCCCAATCAAAGCTCGTGTCGTCCAGCCACGACCACTCGCCGTCCGCTTCGGTTTGCGAGAACAACACGCCAGCCGATTTCACATCCTGAGGCGGCTGCGGCCTCACCACCCGCCGCGTCTGCGTCTTCCGCCCGTCGAGGATCGCGCGCACCATCGCGCCGTTGAATATGATTGGTCGTTCGGTCATCGGATCTCCCAGCCCCTCGACTTCGCCAGCCCCAACAGATAGTCCAGTGCCGCCAGCACGTCGCGTAGGTGCTGTTCCTCGTGGTCCTTCCCCTCTCGCCAGTGCTCGCGCGCTTGCTCAAGCGTAAAGCGATGGCACCCGCAATGCACGATGAGCCCTTCGTCGCCGTGGTCGGCCAGGATCATCGTGTAGCCTGAGCCGCTGGACGCCTCCAGACAGCGGGACACGTGCTCGACGTTCGCGCCGCTCAGCTTCGCGCCGAACAGATTCGCGCCGCGCAGGTCCGCGTCGCGCAGGTCCGCGCCGCACAGGTCCGCGTCGAACAGGTTCGCACCGAACAGCTTCGCGCCGCGCAGGTCCGCGCCGGACAGGTCCGCGTCGCGCAGGTCAGCGCCGCGCAGGTCCGCGCCGAACAGGTTCGCGCCGCGCAGGTCCGCGTCGCGCAGGTCCGCGCCGCGCAGGTCCGCGTCGCGCAGGTCCGCGTCGCGCAGGTTCGCGCCGAACATGTCCGCGCCGCGCAGGTCCGCGCCGAACAGGTTCGCACCGAACAGGTCCAGGCGCGAGTCATGGTTAGCCTTGCGCCACTCCGTGATCTCCCTTGTCGTCCTCATCGCCGCGCCTCCCTCTTCCACCGCTCCAATTCATCCCGCGAAACCCGCCACGCCTGCCGCTCGCCGCCAGTGCTCACGTCGTGCGCCCGCAGCCGCGTCCGTGGGTCTGGCTGGTTGATGTAGCGCAGCACTTGACGCCGGCTGACTTGCAGCACTTCCGCCACTTCGTCCAGCGTCAGGTCGCGGGCCAAGAAGCTCTCGCGGTAGGCGGCGAGCTCTTCGCGGACGAGCTGGCGGATTTGAGCGTCTAGGGTCATGCTCCCACGCCTCCGAACTTCGGACGTTCGCGCTTTTTGAGGTCGGGCTGAGACCTTGGCGAAATCGGCGGAACCTCAGCGCCGTCCACCCACGACCCGCCATCAATCCGCACGGCTCGCATGACCGCGCAGACGCGATTTTTCCCGTCAAATTCCAGCCCCGCGCCGAGCTTCACACTGTGCCGATCGCAAAGGGCCTGTAGGTCGTGTAAGAAGTCTCGCATTAGTCCAGAATCCAATTGCCGTCATCGTCCGTGGCGCGCTCCCAGCGATTCCGCAACAGAGCGTAACGCCTGGTGCTTTCGACCGCGTAGCGGTTCTTAATCGCGCGCATCTCCACCAAGAACTTATCGCGGCTCGACCGCGTTTCATCTGGATCACGCTGGAGCGTGTAACCAACATCGGCGGCGGCCAGGATATCCTCAGCCCCTCGGTATTGGGCCTCCTTCGATTTGCCGCGGTGGTGGATCACCACCACCGCGGCGCCAGCCCGCGCCAGCTTCGTAAACTCAGCCATCACTACCGCCATCGCGGAGTTGTCCTTTTCCTGCTGGGTATGGAACCGGACCATCGAATCGAAGACGATCAGCCCGCGATGCTCTCGCGCCCAGTCGATCAGGAAGGGCGACCCGAGCCGCGGCAGCCCAAGCCCAGCATCCGCCTCGGTCTCGAATGACCAGTAGTAGAAAGGCTTTACGAAGTCTTCGGCCCGCAGCCCGCGCTCTTTGACGCGACAGCCCACGATGGAGATCGGGTTCTCACGGTCCAGGTAAAGCACGGGGCGGGGCTCGTCAACGCTATGCCCCGCAAAGTGCTCGCCGGTTGCCAGTGCGATCCCAATCTCGCGACAGATCGAGCTTTTGTACGAGCCGAACGATCCAGCCATGATGACCAGCGCGCCGGCCGGTATCAGGTCGCGCACCAGCCATTCGGTCTCGCGAGCCTCCCGCTCGAGCGAGACGAGCTGAGGCACACGGTCTAGCACTTGGGCGGCGCTGAGCTTCTGTTTGGGGGTCACTGGACGCCCCTCAGCGATCGCAGGGCGGCCCGTAGCTCGCCGGAAGCGTAGAACGCCTGTAGAAACTTGTCGGTCTCGCCCTCGGGCTCGAGCTCAAGCCTGTCGAGTTGCTTTTCAAGCCGCCGCACGGTGTCTCTGATCGCCTCGCAGAGCCCCACCTGGGCAAACCAGGCTTCGCGCATCGCCTCGACCCGCTCGGGGCTCAGGCCACTATCGCCGCTCGCCAGCTTTTCGACCTCGCGGGCCATCGTGCGGCGAACGCGCCACGAGTCGCGAAGAGCTTGGATTTCGCCCTTGACGTACTCGATCCGCAGGCGCATCCAGGCGTCGAACGCCGGCAGCTCGGCCTCGGCCAGCTTGAGGGCCTGACGGCCTTCCTCGGTGACGGTCGATTTCACGCTGTGGAGGTCAATCCCGTTTTCGTCGGCCAGCTTGGCGCAGGCGTCCAGAAAGCCCAGCCCGAACAGCTCGCGGTAAAGCGCGATGGCGTCGCCGCCTTTGCCGCAGCCAAAGCACTTGAACGTCTGCCGCTTGGGGTCTACGCGAAAGCTTGGCGTTTTCTCGGCGTGGATAGGGCACAGGCCCAGGTAGCCCGCCCCTGAGCGCTTGAGCTCGACGTGGCGGCCGGCAACGGCCACGATGTCGAGCATCGCCAGGAACTCGTCCGTGCGGATCATTTCTCCCTCCCGTAGCCCCACTTGGGATCAGCCTTCGAGGCGAGCCAATAGCCGTCATCCTGGCTGCTTGGCGACGACTGCCCGCGGCTCCACGGCTTCGGCGGCGAGTCAAAGCGCAGATCGAGCAGCCAGCGGTCGAAGCGATGGAACCGCCCGACCTGCCAGTCCTGCCCACGCTCCCAAGCCGTGAAGCCGTCAAACACGCGGCGCTCGATCTCGGGGGTTTTCACGATTTCGCGCCAAGCGTCGCAGAGCTGCTGAGGCCGGACCATGCCTGGAGCGAGGGCCTGACACTTCGCCAGGAAACGCCGGAACCCTGGGTCTGGTTCTTCCTCTAAGTCGATAGGACTTGGACCCTGTAGGGGTCCAGTCCTATCTTCCTCTCTTCCCTCTCCCTCTCCTCCTCTCTTCCCTCTAAGGGGCTCAGAAGTCTTTTGTTTTGAGTCACCTACAGAGGTTGCTGTCCCATTTGGTGTCCCATTTTTGGGCCGTGCTGTCCCATTTTCGAGGGGTTGGTGTCCCATTTGGTGTCCCATTTGGTGTCCCATTTTGGGGTCTGCTGTCCCATTTGGTGTCCCATCAGTGGGTACAGCACTTTCCCCGAATTTGCTCACCGTGATGCGGGTCTGCGCGTGCTGATTCGAGCCGGTTTGGACGCTCGCGTAGCCGTCCTTCACGAGCTCCTTTAGGACGCGATGCGCCTTCGTTTTTGTCCAGCCCTGAAGCTCGGCTAACTCTCGCACTCCGGCCTTTACGACGCCCTTGTCTGGGCCGCTGTTCTTCGCCAGATTCAGCAGCAGCCAGAACAGGCATTGCTGGGCGTCGGAGAAGCCTGGGAAGTGCTCCACCACGCCGCGGCGGTTCTTGTACCAGCCGGTCGTCACGACTTGCTAGCGCCTCCCGCCAGCTCAAGCGCGTGCTCGGCCCGCGCGATCGCCAGCCGGATCGGCTCGGCTAGGTAGCCCTCGCCGGCAGCCTCGGCCAGGGCTTTGGCGTCTTCCAGGATGAGCAAGATGCGCTCGATGTCCTGGAACTTTCGCGCCACGGCGAGCGAGGGCTGGGCCTTCGGGGAGTCCTCCACCATGGCCCTTGGAGCCAGGTAGGAGCGTGTGTCGTTGTTGGGATTTGCCAAAGGTGATCTCCTTTGGCTCGGGTTGCGCTTTCGGGGTTGATTCCGCGTGGTCTGCGGTGGTAACCTTTTTCCTAGAGCGCGAACGTCGAGCCGGATTCTCGATTTCGCTGCAAGCCCCTCAGGTTGTCCTCCTGCGGGGCTTACTTTTTGTGCTGGGATCTATCGTCGCCCAGATCGCGGGTCGGTGTCAAGGGCCCTCCTCAGATAAGACCCAAGGGCCCATCGTTTACGCGGCAAGACTCGCCGCCGCAGGCGTCCAGCCGCCACGCTCGTCTTGCTCGAGGTAGATCCGGCCGTCTGGGATGCGCTCCCAGAGCTCCCGATACACGATCCCTCGGCGGCCGTTGCCGATGCGGTGGATACTGCGCGAGCCCTTGCACTTCTCCGCGGCTCGCCGGAGCGTGAACGTCCCGCCGGCGAGCTCCACGAAGGCGCGCTCGCCCAGTGCATCGGCCAGCGCGGCCGAGAAGTAGATTTTGCCTATGCGCGCGTCGGCGCGCAGGAATACGCCGTCTCTGTTAGCGTGCATCGTCATCTCCTAGCCTTCGTCATCGTCAACCATGGCCGCGACTTCTTCACTCCAGGCGTCCTGTTTCGCGCCCTCGCGTGCTAGATCCCAAGTAGCAGCCTCCTCCATGCTATCCGCCAGCGCGCGAAACCGCGTCGCATACTCCCGCAGCACCAGCGGCTCACGCTCAATGTAGAGCGTGATGTGCGTGCCGTCCACCCATTCCAGTGTGATCCAGGCGTCCGGCCCGTCATTGACAAGTTCTGCACACTTCAGCGGCACGCCTCGCGTGTGCAGCCCGAAACTCACTCCACAGTTTTCTTGCATCGTTCTCATCTCCCTTTTGCTCTCTGCCACGCCCGAGGCGGCTGGCTCAGCCGCTCCCAGACGCGGGTTGATTGGTGCTCGGGCCAGGTGAACAAAAAGCCCATCAGGGCCCGAAAGTGCGGCTCGTCCAGCGCGCCCTTCTTGCGGTTGCAGGAGGCGCACGAGACGGCCAGATTGTCGAGCGTCGTCAGCCCGCCATGCGCAACCGGCGTCCGGTGGTCCAGCTCAACCTCGGCCAGAGTCAGGCCGAAACGTCCACGTGAGCAGCCTGGAGCGCCATAGGCGCAGCGGAACGCTACGCCATTGCGGTGGTCGCTGCGCTCGATCAGCCAGCGGCTCAAGTCGTCTCTGGTGAACTGCGGGGCGGCCCACGGCTTGCCCTTGGCGCGGGATTGCAGCGCCGAGTAGATTGCCTTGAGCCGCTTCGCGTCCATCACGCCGAGCGCTCACCCTCTAGCTCCCGCTCCCAGTCGTACTCGGGCTCTTCCGCGGGCGGCTCCTGCGGCTCGGGCTCCGCTTCGGGCGCAGCGTGATCGTGCCCGCGGTTCTCGCTCTCGGACGCCCGTACGTCCTCAGGCTTGACCGTGGCGCGGATCGGCTCTTTGCGGTACTTCTCGGCAGGCCGCTGCGCCGCTTCGAGCTGGAAGAACTCAGCCGCGTCGAGCGCCGCCAGGGCCGCCGCATCGTCGGGCCGCATCGGCAAGCGCTTGGCAATGCGCCGTAGCACCTTCGCCCGCGCCATCTCGCCCGTAAACTTCGTCCAGGCCAGCGAGCCCGACGCCTTCGACTGCGAGCGGATCGCCTCCAGGTCCTCGGTGTCGATGATCTCGACAATGGGCCGCGGGTCGCCCTTCAGGACCGCCGTGGCATACGCTCCGATCCATTCCCGCCCAGCGCCAAACGTCTTGCGCTTGTGGCGCACGCCGCGATTCCGCCCGTCGAGCTCAACATCAAACTCGTCGCCCTCGTAGACGTTCTGGTCGTTGATGTCGAGCACTTCCGAGTTGCGCCGGATCACGTCGCGCATCCCGTGTGCGCCGAGCATGAATTGGACCTCGCCCTTGTAGGGGATCAGGTAGGCCCGCCCGTCGCCTGGCACTACGTCCACCTGAGCGGCGATCTTGAGCGCTTCGAGCAAACTGGCGAGCGAGCACTGGGCCACCTGGGGATTCTGCCGCGCGCAGCGCACCAGTCCCGCAAAAAAGCGCGTGGGCTCCGTGCGTGAGCCCTTCGGCAGGCTGCGCCGGATGCCCTCCAGCCCGTCGATCTTGGCGAGCTGGATTACCGCCCGCTCGATCGGGTCGGGCTTGCCGAGCACCTGAGAGCGCGATAGGTTCGTCGCGGCGATGATCTCCTCAATGTCGTGGTCGGCGGCTGTCGGCCGCCTATTCGGTCTGCCTTGGGTTTGCTGCATCGTTTTTCTCCTTTCAGTTGTCTTGCTCGCGGTGCCACTTGCCGTCGCGGCACCACCACCGCGCGCCGTTCGCCCACTCAATCGCAGGCCCGTCGTCGCGCGTGCCGTCCGCCCACTCAACCGCAGGCCCGTCGTCGCGGTGCCGCTTGCCGTCGCGCCACCACTCGCGCGTGCCGTCCGCCCCCTCAACCGCAGGCCCGTCGTCGCGGTGCCGCTTGTCGTCGCGCCACCACTCCCGCGCGCCGTCCGCCCACTCAATCGCAGGCCCGTC
>JABAOG010021862.1_pt1 | contig 12135 bp, 11 predicted proteins | sample 7062131 | NCBI WGS metagenome assembly JABAOG01 (sample SAMN14538629, study PRJNA623070) | marine sediment metagenome | biome: marine biome [ENVO:00000428]; feature: marine pelagic biome [ENVO:01000023]; material: deep marine sediment [ENVO:00002113] | place: India: Arabian Sea | collected... | reverse complement strand
AACGCACCGGTGTCGAGCTGTACCTCGGCTTGCAGCCCGGTCAGCGTGCCGTCCTTCTTCGCCCCGGACTTGATGTAGATGCGGGACGCCGGGGCCGGGTTCGACGCGAGGAACTCTTCGGTGCGCGTCACCACCAGCCGGACGGGTCGCCTCGCCTTCTTCGCCAGCAGCACCGCAATCGGGGTGAACAGCCCTTCGATCTTCCCGCCGAATCCGCCGCCGATCTCGGTGGTGTTCACCGTAATGTTCGCGTGTGGGATGTTCAGCGTGTGGGCGATCAGATCGCGCGCGGCAAACGCCCCCTGAACGCACTCCCAGACCGTCACGCGGTCCTCGGTATCCCAGCGGGCGACCACGGCGTGCGGCTCGATGTAGCCCTGATGCACCACCGGAACCACGTACATGTTCTCGACGATGAGATCCGACTCTTCGAAGGCGGCTTCCACATCACCGTGGCGGAAGATGATCTTGCTCGCCACGTTGNNCACGTTGGCCTGCGTTTTCTCGCCCTCCGCCTCATCGCCGCTGACGCCGACGAGCTGGGTGTGCCCGGCTCCGGAGATCGCCTCAATGCGCTCGTCTTTCGCCACCGACACGGCATCCGGCGCGAGGGCGTCTGACAGCGTCGCCACCACGGGCAGCAGCCGGTACTCGACCTCGATCAGCGCCAGAGCCGCCTCGGCTGTGGGCAGGTCCACCGCGGCGACGGCGGCGACCGGCTGCCCCTGAAAGACCACGAAGCGGCGGGCCATGAAGGCGTGCTGGCGGGAACCGGGATCGTAGCGCGGCGCATCCGGGATGTCGGCGGCAGTCACCACAGCCAGCACGCCCGGCAGCGCCTCGGCTTCCGCAGTATGGATCGCGAGGATCTCGGCGTGCGCGTGGGGGCTGGGCAGGAATTGGGCGTACAGCTCGCCAGGGAGATGCACGTCGGCGGCAAACACCGCCTGCCCGCGGACCTTGTCCTCAGAGTCGAAGCGACGGATTTCCTTGCCGACGGCGCTACTCATGGCTCATATCCTCAGAGGCTTTCATCACGGCCTTGACGATGTGAGTGTACCCGGTGCACCGGCACAGGTTCCCCGCCAGCGATTCGCGCACCTGCCCTTCGGTCGGATGGGGGTTGGCCTCCAGCAGCGCGATGGACGACATCACCATGCCGGGCGTGCAGATACCACACTGCAGCCCACCTTCGTCCACAAAGGCCTGCTGGACGGGGTGCAGCTGCCCGTTCGCGGCGACACCTTCGATGGTGCGGACATGCTGGCCCTCGGCTTCGACCGCCAGCGTCAGGCAGGAGCACACCGGCTCGCCGTCGAGCAGCACCGTGCACGCGCCGCAGTCGCCGGTCCCGCAGCCCTCCTTGGTGCCGGTGAGCCGCAGCTGGTCGCGCAGGACGTCGAGCAGGGTCAGGTGCGGCTCGATCTCGACCTGCATCGGCTGCTGGTTGATGATGAGATGCAGGCTATGCTTCATATCCGTTCCTCGCTCGCTTCTCGGCAAGCCACAGCGCGCGGGCCGTCAGCACACGCACGAGATGGCGCCGGTATTCAGCAGATGCACGCAGATCGTCTATCGGGCTGGCATCGCCCGCCGCGAGTTCGCCAACCTGCCGGATCAGCTCCTCGTCGAGCCGCTGGCCGATCAGGGCCTGCTCGGCGTTCACCGCACGGACGGGCGTCGGCGCGACGGCCCCGAGCGCGATCCGTGCTCGGGTGACGCGGCCGGCGTCGTCCAGCGTGATCGCAGCAGCCACACCCACGAAGGCGATATCCATCCACGCTCTGGGCGTGTGGCGCAGGTAGGCCGAACCGGTGCGGGCAGGCGGCGCTGGCACGTGAACCGCGGTCAGCAGCTCGCCGGGCGCGAGGACGGTCCGCCCCGGCCCTTCAAAGAACTCGACCAGCGGCACTACCCGCTCGCCGCCGGCGTGCTCGATCACCGCCTCGGCATCCAGCACCAGCAGCGGCGGGGCGGTGTCGGCAGACGGAGAGGCGTTGCAGATGTTGCCGCCGATGGTGGCCATGTTCCTGATCTGGATCGAGCCGATCAGGTTGGCCCCGGCAGCCAGCGCGGTGAACGTGGTGCGGATGGCAGGGTCGGCGGCGATGCGCCCGACCTTCGTCGCCGCGCCGATCCGCGCCCCCTGCTCCGCGGTCGAAACCCCGTGGAGGGTCGGCAGGCGCTTCAGGCTGAGTAGCGTCTCGTCTGCCCGCCTGCCCTCCTTGTTCTGTACCAGCAGATCCGTCCCGCCAGCCAGCGGCTTCGCGGTCGGGTTCTGCTGCAGCATGGTAAAGGCTTCAGCCAGGCTGGTTGGAGCCAGATATTGGAAACGTTTCACCCGATGCCCCCAGCTCTTTAAGCTGTTAGAGTTCAATCATGCGGCCTGACAGGGCCGCGCGCTGCACCGCCAGGCTGAGCGCCAGCGCGTCCCGGCCATCTTCCCCGGTTACCGAGAACGGGCCGCCGCGCCTGACGCACTCGACGATGTCGGCGCTCTCCCGTACGAACACGTCGAACCAGTCATAGTCCTCGCCCAGGTCGACGTCGATCCGCTCTCCGTTCGCCTTCTGCCCGATCATCTTCTTCTGATTGACGATCCGCAAGTTCCCGCGGCTGCCGACGACGCCCCGTTCGGTGTGGGGGTCAGCCGCCGTCCAGCTCGTGCCGACGCTGCCGCTGGCCCCACCCTCGAACCGCACCAACGCCCACAGGTTATCTTCGATGTCCGCATCGTCGCGCGTGTGCGCCTCGTTGGCGGAAACGTGCGTGGCAGGGCGATCCACCAGCCACGCCACCCAGTCGAGATCGTGCATGGCATATTGCAGGGCGACGCCGCCGCTCCGCGCGCGCTGGCCCAGCCACGAGCCCGCCGGCGGGTGGATGGTGGTCAGACGGTGCGACCAGATCGCCACCAGATCGCCCAGCTCGCCGCGGTGCAGCATCTCCCGCGCCTGCGCGCCCAGTGGATGGTAGCGATGCGTCAGCCCGGTCATCAGCGGCACCCCCGCCGCAGCAGCCGCATCGATCGCACGCTGTGCGTCGGGTAGGGTGAGCGTCAGCGGCTTTTCGCACATCAGCGGCAACCCGGCCCGCACGGCCGCTTCGATTTGCGCCAGATGCACCGCCGGGGGTGTGAGGATGTAGACCACGTCCAGCCCTGCGGTGGACAGCAGCGCGTCGATGTCGGGTGCAGTGCTCGCGCCATGCTCGGCGGCCAGCCGCGCGGCTCGCTGCGGGTTCTCGTCCGTCACCACAGCCAGCCGCGCGCCATCCACCTGCGCGACGGCCGCCGCATGCGTCCGGGCGATGTCACCCGCGCCGATAAAGCCGACGTTAATCACGCTGCCCCTCGAAGACAGGCAGCACCTCTTCGCCCAGCAGGCGGATCGAGTCCGTCACCAGCTGGGGCGGCATACCGGGGAAGTGCAGCCGGAATATCACGTGATCCATGCCGAAGTGTTGCTCGAAGTACCGGATGCCTTCGATCACGCGCTCCGGCCCGCCGACGATGAAACGGTCCCGCGCCAGCTCGTCCAGCATGTCGGTCGCAGTCGAGTCCGACGTGCCGATCAAGGGGTGATCCCAGCTGCTGTACTCGTCGCGGTAGGCAGCCAGCAGGTACTTCTCGGCGTGCTCGTACGCCTGCTGATCGGTGGCGGCGATCACGATGTCCCGCGTGAGGGGTCTGGCACGGCTCTCCGGCGCGACACCCATCTCGGCGAGGTGACTGTGATACCGCGCCTGCGCTTCCTTCAGCTTGGCGAGGTTGGCCGTCGGGCCGGGGATCCATGCGTCACCGATCTCAGCAGCACGCTTGATCGCGAGCTTGCCCCAGCCGCCCAGCCACAGCGGAGGACGCAGTTTCTGCACCGGGCGCGGCTCCAGCGTAAAGCCTTCGAGCCCGTAGCGGTCGCTCTGGAAGCTGACATTCTCTTCGGCCCACAACTGCTTGAGCAGGGCGAGCATCTCTTCGAACTGCGCCCCGCGCCCCTGCAGCGGCGTCTGGAATGCGTCAAACTCCTCCTGCCGGTAGCCGATTGCCACCCCGACGATCACGCGGCCGTTGGACATCACGTCGAGCTGAGCGACGTCCTCAGCGAAGCGCGTGGGGTGGTACAGCGGCAGAATCGCGATGTTGGTGCCCAGCGCCACGCGCTCGGTGCGCGTCGCATACCCGGCGAGGTACATCAGCGGGGAGGGATGGTAATGCCCGCTGGTGCCGTGGTGCTCTTCCAGCCAAATGGAGTCGAAGCCGAGCGCTTCCGCCAGCTCGACCTGCTGGAGTGAGATCGGGTAGTAGCGCGAGTCTTCGACCGGGATAATGCCAAATTTCACTGTTGCCCCCTAGCCCAACAGCTCAGGTACGTCCACGGGGCGGCCCCGTTCGTTGCTCAACAGGGCAGCCCGGATCACCGCCAGCACCCGCAGCGCGGCCTCCCCGCCAACCTCCGGCACAGCCCCGGTCTGGATGCACGACACGAACTCGTCGATCTCTTCCTGCACGGTGTCGTTTTCCTCAACCGGGATGGCTTCCCGGCTGCCGTCACGCTCGTACAGCAGGCCGGTCGCGCGGTCCCAGCGGATGTTGGCCTCAGTCCCCAGCAGGTGCACGAAGCGCGTGTCTGGCACGGCGTAGTGCGCGCCGAGGTAGCCAAGAGCGCCGCTCTCGAACTCCAGCAGGGCCATCGTCACGTCGTCGATCTCCGCTGCGACGGCCAGCCGCCGCTGCCATGCCGAAACGCGCGCGACCGGCCCCAGCAGGTACTGCAAGCTGTCCACATGGTGCACGCCGAGCTGGCTGAGCGGCCCACCGGGTGCGTTCTCCCGGTGCCAGCGCCAGTCGCCGGGCTGGATGCTCAGACCACCCGCGTGGGAGTTGTTGGCTTCCGCAGCCAGCGGCTGCCCCAGCTTGCCCTCCTCCAGATACTGCTTCATCGTACGGATGCGCGTCCGGCGGCGGCTGTTATGGCCGACCATCAACACCACGCCTGCCGCCTCGCACAGTTCGATCATCTCGCGGGCATCGGCCAGCGTGGTCGCAATCGGCTTCTCCACGAAGACGTGCTTCCCGCTTTGGGCCGCCCGCCGGGTGTGCTTGAGGTGGATCTGGTTCGGGGTGGAGAGCACCACTCCGTCAATCGACTCATCATCCCAGATGGCGGCTTCGTCGGCGGTTGCCTTCGCGCCGAAGTCACGCTCGCACGCAGCCATCTCCTGCGCGACCGGCGAGTAGCTGGCCACGAACTCGACCTGCGGATGGCGGCTCAACGCCCGGGCACGTTCGTATCCGAACCCGCCGGGGCCGAAGAGCGCCAGGCGAACCTTGTTCCGTTCTGTATCACCCATGTCTGACTGACCTTGATGTTTGATGTGGGCCCTGCCGGGCGCGCGGTGAGGCGTGCGCGCCTTAGCGTTTGATCCCTGTCATTGTGATGCCCTGGATGAAGTATCGCTGGGCGAAGAAGAAGATGAGCAGGATCGGCAGAATGCTGACGACCGCCCCCGCCATCATGAGCGGCCACTGCNNACATAAACGTGAAGATGCTCAACGTCGCCATCGCCGGTTTGGACAGCGGCAGATACACGTGCCAGAAGATCTGCCAGATGTTCGCCCCGTCGATGCGAGCCGACTCGGCCAGGTCCATCGGGATGGTCAGGTAGAACTGCCGCAGCAGGAAGGTGCCAAATGCGCCGCCCCAGAAGGCGGGGACCCACAACGGCAGGTGCGTGCCAACCCAGCCGAGCTTCGAGAACAGAATGAACGTCGGGATCAGCGTCACCTGGTACGGAATCATCAGCGTGGCGACCAGCAGGAAGAACAGCGTGTCGCGCCCCTTAAACTTCAGCGCGCTGAAGGCAAACGCCCCCATCGAGCAGGATACCAGCTGCCCGATCGTGGAGAGCGTGGCGATCTTGATGCTGTTGAACGTGAACCAGTTGAACGGCAGCGCAGTCCACATCTCCGGGTAGTTCTGCCACACGACCGGATTGGGGATCCACTCCGGCGGGTACACGAACGTCTTGCCGGGCGCCTTCAGCGAGGTGGAGAGCATCCACACGAAGGGGACCACCATGGTCAGCGCGCCCATCAGCAGGATGATGTGGCTAGCGATCGCCAGCAGGCGATCCTGCGTCGAACGACTCTGCCAGATCGAATACCGTGCGGTCGTGCGCTCTGTAGTGCTTTCCAGATTAGACATCGTAGTACACCCACTTCTCTTGCAGACGCCAGTAGATCAGCGTGAGCACCATCACGATGAGGAAGAACACGACCGCCTGCGCGCTGGCGTACCCCATCTTGAAGTTGCGGAACGCGTTGCGGTAGATGTAGTACACGATCGTGGTGGTGGCGTTCGCCGGGCCGCCGCGTGTCATGATGTAGATCGACTCGAACGTCTGGAAGGCGTCGATCATCGTGATGATCAGATAGAAGAACAGGCTGGGGGTGATCAGCGGCAGCGTGATCCGAAGATGGCGCTGGAGGCCGTTCGCCCCGTCTACCTTGGCCGCCTCGTAGTAGCTCTCAGGGATGGACTGCAAACCCGCCAGGAAGATGATCATCCCGGAGCCGAGCTGCCCCCATATCCCCATGATGATGACCGCAAGCATCGCCCACTTCGAGCTGCTCAGCCACGCTACCGGGGCAGCGCCGACCTGACGCAAAAGGAAGTTCAGCAGCCCGAAGTCTTTCGCGTACATCCACGACCACACCAGCGACACCGCGACGGTCGACGAGACGACCGGCATGAAGTACGCGGTACGGTACCACGTAATGCCGCGCAGCTTCTGGTTCATCACCATGGCCAGCAGCAGCGACAGTATCGCCGAGACCGGGACCATCACCCCCACGTAGTACACCGTATTGATGATGGCTTTGTGAAAGACCGAATCGGTCGTCAGCTTCAGGTAGTTCTCGATGCCTACAAAATCAGGCGGGGTGATCACGTCCCAGTCCATGAAGCTGATACCAAACGCAGCCAGAACCGGGCCGAGCGAGCCAAAGATCAGCCCGATCAGGGTCGGGGCGAGAAACACCCAGACCCAGAACTTCTCGGCTTTACGTAAGAGGATGCCACCCTGCATCGTGCCTCCTCAGGAATGACTAGGAGGGTAGTGCGTGGCACTACCCTCCACCAGTAGAACAGGCTTACTCTTTTGCTTCAGCCAGAATTGCGTCGGCCTGAGGAACGAGCTCGTTCATCGTTTCTTCGAGATCGGCCTCACCCAGCCACACCGACCACAGGCCATCGCCGAACAGGGTGCCCCATTCGTCGTAGCCACGGAAGCACGGCTTGACGCGGCTGTATTCCATCGTCTCCAGGAACAGGCCGTGGTTGATCGGCGCGGTATCCTGCTCCAGGAAGGCATCGCTCTCCGCAACAGACTTGAGTGCGGGGACGCCCAGACCGAGCGCCGTGACGCGCTCCTGACCGGGTTCACCCACCAGGAACTTCAGGAATTCCCATGCCTCTTCGGGGTGCTCGCTCTGCTCAGCGACCACGAAGCCGACACTGTTCACCATCGAGACGCGCTCTTTGCCCATCGGCAGCGGGGCGACATCCCACTCGAAGTCCACACCACTGTAGTACGGGACGACCCAGTGGCCCGCGGGGGTCATGGCGGCATTGCCAGATTCGAACGGATCGCCGAACTGCTCTGCCACGCTGGGGGTGGGCATGATCTGGTACTCGAACAACTGATCCACGATGAACTGGAACGTCTCCATCGCAGCCGGTTCGTTCATCAGAGTCTGGGTGAAGTCCTCATTGAGGATCTCGCCGCCGTTCTGCCAGATCGCCGCGCCCCAGTACAGCTCCATATCCCACAGGTCAGCCCACAGCGCGTACTGGTCGATGATGCCGTCGCCGTCGGTGTCCTTGGTGAGCTTCTGCCCTTCTTNNTACATCACGCTGGGCTGCACGTCCCGCGGGAGGCCATAGTAGCCTTCGGGCGTGTTATAGCACTGCAGCGACACTTCGTAGTAGTCCGACAGGTCGAAGCCATCTGCCTCGATGTACGGCTGCAGGTTGAGCAGCACACCGCGCGACTGGTAGTCGGGGTAGAGCGGGGCATCCATCGCGAATACGTCAGGCGGATTGCCCGCCGAAAGTGTGGTCTGCAGCTTGTCCCAGTAGGTATCCCAGTCCGACACGTTCACCGTGATCGAGACGTTCGGGTTCTCTTCGTGGAACGCGTCGGCGATCTCTTGCAGGATCTTCAGCTCTTCAGGATCCCCCCAGACGCTGAAGGTCAGCTCGACCTCTTCTTCGGCGGCTGCGTCACCGCCGTCTGAGTCTGCTGGCTCCTCGACATCAGGCGCTTCCGGCTGGGCCGCCGCGCCGCACGCGGCGAGCAGCAGGCCGGTCAGCAGGAGCAGCGAGATCAAGACGAATCTCTTTTGCATCACCTCATCTCCTTTTGGATATGGTAGTTGCAGGCAAAGTTAGTCACGCTTCGTCGAACTCGAGTGTGGGGAGCACCCCCTTTCCCCTCAGCGGCCGGGCGAAAATCGATTGTCGTCCAGCTCGACCACTGCCGTGAGGTTTTGTGGCTTGTCCGGATTCAGGCCGTTCATCACGGCACGGTAAAAAGCGAGCAGTTGCAGCATCGGCAGGTACAGCGGCCCTCTGTCGAGGTCGCTGTAACCGTCCTGAATGCGCATCTGGAAGTCCGCCGCGTCATCCGGAAGCGCGTCGGGGGTGATCGCCAGTGTGGTGGCCCCCAGCGCGCGCATCTCCCGCAGCACGTCTGCCTCGTACGGCAGCGCGCTGCTCGAGACCAGCCCGACGACCAGCGTGCGGTCGTTTACCATCGACATCGGGCCGTGGCGGAACTCCAAAAATTGGAACGCCTCGGCATAGCTCAGCGACATTTCCTTCATCTTGAGCATGGCTTCGCAAGCCAGCCCGTAATTCATGCCGCCGCCCAAGAAGAAGAAACGGTCGATAGCGCGGTCTTCGCCCAACTGCTGGGCGAGCGCGGCGTGCGCTTGCAGGTTCGTCTCGCTGTCTGCGATCAAATCGGGGTAAAGGTCGTCCGCTGGCTGCCCTGCGAGCACGCGGGCAACCGCAGTCGCGGCTACCAGCATCGAGGAGAACGAGCGCGTCTGCGCGATGCTCTCCTCCTGCCCGCCCGCCGCCACCACGGCCTGATCGACCAGCCCGACCAGTGTGCTCTCCGGGTAACAGGTAATGCCGATCACCGGACGCCCGGTCCGCGCCTTGAAGGCTTCTACCGCTTTGAGCGTTTCGGTCGTCGTGCCGGAGCGGCTGACCGCGATCAGGAGCGTCTCGCTGGTGTCACGCAGCACGATCTCCGGAAACAGCACTACGTCAGAGGCGGGCAGTGCCTTGCACGAGACGCCAACTATCCCCTGAAGAATCTGTGCTGCGGCGCGTGACAGATAATACGTGGACCCGCAGCCGACGAAGATCACTTCCGAGACCTCGCCATCTGCGTAGAGCGCCCTCAGGCTGTCTGCCTGGGTGGCCACGTCGTCGAGCGCCGAGCGCCACGCCTGCCCGTGCTGGACGATCTCCTGATACGTGTGAAACTTGTCGGCTTGCTGATCAGTCATTAACTTACCTTCTTGAGAGCGAAGAGGATTGACCTCAATGAAATCGGGGTTTGCCCCCGGGGTGCTAATCGAGCCACCGGGCAGGTTACTCCGCTGCCTCAACGCAGATCACGTTGATACCTCTCTCCTCCAGCGCGGCGCGGTCGGCGCGGGGGGTCTGGCAGTCGGTAACGACGGTGGTGACCGCTTCGATGGAAGCCAGCCTCACCGAGCCAACCTGCGCGAACTTGCTGTGGTCGGCCAGCACGATCAGCTCTCCGGCGGCTTTAATCATGGCGCGGTCGGTTTGTGCCTCCTGCATGTAAGACCCCGTCAGACCGTCTTCGACGTTGATGCCAAACGTACCGTGGAAGATTTTGTCGGGGCGGAGGTCTTGCAGAGCCTGCTCGGTCAGGTGCCCCAGCAGCGAGAACTCGGAATGACGCAGCCAACCGCCGAGCACGATCACGTTGATCTCGGGGTGGCGGGTGAGTTCAGCGGCGACGTTGATCGCGTTGGTGATGACGGTGAGGTTCGTTTTTGTGGCCAGGTACGGCACCATGGCTTCCGTGGTCGTGCCGCTGGTGATGATGATGGTTTCCGAGTCGCGCACCAGCGCGGCCGCCGCCTCGCCGATCCGTTTCTTGATAGCAGGGTAGGTGGACTTACGCTGCAGCGCGGGCGGCTCGGTCTGGTCGCCAATGTAGACCGCCCCACCGTGCACGCGCCGGATCGAGCCCTGTTCCTCGATCTGTTTCAGGTCGCGGCGGACGGTTGCCAGGCTCACGTCGAACATTTCGCTCAGCTCATTCACCTGAACCGACTGGTGCTTCACGATGTGGTCGAGGATCTGTTTTTGCCGNNCTGTACGCTGAGCACGGGATTTCGCCTCGCTGGCAACCCATTGGCCACAAAACGCCAAAATCAATCATAAAACGCCACGATAAATCACAAGATACATCATATTATTTTCGTTTGTCAACTGTTTTGCGCCATTGTGATTGTTTGAACAGAATGTGCTAATATCGCCGTCGCGATGTCAAACCGACCACCAGAGGCAGAGAGAATGACGATTCCACTCGGTACGTGGCGGCGGCTTCAGCAGGCTGCCACAGCCCATAACGTGTTCAGCGTGCTCGCTCTCGATCATAGAGGCAACCTGCGGCGGGCGTTCAACCCCGACAACCCTGACGCCGTCCCCGACAGCGCCATCGCCGAGATCAAGCGCGACGTACTGGCCGCGCTCGCCCCGGAAGCCTCCGCCGTGCTGCTCGACCCCGAGACCGGGCTGGACCGCTTCCTCGGCGAGGGGCTGATCCCCGGCAGCGCCGGGTTCATCGCCACCGTGGATGCCACCGGCTACGAGGGCGACCCGCACGCGCGGCAGAGCCAGCTGCTCGATGGCTGGTCGGTCGAGCAGGCAGTCCGTGCCTCGGCGACCGGCATCAAGCTGCTGGTGTACTACCACCCCGACGCGCCGAACGCCCCGGCGCAGGAAGCACTGGTGAGCGAGGTCGCGGAAGCCTGCGCGCGGCTGGACGTGCCGTTCTTCCTCGAACCGCTGTCGTACTCGCTCGACCCCGCCACAAAGAAGCTCCCCTCCCCTGAGAAGCGAGCGGTCGTGGTCGAGACGGTGCGCCGCCTCACGCCGCTGGGGGCGACGGTGATGAAGGTCGAGTTCCCGGTGAACGCAGAAGAAGAGGCCGACGAGCGCGTGTGGCTCGACGCCTGCCGCGAGCTCGATACGAACTGCGCGGCACCGTGGCTGCTGCTCTCGGCGGGGGTGGACTTCGAGACCTATCTGCGGCAGGTGCGGGTGGCATGCCTGGCCGGGGCGAGCGGGATCATGGCGGGCCGCGCGGTATGGAAGGAAGCCACTGGGCTGACCGGCCCGGCCCGGCAGGAATTCCTCGCGACCGTGGCACGGCGGCGGATGGCCCGGCTCACGGCGTTATGTAACGCTCTGGCCCGGCCGTTTGACGAAGTCTACCAGCCGGAAGCGAGCGCCCCCGGCTGGTATCGACAGTACCCCGGCATCAGCTAATTTTGAGGATCCTGCGCGCGTTCTCGCGGTAGATCTTCCTGAGCACGTCGTCAGGCAGGTGCAGCCCGTAGACGTGCCAGCGCCCCTGCGGCGGGACGTCGGTCAGGGCGTAGTTGAAGTACTCGTCGTCGGTTTCGAGGAACCGGTAGTGCAGGCGGTACATCTCCAGATCCGCGCCGAGGTCGGTACCGAACAGCACGCGGTCGGCGTAGTCGATCATAAAGCGGCGGGCCGTGTAGGGCTGGCGACCGAGCTCGCCCATGCGCGCCCCGATATCCACGTAGAAGTTCGGCGCGTCATCCAGCAGCGAGGCTACCCAGCCGAGGTCCTCGGCATTGCAGCCAACATGCGCGCCGATGAACATCGTCGACGCGTTCCGCTTCACCATCGCCGCCAGCCCGTCCATGATGGTGTCGAAGGCCGGGTACGGCGGGGACGGGAAGTGCCAGTCCGGGTGGGCGTGCAGCTCCTCCCAGCGTTCGTTGCGTTCGTCGAGCGGGTCGAAGAAGGCGACCGGGTCGGCCACGTGGAT
>JABAOG010009731.1_pt1 | contig 12139 bp, 16 predicted proteins | sample 7062131 | NCBI WGS metagenome assembly JABAOG01 (sample SAMN14538629, study PRJNA623070) | marine sediment metagenome | biome: marine biome [ENVO:00000428]; feature: marine pelagic biome [ENVO:01000023]; material: deep marine sediment [ENVO:00002113] | place: India: Arabian Sea | collected... | reverse complement strand
TTCGCTCCTCGATCCGGCCGATGAACTCCTCGTAGTTGCCCTCGGCAACGTCGAGGTCATCGTCGGTCAAGTCACCCCAGGTCTGCTTGGCCTTGCCTTTCATCTGGTCCCAGCGGCCTTCCCACTTGAGCTTGGTGTGCTCAGCCATTGTTGGCTCCTTTCAAGTTTGGGTCGTGTCTGTTATTTCTCCGCTGCGGCCGAGACCTAAACCATCACTCTTCCTGAGCGTGCACCAGATCACTCACCACCTCNNCAGACCGCGCAACGTAGAGCCGATGATCAGGCCCACGCTGATCGCCAGACCAGCCAACACCGAGATCCCGGCCGCGAGCGAGTAGTAGTAGGCCTCGTAGAGCGATTGGGCGCCGTCAACTTCCTGAATCGGAAGGCTCGTGGCGAGCAGGACGCCGATCGCGACGACGAGTGCGATGACCGCGAGGACCGTGATGTGCCCGACGCGGGTATAGAACCTCGGCTTGAACGAGTACTGCCCATTCAAACTGAGACCGAGGAGGGTGAGGAGTAGGGCCAGGACCGTGATCGCGGCTGTGATCACCGCAGTGCCCAGAAATCGGGCGGCAGGTGCGACCGCTTCCACGAGTCGCATGGCCTCAGCGGCCCCGATCTGGCCGACCCCGATGACGAGGGCGAACAGGCCACACGTTGCCATCACTCCACCCGCGACGGCGCCCCACAACTCACGTCTCTGAAGTCTTCTGTCCTCCGTTTGAGCGATCCTGGTCCGTCCTTGGCGATGGATGTGGCCCTACCCGTCAGAACACGTGACCAAACGCGTGCCTATTCGAGCCCGTCGCTCGTGGCCGTTTGCCGATCGTCCGGGACGGGTACCCGCGCGGGTAGAGAATAAGGAGACAATCGCATGCCTGATGAGAACCGCCCATCCGTAAAAGACGAAGAGCAGTACGAGGCGCTCCGCCAACAGGGGGAGAGCAAAGAGAAGGCGGCGCGAATCGCCAACACCCCGCGGAGCGAGGCCGGCGAACGCGGTGGAAAGTCGCCTTCCTATGAGGACTGGTCCAAGGAGGACCTCTACGACCGCGCCCAAGAGCTCGACATAGAAGGTCGCTCCGAGATGGACAAGGACGAGTTGATTTCGGCGCTTCGGAACCACTGACCAGATGACCAAGTACGGGCTGACCCTCTCCAGCGAAGAGCACAGCGCACCCCACCTGGTCGACGTGGCCGTCGCAGCAGAGGAGGCCGGGTTCGACTTCGTGTCGATTTCAGACCACTTCCATCCCTGGATCGCCGAGCAGGGGCACAGCCCATACGTGTGGTCGGTCCTGGGAGCCATAGCCTCCGCAACGAGCGACCTTGAGGTCGGCGTCGGTGTCAGCTGCCCGATCATGCGGATCCACCCGGCCATATACGCGCAGGCGACTGCGACCACGGCACAGCTGCTTCCCGGCCGGTTCACCTGGGGGGTAGGCACCGGGGAGGCCCTGAACGAGCACATCCTCGGGGACCGTTGGCCCCCCGCCGACGTGAGGCTCGAGATGCTTGAAGAGGCCATTGAGATCATTCGGGAGATGTGGGACGGTGAAAGCACCACCCACCGGGGCACCCACTACACCGTGGAGGACGCCAGGATCTTCGACCTGCCTGACCATCCCCCGCCAATTCTCGTATCCGCCTTCGGGGAGAACAGCGCCCAACTGGCCGCCAGCCATGGGGACGGACTGTGGATCACCGGTATCAAGNNCCGCCGGGGGGGACGGGAGCATCTGGACCCAGCTGACGCTGTGCTGGGACCAGGACCGCGAGCAGGCCCTCGAGAGAGCTCATCGGGTATGGCCGAACACCGCGCTCAGCGGTCAGCTCGCCCAGGATCTGCGAACGGTGGAGCACATGGAGCAGGCGACCCGGATGGTGACGCCCGAGGCCATCGAAGACTCGGCGATGCCTCTCGGTCCCGACCCCAAGCCTGTCTTGGATTCGATCGCGCAGGCCGAGAAGGCGGGGATGGACTACGTCTACCTGCACCAAATCGGGGACCCGCTCGAAGGATTCATCGATTTCTGGCTGGAAAGCCTCCGACCGGAACTCGTGTGACGAACTCCTTGTCGGTCGGACCGCTAGAGACTCGAACAGTTAGAAGCTAGATCGTCGCCGAGGGTCCCCTGCTCCTGTGTTTTCCAGAGGAAGGGGCCGTCATGGAGGAACCCTGCTTTTCGCAGTGATGACCCGGTTCCATTGGACAGTGAGCAGAAGACGCCTCTAGCGACTCATCCGAAGCGACGGACCCGAAGCACTCAGTTGTCTGGAGGGATCTGAAGTCCGCCATGGACCCCNNGACCCCCTCAATACCCTCGTCCCTCCTTCCGGAAACCAATGAGTCGTTCCGCAGCTGGTCCGTCCGGTAGGTGCGACGGTGGTTGTTCGAATCACCGGCCTCGCTGCCTGTTCTTCCTTCCGCTGGAGAATTCGTCACAGGGCAGGGATAGGTTCGCGATGACCATCCAGGAGGGAGCCCATGAAAGTATTCGTCTCGACCGAACCGACTAACGAGGATCGAGAGTTCTCGTTCACGATCCCCGGCGAACTGGTCCATCTACCCCCTCTCATGTGCGACTGCCCTGACTGCGGATGCGATAGGGCAATGGCGGGCTTCGTCAGCCACCGGGCCACGACCAGCTTCATCGTCCGTGACCTTGCTCTCGATCGAAACACGTACTCCGATCTGCTCTTCGAAACACTCGAAGCCGGGGGCTGGGTGAGCGAGGGGTCGTCCGAGGACGTGGCATGGGTGTGCTCTTGGGCGGAAGAGCACATTGCGATGGCCGCCCATCTTCCCGAGGAGGTACCACTCCAGGTTGACCGCGGCAGGGTGACCACCAGGCCGGCCAGCCGACGATGAGCACATCGCCTAGAGCAGTCCATGCTCCACCGCATGAATTCGTGACAGGCTCGCAGACAACCCGGACAAACACGGGTCTTCTCGGTGGCAATGGGGTCGGGATTCGTGCCGGCGGCCTACGGATTAGCGCGCCACGCGGTAGCGGAGGTAGACGACGCCCGAGTTGAAGGTGCGGGTCTCCACGAGCTCGAGATCGACCCGGCGCTCGCGCTGGGGGAAGTACGGAATGCCACCGCCAACCAGCACCGGGTAGACCATGGCCCGGTACTCGTCGATCAGATCCAGAGCGGCCGCTTCGGCGGCGAGCGTTGCACCGCCGATCGCGATGTCACCCTCCCCCGGCTCGGCTCGCAGCCGCTCGATCTCCTCCGCCAGGTCGCCGGAGGCCAGGCGGGCATTGCCCTGCACCTCTGACAGGGTGGTCGAGAAGACGACCTTCGGGAGCGGATTCCAGAGGGCAGTCCACTCGCGCTCAGCGTCGTCGAGCGATGAATCCTGGTCGGCGGNNCTCGAGCTCGGCGTCGTCGAGCGATTGGTCCTGGTCGGCGGTCTCCCAGTACAGCATCGTCTCGTACAGCCGCCGTCCCATCAGGTGGACGCCGACCTCTCGGATCTCGTCGATCCAGAAGCGGAAGACCTCCTCGTCGGGCGCCGTCCAGTCGAATTCTCCGTCCGGTCCGACGATGTAGCCGTCGAGTGAGACGTTCATCGAATAGGTCACGGCGTTCATTGGAGGTCTTCCACGGTAGCGGTTGATCACTATCCGCCTGACCCATTACCGATTGCGAGTGTCGCGCTGTGAAGGCATCACCCTCAGTCTCATCGGCACGCTGAAATCCATCCCGAAGACGGAGCCGCCGGCCCGGGCAGCCCAGCAAAGAGGACCCAGACAAGCAGCCGGTACCGGTAGAAGAACCGCTCAAAACGAGACACGCCCCGGTCACGAAGACCCTCAGGAATGCACAGTAGTGGCCCTTCCCCGAGCGCGACTCCGCCGATCAGCCCTCCCAGACCTCACCAACGGCGTCGGCGGCAAGGGCCTGGCCGGCTTCCTCGTACAGATTCCGGGCGACGTCCACGCCGGCTTGCTGTAGCTCGGTTATCTGGTCGCTGTATTGGGCGATAGCGGCGATGCGTGCCATCGGAAGGAATTCGCGCACACGGCGAACGCACTCCAGGTTCGCTTGATGACTGTTCATAGCGGCAAAGACCAGCTCGACCTCTGGATGGAATTGGAAACGTTCCCAGAAGTCGAGGTCAAGGGCATCACCCCTGATTACTGATCGCCCCGCCTCGGACTGGGCATCGACCACTGCCGCGTTTCGATCGACCCCTACGACATCGTTGGGTCGGTCACGCACGATCTCGTCATAGGCACCCTCCCCGATACGGCCCATCCCGAATATCAAGACCCTTGCCCAGCCACAGTCGAGAACAGCATCCTCTGAGACGAGGGGGTGACGCTCGAGGCTGGCCAGAGGATGCGCAAACCGCTCATAGATGCGATATCGCCTTGTATTCGCGTACGAAGCAGCGATGAACGAGCCCGCCACAGCTACGGCAATCGTTGACACCCACTCCTGCGTGACGTAGTTCGCGGCCATAGCGGCCGCGCCGACGATCAGGCCGAACTCTGAGTAGGTCGACAGCGTGAGACCGGCGTGGAGACTCGTCCGCGCCCTGACGCGGAATCGGGTGAAGAGCCCCAACAAGGAAACGGTCCGGATCGGCACTACCAGCAACAGAGCCGCCCCAATGAACCAAGCCTCGATGGGTGGTGTCCCTGCGAGCCCGATCGAAAGGAAGAATCCAACGAGGAAAAGATCCTTGAAACCGAGGAGAGTAGAGGAGAGCTCTCCCGACCTGGGATGGCCCGACAGGAGCAGCCCGGCGACGAGCGCTCCGAGGTCGGGTTTCAGTCCCACGACTTCGAAGACCGCCGCCCCGACCGCAACCGCGAGGGTTATGCCCNNCGGCCCGATCGAGCAACCATGAAACGAGTGGCCGCGCCACCAGAAGTCCAGGAATGAGGAGCAATGCCCACAGTGAAGGCCAGCTGTCGCCCGTGGCGACCAGAAATCCCACAGCGAAGAGGTCTTGGAGCACGAGCACGCCGATCGAGAGTCGGCCGGCGAGGGATTGAGACTCGTTGGCGCGTTCAAGGGCCTGAACCGCGAAAACTGTGGAAGCGAATGAGAGTGCGAATCCGACGACAGCCGCCGATCGGAGGTCGAGGTCAGAGACCAGTGGAACACCGAGAGACCCGACGACGAGCAGCGCCCCGCCAAATAGCACCGTCGAGCCGAGGCTGAACACCGTGGTCGTGACCCAGACCCTCGGCTTTGCGAGATCGGAGAGCTGGAGCTTCAGGCCAACCCCAAACAGCAATAGGAGCACGCCGATGTCGGCGATCCAATCGATTGCCTCAGATGACTCGACCCCGATGGCATGGAGCACGAAGCCGGCGACCAAGTAGCCGACCAGAGGTGGCAGCTTCACGAGGCGAGCGGCGAAGCCGAACCCAAGCGCAGCTAACAGAAGGGGAACCTCCATCGGACGGCATTATCACAGTCCTCACGGCTACGTCGGTAAGACGCATTCGACCACTCAACGAAAAACCCCCAGGTCTGAGACCTGGGGGTTTCGGTAGTAGCGGGGGCGGGAGTTGAACCCGCGACCTTCGCGTAATGAGACCTAGGGTCATGGTTTCGCTGACCAGGCGAATTCCACGGAATACCTGCTTAGCCACCGTCTCGCGCGATGGACCGGCCGAGCGCATCGCGATGGAAGGCGACCGCCTCGTCGCAGTCTTGGAGAGTCAGTGCAACTCTCAACTCGATCACATCAGAAACAAGCAGTACCTCCACATAGATGAAGTAGCCACCGGGAACGGGAGCGAATCATTCTTGTCCTGTCCGCCTGCCGCCTATCGATTGACTCCCTCAACTTTGGGTCACGACCACGACAACGTTGCCTTGCTTGCGGCCTTCTTCGACGTACCGGTGAGCATCCGATATCTGGTCGAGGGTGTAGGACCGGCCGACCACGGCCTTGACAGCTCCGGTGGCCACTATGTCCCGAACGGTGCGGAGTTCCTCGATGTTCTCGCGTCGGCGTGTCTGCGTGGTGACGAATCTGCCCTGTTCTTCCAGCACCGANNGCTGCGTCGAAGATGACGTCGTACCTCTGCTTGCCTTCTGTGAAGTCCTGCTTGGTGTAGTCGATGACATCGTCGGCTCCCAACGATGCGACCAGCTCCATGTTGGACGTGCTGGTAACTCCGGTGACATGTGCGCCCAGCTGTTTGGCGATCTGGACGGCATAGCTCCCGACGCTTCCCGTCGCCCCGTTGATCAGCACTCTCTTGCCTGACCCGACACCTCCGGCTTGCAGGAAATGCAGTGCGGTCATGGCGCCGACCGGGATCGGTGCTGCTTCTTCGTAGCCGACGTTTGGGGGCATGTGGGTGAAGATGCCGCGCTCGGGCACACAGAGGTACCCGGCGTAGGAGCCCTGAGTTAGTCCGCTGGTCGTACCGAACACACGATCTCCTATCTCGAATTCGGCGACGTTCCCACCGGTGGCCTCGACCTGGCCGGCGAACTCGTAGCCCGGTATCGACTTCGGCGTCTCGCCGAAGAGTCGTGCCACCAGCCGGGGCATCTTCCGCATGACGACATCGCCGCGGGTGACGCTGGCCGCATGTATGCGGACCAGAACCTCGTTCGCGTTCGGAACCGGTTGGGGTACCTCGGCCAGGATCAGCCGGTCTGGCGAACCGGCCCTCTTTTGAACGACGGCCTTCATGACTGACCTCTAACTGTGTAGAAGTAGTCCGTCATGTCCGCGACCGATCTAGTTTGGCAATAGTGGGAGACGTTGTCCTGTTCGTGACGATCGCCGAGATCGCCGGTGTATTCGTGGGCTTCGCCGCGCTGATAAGTGTCACCCGACGTGCCGAGATCGACGTCTCGCAGTTGGGTCAGATCCGGGCTGTGGTCACCATCGGGCTGATGGTGGTCGTGGCCGCATTGATCCCGGTCGCGCTCAACGCTTACGACATCGCGGGACATGGGCTGTGGGTAGTCGCCAGCCTCATCTACCTGCTTCTCAACTGGACGGTCATATTCCTGGCTCTCCGCAGACCGGAAAATCGCAGGCTTGCCGCCGCCCAGGCTCGCACAACTCCGGTGACCGCTGTGTTCTTCTGGCTGCTGGAGATCCCAATACAGGTTCCGCTGCTGCTGGTCGTCTTCGATGTCAACCGGGACCTTGATGCTGCCTTCTACCTGACTGCATTGGTGTTCCACCTGTTCGAGGCGGCCCTCGTTCTCGCCCAGTTGGTCTACGCCCAGGTCGGTCGACATCAGGCCTGATGACACAAGCATCTCAGTATCCCTCCACGCGGTAGCCGACGGCGCTGCGTTGATGAAGGCTTGGAGACAGCGCTGTCGTGGCTGCCTGATCGTCGTTGAGCTCTGACAGTAGGAACGCTGTCACGTAGTTCTTCACGAGCTCATGGGCCTCGGTGCGGTCCCAGGCGGGATCCGAACAGAACCCCAGCGACACCAAGCTGAGGATGCGGCGGACGCTGGTGCAATCCCCGGCGAAGATGAGATGGGCCGCGTCTTCGAGGGCGACTTCGATCTTGCGGTCACTCGACACGTGGTCGTACGTGAGCTGGGTTCCCCACTGGAATGGGGAGTCGGTGTCGGCGGTGCCGCCGATTGCCAGCACCGGCACGGTTAGCTCTGTCAGTCCCGGCTCGCCGAACATGGCAGCGTCGCCGGCCATCGAGACCACCGCGTCCACTTCGGGGGTTGACCACGACGGCCACAAGCCGGCGGGGACCGAGCCGACACCGGCAGCACCGGCGATGTCGACGAGCCGCGGCCCCAGAGCATCACACAGGAACACCAGCGGATCGTCGGTCGCATACGCCGAATCGCAGCCGACCTTGAACGCGCCAGTGTCGAGCCTTGCGCCGCCAGCGGCCAGTGCGGTGTAGCCGCCGTAGGAGTGGCCCACGACTGCAACCGTCTCCCTATCTATGAGCCCTTCGAATTCTCCTCCCGGCCCAGCCTCTTCCTCGACGAAGGAGAGAACGGTCTTGACTTCCTCTGGTCGGTCGTAGGTGGACTGCCAGAGGACGCCCGGGTCGAGGGACTCGTGGTGATGCGGCGCCACCACGACCATGCCATGCGACGCCAGATGTTCGGCCAGCCATCCATAACTACTGGCGGTTATCGCAAACCCGTGAGAGAGGACCACCAGCGGGAAGGGACCGTCCTCCAGGTCGTAGGCGGCTCCAGGTTCCGCGTCTCCTTCGTAAGTGGCGATTGCGGTGGTGCTGTCTGCACCGAGCATGTTGATGGCATATGCGTAAGTCAGCGAGGAGTCACGGATCGGCGGTTCGAGCGACGGGTACCACACCGTGAGAGGTATCGCTGCAAGGTCGGTGCCCAGGCTGCGGACGCCGACGGGATGGTCCCCTGCGACAGCGTACAGTGTCAGTCCGGTGTCCGAGGGCTGAGGCTCCGCTGCCGGGGAGGTGAACGCAAGCAGGTAGGCACCTGCCTGCGCCACCAACCCCACAATCACTACAGAGACGATGACCACCCCGAATGCGATGTTGCGGAACACCCTCATCGACTCTCGCTAGCCGGCGCGCCTCAGAGCCGCGCCTGTTCGGCCGCGAGGGCGCTCGCTTGCCACTTCTCCTCGTCGACACCCTTGATCAGGAGCCAGAGAGCGAACACCAGCTCGCCCGGGATGGCCAACACCAAGACGACAGTCTCGAGCACATCGGTGAGACCAGGGGCGACAAATGTCCCATAGCTCTGGGCGAAATAGCCGATGCCGGCCAGCATGAGCAGCACACCCGGGATCTTGGGAAAGAACCCGGACCGGTACACCAGCCAGCCGGTAAGCAGCAAGGAGAGGGCGAAGAAGAAGCCCCAGGTCAGCACTACATAGTCGTTGGCCTCCTGGAAGAACAACGCCAGCGCATCCTGCTGCTCCGNNTGGTGAATACGTTCCCTGCAGCCATGACCACTCCTTCGGCCACCCTTGCCAGAGAGGCTCCCAGCGATAGCGCCCGGCTCACCGGACGTAGCAGCGCGTAGAGGACAGCGGCCAGGACGATCTCGATCACGAAGATCGTGACCTCACCAGCCATCCCCCAACGGAACAGGGTTTCGCTCTCCGCGATGTTCTGGGCCGTCGCCGCCGCATCGCCAGGCACTACGAGCATCGACCGCACCATCGTCGACAGCGGGTAGATCACAAAGATGGCCAGGTACAGGATGCCGGCCATCCGCGCCAGCCGCTTCAACCGGCTCTTCTTCTTGTCACCCTTTTGTCTTGGGGCTCTGTCCGTTTCACCAGTTGTAGACGTCATGGTGTCTCCTCCTCGTCGCTCTCTTGGCTCGTTGCTGTCTCGTGTGCTCCTTCGAACGGTCATGTCATGCGCCTCGCCGGTAAATCAGGATCTCGGAGCCGGCGGACGTTAGCTCGGCTACGACCAGACCCGTCAGAATGACGTTGGCGATCCAGAAGTAGTCGGCTTCGACCATGGCCAGGGCCATTCCCCACACGGCCGCCGCGGCCACGACCACCCCGCCATGGGAGCGGGCGTACCTCTTGATCGCAGCTGCCCCGGTGTTGTTGCTCTGCGACCGAGCTGAGCCGGTTGCGGCGAGAACGATGTGCGACACCGCTGCGATCACCGCAACGGCAATCGCCGCAACCACCGCAGTGTCCTGATAGGTGATATCCGCGACAGGCCTGCCGCCCACCTGGCCGATGACACCCGCCAGATACCACCCGTAGACGATGACGAGGGTCCCCACCATCACCCAGGAACTCTTCTCTCGAGAACTCATCTCGTCATCCCTTCATCCGATTGCGTTGGCAATGATCAAGGTATGAAGCGGTCGAACCGCCGTCTTGACGACGACGGCCTACCTATTGACAGTTCCGGCCACTCGTCTGCAACCAGTTGCCAGGGCTACCCTTTCGGACCCACACCAACGCGTCCCCAAGAGCAGAGACAGCGACACCAGACTTAATGGATACGAGTAGAGCCAGTTTGTGAGTGTCGTAGGCGGCCCCGTCATTCGTCGGATCGCTGAAGTGTCGAGTGGACCAGAGAGCCGCGATGAGCTGTTGGCGAGCGTCGGCCTCTCTCCCAGCGTCGACTCAACAGACTGGATACGCGAGACAGTCGAAGAAGACGCCTACTACGACCTCCTCGAACGCGCCGCCGCCGCAGACGACTTCGGCCTTCCGTTCCGATATGGAAGCACGGTCCAGGTCGATGATTTCGGCGCCCTCGGACTTGCCTTCAAAACCGCGACCACATTGCGAGAATCGCTTCTCGGGCTCGTTCGCTACATCCTCGTGCTCAGCGACACTCTCGAATACGAACTTCACGATGTAGTGGGCGGAGGCGAGTTCGTCATGAGCCGACCCGGCCACCGACGCGGCGCTCAGCTGGCCAACGAGTGTGCTCTGGCGGCCATCACATCGTTGCTTCGCCAGGTCACCGACACGAAGGTTACGCCGGTCGCNNCCTCACCAGGACTACTTCGTCTGTTCGATCCGTTTCGACGCCCGGATCAACGCTTTGCATCTGAGCAACGAGACCCTGCAGACTCGCACTCGTCTCGCCGACGAGGGCCTGTCGGCCTTCATCCTCGCCACTCTCGACGATATGAAACGAGCGAAGGCCGGACGCACTCTGCCCGCCCAGGTTCACAATGCCGTCACCAACTCGCTACCAGATGGGCGCCCCAGCAAGCCCCAGATCGCTCGGCGGCTTGGTATGAGTGAGCGGACCCTCCATCGCCGGCTCGCCGAGCACGGCGAGACGTTTCAAGAGATCGCTACCCGGGCGCAACGCGAAGCCGCTGAATCGCTACTCGCAAACGGGGACAGCTCGCTCGCGGAAGTGGCGTTCCTTACCGGCTTCTCAGATCAGAGTGCCTTCACGCGAGCGTTCAAAGGGTGGACCGGGGAGACACCGCTGACCTTCCGCGCTGCAGTGTCGACATAGCGGCTTCCGCTTATCCCTTGCGCTGCTGGCTCTTCTACCGGCGCTAGAGCGCTGAGCCCGATAGGAGAAGAGTCTGACCAGGGCCTTCACAAAGTCTTCGTGGATCCTTGCTGCACGTGCCTTGGAACCCGGCTCTTCTACCGATCCTTCTACCGGATCNNAGGAAGGAGTAAGACGATGAAGGGTTATGTGGCTCGGAAGGGCGACCGTTGGTATGCGGTCATCTACGAGGGATTGGATCCGGTCACCGGGAAGGAGCGGCGCCGGTGGCACCCAGCCGGTGCCATCCGGGCGGACGCCGAACGGCCGGCGGCGAGCCTGGCCGCGGAGCTGAACGGCCGGGACGACGGAGGGCGGTCGCTCACATTCGGTGTCTATCTGATGGCGCGGTGGCTGCCGGGCAAGAAGGTGGAGCTGGCAAGCACAGCATCTGGGACGGGTACCGCCGCAAGGTCGAACTGCACGTGATCGCTTGGGAGCATCCCTATCCGGCAACTCCGCCCTCACCACCTGGAACAGCTCTATGACGAGAAGCTGCATCCACAGGACGGGAAGCGGCCGCTGGCACCGAAGACGGTGTTGGAGATCCATCTCATCATCCGTGGCGCTCTCAACGACGCGTACGTCGTGGGATCGTGACCCGGAATGTCGCGCTGGTGGCCCACGCTCCCAAGGTGCGATCGATTCCGAAGGTGTAGCCGCAGGCCTGGACCGCCCCCAAGAGTTGCAGGCGTTTCTGCGTGAGGCAGAAGGACATCGGCTCTTCGCACCCTCTGGCTCTTGGCCAACACAGGGCTCCGCCGCAGCGAGCTGCTCGGATTGCAGTGGGACGACGTAGACCTCAGCGCAGCCACCCTCTCGGTCAATCGTGGTCTCGTCTCGATCGGCTAACAGCTGCACGAGTCGCGGGGCAAGACCAACAACTCGAGGCGGGCGATCGACTCGACCCGACCACCGTAGGAGTCCTGAGCGCCTGGAAGACGTGGCAGGCGGCGGAGCGTGGATCGGTGGGGATCGAACCGATGGATTGGGTAGTCGCCGACGTCGACGGCAACCCGGTCCACCCGCACTCCATCTCCCAAGCCTTCGAGCGGATCGTCGCCCGATCGGGCGTTCCCACGGTCCGTCGTCACGACGTACGTCACACTCACGGCACCCTGCTCATCAAGGCTGGGGTGCCGGTCAAGGTTGTGAGTGAAAGGCTG
>JABAOG010027695.1_pt1 | contig 12143 bp, 6 predicted proteins | sample 7062131 | NCBI WGS metagenome assembly JABAOG01 (sample SAMN14538629, study PRJNA623070) | marine sediment metagenome | biome: marine biome [ENVO:00000428]; feature: marine pelagic biome [ENVO:01000023]; material: deep marine sediment [ENVO:00002113] | place: India: Arabian Sea | collected... | reverse complement strand
GCTCGCTGGACTTTGGAGGTCGAAAAGGCAAACGTCCGTCGAGGGGGGGGACAGGGCTCGTGGGACAGACGATCGGCCCGCCGGCGAGATTGGACGTGTGGGCGTGGTCCCTGGATCTCGGGGACGACGAGCAAGCCCGCGCCGCAGGGCTCCTGACGGAGCGCGAGGTCGCGCGCGCGGAGCGGCTCGCGACGCCGCGCCTCAGGCGCCGCTGGATCGCCGCGCGCAGCCGGCTGCGCGAGATCCTCGCCTCCTACCTCCGCGCAGCGCCCCGAGAGCTTCGGATCGAGGACGAGCCCGTCGGCGTCAAGCCCGTCGTCGCCGGGCCGGGGAGAGGGCCGCACTTCAACCTGAGCCACAGCGGCGGGCACGCGTTGCTCGGGGTGTGCCTCGAGCATTCCGTCGGCGTTGACGTCGAAGAGATGCGGGCGATTGATGNNCGTTGACGTCGAAGAGATGCGGGCGATTGATGTCGAGGGCGTGTCGCGGCTCTACTTCGCGCCCGACGAGCACGCCGCGCTGATGAGCGGGCCGGCGGAGGCCCGCGTGGCGCGCTTCTACGGCTGCTGGACCCGTAAGGAAGCCTACGTGAAAGCGCTCGGGCGCGGGCTCTCCGCGCCGCTGAGCGGCTTCGCCGTCTCCCTTCCGGGGGACGAGCCCCCGCGGCTCGTCTCCGTCGCCGGCGCGCCGGGCGCCGAGGAGCGGTGGTCCCTCGTCCATCTCGAGCCGGCTCCCGGCTACGTGGGGGCGGCGGCGGTGGAAGCGCCCGCGGTCGCCGTGCGGCTCCGGCGCTGGCCCGAGAGCGCCCCGCCGCGCGCCGGCGCGCGGCGCGAGGCCTGCGCATGAGCGGCGTCGAGGCCTTCCTGATCGGCGAGGCGTCGCTGCTCGTCCGCTGCGGTGAGACGCTGACCGCCGAGGGCCATCGCATCGCGGGGGTGGCCAGCCGGGATCCGCGGATTCGGGCGTGGGCGGCGCAGGCGGGCCACCGGATCTGGGACGCGCTCGACGCCGGCGTGATCGAGCGCCTCTCGCGCGACCGCTTCGACTATCTCTTCAGCATCGGCTGCCTCGAGATGCTGCCGCGCACGCTCCTCGCCTGCGCGCGCCGGGGCGCGATCAACTTCCACGACGGTCCGCTGCCGCGCTACGCCGGGCTCAACGCCACCTCGTGGGCGATCCTCAACGGCGAGCACGTCCACGGCGTGGCCTGGAACGAGATGACGGACGCCCCGGACGCCGGCCGGCTGGTCGCCGCGGCGCCCGTCCCGATCGAGCCGGGCGAGACGGCGCTCAGCCTGAACGCCAAATGCTACGAGGCGGGCCATCAGACGTTCGTCGAGCTGTTGGCCAAGATCGCGCGCGACGAGCTCGAGCTGCAGCCGCAGGTCGGGGAGCGGAGCTACTTCGGCCGCGCCGCGCGACCGGCCCGCGCGGCGACGATCGACTTTCGCGAGCCCGCCGAGCGGATCGACGCGCTCGTGCGCGCGCTGCAGTTCGGGCCCTATCCCAACACGTTGGCGGTCCCGAAGCTTCATGACGGTCGCAGCGTCCATCTCGTCGGCCGAGCCGAGATCGCGGGCGCGGCCGGCGCCGGCGCGCCCGGCGAGATCCTGGCGGCGGACGCCGAGTCGGTCACCATCGCCACGGCGACCGCGCCCGTGCGGCTCTCGCGCCTTGCGACCCCCGCCGGCGTCGCCGTGGCGCCGGCCTCCGTCCCCGCGCTCGCGCCGGGCCGCTGCATCCCGCCGCTCGATCCCGCGCTCGGCGAGCGGCTGGAGGCGCTCGTCAAGGCGGCCGCCCGGGCGGAGGCCCGGTGGATCACGGCGCAGGACCGCGCGGCGCCGGGCGAGCTGCCTTACCCCCGGCGGCGGGCGGCCGCGGACGGGCCGGGACGCCACGTCTTCGACCTCGAAGGCGATGCGAGCCTGGATCGCCNNGCGCCGGCCGCGTCAGCGCGGACTATCGCACCGCGGCGCACGACGCCGCGGTCGCGGAGGCCGCCCCCTGGTTCGCGTCTTGGCGGCCCATGACGGTGGCCGCCGAGGGGAGTGGCGCGCTGCCGGACCTCGCGGCGGCCTGCGCGCGGGAGCGCGCCGCCGTCGACGCCGCCGCGCCGCCGACGTGCGACCTGCGCGCGCGGATGCTCCCGGTGCGGGGCGGCGAGGCCGGGGCGCCGCCCCTGGCGCTGCTCGTCGCGGACCCCGATGCGGCGCCCGATTGTGACGCCGAGGTGCTCGCCGTGCTCGATCCGGCGTCCGGCCGCACGCGACTGCGCATCCGCGCGGATGTGTTCGACCTGCCGGTGGCGCGCACGATCGCGGGCCACGTGGCGACGGCGCTGGCTGTGTTCGACGGGCGCGAGAGCGGCGCGCTCGCCGACCTCGATCTCTCGCCCGTCGAGGAGCGTGCGGCCCTGACCCGCGCGGCGCGCGGGCCGGAGATCGCCGTCGCCGGCGTCCCCCTGCACGAGGCGATCGCCGCGCAGGCCCGGCGCACGCCCGACCGCGTCGCCGTGCGCACGCGCGGAGGGTCGCTGAGCCATGCCGAGCTGGACGAGCGGGCGAGCCGCGCCGCGGCGCGTCTCGCCGCGCTCGGCGCCGGTCCGGGCGTCGTGGTCGGGATCTGCATGGACCGCAGCGCCGACCTCGTCACGGCGCTCCTGGCCGTGCTCAAGACGGGCGCGGCCTATCTGCCCCTCGATCCCGACTATCCCCCCGAGCGCCTGCGCTTCATGGTCGAGGATTCATGCGCGCGCCTCGTCGTGGGGGACGGCCGCAGAGGCGCCTCGCCTGCGGTGTCCGAGGCGAAGACCATCGCGATCGATGATCTGGTGACGGAGGAGGGCGCCGTCGACGGCTGGGCGCCGGCCCCCGTGTCGGGCGAAGACGCCGCCTACGTCATCTACACGTCGGGGTCCACGGGACGCCCCAAGGGCGTGATCGTCCCGCACCGCGCGCTCGCCAACTTCGCCGCCGGCATGGACGCGCGCATCCCCCGCGATCCGCCGGGGACGTGGCTCGCGGTCACCAGCGTGAGCTTCGACATCTCCGTGCTCGAGCTCCTGTGGACGCTGGCGCGCGGCTTCACGGTCGCGCTGCACGGCGACGCGGGCGAGGGGCCGTCCTTCAGCCTGTTCTATTTCGCCGCGTCGGCGGACGCCGCCGAGCCCTACCGCCTTCTGATGGAAGGCGCGCGGTTCGCCGACGCCAGCGGCTTCGAGGCGGTGTGGACGCCGGAGCGGCATTTCCACGACTTCGGCGGCTCCTATCCCAACCCGGCCGTCACCGGCGCTGCGGTCGCGGCCGCCACGTCCCGCGTCCACATCCGCGCGGGCAGCTGCGTGCTGCCGCTGCACAGCCCGATCCGCGTGGCGGAGGACTGGTCGGTCATCGACGTGCTCTCGGGCGGGCGCACCGGCCTCGCGTTCGCCTCCGGCTGGCAGCCCAACGACTTCGTGCTCGATCCGGGCGCGCACAAGGACCGCAAGCAGGTCATGCTCGACCGCCTCGAGCAGGTGCGCCGGCTCTGGCGCGGCGAGAGCGTGGCCTTCCCGAACGCCGACGGTGCGATGATCGACGTGCGCACGCTGCCGCGCCCCGTCCGGAGGGAGCCGGCGATCTGGCTCACCGCGGCGCGCAATCCCGAGACGTTCGAGGCCGCCGGGCGGCTCGGCTGCAACGTGCTGACGCATTTGCTGGGCATGTCGCTCGAAGAGGTGCGGGCGAACATCGCCACGTACCGCGCAGCGTGGCGGGAGGCCGGACACGCGGGCGAGGGGCGCGTCACGCTCATGCTCCACACCTTCGTCGCCGAGTCGGACGCCGAGGCGCGCGCGGCGGTCAAGGAGCCGCTCAAGCGCTATCTCGCCACGGCCATGGATTTGGTGCGCCAGGCGGCGTGGACGTTCCCCACGATCGTCGCGCGCGCGACCGCGGCCGGCAAGTCGCCCGAGGAGGTCTTCCGCGACGATCCGCTCACGGAGGAGGAGCGCGAGGCGCTGCTCGACCACGCCTTCGAGCGCTACTACGGCCAAGCCGGCCTCATGGGCGATCATGACGCCTCCGTCGCGACGGCGCAGAGGGTCGCCGCCGCCGGCGTCGACGAGATCGCGTGCCTCATCGACTTCGGCGTCGAGACCGAGGCGGTGCTCGCGAGCCTGCCCCGGCTCAAGGCGGTGATGGACGCCGTGCGCGTCGCGGCGCCGGGCGCGCCGCGGCCGCTGCGCGAGGATCTTCGCTGGTCGGGCGCGACGCATCTGCAATGCACGCCGTCGATGGCCTCGATGCTCGTCGCCGAATGCGCGGAGGACGAGACGCTGTCGGACCTGCGCGCGCTCATGGTGGGCGGGGAGGCGCTGCCGCCGGCGCTCGCGGCCGAGCTGCGCCGGCTCGCTCCCGGGGCGACGCTCATGAACATGTACGGCCCGACCGAGACCACGATCTGGTCGCTGGTGGGTCGGGTGGAGCCCGGCGAGGGCCAGGTGCCGATCGGNNCTCGGCCGGCTCGACCATCAGGTGAAGATCCGTGGCTTCCGCATCGAGCTGGGCGAGATCGAGCACGCGCTGCTCGCCGACCCGTCCGTGGCCGAGGCCGTGGTCGCGGCGCGCGCGGACGCCGGGGACGCGCGTCTCGCGGCCTACGTCGTGACCAAGCCCGGCGCGCCTTGGGACGCCGCCGCGATGCGCGCGCGGCTGGCGGCGGGGCTGCCGGCGATCATGACGCCGAGCGAGATCGTCCGGCTCGACGCGCTGCCGCGCACGCCCAACGGCAAGGTTGACCGGGGGGCCTTGCCGGTCCCCGCACGGGAGTCCGCGCCGCCGGACGAGGCGCCGCTCGGCGGGCTCGAAGGCAAGATCGCCGCGCTCTGGTCGGAGATGCTCGGGCGCGAGCGCGTGAGCGCGGCGGACAACTTCTTCGAGCTTGGCGGTCATTCGCTGCTCGCCGTGCAGGTCCTGCGGCGGATGCGCGACGAGATCACGCCGCACGTCGCGGTGACGGATCTGTACAGGTTCCCCACGGTGCGGACTTTGGCGGCGCACCTCGGCCAGGCGGCGCCCTCGGACTCCGCGCGCGAGCAAGGCTTCGAGCGCGCGCGCGCGCGCCTGGCGGCGCGCCGCCGCGGCGCGGCGGAGGACGTGCGCGTGGAAGGGACGAGCTAGGAGCGAACGACTCATGCGATGCGCCGCGCTCACCCGTAGGCCTGGAGCGAACCCTCTTGGCGTCCTGGCGGTGCGTTGTCTTCACCGCCAAGACGCCGAGCGCGCCAAGGAGAGGGCGCCCTTGCGCTCGCGGGCACATGACGGGGCGATGTGACGCCATGACCGACTCCCCGGCAGACGACGCCGCGATCGCCATCGTCGGCATGGCGGGGCGGTTTCCCGCGTGCCGCAGCGTGGACGAGCTGTGGCGCTTGCTCCGCGACGGGCGCGAGGCGACGCGCTGGCTCACCGAGAGCGAGCTGATCGCCGCCGGCGAGCGCGCCGAGGCGCTCGCCGACGCCGACTACGTGCGCGCTTCGCTCGTGCTGCCGGACATGGAGATGTTCGACGAGGCCTTCTTCGGCTTCACCCCGCGCGAGGCCGCGATCCTCGATCCCCAGCATCGCCATTTCCTGGAATGCTGCTGGGAGGCCTTCGAGGACGCCGCGCATGTGCCCGATCGCTTCGACGGCGCGATCGGCGTGTTCGCCGGCTGCGGCATGCAGAGCTACTTCGCGCGCAACCTGCTCACCAACCCAGAGCTGGTCGAGCGGCTCGGCATGTTCCTGATCCGGCACACCGGAAACGACAAGGACTTCCTCACCACCCGCGCGTCCTACCTCTTCGACCTGCGCGGGCCGAGCATCGGCGTGCAGACGGCCTGCTCCACCTCGCTCGTCGCCGTCCACATGGCCGTCCAAAGCCTTCTCTCGGGCGAGTGCGACATGGCGCTCGCGGGCGGGGTCAGCATCGAGGTCCCTCATGGGCGCGGCTATCGGTATGCGGAAGGCGAGATCTTGTCGTCGAACGGCCATTGCCGCGCGTTCGCCGATGACGCCGACGGAACCCTCTTCGGCAGCGGGGCGGGGATCGTCGTGCTGCGCCGCCTCGCGGAAGCCGTGCGCGACGGCGACAACATCCACGCCGTCATCCGCGGCACGGCCGTCTCCAACGACGGCGCGCTCAAGGCCGGCTACTTCGCGCCGAGCGTCGAGGGCCAAGTGCGCGCCGTGGCCGAGGCGATCGCGGTCTCGGGCGTCGATCCGAGCACGGTCGACTACATCGAGGCGCACGGCACGGGCACGCTCGTCGGCGATCCGATCGAGCTGACGGCCTTGCAGCAGGCCTACCAGGGGGCCGCTCGCGGGACGGTCGGGATCGGCTCCATCAAGAGCAACATCGGCCACCTCGACACGGCTGCGGGCGTCGCTTCGCTGATCAAGGCCGCGACCGCCCTCGAGCGCGAGGCGCTGCCCGCCTCCGTGAACGTCGCGACGCCCAACACGCGCTTCGACTGGGCGGCGAGCCCCTTCCGCGTGGCGGCGGAGACCCGCCCCTGGCCGCGCGGGGAGCGGCCGCGGCGCGCCGGCGTGAGCAGCCTCGGCGTCGGCGGCACGAACGCCCACGTCATCCTCGAGGAGGCGCCGGCGCGCCCGCTCGCGCCGGCGCCGGCGTCGCCGCAGCTCGTGCTGCTGTCGGCGAAGAGCCCGCGCGCTCTCGGCGCGCTCGCAGACAAGTGGGCCAAATTCCTCGAGGATCCTGCCGCCTCGCTCACGCTCGCGGACGCGGCGTATGCGACGCAGGTCGGCCGCAAGGCGTTCTCGCATCGCGCCTCGGTCTGCGCGCGCGACCTCGCCGGTCTTCGGCGCGGCGTGGCGGCCGCGGCGCGGCGGGCGCGCAAGGCGGCGGACGAGCCCCCGCGCGTAGTGTTCATGTTTCCCGGCGGCGGCGTGCAGTATCCCGGCGCGGGCCGCGAGCTTTACCAAAGCGCCCCCGCCTTCCGCGCCGCGGTCGACGCGTGCTTCGCCGACATGCCGGCGGGCGCCCCCGGCGACCTGCGCGCGCTGATGCTGGAGCGCGCGCCGGACGACGCCGACGCGGCCGCCAAGCTCGAGCAGCCCCTGCGCTCGATCCTCGCGGTGTTCGTGCTCGAGCACGCGCTCGCGAAGCTGTGGGAGTCCTGGGGCGTGCGCCCGGCCGCCGTCATCGGCCATAGCGCGGGCGAGTACGCCGCCGCCGTGACCGCGGGCGTGATGAGCCTGCGCGACGCTCTCGCGACCGTGGCGCTGCGCGGCGAGATCTTCGAGGCGCTGCCGCCCGGCGGCATGCTGGTCGTCAAGACGGGCGAAGAGCGCGCCCGGCAGGCCTGCGCCGGGCTCGACATCGCGGCGGTGAACGCGCCCGAGCTGCTCGTCGCCTCGGGGCCGGCGGAACGCCTCGACGCGGCCGCCGCGATGCTCGCAGACCAGGGCGTCGAGACGTCACGTGTGCGAATCAAGGTGGCGGCGCACTCGCGCATGCTCGACGCCGATCTCCCCCGGTTCCGCGAGCATATGCAAGGGCTCGCGCTCGAAGACGCCGCCATCCCCTTCGTCTCGAACCTCTCGGGCGCGCCGGCCGAGCCCGGTGAGCTCGCGTCGGCCGACTACTGGACCCGCCATCTGCGCGAGACCGTGCGGTTCGGCGACGGCCTCGCCGCGGCGCTCGCCGAGCCGGGCGCGGTGCTGCTCGAGGTCGGGCCGGGCCAGACGCTTTCGGCGCTCGCGGAGGCTTGCGCAGCCGCGCACGCGCCCGCCGACGTGGTCGCCTCGATGCCGGGCGCGAGCGACGCGAAAGAGGGCGCGGGGGAGCTTTCTTTCGCGCTCGACGCCGCAGGGCGGCTGTGGAGCTGCGGCGCCGAGATCGACTTCGCCGTCCTCCGCGGCGAGGGGCCGCGCCGGCGCGTCTCGCTGCCGACCTATGCGTTCGAGAAGAACCGCCATTGGATCGAGCCGGGCCGCGGTGCGGAGGCTCCCGCGCCGCCGCCGAGTGTCGCGCTCGAGCGCCTCGCGTCGTTCGACGACTGGTTCCTGAAGCGCACATTCGAGCCCGCACCGTTGCGCTCGGCTTCGCCGGACCCGACGGCGCGATGGCTGGTGTTCACGGAGCAATCGGACGTCTCCGCAGCTGTCCTCGCGGCGCTGCGCGCGCGCGGCGCGCCGGTGACGACGGTCGAGCCCGGCGCGGCGTTCGCCGAGCTGGCCGCCGATCGCTTCGCGCTCGAGCCGACGCAGGCGGAGGATTACGAGCGCCTGCTCGGCGCGCTCGAGGCGAAGGGCGCGCGTCCGACCGTCGTGCTGCACGCCTGGTCGCTCGCCGCGGCGACGGAGCGGGCGGGGGCCGCGGATGCTGGCCGCGCCCTGGGCTTCGACAGCCTGCTGGCGCTCGCACGGGCGCTGCAGCTGCGCGGGTGGGACGACGCGCTGCATCTGGCCGCGACGACGACGGGCGCGATCTCGGTCGCCGGCGAGCGGGGAGCCCATCCCGAGCTGGCGGCGGCGATCGGGCCCTGCCGCGTGCTGCCGCGCGAGAGCCCGGGCGTGAGCGCTCAGGTGATCGACCTCGATCCTGCGGCGTCGCCCGAAGAGAGCGCGCGCGCCGTGCTCGCCGAGATCGACGCGCGCGCGCCCGACGCGGTCGTCGCGCTGCGCAGGGGCGAGCGCCTGGTGGAGACGCTGGCGCCGGCGCCGGTCGGGGTCGACAGCGGACCGGCGCGCCTGCGCGAGCGCGGGGTCTATGTGATCACGGGGGGACTTGGCGGGGTCGGGCTGGCGCTGGCGAGGCATTTGGCCGAGACCGTGCGTGCACGGATCGCGCTCCTTGCCCGCTCGGCCCCGAGCGAGGCGGCGCGGGCNNCGAGCGGGCGCGCGCCCTCCAGGCGATCCGCGCCGCGGGGGGAGAGGTCCTCGTGGTCGAGGCGGACGTCGCCGACCAGGCCGCGACCGCGCGCGCGCTCGGGGAGGTTCGCCGCCGCTTCGGGACGATCCACGGCGTCTTCCACGCGGCGGGGCGCATGGACGACGCGCCGATGGCCATGAAGACGCGCGAGAGCGTCGACGCCGTGCTCGCGCCGAAAGTCGCGGGCTCCTTCGTGCTCGACGCGCTGCTGCCCGAGGGAAGCGTGGATCTCTTCGCCGGCTTCGCCTCGACCAGCCTGGCGCTGGGCCCGCCGGGCCAGGCGGACTACGTCGCCGCCAACGCCGTGCTCGACGCGGTGACGACCCGGCGGCGCGACGGGCTGAGCATCCTGTGGGGCGCCTGGGCGGACGTCGGCATGGCGGCGCGCGCCGTGGAGGAAAGCCGGGCGCTCGCGGCGGCGGACCACCCGCTGCTGGGCGCCCGCGAGGACGTTTCGTCCGACACGGTCGTCTTCTGGACGACCGTCGATTCGGACGCGAGCTGGGTGGCCGCCGAGCACGTCATCGGCGGGCGGGCCGTCCTTCCCGGCGCGGCGTGGCTCGAGATGGCGATCGCGGCGGCCGAGCGGACCGGATGGGGGGCGCGCTTCGCGCTCCGCGACCTGGTGTACGTCGCGCCGCTGGTCTTCGACCCGCCCGGCCCGCGACGCGTGCGCGTGAGCGTCACGCGGATCGATGCGCGCGAGAGCCGCATCGAGATCGAGAGCCGCGCCCGGCCGAGCGAGGCGTGGTCGCTGCACGCGCAGGCCGTGCTGACGGCGGGCGAGGACGAGCCTTGCCTGCGCGCGCCGTCGGCGGATGAGCTCGCCGATGTGGAGGCGGACCGGCTGGCGATGGGCGAGCGGGGGATCGCGTTCGGCCCGCGCTGGCGCTGTCTCGAGAAGGCGGCTCGCGGTCGGGAATGGGTGATCGGCGAGGCGCGGCTCGGGGACGAGCACGCTTCGGATCTGTCGGCCTACGTCGCCCACCCGGCGCTGCTGGACGTCGCCAGCTCGATCGGCCTCTTCCTCCTCGAGGACGTCGGCCGCGACGGCCAAGTTTATGCGCCCACCGCCGTCGACCGCATCGAGCGCTTCGCCCGGCTGCCCGCGAGGGTGAGCGCTGTCGCGAGACGGGTCCACGCGCTTCGTGGACAGACCGCCTCCTTCGACGTGGACGTAGCGGACGGCGAGGGTCGGACATGCATCGCCCTGCGGGGCCTCGCCTTCCGCCGCATCGCTCCGGCCGAGGGGGCCCCCGATCCGGGGCCGCGGGCGGCGCAGGACGATCCGATCGCGCTGCTCGTCGCCCATGGGCTCACGGCCGAGGACGCCCCGGCGCTGTTCACCCGCGTCCTGGCGTCGCAGGAGCGCTCGATCGTCGCCTCGTCGCTCTCGATCGCCCGGCTGCGCGCGTTCTATGCGGCTCTGCGCGCGCGGCGCACGGATCCGCCGATGGAGCGGGCTGGGCCCGCCGAGGGCGGAGAGGACGGCCTCGAGGCGCAGATCGTGCGCATGTGCGCCGAGATCATCGGCGACGACGGCGTCGGGCCGGACTCGGAGTTTCTGTCGTTCGGAGGCGGATCGTTGGCCGGGGTGCGCCTGTTCGCGCGCATCCGGCGCGAGCTGGGCGTCGACCTTGCGCTGAGCGCCTTGTTCGAGGCGCCCACGCCGCGCCTGCTCGCCGAAGTCGTGGCTGGGAGCCTTCCCTCGCGACCCGCGCCGGCCGGCGCGCGCGCCCCGGCGGGCCCGGCGGCGGCCTGGTCTCCCCTCGTGCGTATGCGCGCGGGGGAGGCGGGGCGCCGGCCGCTCTTCTGCGTGCACGGCGCTGGCGGCAACGTGGTGACTTACAAGGCGGTCGTCGACCGGCTGGCGCCGGAGACTCCGATCTACGGGCTGCAGGCGCAGGGCGTCGACGGCAAGCGTCCCTTCCACGGGAGCGTGGAGGAGATGGCGCAGTGCTATCTCGCCGCGATCCGCGCCGTCGCGCCTCGCGGCCCCTATCAGCTGCTCGGCTACTCCGGCGGGGGCGTCATCGCCTACGAGATGGCGCAGCGGCTGAAGCGGGATGGGGAAGAGGTGTCGCTTCTGGGCATGATCGACACGCTCGCGCCGCACCACGTCGCCACCGCCATCTCCTTGAAGGCGCGGCTGCACCTGCTGCCGAAGGCGGACCCGCACTTCCTCTTGGCTTGGCCGCAGCGCACGCTGCGGCGTCGCATGGCGATCCGCCGCGTCAAGCAGGCGCGCAGCGGCGCCAATCCGGAAGCCGTGTCGCGAATCGAGCTGCTGGGCGATCGAGCGTGGAACGCGTTCTGGAACGCCCAGCTCAAGTACGTCGCCGAGCCGTACGACGGCGACATCCTGCTGTTCCGCGCCAAGTACGCTTCGTTGCGCTACGTGAGCGCCGGTCCGACGCTGGGATGGAGCGACTTGGCCCGAGGCCGCGTCGACGTCGTGGACATCGCGGCCTGGCACGACACGGTCTTTGAAGGTCCGTCGATCGACGTGGTCGCCGGCGAGATCGGGCGACGGGTGGCGGGGGAATCGCGATGAGCGCACCGAGCTCGACAGACCGTCGGTCATCCTTGATCGGTGGTCGCGTGTCTCCTAGGGTGCCAAGCTCTTCTCTACGAGGGTTGGGGGCCGGCGGCGCGCGCTGCTGGCGGTGTCTCACGCGGCCGTGTACGCCGCCTAGGTGGTATCACGCCCATGCATTCCCCTGACGACAGCGATCGCGTCAGCTTGATCGCGTTTGTTCTGTCCACGCTGGTGTTGGTGTTCTTGGCGGGTGCGGGCATGGGTTACTTGGCGCGCGCGCACATCCTGCAGGCCAAGTTGGCCATCGGGGCGATCGTCGTGGATCTCTTCAAGCATCCCCTGACGGTCGAGCGCCGCTACGACACGCCATCGGGGCTGGTGCGCTACACAGAGTTTCACGATGACGGCTACGTGCTCGCCTCGGCGTACTTCGTGGACACGCAAGAGGTCGAGATTCGGCTGATCGAGCTCGCGAGCGGCGACGTGGTGAAGACCTGGCGGCCGGACGCGCGCGAGATCAGCCGCCTGAGCGGCGTGGACATTCCGGACCGTCGACGCTTCCGGCCGCTGAGCCCAACGCTGCTGCCTAGCGGCGACCTCGTCTTCATCGCGGGCGAGAATCCGCTGCCGGCTGTCCGAGTGGACGCATGCTCGCGGGTCGTCTGGGCCACCGCAGGCCGCTTTCACCA
>JABAOG010010418.1_pt1 | contig 12144 bp, 10 predicted proteins | sample 7062131 | NCBI WGS metagenome assembly JABAOG01 (sample SAMN14538629, study PRJNA623070) | marine sediment metagenome | biome: marine biome [ENVO:00000428]; feature: marine pelagic biome [ENVO:01000023]; material: deep marine sediment [ENVO:00002113] | place: India: Arabian Sea | collected... | reverse complement strand
CTGGAGCCAAGTATTCGACCGGATGACGGCCGTTTCGGCGATAATCCCAACCGGATGCAAATGCACTACCAGCTTCAAGTTATTCTCAAACCCGATCCGGGCAATCCGCAGGAGCTTTACCTGAAAAGCCTGGAAGCAATCGGCATTGATATGCGGGAGCATGATATTCGTTTTGTGGAAGACAACTGGGAGCAGCCGGCGCTGGGCGCCTGGGGACTGGGCTGGGAAGTGTGGCTGGNNGCTGGGTGCCTGGGGTCTGGGCTGGGAAGTGTGGCTGGACGGCATGGAGATCACCCAGTTCACCTATTTCCAGCAGGCGGGCAGCCTCAACCTGGACCCGGTATCGGTTGAAATCACCTATGGTTTAGACCGGATTGTGCTGGCTTTGCAAGGGACAGACAGCGTCTGGGAAATGGACTACGGTTCCGGCATGAATTATGGCGATCTGCTGCTCCAGGCTGAGATTGAACATTGTAACTATTATTTCAATGTAGCCGACGTGGACGCTTTGAAAGCGGTTTATGATACCTACGAAAATGAGGCGCGGAGATGCCTGGAAGCAAATTTGGTTATGCCGGCCCACGACTTTAACTTGAAATGTTCTTTTCTATTTAATGTGATGGATACCAGAGGGGCGATCGGGGTGACGGAACGGGCGCATTATTTCGGCCGTATGCGCCGCATCGCCCGCCAGATTTCTGAAGCCTATGTCGAACAGCGGCAGCGGCTGGAGTATCCGTTCCTGGATGATGAGACGGCGGTTAGTGAGAAGAAGCATCAACCAGAACCGGCCACTGAAGGACAAGGTACATCTCCACAGACCTTTGTCTTGGAAATTGGCAGCGAAGAACTGCCGGATGATGACTTGACATCGGCCGTTAAGCAACTGCGGGCCAGCGTCCCAACTCTGCTGGAAGATTTGCGGTTGGGCTACAGTCGGGTTGAGGTGCGGGGAACGCCCCGCCGTCTGGCCGTCATCGTTCACAAGCTGGAACCGCGCCAGAGTGACCTGGAAATGGAAGTGAAGGGGCCACCGGCCGACCGGGCGTTTGACGCCCAGGGCAATCCAACGAAAGCGGCCATGGGTTTTGCCCGCAGCAAGGGCGTTGATCCGGCCGATTTGAAAATTGTTGAAGAAGGCGACCGGCGGTATGCGGCGGCATTGGTGCGGGAAGAGGGCCGGCCGGCTGTCAGTGTGCTGGCCGAGGCGCTGCCGGATTTAGTGGCTAGTATTCGATTCGAGAAGAGCATGCGTTGGAATGAGAGCAATGTGACCTACAGCCGGCCGCTGCGCTGGCTGGTGGCGTTGTATGGCTCCCAGGTTGTTCCCTTCAGGTATGCCGGCCTGCAAAGCGGCCGAACCAGCCGGGGATTACGGCCGATGGGGTCGCCGTCGATTGAAATTGACCAGGCAGGTAATTATACCGGGCTGGTTGCGGAGAATTGTGTCGTTTTGCAAACGAGTGAACGAAAGAATATTATCAGTACGGCCGCCGGCAACCTGGCTGAAGGGGCCGGGGGCGTTATTCGGGAAGACCCCCGACTGCTGACCGAAGTTGCCAATCTGGTCGAGCAGCCCACGGTCTTGCGGGGCGAGTTTGAAAGGCGTTTCCTCGTTCTTCCGCCGGAAATATTGGTGGCGGTAATGAAGAAACACCAACGTTACTTCCCGGTCTACACCAAAGACGGCCAGCGGCTGCTGCCTTACTTTATTACCGTCCGGAATGGGGATGAAGCGCACCTGGACATTGTTCGAGATGGCAATGAGCATGTGATCCGAGCCAGATTCGCGGACGCTGAATTTTTCTACAAACAAGACACCCGACAACAACTGGCTGATTTTTTGCCCCGGCTTGATACGCTGACATTCCAGGCCAGGCTCGGCTCGATGCTTGACAAGACCCACCGGTTGGAGAAATTGACGCCGATTATTGCCGGGATGTTGGGATTGGACGGGGCAGACACGGCCGCCGCCACCCGGGCCGCCGCCCTGGCAAAAGCGGACCTGGCGACCAGCCTGGTAGTTGAAATGACGGCGCTGCAAGGCATTATGGGCGGCCACTACGCCGAACTGAGCGGCGAGTCAGCGGTGGTGGGGGCGGCGATTAGCGAGCAATATGAAGCGGTCAGCCAGACACGGCCGGGTTTGGCCCTGGCTTTAGCCGACCGGCTGGACAGTTTGATGGGTTTATTTGCGGCCGAATTGGCGCCAAAAGGGTCGAATGATCCCTTTGCCTTGCGGCGGGCGGCCATCCAGATTATTGAGAATTTGATTGCTAATGAACAGGATTTCGACTTGCGGGTGGCTTTAGAAGCAGCGGCCGAACTGCTGCCGGTTGATAGCGACCAGGGAACGGTGGCTGAGGTGATGGGGTTTGTGAACGGCCGTTTGGAAAACTATCTCCAAGAGGCGGGTTACCGCACCAATGTTATCAGGGCTGTCCTGGGCGAACTGGCCCACAATCCTTATGCTGCCAGCGAAGCTGTTAGCGCCTTGAGGGAAGCGATCAAGGCAGATGATTGGACCCAACTACTGGATGGGTATGCCCGGTGTGTCCGTATTACCCGGGACCATGAGATTTACCCCTTCCGGTCGGATGCTTATTCGCTGGCTGAAGAACAGGCTATTGTGAATACGCTTCAATCGCTGCCAATGGATGGAACGGTTGAGGGCCTGGTTCTCTCTTTGAGAAAGCTCGAACCGGACATTACTCGTTTTTTTGATAATATACTGGTAATGGATGATGATATGACCGTTCGGCAAAACCGGTTGGCGCTGCTGCAGCAAATCGCAAAACTAACACAAGGGATTGCGGACTTGTCTCAATTGGAAGGATTTTAGGTCAGCGCCTGGATATAAGTCCTGCCTGGAGTATTCCGGATATGAAAAGAATCAGGATTATTACGTTCATCAGTCTCATGCTCGGTGTGGTTTTGTTTCTGGCCGGCTGTCAGGAGGAGGCGACCCCAACGCCGACACCTGATTTTGTGATGCCGCCACCGACCGATACCCGCCCGCCGGCCACCCCAAGACCAACGATTACACCGATACCAACGCCCACATTCACGCCTGAAGCAACCCCTGAACCAACAAATCCTCCTCTGGCCACAGCTACCTTAGCGCCGACTCAGACGCCTATTCCCCAGCTGATTATCCAGGTGGTGGGCAGCGAAGATGGGCAGCCAATTCAAGGGGCGACGGTGAGGTTGAGCCAGCCGGACAGGGGTTATCTGGCCAGCTTTTTAACGCTGGAGGATGGCATTGCCCAATTTGTGGGGTTTGTTTTCTCTAATGAGCCGTATACCCTGGATGTAAGTGCGCCCGGTTTTCGGCCGGTTTCGGTCGAGACAGATCTAACCCGAGGCGTTAATCAGTTTACCGTTCAATTGGAAAACGGTGTTGTGGCCCGCATCACCACCGAAGTCGCCAACCTCCGGGTGGGGCCGGGGCTGTCCTTTGATATTGTGGTCGAGGTTCAGCAAGGGCAGGTTTTCCCCATTATCAACGTTAGCGTTGACGGCTTGTGGATCCAGGTACGGACACCTGAAGGGTTGGAAGGCTGGATCTTTGCCAGTCTGGTTGAGATTGAGGGGGATTTGAGCACGGTAAACCAAACGACAAACCCGGAAACTGAGGGAACGCCGTCCCCCTCTGGTACGGGTGTAATAACACCAACGGTAACGGTCACAGGTACCAATGCTGTCACAGCAACAGCGTCTTCTGCGCCGACACGGCCGCCTCGTATTAAGTTTGATGCCCAGGCGCTTTATGATGATATGCTGGCCCTTGATGTTACATTGGTCAATCTGCGAGGCGTTTTAGACCGGCGAACCAGCGATATACAAATTGAATGTGAAGNNCCATCTATCTTCAATGTCTCGAGGGTGGCGGCCAAATCAGCGCCTTTAACTGGCGGAATGCCCGAAATGGGGTTGACTTTAGCCTGGAACGGCTGCGGATAAGTATTCTGGCGGCTGAAGTATTACTGGACATTAATCAGCCCACACCCACACCAGAGACACCCACACCGGAGACACCAACACCTGAACCATAACGATAGTGCGTCTAGATAGGGGAACGGATCAACATAGCCAGCCGCCACCAAGGATGGTGGCGCTCCATCAACAGAAGAACCAGGCACCAAACTCCCTTAGACAATAGCCCAATCGCTTGCTGTCCGTTATAATTTTACAATGAGCGTTACGGACGAAATTAAAAGCCGCCTTGATCTGGTAGAAGTTGTTTCCGACTACCTGCCCCTGCGTAAATCGGGGAGTTCCTATTCCGGTTTTTGCCCCTTTCACCCCAACACAAAAACGCCCGCTTTTGTTGTTTTCCCGTCGACCCAAACCTGGCGCTGCTTTGGGGCTTGCGCCGAGGGGGGCGACCTTTTTTCTTTTGTGATGAAGAAGGAGGGCTGGGATTTTAAGGAAGCGCTGCGGGTCCTGGCGGAACGGGCGGGGGTTGAACTGGAAGAATACAGCCCGGAACAAAAGGCCCAACAGGCGGTTGAAGACCGGCTGACTGATTTATTAACGGCCGCAGCAGACTATTTCCACCAACTGCTCCTCTATGCGCCTCAAGCGGAAACGGCTCGTGACTATGTTGCCCGTCGCGGCCTATCTGAGGAAACGCTGGAAACGTTCAAAGTTGGCTTTGCGCTCGACTCCTGGGACGCCTGCCGGACGCATTTTCATATGCAGGGCTACAATGATGAGGACCTAATCGATGCAGGTTTGCTGACAGAAAATGAGGAGAAGGGAACCAGGTATGACCGCTTTCGGAACCGGTTGATGGTTGCGATTTGTGATGTGAACGGCCGTATTGCCGGCTTTGGCGCGCGCACTCTGGACCCGGATGGCATTCCCAAATATCTCAATTCGCCTCAAACGGCCGTCTTTGATAAGAGCCGCCTGTTGTTTGGATTGGACAAAGCTAAGCGACACATTCGAGAAGCGCGACAGGTCGTCATTGTTGAAGGCTATATGGATGTGATGCAGGCTCACCAGTCCGGTTTTAAGAACGTCGTGGCCCAGATGGGCACGGCCCTGACGGAACAACAACTGCAATTGGTGAAACGCTATACCAAACGTTTTGTGCTGGCCCTCGATGCAGACGCAGCCGGGGTTCAAGCAACGATGCGGAGCCTGGAAGTGGCCCGGGGCACGCTGGACCGCGAGCCGGATATGCGTTTTGATGCCCAGGGGTTGGTGCGGAACGAAGGGCGGCTGCAAGCAGATATTCGAGTGGTTACCCTGCCGGAAGGCCGGGACCCGGATGACATTATTCGGGATGAGCCAACTGAATGGCCCAAACTGGTGGGCCAGGCCAAGCCAATCGTGGCCTATGTGATTGATGTGGCGACGGCCGAACTCGATATGGATGACGCCAAGGCAAAAACGGCCGCCGCCCAACGGGTGCTGCCGCTTATCAGTGATGTGGCCGACCCGATTGAACGGGAACATTATCGCCAACTGTTAGCCCGGACGCTGCGAATTGATGAACGTGTGTTGCATAAGGTAGCGGTTCCAACAAAACGGCCGAGGCGAACGGTAGAAGCTCAATCACCGCAGCAGAAGGCATCTACCGGCCAGAAACGGGGACGCACCGGTCTGACAACGGCTATAAATGGCCAGGTAATTGCCAGTGATTTGCGACGGTCTAATTACTTGCGCCAATGTCTAGTCTATCCGCAGTTGATGGTCCAGGTTAACAAACGTCTGGTCTCTAAGAAAGAAGCGATGGTTGGGGAGGATGATTTTAGCCGGGTTGAAGACAAGGCTTTGCTGCAGTTGTTAAGAGAAAGAGCAGAAACAGCCGATTCGGATGTCTCCTCTGTTGCCGCAATAGAGGATTTGTGCGATAGTTTAGATGAATTAGTCTTGCAGCACAGGATAAAAGATCTGCTAGTTTTACCCGAGACATCTGAAACAGAATTGGATCGACTGCCTGATAAACTTGTGACATCTGTCCTGGATTGGCGATTGGAGGAGGTTACAGACCAGCTTAGCCAAATGAAGCAGTTGGCTGAATCAGAGCAAGATATAGAATTGATGTCAATGTATATAAAACAATCTCACGAACTGACAATAAGAAAATTGCGGCTGGATAAGGTCAGGGCTAGTATGTCCGCGGTGAGCAGACGTCTGGAAAAAGAATCAGCAATGGGGGATGAATAGTTATGGATTTTGATGACACTTTAGAAGAACAAGAAATTGATTCTGAAGAACAAGAAAATGAACCAATTGATGTCGAAGCGTTGGTAAAACGCGCCCGCCGATCCCGGGTGATTGAAGAGTCAGATGTTCAGGCGATTCTGGCTTCGGCCGACGAAGACCAGGCCGACAAGTTGTATGAACAGTTACAGCGGTTAGGCATCCGCATTGTCTCCGAGTCGGGGGAAACGCTGGAAGATTTGAGCGACACCTCGAGCTTGTTAGAAGCGGAGGCGGATGAAGATGAGGATGAGGCGGATGCTTATTACGGCAGCGGCGTGGTTGAGGATGACCCGGTCCACACCTATCTAAAGGAAATTGGACAGGTGCCGCTGTTAACGGCCGAACATGAAATCTGGCTGGCGACGCAACTGGCAGCGGCAACCGCCCTGGAACAACTGACAGCCCAAACCATTGAGGAAAATGGGAGCGGCAACCAACACTTACGTACCCTACAAGCAAATTATTCGGAACTTCTGGAAAGCTGGGAGCGGGCCAAGTCTGCCAGCGCCAAGATTGATGTTGAACTACCAGATTTGTCTCTAGTGATTCGGGAAGCGCAGCACCTGCGTCAAAGTTGGAAATCGAGCACGCCTTCCTATCTGCGCCACTATTTGAACGAAGGGGAGTGGGGCCAGGCGGACGAATGGAGTGATCTGGCGACGAGTGTTTTTGATATTTTTTCGGCCGTGTACCTGCTGCCAACCGGTCTTTCTGATCAGTTAATCGAATATTATCTTGACCATCATGAACTACCCTCAAAGCAAGAGTTTACGGACTGGTTGGTAGATGATGATGTGGCCCTGAAATACAACGAATTCATGATCTACCATCTGGCCGAAGAGGCGAAAGTTAATCTAACCCAGGCTAATTTACGACTGGTTGTCAGCGTCGCCAAACGATATATGGGACGTGGAATTCAATTCCTGGATCTGGTACAAGAAGGCAATGTTGGCTTGCTGCGGGCGGTGGAAAAGTTTGACCATACGAAGGGTTATAAATTCAGCACTTATGCAACGTGGTGGATCCGGCAGGCTGTAACCCGTGCGATCGCTGACCAGGCTCGAACGATTCGCATTCCGGTTCATATGGTTGAGACAATTAACCGCATTATTCGCACCCAACGGGATATGGTTCAAAAGCTGGGCCGGGAACCTACGACAGAAGAACTGGCGTTGGAATTGGATTATCTGACGCCGGATGAAGCGGACCAGATTAAAGATGCGCTGCGTGAAAAGCGCCACATTGACCCGCTGCTCTATCGAAAATGGAAACAGGCAACGGGGAAGATCCGGAATATTTTGCGGATTTCCCAGGAGCCGATGTCGCTGGAACTACCAGTTGGTTCTCAGGATGATGCGACAGAGTTAGGCGATTTCATTGAAGATGATTCGGTTGAAGAACCGGTTAATGCGGCTTCAAAGCAGTTGCTGCGGGAGCAGGTACGCAATGTGCTTGAGTTCTTGAGTGACCGGGAGCGGCAGGTGCTGGAGATGCGGTTTGGTTTGATGGACGGCCGTGACCACACTCTGGAAGAAGTTGGTAAAGAATTTGGCGTTACCCGCGAGCGAATCCGCCAGATCGAAGCCAAAGCGCTCCGAAAATTGCGCCACCCAAGCCGCAGCAAAGTGCTGCGCGACTACCTTACTTAAGGTATCTGGTAATTGGTAATTGGTAATCAAGTTCAGGCCAATTACTAATTACCAGTTACCAATTACCACAAGCAGATAATCTCCCTTTTGTAAAAAATTTAGTCCTTGTTTCAATCTGTTGTCTCTTGCTGGTAAGATTGATTGTGATAAAATGTACATACTATGCAGGAAAACCTACTCAACCTCTACATTCCAATAGCAGTCTTATTTGGCGTAGCGCTATTTTTTGCTATTTTGCTGCCGGTTTTGTCTTTAAGCCTGGGGCCAAAACGGCCGTCGGATCGCAAGTTGACACCGTATGAATCGGGGATTACGCCGGTTGGTGAGGCGCAGCGCCGGTACCCGGTTAAGTNNCGGATCGCAAGTTGACACCGTATGAATCGGGGATCACCCCGGTTGGAGAGGCGCAGCGCCGGTACCCGGTTAAGTTTTATTTAATTGCTGTCCTCTTTATCCTGTTTGATATTGAGGTTATTTTCCTGCTGCCCTGGGCGGTAACTTTTAGACAGTTAGGCCTGTTTGGGTTGGTGGAAGTGTTGGTTTTCATCGCCATTCTCCTTGTGGGCTATGTCTGGATTTGGAAAAAAGGTGCTCTAGAATGGGAGTAGAACAAAAATTAGGCGAGATGGGCGTTGTTACGGCCCGTCTCGAAGACCTTGTAAACTGGGGGCGGACCAATGCCATGTGGCCGATGCTGTTTGGGTTAGCCTGTTGCGCGATTGAGATGATGGGTACCCAGGCGGCGCATTATGATGCTTCTCGATTTGGGATGGAATTAATGCGGCCGTCCCCCCGACAGTCTGACCTGATGATTGTGGCCGGGCGCGTGTCCCGTAAGATGGCCCCGGTATTGCGTCGTCTCTATGATCAAATGTCGGATCCCAAATGGGTGATTGCCATGGGCGATTGTGCCTCTTGCGGCGGTATTTTCAACAACTATGCCATTGTTCAGGGGGTGGATGAAATCGTACCGGTTGATGTATATGTGGCCGGCTGTCCACCCCGCCCGGAAGCGTTGATTGACGGCATTTTGACCCTGCATGAAAAAATCCGGGGCGAAACAATGAAGGATTGGGCTTAATGAACGATGGTGCGGCCGAAATAATTACCAACAAGGTTGATGATGCGTTTCCAAATGCGATAGAGGAAGTTGTGGATTTCCGCGGGGAGCGCACTCTTGTTGTTCAAAAAGAGAAGTTAACAGCGATTTGTCAATTCTTGCGAGATGAGGACGACTTGCAATTTAATCTCCTGGAAGACATCGTTGCTGATGATATGTTGCCTGAGTTTCCGCGCTTTGCGGTAAACTATCATCTTTACTCGATTCCCAAAAACCAGATTATACGGCTGCGTGTCCAGGTGGAAGACCCGGATGAAGGGCCGGAAACGGTTGCGGCCGTTTGGCCCATTGCAACCTGGTTAGAAATGGAAGTTTGGGACCTGATGGGAGTTCGATTCGAAGGCAACAACAAACTCCGCCGGTTATTCTTGCCGGAGGACTGGCAGGGACATCCCCTGCGGAAAGATTATCCACTGGGATATGAAGAGGTTCAGTTCTCATTTAACTGGCAGGCAATAGATGCCAAAAAGCCGTATGCTGAGGATTGATAAGAAAAATCTGGTAATTGGCGGAAAAGGACACCCCCCGTAATTGGCTGTTNNCGGTAGTGACACCTTCCAGGAACTAACAGTTGAAGAGCTACGGGCAAAGTATGGTTCTGGCCTGGACATAAAATCTGAAGATAATATGCTCCTCAGTATGGGGCCACAGCATCCCAGCACTCACGGGGTTCTGCGCCTTTTGCTGGAGTTGGATGGGGAGACGGTCGTCAATCTTGCGCCTGATATTGGTTTCCTACATACCGGCATCGAAAAAAACATGGAAGCCAAGACCTATACCAAGGCGTTGGTGATGACCGACCGCATGGATTATCTCTCGCCCTGGTCAAATAACCTGGGCTATATCCTGGCGGTCGAGAAGCTGTTGGGGGTGGAAGCGACGCCCCGAGCCCAGGCTATTCGGGTTGTATTGGCAGAGTTAAGCCGTGTTAGCAGCCACCTTGTCTGGTTGGGAACCCATGCCCTTGATCTGGCGGCCATGTCGGTCTTTTTGTACTGCTTCCGCGAGCGGGAATATCTGCTTGACATATATGAGATGTGTTCCGGACAGCGATTGATGGTTAGCTACTTCCGACCGGGTGGTTTATGGCGGGATGTGCCGGAGGAGTTTGAACCGGCTGTGCGCCAATTCCTCGACTTTTTCCCGGCCCGACTTGCTGATTATGAAGCGCTGTTGACGAACAATCCAATTTGGTTGAAACGAACCAAGGATGTGGGCGTTATTTCCGGTGAAGATGCTGTTGCCTGGGGGCTAACCGGGGCCAGTTTGCGTGGTTCCGGGGTTGATTGGGACATTCGCAAGACAATGCCTTATTGCGGCTATGAGAATTACGATTTTGATGTGCCGGTTGGAGAAAATGGGGATGTTTATGACCGCTACCTTTGCCGGATAGAGGAAATGCGTCAAAGTTTACGGATTATTGAACAGGCCCTGGACAATATGCCTGATGGGCCGGTGAATATTGATGATCGTAAGATTGTGCCGCCGCCTCGTTCGGAGCTCGGCCGTTCTATGGAAGCGGTCATTCACCATTTCAAACTGTGGACGGAAGGGTTTAAGGCGCCGGAAGGGTATGTTTACCAGCGGATCGAGTCGCCGCGCGGCGAATTTGGGACTTATTTGCGCGGTAATGGCACGCCGAAACCGGCCCGCGTCCATTTCCGCACCCCATCGTATGTTAATCTGGCAGCCTTGCCTCTCATGGGAACCGATTCGTATGTTGCTGACCTGGTGGCGGTGATCGGTTCGATTGACATTGTGTTGGGTGAGATAGATCGTTAAAGTAAAGCGATTTGGCAAATCGCTTTACAATTCTGGAGATAAAGGTGCTTGCTGAAAAGTACACAGAAGAAATAAAGGCCATTTTGGCGAAATACCCTGATAAGCGGTCGGCCGTTTTGCCGTTGATGTACCTGGCCCAAGAAGCCTATGGTTTTATGAGCCAGGATGCTATGCGGGATGTGGCTTCTGTTTTAGGAATGGATCCGACACATGTGCTGTCCCTAGCCGGATTTTATTCACTTTTTTATGAAGAGCCGGTCGGCAAGTATGTGTTAGAAATTTGCAATGACCTACCCTGTGCTTTGCGAGGGGCGGATGAGTTTGTGGAGATGGCTTGCAAGAAGCTTGATATCGGGGTTGAGGAAACAACGGCCGACGGTATGTTCACCATCAAAACGGTGATGTGCCTGGCCGCCTGTGACAAAGCGCCCATGATGCAGGTCAATCTCAAGTATGAAGAAAATCTGGATGAAGAAAAATTCGACGCCTTAATTACCCGGCTGCGCCAGCAAGCTGATAATGGAAACACTTATTTTGGCGTTGAAGCAATGAAGCAAGCGTTGAAGGAATAATTCAAGAATAATTATGGCTCATATTCTCCTGCGTCATCGGGATGTTGAAAATATTGACCGCTACGATGTTTATATTAAAAATGGCGGCTATGAAGGCTTGAAAAAAGCACTTAATGAGCATACACCTGATGAAATTAAAGATATTGTAAAAACCAGTAATATTCGTGGGCGAGGAGGAGCGGGTTTCCCGGCGGGTATTAAGTGGAGCTTTATTCCGAAAGCGCCGGGGCCAAAGTATGTGGCTGTTAATGCTGACGAGTCGGAGGCGGGGACGTTTAAGGATCGGGAACTGGTCGAGTTTAATCCCCACCAGGTTATCGAAGGGGCATTGATTTGTGCCTATGCCATTGGGGCTGAAGCGGTTTACATTTATTTTCGAGGAGAGTTTATGCACGCCGCCCGGCCTTTTGAACGGGCTGTCAGAGAAGGCTATGCCAATAATGTTATTGGTGAACGTATTTTCGGAAGTGACTTTAGTTGTGACTTTTATACTCACTATGGGGCTGGGGCTTATATCTGTGGGGAAGAGACGGCGATGTTGGAATCGTTGGAAGGGAAATTAGGACAGCCGCGAGTACGGCCGCCTTTTCCGGCCCAGGCAGGTCTTTATGCCAAGCCGACTGTCGTGAATAATGTTGAAACCCTGGCCAATGTGCCCCCGGTTATTGTCAATGGCGCTGATTGGTACCTGGAAATCGGTACCGAGCAAAGTCCGGGACCGAAAATCGTCTGCCTCAGCGGCCATGTAAACAAACCCGGCAACTACGAAGTCCCATTAGGAACGACCTACCGGGAATTGATC
>JABAOG010008768.1_pt1 | contig 12159 bp, 9 predicted proteins | sample 7062131 | NCBI WGS metagenome assembly JABAOG01 (sample SAMN14538629, study PRJNA623070) | marine sediment metagenome | biome: marine biome [ENVO:00000428]; feature: marine pelagic biome [ENVO:01000023]; material: deep marine sediment [ENVO:00002113] | place: India: Arabian Sea | collected... | reverse complement strand
CTCTTCCTGACCCATACTCGTCCATGTGTCGGTGTAGATGACATCTGCCATATTTACAGCATCTTGAGGACTATTGGTTTGAGTTATACTCGAACCAGTTTCTCGAGCGATTTCAGATGCAATGTCCACGGCGGATTTAGGTAATCCATAATCTTCAGGATGCGCAATGGTAAAATTCGCGCCTAATTTCACACACATATGAAGTAGGGAGACAGCAACATTATTCCCATCTCCGACATANNCATCGCCTGACATGGATGATTGTAATCACTCAACCCATTGATCACTGGGATGGTTGACCATTTAGCGAGCTCTACTATATGTTCGTGAGCAAAAACCCGTGCCATGACAGCATCAACGTAGCCCGACATTACTCTGGAAATATCAGATATCGCTTCCCTTTTTCCCAAACCGATTTCCGCTGGAGACAGGTACAGTGCATCTCCACCCAGATGTCTCATCGCCATATCAAAAGAAACCCTTGTCCTAAGACTGGGTTTTTGGAAGATCATAGCTAATACTTTGTTTTGTAAAAGCGGAGGGTTACCACCGTTTTGCCACTCAGTTTTTAGCGATATGGCTAAGTCTAAAATCTCTTGAATTTCTTCATTGGAGTGATCCGCAATTGACAGAAAATCATCCATTTTTAAGCTCCCTTTACCATGTTATTTCAGTGCGAGTATATCATAGGTGGCTTGACCTATAATTTATATTAANNTTTAAAAGATGCTCTATAATAGTGGTAGTCGGTATTAATGTGTTAGAAAAATTAATTTGTTTCGGATTGTATACACGGGAAAGAGTTAATGGTCCAAGGTAACTTTACTGCTCTAATATTAGATGATGATGTTGGTGTTGCCAATTTATGCAGTCGGTTATTGGAGAAAGCTGGTTTCAGTTCTAAAACCGTCAATCATCCCCAGGAAGCTTTGGATTTCCTTAAGATGAACTCCTACGATTTACTCCTATCTGACGTCCGCATGCCTGATATGAATGGATTCGAGGTAATGGATCGGGCGAGGGAAATTGATCCAGACCTGGTTGTAGTCATTATGACGGGGTACGGCACGGTGGAAACAGCAATCGAGTGCTTGCATCGAGGTGCGGATGGGCTTGTCTTAAAACCATTTTCGGCGATGGAACTTATCAACGCTGTCAAAAGAGCCCTTCGGGACCAGATTTCATCCCGAGATGCTACTCGAATGCGAACTTTACAGCCAGTTTTTTCTATCACCGAGTTAATTTTTACTGAGAAAAATCCCGAAAAGATATTGGACATTCTCATTGACGTTATTTATAAAAACCTGGATTGTGCTCATGCCGGTATTTGGAAATTTGGCGATGATGAACAAATCCATTTATTAGCCAGCCAGGGGAGTTTTCAAGAAGAGGCTGTTACGACTGCAGCAAAGACGGTAATGGAATTAGGTCAATCAGTAATTTTTACGCGCACAAATCACAAGGATATCCAGGATACTTTAAAAGAATTACATATCTGGACAGGCATCGGTGTACCTCACAGAACTGATCGTGGAAATTATGTAGTGATGGTTGGACGTTCAGAACAGGACAATCTCTTCCGTTCAACTGACATGGAATTACTTGCTGTACTTACCCGCCAGGGTATGTTGGCTTTGGATAATGCATATCTATATAAAGAACTGCGTGACCAGATTCAAAAAGTTGAGAGCTCTCAGCAGGCATTGATTCAGGCAGAAAAAATGGCTGCTGTGGGCCGACTTACAACTTCGATAGCTCATGAGATCAATAATCCTTTACAATCAATGCATAACTGTCTTCACCTGGTCGACCACCCGAAAGTACAGGAAGATGAGAAGCGGATGTATATGGATCTGGCTAAGAGTGAGTTGCAGAGACTGATGACTGCAGTCCGCAGAATGCTGGATTTTTACCGCCCAAGTTATTCGAGCCAAAATCAAATCTCCATTAATACGGTTATCCATAGGGTGCTCACCTTACTTAACAAGCAGTTCTCAGATGCACTTGTGACTTTGAAACTCGATCTGGAAGGTGAAATATTCCTTTATGCTGTAGAAAACCAAATTGAACAAGTATTTTTTAATTTATTGCTTAACTCATTAGAGGCAATAGGTAAGAATGGAGAGATTTCCATTTCAACACAAGAAAGCAATGGCTATGTTGAGATCAACATCATTGATGATGGTCCGGGAATACCAAAAGAAATTCAAGACCAGATCTTCGAACCGTTTTACTCATCAAAATCTGAAGGACTTGGATTAGGACTAACCGTTAGTTATGGCATAGTTGATGCACATGGAGGAAAATTAGAATATATCCACCAGGAGAATGGTGGCGCCAATTTCCGAATATCTTTGCCGAAAGGAGAGAGCTAATGAAAGCTAAAATACTCGTTGTAGATGATGAAGAAGCCGCTCGCGTTTCATTGGCAGAAATATTACGATTAGAAGGTTACGATGTTGTCTCGGCGGAAAATGGTCTGGATGCGATCCAATTTTTAAAAGCTGAAGCGATTGATCTGATGTTATTGGATATCCGTATGCCTGGAATAGATGGCATTGAAGTCCTTCAGGAAGCCAATAAGGTTTCGCCTGATACAGAAGTGATCCTCCTGACCGCTCACGGTTCAATGGAAACTGCCATCGATGCACTGCGTGAAGGGGCACATGATTATCTAACTAAACCATCTTCTCCAAACGAAATACTCAGCTCTGTAGCAATGGGGTTATCCCGCAGGACAGAAAATCAAAAAAGAAGATTAATCATCGATCAATTAGAAACATCTCTGCAGCAATTACGGGATGTTGAAGGTGTAGAGGACGATCATGCAACCAGCCGATCGGTAGTATCCCTTCCAGAAGGTGTAACGGCTGACCTTGTCCGCAGAGAATTGTGGAGAGGCACTAAAAAAGTTACACTTACACCAACGGAAGGAAAGCTCCTGAAAGTCCTGATTGATAACCGTGGTCGAGTGTTATCTCATAAAGAGCTGGTGTTTTTAGTACAGGGATATGATGTTAATGATTACGAAGCACCAGAGGTACTGCGTCCTCTGGTGAGCAGACTTCGCAAGAAATTATCCGAGTTTCCAGATGGGGAGACGTGGGTTGTAAATGTGCGTGGTACAGGTTATGTTTTAGACACTCAGGGGAAGTAGTTTGTTAATATTGCGGCCCATAGGTAAAAAAATTTTTGTGTCTTTTAGGGATTTATGAAACAGAATTGAAATAATTTCATTTTTTATTTGGGAGATTATCGCGAATATTAGTTCTTAAAGTTAAATCTTCATAGATAAACCAAAACAGACCTGATGGTCTGTTTTTTGAATTAATATTGGTCATGGTAGAGCGGGTGATGGGATTCGAACCCACGAATGGTAGCTTGGGAAGCTACTGCCTTACCACTTGGCGACACCCGCATATTGTGCCCTCATTTTAATGAATAATTGTGTATTATGCAAGGATAATAACCAACACTTACGGTAGAATGACTGTTAATTATTAACAGCTTAAAAGGATAGTAAATGAAAAATGAAAACGGAAGAAAAAAGTCATCAAATCGTGTTCAGTTCGCATTTCGATTCTGGAATCTCATTCTGATCATCAGTCTATTTGGGGTTCTTATTTATCTCTTGATTAAAGATCAGGAAAAGGGTGATACGAATGACCTTCAGACAAAAGTTATTACTATAGACACTACCAAGACACTGGACGCAGAAGGGGATTTATCCAAGGATGAAGACGATTTGACGGCAATCAGTGGAATTGGTAAGAAGGTGTCGATGCTCCTGACAGCTCATGGTATTTATACTTACCGCCAGTTAGCTGATGCCGAAAGACAAGATCTTGTCCGGTTGCTGCAGAAAAACAACCTGCGTTTTATGGATCCGCATGATTGGCAAATCCAGGCTGCCGAGCTGGCGGATAAATAACCAAAAGATATTATTCCGGCGAATCGAAGAATAGATAGATGGGAGTATTCGTAATTGTCAAAGTGTCTTCTCCCACGGGTACATTAGCTCCATAAATATCTTTGATGCTTAGTAAACCAGGTGGAGTAGATATCTCTTGCGGAGAACCCCGGAGAGACCAGGCAACCCATATAGAATCATCTTGTCTGAGAAATTTTTTCACGATCACGTTTGGAGTAATTAGCTCAGTGCTTACATAATTGGCATTGGACAGCAAGGATAATACAGTATTGAAAGCTTCTAGCGGTTTTGTTGAAGAATATCCTGGTCCTGCCAATCCAGATTCTCTCCATCCAGTAATGCTGAACCAAATGTTTGCATCAAGATTGGCTTCAAGAGCTGATACAAATGAGTGAACGATGTAAATTTCTTTGGTTCTATCGAAGGACTCTGCCTGGCAAAAATCTTCTTCTCCTGTACTCCCACACAGTATCGCTGTTTCTGTATTGAGTAATAATTTGTCACCAGAATTGTATTTTTGGAGAAGTTGTCGTATGAAATCGGTTTTCGCCTGTATAACGGGACCTGTCGTATCCCAGCTGCTTTCCCAGTTGAAATTACCATATGTTCCTAATGAACCATAATAGTAATCGTAAGCATGGAAACTGACTCCATCAAAATAATCTCCACCCTCATTATTAAGAATCCCCTCAAAAAATGTGGTTGGGGAGCAGTCCTTCAGATTGCCAGATCCATCCGTAAGCGCAGGAGGATTCTCCGGATCACAATCCAACAGTAATCCACCAATTAACACCTGTGCTTCAGGATCTGCGGTTTTAATTTTTGGGTAGACCGCTTTCAACATTTCAGCGTAATACCCGCCACCATAGAATTCTTCACCAATCATTCCCCAACAGCCATAGGGATGTGTTGAGGGAATTAATTGATAGGATGTATCCGGTTCATTTCCTAATTCCCAGTACTTGACGTTATAGGGAGGTTGGCTATAACGAGTCACCAGGTCGTACATAAAATCGCCAAATGAATTTAATTTTTCGGGACGAATAGGACCACATAATTTTCCCGGGACACGTTGCGCCCAATCGGGAGTCTGTCTGACTATTAAAATAGTGGTAAACCCTGCAGAAGAAGCCGTAATCAATTCCTCATCAAGTTTACTCAAGCTGTTCCAGTTTCTCTCGCCTTCAACTGATTCCGTATTTGCCCAACTGAGTCCATTTCTGCGAATCCAGTATGTAGTTCTTGAATCAAATAACCCCAATCCGTGGGATTCGGCGATGGTGTGAAGCTCAATTCCGCCAATAGGATATTCTCTAGGCTGGTAGACAACCTCCTCTGGTGGCATTGTTGCCTGAGGAGTTACCGTAGGTTCTGCCGATTGTGTTTTTGCAGCCGGGATCAACGTGCTGGTTTCTTGTGGAATTGGAGTTGATTCTACTGGAGTAACAGACGGATTTACAATCGTCGAAGATGCCTCGACTGGAATAGGCGTGAATGTTTCCACTGACGTTGATTGGCAAGCAGATATAATAAAAGGAATGAATAAGAATGTGAATAATCGACTCTTAATATTCATAGATCCTCAATCTTAAGGAAAAATTATTCAGGTGTTTGAGTTTCCTCACTGCTTGTCCACCAGTGTTGAACCAAAATCCATGTTACGCTAATAATACCGCCAATAACCCCAGCTATTAATGTGTTTACAATCGTATTCCGCGGTTCTGGTTCATCCGGAACATTCACCGAGTTAACAAGATTTACTTTTTGATTGGTCGTTATTTCTGTACGGATTTCATTTTCTTTCGCCAATACTGCGTTATACGCTTCCAGTGTTAAATTCCGTGATGTAATCAGTTCCTGTTCCAGCGCACGTTCATTTTCTAAATCAGTTTGAACTATTTGCACCTGTTCAGTAAGGAAATCAATTTCCTCATTGTTGTCGAAAACGAGGTCATTTGTTACTAAAGTACTTATCTCTTCATCCAGAATCTCAACTTTATCTTTTGCCAGGTTAATTAAGTTCTCAAGTTCATTTATTGAGGTCGACCGGTTATACCGCATCAGCATTTCATCTGAGATGGATAGATCGATTGTGTCTGGGGTATTCACAGTATTTATATTCCCTACAATATTTTCCGAATTGAGAATCGAAGCCGGTTGTCCTAAACTAAGTTTAACTGTTTTCGCAAAGATATTTTCAGCATTTAAAACAGCCAGGGTCTGGCCAAGACTAAGATTGGGTGAAGTCGAATCTGACAATTGTTCAATAAGGTTTTCTGTCCAGAAAATGTAATCTTCCAGGGTTTGTTTTTGCCATACCAGGATATTCAATCGGTCCGATTTTTCAGAACTCAACCNNTCTCTGGCGATTTCAGTCGCTAAGACTGGATCGGTATGAGTCACTGAAATTCTGATGATTTCACCATTGGTGGTAACTTCCACAATGTCCAACAATTTATTGACAGTATCTAGATCATTTGGGAGATCATCTCCCATGGTATTCATTATATTATGGGCAATTGAACTGCTGGCGGCAATAGCTTGCAGAGATTCGGTGCGAGATTGTAAGCTTACCGTATCTGGAATGGTCTGAAATTGGTCTGCAAGTAATAACCGCAAATTATCTTCTCTAACAATGATGTTCGCGGTAGATGTATAGGTGTCAGGTGATGCTAATACAAAGACGAATCCGATTACGGCAAACAAGAGAGTCACAAGTCCAATTTTCCACCATTGTTTTAATAAGACTTGTATATACGGTCGGATATCGTATTCGTTATCAAAGTAGTCCATGTAGCTGGTCTCCTCAAAGTTTTAAATCAACGTCGTATTATAAACGTATTCTAGTTATTGTTTAGAAGGGAAAGGGAAAATTAATATGCACCTATGCCNNGCCACCAGCCAGTAATTCCTTGAGGAATTGCAAAGCGTTTTCGCTGCCAAGGCTCATATTTGTCAACCAATGCTGGTAATTCGGGGCGAGGACCAACTAAGCTCATATCTCCTTTGATCACGTTGTAAAGCTGAGGTAATTCGTCCAGACTAGTCCTACGCAGGAACCTGCCAACCTTAGTAACCCTCGGATCATCTTTTATCTTATAGATGTAGTTTCCTTCATTGTCCTGTTTCAACTGTTTTGGGAAGAGTTCATCAGCACCCTGGAACATTGATCGGAATTTGTACATCCAGAATATGTGTCCATTTTCTCCCACACGCATTTGTCGAAAAACAATAGGACCAGAACTATTTAATTTGATGGCAATGCTGATCACAATCATCACCGGCAGCAGCATGATGAATAAAATGCTACCAATTGTCAGATCGAAAATTCTTTTCACGAAGCGCTGGTAATCAGAAAGAGCGGGTGCTCTTAAATCTAACATAGGAATACTGGCAAAGTTCCGGATCTCAGCCTTATGAAGGGCATGGCTGAAATAATCAGGGATTACCCAGATCTTGATCGGTACCTCGTTTAAACCCTCGATGATTGACGTGGTTTTTTCATGCGCCCGCCTGGGTAGAGCGATGATAACATCATCAACCCGGAGCTTTTCGATATGATTCAAGATTCCTTCTGTTGACCCCAGGATATCTGTGTTATTGTCTTGTTTTGACAGGTTATCGTCGAGGAATCCAATTACATGGTAGTCATTATTGTTGTTTTCGCTGATTTTTTCAGCAATATCTCGTCCAACTGGACCAGCGCCGACGATCAGTACATTCCGCTGCCTCTCACTGCTCGATGTAAATATTCTCCCCCACATTAGCAGGAAAATTCTCCAGAATATCATCAGCAGATATGATTGCCCGATGAAGAATAGGAATAATAGTCGAGACACATCTCGGTATGATAGGTATAATATTCCCGCAAGGGACACACCGGCGATAATTGAACCGATAGTAACATTTACTAATTCATCGAGGAATGATAAATTGCGATTAGGTTCATATACAGAAGTTATAAAATGGATGGATGTCCAGATAATAATGAACAAAGGGTAAAGGGCAATTGGGTTTAGCGGGTCATTTAATGTTTGTGAGAATGGCAAAACATTCAAGTATGGACGGAGGAAATTCGCAAAAGCTAAAGAAAATCCAACAATTATTCCGTCGAGCAGGATTGACAGTACTGAGTAATTAACGGATGATCGATTGAACACTTTCGTTGCTCATTTCAATAATATTCGCAGGTTATGACCCACTTTTGACATCTTTATTACGTAATTCGAACTATATTATTATAATCAAGAATGATTAATTTCATATAATGCAATTGTATTTTAATCTACATTCCTTTGGATAAATAAGTATTTATGTCTTCCATTGAACAATTGAGCGATAGAGAAAAAGAAATCCTGCGGCTTGTCGCGACGGGATTGAGCAATAAAGAGATCTCACGCGATTTAGTAATCAGCATAAATACTGTTAAAGTTCATCTCCGGAATATTTATCAGAAATTGGAAGTGGCATCCCGAACGGAAGCTACCTATGTGGCGATCCAGGCTGGGCTTGTACTACCTAATTCAGGTATGAGTAGCTCGGGTACCATCATTGATGAGACCGGTGCAATATCTAACCGTACGAGAGCATTATTGTTTTGGAGAAATCAGAACCCAGGTTTTTATATCGCTATATTTATCGTCATTCTTGTTGTTTTCACCTCGGTGATCATTGGGTATCAAATCATCAATGCTTCAAATGCACCCATACCTGACCCAGAGAGGGGGAGCACTGAGAATATTGCTGTCGACAGGTGGGAAATAAAAAGTGAACTACCATTCCAATTGGAAAATTTTGCTACATCTGTTATTGACAATCAAATTTATGCTGTTGGTGGTGAATCAGAAAGTGGTGTAAGTGGAGGAATATTCCGGTACACAATTGATGATGCATTTTGGGAAAGGTTGTCAGATAAACCAGTACCAGTAACAGATATAGATGCATCGGTTATTGGCAATAAACTGTATTTACCTGGTGGAAAACTGGATGACAGGAATATCATAAATGATTTGGCAGTCTACGATCCAATATTGGACCAGTGGATGAATCTGGAAAATCTTCCTGAGGCTAGAAGTGGATACTCATCAATAGCGTATGAAGGCAGGCTTTATTTGTTTGGGGGATGGGATGGTGAAAATGTTAGAGGTACCATTTTTATTTACGATCCAATAAATAACAATTGGACGGTAAGTGAGAGTGAATTGCCGCAACCTATAATGAATGCTGGTATTGCCGTAGCAAATGGGAGAATTTTCATTATTGGAGGGGAAAACCAAACGGGCACAGTAGATAGTGTATATGTCTATAATCCATCTCTAGATATATCTGATCAAAATTCATGGTCAGAGGTTTCCGCACTTGAAAATCCACGAGCAAATATGGCTGTAGTTTCTTTAGCCGATTTAATTTATATTTTTGGTGGAGCCCAATCATCCACTGACGAATATTTCGGATATCAATATTCGCCTTCTGATGATATCTGGCAGCCAATCGAAAGCCCCATGGAAAGTGGTCTTTCGGGGTTGGGGGCTGAAGCGGTGGATACATACATATATCTGTTTGGCGGTTCCATTGCTTCCCGTCAGATGTCAAGTTTTTATGCCTACAAAGCCATATACACGATTGCTATCCCGGTATTAAGATAAAAAGCGTGGTCTTTATGAACCACGCTAATTTTTCTGTACTCACCTCTTAAAGTTAATCTTCAAAATTTATCCACAAGGGAGCATAATCATCTGATGGGTCATCAGTCATCTGGGTTATTTCCCCTGTATCCACATCTATCCTAAAAATATCATATTGATCATTATCCGGGGATGTGAATAATAAATACTGACTGTTCAGAGACCAGTTCAGACCAAGCTCGTATTGGGCAGGAGTGAAGGTTAATTGTTCTGAATTACTTCCATCCGAGTTAATGATATAGATGTCTCTAGATTCGTCTGTCTGGGTATAGTATGCAATCATTTCACCATTAGGAGATATCAGGGGTTCGGTTTCCCTGATATCCTCCGATTTCGTGAGGTTTTTGATCTCATTTGTTCGCAGATTTATCACGAATAAGTCCTTTGCTCCATCGCGATCGGAGTCGAAATAAATTTCATTACCATCCGATGACATCGATGAGAGATGATCTTGTCCTCGACCCTGACTGATATTGGTGATGTCTAATCCTTCGGAGGTCATGGTAAATATGTTTGGAGTTCCATGGCGATTGGAAGAAAATATGATCTCACTTGAGTCACCCAGCCAATTCGGATTGGTATCTCTTGCAGGATGGAACGTCAGGTTTACTGGATTGCTACCATCAGGATTCATCACACCAATATCTAAATCTAAATCCACGAGAGTATAAAGAACTTGATCACCCGATGGATGTGGGATAGGGTTAGCTTCATACCTCTTTGATGTATTTGTTAAATTGCGCAGACCACTACCGTCAAAATTAAAAGAAAAAATCTCACCATTACTACCATTAGATACACCCATATAAAACATATCCAATGCGGGAGACCAGATGGGGCGATCGATTAATACATTATCAGGAAGTCCCTGAAGAACAATTTCCTGGATATTCTGACCATCGATATCCATTAAGAATATCCCTGTGTCTCCGTTTCTGTCGGATAAAAATAAAATCTTTTCCTTTTCCGGCTTGTCAACCACAATCGCGCCAATTGATGCTTCTTCAGTTTGAGTTGAAATTTGGGTCGGTTCCGGGGTACCAACCTGATCAGTCAGGTTACTATCCGCACAACCTGTTAGAAGGAATACTGTGAAAATTATCAGGAGTATAGGAATGGTATTTTTCATGGTTTGATCATCTCTTTAATTTTCTCATAATTATATAACAAAAGGCTACCAGAAATCCTGGTAGCCTTTGTGAGTTTGAGGCTAAATACCTACTTATTGAATGTGTTCATCGTGTACATGGAGTCGGTGCCGCTGGCATCGTATTCCTCGTTCACGAACGCAACAGCTTCAACGTCGCAGGTGATTGTGGCAGCGCCAATGAACTGCATGTTGCCGCCCGATCGCCAGAAGATATCTGAGTTGATATCACCATCTTCAACACCACCAGCTCGACCCTCGTAAACCGTGAAGCTGCCGTCCCCAGGAAGATCGTGGGTGTAGCCTTTGGACACATTGGGCACGGCGCTGTAGGTGCCATCAGATGAGTATTCAATTGTGCAGGAACCATCGGTGCCGGTAGCATTCTGGACGACTAATGTGGTGTAGTACCCGTAGTAGTCAGCCAGAATTACTGGAGCAACGATTTCGTCCGTTGCATCAGCCGATGGAATACCATTGAAGGAGCCTGCCTGTCCAGCACCGGAAGCAGCAGCTTCAACGTTGACCTGTACCATAACAGGAATATCTGATGTTACTTTGGCTGAGCCAAAGAATTTTACGTATGCAGGATCATCATCGAGATCGCTTTGGGCATCCGATGCGCCTGGACCATCGTAGCGGGTGAGTGCTGTTTGTGGAGCAATTTGGTGGTTAACGACTACTGGTCCAATTGAGTCTCCTGCGACAACTTCGTTGTATATTGGGTTAGTTGTATTAGGAGAGTATTCGATGGTTACATTTGCCATTGTGGTTGGGCTTGGGTTCGAGATCAACATCGTGGCATAGTAACCGTAGTAACCTCGCATATGGGTCGGAACAAGAATCTCTAATGCACCGCCACTTGTGAAGCCGTTATAGGTCATTAACTTTTGATCGCCGGTATTGTGCTGATTCACAACTGCTATCACGGGTCGATCAGATGTGATTTCGGCAGATCCCAGGAACCGACCAGCGAAGGTGCCGCTTGGAGCACCCAAAGAAGACAGGGTTTCCTGGCTGATTTCGATCGTCGCATAAGCAGGGATACTGTTGTCAAGATCATTTACACCGGATGCACCTGTGGCTTCTGATCCACTACCAAGATCCATTTCACCTGGAACGTATGTGACGTCTACATCGCTTGCAGCAGTTCCGTCAACGTTCATGATGAACACCTCGGTGAAATAACCATACCAGTTATACATTACTGCCGGTAAGGTTACCGTTGTGGAACCTTCACTCTGACCACTGTACGTGGAGAAAGGCGGAACCGGGCTGTAAGAGGTAGCTGAATCTGGAACCCACTGAATGTTTGCAATTGCGGCAACGGGTTGATCAGCGCTGATTACTGCTGAATAACGACCGGAACTCAGGTTCGGGTCATCACTGTACTGAAC
>JABAOG010006532.1_pt1 | contig 12170 bp, 9 predicted proteins | sample 7062131 | NCBI WGS metagenome assembly JABAOG01 (sample SAMN14538629, study PRJNA623070) | marine sediment metagenome | biome: marine biome [ENVO:00000428]; feature: marine pelagic biome [ENVO:01000023]; material: deep marine sediment [ENVO:00002113] | place: India: Arabian Sea | collected... | reverse complement strand
CATCTGCCAGGCGACGATCGGCTCCTCCGGCCCCTCGCGCATCTCGTAGTACATCTCGAAGACCTCCCCCATGCCCCAGTGAGGCGAGAGGTCGATCAGGTAGACGTTCACCCCCCAGCTGCTGAAGAGCAGCGCGAGGCCCACGAGCGCGCGGGTCGCCGCCGGGCGGGCATAGCGGCTCATCGCCAGCAGGAAGACGAGCCCGGCGGTGACGCCGAAGCCGGTGAGGATCGGCCGGTAGTCGAACCACGCCGGCCAGGCCCGCTCGTAGTTGTAGACGAAGAGATGGATCAGCCGCTCGTAGCCCCACGGCCGGGCGGAGGTCACCCAGCTCAGGTCGCGGGCGACGAAGGCGACCAGCACCGCCCCCGCGCCGACGGCGGCGCTGAGCCCCATGTCCGCGCGACGGGTGGCCGGCGAGGGCTCGTCCTCGCCCTGCTGCCGCCAGAGCCAGCGCGCGCCGAAGGCGAGGGCCGCCGCACCCAGGGCCACGAGCCCGTACGCGAGCGCGCCGTTCATCGGGTGGTCGAGCACCCACTCCTTGGCGCCGGCCTCGTCGACGCCTTCGGGGATCGCCCCGCGCAGGTCACCCACCAGACCGCCGATGCCCACGACCAGCGCGGCCGGTGCCCCCATCGCCAGCGCGGTCGCGCCCCAACGATGGCTACGCGTCGGTGCGTCGTCGCCGGTCTTCGCCCGGCCCCAGAGCCGATCGAGGAGCAGCCCCACCATCAGCGCCGCCGGCGGCACCGCCGGGAAGATGTAGTGGTGGAACTTCGTGATCATCGCGCTGAAGAGCGTGAAGGCGCTGAAGAACCACAGGCCGAGCATCATCATCGTCTCGCGCTGGTGGTAGGCGCGCTTGAGCTCGGGGTCGTCGGGCATCGCCTGCCCGCGGGGACCGGCGTCGCGGTGACGCATCCAGAGCCAAGCGAGGATCGCCGCCGGCACCAGACCCACCCACGGGTAGGTGCCGAAGCCGAGCTGCTCGAGGAAGTACTCGATCGATCCCTTGTCGCCGTGCACGCCCGAGGCGAGGCGGTTCAGGTGGTCGTGCACCAGCAGGCGATCGGTGAAGCCGTCGCCGTGGCGCATGTACATCGCCACGTACCAGGGCAGGCCGACGCAGAGCACGACCAGGATCCCCGGCGCGATCTTCAGCTGGCCGTCGAGGAGCACGTTCCAGCGGCGCGAGGCCACCAGGTAGAAGAGCGCCACCAGCCCCGGCAGCGCGATGCCCGGGATGCCCTTGCCCATGAAGGCCAGCGCACAGAAGACGTAGAAGCCCATCATCGCCAGCGCCTGCGTGCGCTTCTCGCGACGCAGGAGCAGCACGATGCCGGTCAGCCCGACGAGCCAGTAGATGCCCTGCGCGATCGGCTGGGCGAGCCAGTTGCTCATCCAGGCGAAGCGGGCGCCCCAGGCGTCCGGGAAGGGGCGCGCGGCGTCGCCGCCGACGGCCGGGTATTGGATCGCGTGCTCGGGGTTGCCGGGGATCGCGTCGTTGCCCGCGGAGCCGTAGAGGAACTCGTCCGCCTGGAAGCCGAAGCCCTCCCAGGGGAAGAAGGCGAGGTTCCGCGACACCAGGTAGAGCGCCTGCGGGAGCACCAGCGCCATGATCGCGCCGAGGGCCAAGTGCTGCATCGAGACCGCGAAGCCGAAGAGGCGGAACTCGGTGACCTCCTCCTCCGGGTCGGTCGCGAAGGCCAGCGCCAACATGCACACCGCCATCACCAGGTTGGCGACCAGGTACATGTCGGTGATCGCCTGATGCGCCAGGAAGAAGAAGTGCGGACAGGTGGCCATCACCAGCGCCGCCAGTGCGGCCGCGCGCGGCGAGTAGATCCGCTTGAAGGTCAGGTAGACCACCCACACCGCCGCCAGGCTCTGCACCACCACCGGCAGCCGGATGGCCCACTCGGTGTAGAGCGCGCCACTGTCCGGGCTCGTGTCGACGCCGAGGGCGTTCAGCCAGAGCGCCTCGTTCCAGAAGATGAGGATCGGCTTCGACCAGAACCACTTCTCCTGCGCCCACCAGAGGCTGATCCAATCGTCGCGCGCGAGGATCTCCCGGGCGACCTCGCCGTAGTGGGTCTCCCATGGATCCCAGAGCACGTAGGTGCCCAGCAGCGGCAGGTAGATCAGCCCGACGGCGATCATCACCAAGAGCCCCGGCCGGTTCACCGCCGAAGGCAGGAGCGCCAGCAGGGCCACCACGAACGCGAACGGTAGGTTCGCGTAGCCGCCGATGAGCCCGATGCCGAGCAAGAGGATCGCCGACACCGGGAAGGTGATCCGCGGCTGCATCCACGCCGGCTCGTCCTCGGCGCCGCCAAAGGGCGTCTTCGCGAAGGGCGGCAGCTCCTCGTCCTCGCCCACCCGGCGGAGCGCACCGACCGCGTGCAGCACCCCGGCGATGGCCGTCAGCAGCAGCGGGATGCCCAGCAGCACCGCATGGGGCGACTTGTCCGGGCTCGCCATGAGCATGAAGAGGGGCAACCCCGCACCGAGGGCGACGCCCCAGCCTCTTCGTCGGCGGCTCTTCAGCTCGGCGCGCGGCGACCGCTCCTCGGCCTCGCGCTGCTCGTCTCGCTCTTCACCATCGTCCACGCGGTCGAACGCTCCCCAAAGCCAAGGTCCCGCCGCAAAAAGCGCGGCGTTCGTTCAAAAGACGGCGGAGCATAGCAGCGGATTCCCGCGGTGCGAGCGACGCTCCCCGGGGGTGTGCCGACCGGGGCCGCGCGGGGGCGTCCTGGCCCACACTGTGACGCTGATGCAACAGCAATCCGGCCACCTGGTCAGTTTTGTCGAGTTTTCCTAATGATTTCGGCATGGCATCGCGCGTGCAAGGTCTCCAAGACATGTTCGACCAGCGATCCTCCGGCGGCTCCGGCCTCTTTCCCCTCTTCGAGGAGGCGGAAGCCGACGACCCGCGCGACCGCTTCGGCTCCTACGAGCTCGAGGGCGAGCTCGGTCGCGGCGGCATGGGGGTGGTGCACGTCGCCCGCCACCGGCTCCTCGGTCGCCGGGCCGCGCTGAAGGTGCTCCCCGACCACACCGACCCGGCCGCCCTTCGGCGCTTCCTTCGACCGGGAGGTGCGGCGCACCGCCTTCCTCCACCACCCGAGCACGGTCACCGTCTACGACTACGGCCGCAGCGCCGACGGGCGGCGCTACTACGCGATGGAGCTCGTCGACGGCCACGACCTGGCCACCCTCGTCCTTCGCATGGGCCCGCTCGACCCCGGTCGCGTGGGGGCTATCCTCCGCGACGTCGCCGGCGCCCTCGCCGAGGCCCATGGCCAGGGGCTGGTCCATCGGGACATCAAGCCGGCCAACCTCATGCTCTGCCGCGAGGTCGGCCGGCGCTCCAACGGGGGTGAGCGCGCGAAGGTCCTCGACTTCGGCCTGGTCCGCGAGCCCACCGATCCCTACGCGGCGACCACGACGGACGACGAGCAGCTCGTCACCGGGACGCCGCACTACCTGGCGCCCGAGGCCATCCGCAACCCCGCCGACCTCGATGGCCGCGCCGATCTCTACTCGCTCGGCGCCACCGCCTACTTCCTGCTCACCGGTCGCCACGTCTTCGCCGCCGGCAACACCCTGAGCGTCTGCCTCGCCCACCTCCGCGAGCCGGTCGCGCCCCCCTCGCACTTCGCGACCGTGCCGCCCGCGCTCGAAGCGATCGTGCTGCGGCTGCTGGCGAAGGAGCGCACCGAGCGCTTCCCCAACGCGAGCGCGCTGCAGGAAGCGCTCGAAGCGCTCACCCTCGCGCCGCCCACCTCGGAGGAATCGGCCGCCTGGTGGGAGTCCCTCGAGCTGGCCACCCTCGCCGCCTGAGCCGGTCCGGTGCACCATGGCTCCCATGGCCGACGAGAGCACCATCGAGAACCGCGTCTACCTCTTCAAGGATCTGGCCGCCGCCTACCTGAGCGCGAACCCGGGCGCCCTCCACGGCGAGGGACGGGCCGCCGCCCTCGCGGCGCTCGCGGACCTGGCCTTCGTGAGCTGCGCCGTCGCCGACAACGAGGAGCTCGAGGGCCCGGCGCTCGCGAAGCTCATCCGCGAGGGCTGAGCCACGAGGGGGCATTCGCCACCGTTTGCCCGTAAGCTGTGATCGTCATGCCTCGCTCCCTCGCCCTTGCCGCGCTCCTGATGCTCGGGGCGGTGAGCGCGAGCCCGGCCGCGGCCAGCCCTCGGACCCCGGAGCCGCGAACGCAGAGCCACTGGCCCGAGCAGCTCGTGGCGACCTTCGATCTGGCCATCGGCCCGATGACCTGGGGCCACGTCGAGTTCGAGGATCCCTACGTCGGCCTGCAGATGTCGGGCGACGCGCTGAGCCTCGACCGGGTGACCCTCGCCGGCGGCAGCGTCGCGGTGGCCTACGTCGGCGAGTGGCTGACGGGCGCCGTCCGGCTCGCCTACGGCACCACGTTCGGTGGCGAGGCGCCGGTGGTCGACGGCCTCGGCGGCGCGACCGTCGACGGCGTGCACGTCTTCAGCTGGTCGGGCGAGCTCGGCGTCTCCCACCGCTTCGGCGATCTCAGCCTCTACGTGGTGGGCCGCGTCGCTTGGTCCCGCGCGATCGTCGAGCTCGACGTCGACGAGCTCGAGCTGCGAGGCCGCCGGCCGAGCGTCGGCCCGAAGGTCGGCCTGCGCGCCCACGTGCACCCCAAGCTCTTCCTCCACGCCGCGCTCTTCATGGACGCGCTGACCTTCCCCGACCACCGGGTGACCGTCGGCCTCGGCGTCGGCGAGCGCTGAACGACAGCCGCACGCCCTCGGCATCGTGACATCGGCGGTGGGCGCCCTACAGCTGAAGCAGGAAGCGGGATGACCGCGCCCCACGCAGCGGAGGGGACTCATGGAACGGAGAGCCAGGGGATCNNCGAGGACGGCGACAGCGGGAAGTCACCATCGCGGGTGTGGTGAGCCCCGGCTACGAGCCCGTCCGGGAAGCCTTCGTCGAGAACTTCGAACATCGACGAGAGCTCGGCGCTGCGTGTTGCGTCGTTCGCAACGGGGAGACGATCGTCGATCTGTGGGGCGGACTTCGGGACCCCGAGAGCGGCGAGCCATGGCGGAAAGACACCATGGTCGTCGTGCACTCGACCTCCAAGGGGTTGTCGGCGATGGTGATGGCCCTCGCGCACTCTCGCGGGTGGCTCGATTTCGACGAGCGCGTGAGCACCTACTGGCCCGAATTCGCGCAGAACGGAAAGCAGGACATCACGGTCCGCCAGCTACTCGCACATCAGGCGGGGTTGTTCGCGTTCGACGAACCGGTCGACATCGACGTGGTGCGAGACATGGAGCGCCTCGCCGAGATCATGGCCCGACAGCGACCCGCGTGGCCGGCGGGTGAACGGCAGGCCTATCACGCGATCACCCTCGGGTTCTACGAGGGCGAGATCGTCCGACGAGTCGATCCGGAGCGTCGCACGCTGGGGCAGGTCTTCGAACGGGAGATCGCGAACCCGCTTGGGGGAATCGACTTCCATCTCCGCGTGCCCGACTCACTTCCAAACGAACGATTGGCGCCGCTTCGACCACCGGGCCTCTGGGAGCGGGTCTCCGGGATGCCGCTGTCACTTACCTTCTCGGCCATCAATCCGAGGTCGGTGCTCCATCGTTCGCTGGTCGCGAATCCCGGCACCACTTTCTATTTGGACCCCGACCGGATCGTGGCACGCGAGCTCGAGGCGCCTTCCGGTTGCGGCGTAGGAACCGCCCGGGCGATCGCCACCGCATACGGAGCCTTCGCCTCCGGAGGAGAGGCCTTGGGGATCCGCCGCGAGACGATCGATCAGCTCATGGCGCCGGCGGTGCCGTCCAAGCATGGCTTCTACGACGAGTGCTTTCATGGACCGGTGAAGCTCTCGCTGGGGTTCATGAAGCCGAGCGAGTGGATGCCCTTCGGCCACGCCGGCGCGTTCGGGGCTCCGGGCGCTGGTGGCTCGATGGGCTTTGCAGACCCCGAGCTCGGGCTCGGCTACGGCTACGTGACGAATCGAATGGGGACCGAGATCTCGGGGGACCCCCGAGACCGCGCGCTCCGCGACGCCTTGAACGCGTGCTCGACTGCCGACGCCGCCCCGTAGGCGGCCCCGAGCGGCCCGACAAATCGAGCGCGCGCCGCTCAGGGAGCGTCGACGATGGGGCAGTTCACGTTCGGTCCGACCGCGAGGAAGGGAGCGTCGCTCGCGCTCTCGAGATCCACGACCGAGTCGAAGGCCGCGTTGTCGAGGATGTTCACCATCCACAGCGGCGAGTAGCCGGGGTCGCCCGGAAGCGTCTCCACGACGTTGTGGGTCTGCTCGCCGTCTGCCTCGGTGCGGAACCCGGAGGCGGGACCGCTCTCGGGGTCGGCCGGGTCGGGGTTCACCTCGAACATCACGTAGATCGGCGAGACCGGCGCGGTCGGGTGCCCCTCCTCCGGAAGGGTGGCCTGGAGCGGGGCCTCCGAGAAGTCGAAGTAGTGCACCACCTGGCCCTGAAACCAGCCGCGGACCGTGCCGGTCGCACCGCCGCCGTAGCGGAGGGTGGCGGTCGATCCGACGGGCACGACGGGGCAATTCACCAAGGTCGTCGTTCGCTGGATCGCGTAGCCGCCGGCCATGATCTCGTCGACGCTGGTGATCGTGTTGGCCACATAGTCCGCCGGGACGGTCACCCGGTGCACGTGCCAGAAGTCGCTGTAGCCCGCGTCGCCGGGGACCACGTCGATGATGTTGAGCTGACCCGCGACCGGATCGCTCTCCCCTTCGCGCACGAGCACGAAGATGGGCGCCGTCTCGAGCGGCATCACGTCGAAGTTGTAGTAGCGGACCGAGTCACCGTCGGCGCTCAGCCCGCGGGTGATGAAGGGCGGCTGATCGAAATCGACCGGCGCGTTCGCCTCCGGGAGCCCGCTCATGGCGGTCCGCACGAAGAGCGTGCCCGCTTCCTCGCTGAAGCGGTCGACGCTCACCACCGGCGCGGTGTCCGGGTCGATCGGCTCGGCGTCCGGGCCATCACTTCCGCACCCGGCGGCCACCCCGAGGGCAAGCGCCGTCGTCACATGAATCCATCGCTGCATCGCTTCTCTCCTCCCAGACCGGCTCGACCGGTCCGCTGAAATCGGTGAACATTCATGCGTACAGAGCGATGAAGCGGCTGTTACTGGATTACACCCATTCCTCAGATGCATGATTCGCCGGACATGCGGGCCCTGCGGGCCTTCGTGCGCGCCGTGGAGCTGGGGAGCTTCACCGCCGCCGCCAGCGAGCTCGAGGTCGGCCAGCCGACGGTGAGCCGGTGGATCTCGGGGCTCGAGAAGCGGCTGGGCACCACCCTGATCAGCCGCACCACCCGCAGCCACAGCCTCACCGAGGCGGGGCGGGTGTACTTCGACTACTGCCGCCGGATCCTCGACACCGTGGACGCGGCCGAGAGCCACGTGCGCTCGCTGCAGGGGAGCCCCTCGGGGTCGCTCCGGGTGACGATCCCGATGAGCTTCGGCCGGCTGTGGGTCGTTCCCGCCATCCCTCGCTTCCTCGAGCGACACCCGCGCATCGACCTCGACCTGGAGATGAGCGACCGCTGGACCGACCTGATCCGGGAGGGCTTCGACCTCGCCATCCGCATCGGCAACCTGCCCGACTCGACGCTGATGTCGACGCGCCTGGGTGCGACCCGCCGGGTGGTCGTCGGGGCGCCCGCCTACTTCGACACCCACGGTCGTCCGCAGACCCCGGACGACCTGCGCGAGCACGAGTGCCTCCTCTACACCGGGGTCGCCGAGCCGCACTCGTGGAGCTTCGGCCACGATGGCGAGAGCCAGACGGTGCGCGTGCAGGGAGGCTTCTCGGCGAACAATGGCGAGGCCGTCCGCGAGGTGGCGCTGGCGGCCGGGGGCGTGGCGATGCTCCCCACCTGGCTCGTGGGTGCCGACCTCCGGCGCGGCGCGCTCGAGGAAGTGCTCGCGCCCTACGCATCTCCGGGGCTGGACATGCGCGCGGTCTACCCGGCCGCGGAGCGCGTGCCCCCGAAGACCGAGGCCTTCGTCGCCTTCCTCCGCGAGGCGCTGCGCACCGAGGGCGTCACGACCGATCCGGTGGGTGGCTGAGCGCACGGCTCCGGCGAGCCGCGGACGCGCCGCGGTCGGCGGACGCCGAAGTCGCTGACACGCCCCGAGCGACCCTGTAGGGTCGCCCCCCGATGGCGGACGCCACCGAAGAGCCGGAGCCGGCGAAGCCGGTGAAGGAGAAGCTCACCTCGTACCAGCGGCGGCTGCTGGTCTTCCTGAGCGTGGCCACCTTCTTCGAGGGCTACGACTTCCTCGCCCTCGCGCAGATCCTCCCGAACCTCCGGGCGGACATGGGGCTGCCGAAGGAAGCCGGCGGTTTCATCGTCGGGACGATCAACGTCGGGACGATCCTCGCGTTCTGGATCGTCCGCCGGGCCGACGTCTGGGGCCGGGCGCGGGTGCTGACGATCACCATCGCCGGCTACACGGTCACGACCTTCCTCAGCGGTTTCGCGCCCGACGTCTACACCTTCATCGCGCTGCAGCTGATCGCGCGCATCTTCCTGCTCGGCGAATGGGCGGTCTCGATGATGATCGCCGCCGAGGAGTTCCCGGCCAGCCGCCGCGGCTTCGCCATCGGCGTGGTGCAAGCCTGCTCGAGCCTCGGGTCGATCTTCTGCGCCGGCGTCGTGCCGCTCTTGCTGAAGACGGACTACGGCTGGCGCAGCGTCTACTTCGTCGCCGTCGTGCCGCTGCTCGTCCTCGCCTTCGCGCGCCGGAACCTGAAGGAGACCGAGCGCTTCACCGCGTCCCAGGCGAGCGGGGAGAAGGCCGAGAACCTCTTCGCCATCTGGAAGACCCCCTACGCCAAGCGGATCCTGATGCTCGCGTCGATCTGGTTCGTCGCCTACATCCCGGCGCAGAACGCCATCGCCTTCTGGAAGGACTTCGCGGTCAACGAGCGGGGCCTCACCGACGGGCAGGTCGGCGCGGCGATCAGCATCGCGGCGGTGGCGGCGATGCCCCTGCTCTTCGCCGTCGGCTGGCTCATCGACAAGCTGGGTCGGCGGCGCGGCGCGGCGGTGATCTTCGGCGTCGGCGGCTTCGGGCTGATCGGCTGCTACACGCTCCACGGCTTCGGTCCGCTGACCGCGGCGCTGGTCTTGGGCATCTTCTCCGCCAGCGCCTACCTGCCAGTGCTCAACGCCTACTCCTCGGAGCTCTTCCCCACCCGCTGGCGCGGCGCCGGCTTCGCCTGGTCGAACAACCTCCTCGGCCGCCTCGGCTACGTCGCCGGCCCCTACGTGGTCGGCCTGATCGTCGCGCAGACGGGCGTCCTCGGCCCGGTCGTCGCCTCCACGGCCCTCTTCAACTTCGTGGCCATCGGCCTGGTCTACGCCTTCCTCCCCGAGACCACCGGCCGCGAGCTCGAAGACACCTCGGGCATGGACTCGAAGCCGAGCGAGCCCGCGAGCTTCTGAATCAGAGGCCGTAGAAGGCCACGGCGTTGTCGTGGAAGAGCTTGCGCTGGGCTTCTTCGCCGAGCGACTCGGTGAGCTGGGCGAAGGCTTCGTAGAGGGTGGTCCAGGGCACCACGGCCTTGTCCATGGGGAAGTTGGAGGCGAAGAGGCAGCGCTCCGGCCCGAAGTGATCGAGGGCGACCTCGACCAGGGGACCGATGGCGTCGGCGACCTGCCCCACGCTGGGCGGCTGCTCCCGCCCGCCGAAGGGCCAGCCGAGGATGGGCATGGTCAGCCCGCTGATCTTCACCCTCAGGTTCGGGTGGGCGGCGAGCGCTTCGAGGTCCGCGGACCAGCGCTCGAAGCGGCCCACGCGCTCGCTCGCGCTCTGCCCTTGGCCGGCGTAGGGGCCGCCGCCGGCGACGGGCGTGCCGAGGTGGTCGAGCACCACCTTCGTGTCCGAGTGATCACGGAGCAGCGCCCGCAGCTCGCCGAGCTGCTCGCTGTACATCCAGGTGTCGAAGGTCAGCCCCCGGCGGCCGAGCTCGGCGAAGCCGCGCCGCCAGGCCGGGTCCGCCATGCGGCCGGGCACCTCGTCGAAGTCCATCACCCCGTCGTCCGCGTCCCGCGCGGTCATGTCGCGGACCCCGACGAAGCGATCGCTCGCGGCCGCGTGGGCGTCGAGCACCTCGGACAACGCCGGGTCCTCGAGGTGCGCCTCGCCGACGATGGCCAGCATGTCGCGCCCGCCGATCGCCTCCGCCCAGCGGGTCTCGCCGACCGGCCCGAGCGGCCCCTTCGCGTGCCACCCGGCCTGCACGTAGACGTAGCCCCGCACGTCCCAGCCGCCGGTGTCGCGCCGGTAGGTTCCCGGCAGGTAGGGCGCCATCACGTGATCGACGGTCCCCACGAAGTCGAGGGAGCTCTGCGGGAAGAGCTTCGGCCCCAGCGTCCGCAGCAGCCGCTCGTTCCACCCGAAGAGCTTCACCGCCGGCGTCACCGCCCGCGGGGTGTTCGCGGGGTCCCAGAGGTGGATGTGCGGATCGACGATCGGAAAGCCCAGCGCCATGCCCCGACGCTACCGTCCCCGCCACCCCTACGTCACNNCGCACAGAGTCACGGAGCCACAGAGGTCACAGAGGAGTTGGGTGTCTCCGGCCTTGGGGGCAGCTCACACTCGACGACCAGCTCATCGTCGACCGCCACCCCATTCCATCGTCCTCTTCCCTCTGTGTCCTCTGTGGCTCCGTGACTCTGTGAGAGGCAAGGGCCGAAACCGGATCGCAGAACAGACGCCGGGCCTACGAGCTGGGCGGGGGTGGGACCGAGTTCTCCGAAGGCAGCCGCATGTGCGCCCGCTCGACGAAGTGCGCGATGGACGGATCCCCCCACTCCTCGAGCTCCTGGGGCGTCCCGCAGATGGCGATGCGCCCTTCGTGGATGAAGGCGATGCGGTCGCTGATGCGGAAGGTCGAGCGCATGTTGTGCGTCGCGATGATGCTCGTGACCCCGAGCCGCTCTCGCAGCCCGAGGATCAGCCGGTCGACGCGGGTCACGTTGATCGGATCGAGGCCCTCGGTGGGCTCGTCGTAGATCACGATCTCCGGCTCCATCGCCACCGCCCGGGCCAGCGCGACGCGCTTCTGCATGCCGCCGGAGAGCTCCTTCGGCTGCCGCTCCTCGACCCCGGGGAGGCTCACCGCCTCCAGCGAGCGCGTGACGCGCTCGGCGATCTCCGGCTCGGAGAGCTTCCGCTGCTCCCGCAGTCCGTACGCGACGTTGTCGAAGACGGTCATGGAGTCGAAGAGCGCGCCCTCCTGGAAGAGCATGCCGATGCGCCCGCGCACCTTCACCCATTCTCGCTCGCTCAGGTCGGTGACCTCTTCGCCGTCGAACTCGATGCTCCCCGAGTCGGGCGCGATCAGTCCGATGATCATCTTCAGCAGCACGCTCTTGCCGCTGCCGGACTCGCCGATGAGGGTGATCACCTCGCCCGCCTCGATGTCGAGGTTCACCCCCTCGAGCACGGGCACTCCGTCGAAGGACTTCTTCAGGTCGCGGATGCGGATCAGGCCCACGGCGCCATCCTCTCAGAAGCGCAAGCCCCGGGCGAGCGCCGTGACGAGCAGGACCTGCAGCGCCGCGCGGCTCACGATCCCTTCGGCGCGATCGCTTCGGCGCCGCCGACGTAGGGGCGGAGCGCCTCGGGGATGGCCACGCTACCGTCCGCGCGCTGGTGCTGCTCGAGGAGCGCCACCAGCGTCCGGCCGATCGCCAGGCCCGAGCCATTGATCGTATGCACCAACGCGGGCTTGCCCTTGGGCTCGGTGCGGTAGCGCGCCATGAGCCGGCGCGCCTGGAAGTCCCCGAACCAGGAGCAGCTCGAGATCTCCCGATACGCCTGCTGGGCCGGTAGCCACACCTCGAGGTCGAAGCACTTGGCCGCGCCGAAGCCGAGATCGCCGGCGCAGAGCTCCACCACCCGGTAGTGGAGGCCGAGCTTCTGCAGCACCTTCTCGGCGTGCTCGGTGAGCAGCTGGTGCTGCACGAGGGCGTCCTCCGGCTTGCAGAAGCGGACCAGCTCGACCTTGTCGAACTGGTGCTGGCGGATCATGCCGCGGGTGTCCTTGCCGGCGGCGCCGGCCTCGGAGCGGAAGCAGGGCGTGTGGGCGGCGAATTTCAGCGGGAGCTGGTCCGCG
>JABAOG010021006.1_pt1 | contig 12178 bp, 10 predicted proteins | sample 7062131 | NCBI WGS metagenome assembly JABAOG01 (sample SAMN14538629, study PRJNA623070) | marine sediment metagenome | biome: marine biome [ENVO:00000428]; feature: marine pelagic biome [ENVO:01000023]; material: deep marine sediment [ENVO:00002113] | place: India: Arabian Sea | collected... | reverse complement strand
GACGATCAAGCTCGGCACCGCCATCATGCAGCTCCCCGGGCGCTCGCCGGCAAACGCTGCAATGACGGCGATCACCATGGATACGCTTTCGAAAGGGCGGTTCATCATGGGGCTCGGGACGTCGGGGCCGCAGGTCGTCGAAGGCTGGCACGGCGTGCCCTTCAACAAGACGCTCACTTGGCTCCGCGAGTACGTCACCATCGTGAAGCAAATCTTCGCGCGCGAGGCGCCACTCGAATTCGACGGCGTGCGGTACCAGATTCCATACCGTGGTGAGGGGTCCTCGGGCCAGGGGAAGCCCCTCAAGAGTATGGTGCACGGCCGCCCGGACATTCCGGTCTACACCGGATCGATGGCGCCCAAGTCACAGGTCATGTCCGCCGAGATCGCCGACGGCTGTTTGCTCACCTGCATGCATCCGGAGCGACCCGATGTGCTCATGGAGAATTTCGACCAGGGCTTTGCCAAGGCCGGCAACGGCAAGGGCATCGAAACGTTCGACATCGCGCCAACTGTCGTGGTCATCATCGGAGACCCGGAGTACGCGATGATGCCTTGCAAGATGCAGCTTGCGCTCTACATCGGCGGCATGGGCGCGCGGGAGAAGAACTTCTACAACGACTACCTGAGCCGCGTCGGCTTCGAGGAGGCTTGTGAAAAGGTGCAGACCCTGTTCCTCGATGGAAAACGCAATGAAGCCATTGCGGCCGTGCCCGACGAGATGGTCGACGCCCTGTACCTCGTCGGCTCCAAGGACCGCATTCGGGATCGCTTCCAGCGTTGGAAAGACTCTCCGGTGGGGACTCTGATGGTCGGCTCACAGGATATGGACACACTTCGGTTCGTGGCTGAGCTCAATTCGTGAGGCATCGATGAAGATCGGCATCGTTGGAGGCACCGGGCGCGAGGGGCGCGGTTTGGCCGTTCGTTGGGCCAAGGCCGGACACGACGTGTTCATTGGCTCGCGCCAGGCCGAAAAGGGAGCGGCAAAGGCGGCCGAGTTCTCCGAGGAGTTCGGGGTCGCTCTACAGGGCGCCGACAACGTGGCCGCGTGCAATCACGCCGAGCTGATCATCGTAACCGTGCCGTACAGCGCGCATCGCGCGACCTTCGAGTCCATCCGCGACGCGATCGGCGACAAGATCATCGTCGACATCACGGTACCCCTTCAGCCACCCAAGGTTCGATCGGTCAACCTACCTGACGGACAGGCGGCAGCCTTGGAGGCAAACGCGTTGCTCCCGGAGGGAACGCGCCTCGTTGCGGCCCTACACCACATCAGCTCCGAGCACCTCAGCGACCCGGAGCATACGTTTGACTGCGACGTCTTGGTCTGCGGCGATGACAAGGAAGCGCGGGGTGTTGTCATCTCGATCATTTCAGACTTGGGTCTGCGCGGCGTCGACGCGGGTGCCCTCAAAAACGCCATCGCGCTCGAATCGCTCACGCCGGTTCTGTTGCACATCAATCGCCGCTACAAGAGCGTCGGCTCGGGCATCCGCATCACGGGCATCCCGGAGACGGAATGAGCACCGACGAGCCAGCTTCGGGGGACTCTCGTGTCGCCTCGGAGCTTCTGGTTCGTGCGATTACCGGGGTGCCGACGATCGAGCCAGGCGATGATCTGTTTGAGGTCATCGTATCCAGCCTCGTGCACGCGGAGGTCGAGCCTGCCGACGGCGACGTGATCGTGATCGCCAGCAAGATCGTCTCGCGCGCACAAGGCTGCTTCGTCGACTTGGGAGGCATCACCCCGAGCGACACGGCTCGGCAACTCGGCGAACAGGTCGACAAGGACCCGCGCCTGGTGGAGCTGATTCTCCGTGAGAGTGTGGGGATTTCCCGAAAGACGACGGGAGCGTTGATCGTCCGACATCGCTTGGGCTTCGTGTCCGCCAACGCCGGGATCGACGCAAGCAACGCAGTGCCCTCCGGCGCGCCCGAAGGCAGCGGCCCATGGGTGCTCACCTTGCCGCGCGACCCCGATGCGACCGCGGCTTCGCTTCGCGCCAAGCTTGCGGAGCGCTTTGGCGCGGAGGTGGCCGTCATCATCACCGACTCTTGGGGCAGGCCGTTTCGGCGGGGAACCATCGGCTTTGCAGTCGGCGTCGCGGGTATGCCTCCGGTCTGGGATCGCTGCGGCGCAACCGACCGCCACGGCCGCGCACTCGAGGCAACCGAGTCTGCGGTCGCCGATTCCATTGCTGCGGCCGCAGATCTCGTCGCCGGCCAAGCCGATGAAGGGCGCCCGTTGACGTTGGTCCGTGGACTCCGGTTCCATCCATCAGGCGAGTCGGCCGAAGCATTGCTTCGCGATCCCGAAAACGACTTGTACGCATGACGGCAACCTCCCAGAGCGACCTATCGGTCGTCGCGCTTGCGGGTGGCGTGGGCGGCGCCCGACTCGTCGACGGGCTCGACCGCGCCCTCCCCACGGGCTCCCTCACCGCGGTCGTCAATACCGGCGACGACTTCCAACATTGGGGGCTTCACATCAGCCCCGACCTCGACACGGTGATGTACACCCTCGCCGGCCTATCGCCGGAGGATCGCGGTTGGGGCATCGAGGGCGACACATTCCGGGTGCTCGAAGAGGCACGGCGCCGCGGCGCGGAAGATTGGTTTCAACTGGGGGACCGCGACTTGGTCACGCACCTTTCACGATCCGCTGCCCTCGCGCGCGGGGACTCCTTGACCCAGGCGACTTCCGGACTCTGCAACGCCCTTGGCGTCGAGTGCCCTATCCTGCCGATGGCAGACGCCCCGTGCCCGACGACCATCGTCACCCAAGGCGGCGATGAGCTCGCGTTTCAGAAGTGGTTGGTCCACGCGCGAGCGGCGCCGGCAGTGCGGGCAGTTCGTCACGAAGGAGCCGCTCGAGCCACACAGGCAGTCCTCGACGCGCTAACCGCGGCTGACCTGGTCCTGATTTCCCCGTCGAACCCCTATGTGTCGATCGGCCCGATCCTTGCGTTGACCGGCGTCGCCGATGCCCTTCGCCAGACGATAGCGGTCGCCGTGAGCCCGATTTTGGGGGGGAAAGCCGTGAAGGGCCCGCTCGCGACGATGATTCAGGAAATCGACGGCTGCACACCGTCAGCAGAAGCCGTCGCACGACACTACGAGGGCTTCCTCGACGGCTTCGCCGTGCATCCCGGCGACGGTTTCGACGCGCCATATCCAATTCTGGAAACGAACATCCTGATCCAATCCAAACGAGATCGGGTAGTCTTTGCTCGCGAGCTGATCGAGTTTTCGCGGAGCCTGAGATGAGCCGTTGGGCATTGATTCCAATCAAGGGGTTCGACCGAGGGAAGTCCCGGCTCTCCGAAGTATTGCCTCCACTCGAACGCGCACAGTTGGCGCGTGACCTGTTCGAGCACGTCGTGGGCGTGCTGCGAGAGTCCCCGGAGATCGACCAGNNAGATCGCCGTAGTAAGCGACTCCCTCGACGCTCGCGAGCACGCCGAACGCCTCGGCGTCGTAGCTCTGTCCGATGGCGACGACACGGATGGGCTCGCGGACGTAGTCGATAACGCGCTACGGGATCTGGAACGGCGCGGCGCGACGAGCGCAGTGATCTGTATGAGCGACCTACCCGACCTGACCGTACAAGACATCGCAAGCGTCGCGCGATGGCTCGATCAAAGCGACGTCGTGCTCGTCCCGGACCTCTTGGAGCAAGGGACCAATGTCATCGCGATGAAGCCGGCGACGGGTCTCCCGAGCTGCCTCGGCCACGAAGACAGCCTCCATCGTCACGCCACGCGCGCAAGAGAGCTCGGGCTGACCGTCAGTATTCAGCCCAGTAGCGGGATCGGTTTTGACGTCGACCGCCCGGGCGACCTCGAACGTATGCGCCGGCGCTAGTCGCCTGCCGCGAACCGGCTGAGGAGCGAACCGAAAATCCAGGTGGACACACGCCTCGGCGCCAGCCGCATGGTTAGGACCATGAGCTTGTTGAGGACCCCCGGAACGACGGTCACCCGCCGGCCTAGAGTCCTCAAGCTCGTCGCCACCACCGACGCGGCGCTCACGTATATCAGCGGTGCGAGGGGGCCGACCTTTCCCATATCGAGGCCTGCCACTTGGTGGAACTCGGTCATGGTGGCCCCGGGACAAAGCGCCTGAACGTCCACCCCATAGGGCCTGAGCTCCTCGGCCAAGCCCTCGGCGAAAAGAAGGTCGTACGCTTTGGTCGCGTTGTAGTTGGCCATCCCGCGTGCGGCGCAGAAGCCATTGACCGACGAGACGAAGATGACGCCGCCTCTGCCCCGCTCACGCATGCCCTGTACGATTTCGTGCGTGAGGAGCAGAGGCGCGCGGCAGTTCAAGTTGATCATCGACTCTTGAATGCTGCGATCGATATCGAGGAACGGACCGCTCGATCCAAAGCCCGCACAGTTGATCAGGAGCCCAATTTCGATGTCCCCGATCGCCGGCTGCAAGACCTCGATCACGTCGCGGGATGTCAGGTCCGCCGGCGCAACACGCGCTTCGACTCGATACATGTCTTCAATCGCGGACGCGAGCTCCTCGAGGCGATTACGGCGCCGCGCGACCAAGACCACGTTGATGCCGCGCTCCGCCACGCGCAGTGCAAACTCCGCCCCGATCCCCGCAGAAGCGCCGGTGACGACGGCCCAAGGTCCGTATCGTTCCGCCAGCTTACTCATCGACCCGCATCGTACCACGCGGCCCGAACGCGCACAGCCGCTAGCTCACCACACGCAACCCGCGCGGTTCGTAGTGAAACCGAGCGTCCCGTGTCAGCGCGTCGTACGAGCCGAACACCGCGTCGGGATCCTGAATCGTGTCGAGTGCCTCCACGGGATCCTGATCGGATGTATCCCCGAACTCATGGATCACGCCATAGACGGTATTGCGTTGAACCGGCACTCTGCCCGCGTCGCGAATGACCCGGCGCAATGTCGCCGGAGTCATCAGCTGCCCGTGGCGAGCGCCTGCCGCCGTCGAAATGCTCTCGTTCATCAGCGTCCCACCGAGGTCGTTGACGCCGGAGCTCAGCAACAGCTGCGAGGTCCGCAGGCCCTCCTTCACCCAAGAAGCTTGTAAGTTGGGGATGTCCCGTCCGAGCATGAGGCGGGCCGTGGCATACAAACGCAAAACGTCGTCGCCCGTCGGTCCTGGACGAACGCCGGGCACATCGCTCTTCGCAAAAAGCGGGGCCTCCTCGTGGACGAACGAAAGCGGGACGAACTCGGTGAAGCCACCGGTCTCTCGTTGGACGCGGCGGAGCAAATCCATGTGCCGCATGCGGTCTGGCACCGACTCGACGTGCCCAAACATCATCGTCGACGTCGTCGGAATGCCGAGGCGATGCGCCGCGGTGATCACCTNNTCGAGAATCTCGGCCGAGGTTCCGGGAAGCGAACCCAACCCGGCCTCTTTGAGCTTCGCCAGATACTCGCCATACGAAACGCGCTCGAGCGAGGCGCCGAATTTCACCTCTTCTGGTGAGAACGCGTGAATGTGGATCTCCGGCGCGGCTTTCTTCACCGTGCGACACAGATCGATGTAGCTCTGCCCGGTGAGATTCGGCGAAAGCCCCGCTTGCAAGCAGACCTCGGTCGCGCCCATCTCCCATGCTTGCTGCACTCTGCGCGCGACCTCTTCGTGCGGAAGGAAGTAGCCCTGCTCGGAACGGACGGTTCGAGCGAACGCGCAGAACTTGCAGTTCTTGATGCATACATTCGTGAAGTTGACATTGCGGTTGACGACGTACGTGACGTGATCACCCACCTGTTGGCGACGCAGCTCGTCGGCAACCAGGCACAAGGCATGCAGATCCGCGCCCCGCGCCTCGCTCAACGCAACTCCGTCATCGATGCACAGCTCCTGTCCATCGAGGCTTCGTTCGAGGATCGCGCGGAGATTGGGCGACACTCCTTGGAGACAGGTTTCGAGGACAGTCGTCATGGCGTGGTGAGCTCCGTCTGAAGCTGGTCGATGCGAGGCCGCAAGGACGCGTCGATGAAATCCGGCGCCTCTAAATGCGAGGGGTATACCGGCAGCCTTGGTTCGAGTCGAAAGCCTTCGGCCTCGCACGCCTCGCGAAGGCGGTCTAGATAGGGCCAGGGATGTTGCGGGTTGATGTAGTCAGGGCTCACGGGGGAGATACCGCCGAAGTCGTTGATTCCTGCTTGGACGAGGGTTGCGGTCGACGCGGGATTGAGGTTCGGGGGCGCCTGCACGCTGACGTCGTCGTCGAGGAGGAGCCGAGCCAAAGCGATGGTCGCAGCAAGCGCATCGGAAGTTGGTTCCGCCGCCAAACCCATCGGGGTATCGGGATGGGAGCGGAAATTCTGAATGATGACTTCTCCAATGTGACCGTACGCGCGATGCAAACGTCGANNACGGGATCCGCAATTCCCCAGCCTCGCGCGTCATTTGAATGCGTTTGGCGGGCCTCTTATCGGGCGCACGATGGTGCGGCATACCCTTTTCACACAGCCGATCGCTCACATTCTCGAGCATCAGCCCGAGGCTGGCGTTCACTGGCCTCAACGCAATCATGTCGTCCCGAGCAAGGATGCCTGCGTTGGTGTGCGGCAGCAGACCCGCTGCCAGTGCTTCTTCGGCCGCCCAACGGAGATAATCGACCGTCCGTTCGTGGCCCCACGAACGAAGCAACGCGCGGTATTGTCCGAAGCCCGTCTCCGGAGTGTCGCCCAGGCAGAACAACGCCTCGATGCAACCTTGCCCACGCGCGCGGTGAAGCCATGAACGAATTTCGTCCGGGGTCATCGTCCACTCGCCGGGATCGCCAGGAGAGCGACGGAACGAACAGTAGTCGCACCGGTTGCGGCATAGATTTGTAACGGGCAAGAACACCTTGGGGGAAAAGGTGAGACTCTTGCCCCACACGCGATCACGCCGCACGCACGCTGCCTCGCAAAGCGCTTCGGCGTCGAGCTGGCTCAGGCCGTACGCATCCCGATCGGCTACCGGCTCGAGGCACGCGTGCTCCAAAATCGGCGGGGCGGAGCTCATTGCATCTTGGCGATAACGGTGTCTGCGAACCGATTCAAGCCGTCGATGCGTCCTTGTAGGCTTCCTCCCACCATCGGGGTGCCGTACATGAGCCACGGCACGGTGATGATATCGGTGACGCCCGCGTCTTCGAGGCGCTTGTAGCCGTCCGCATCCCAGACGTCGGTGACTACGGCTTGGTACTCCATCGGCAGATGATCGCGCCCGTATTCCCTTCGAAACGCCTCGATTTGGCCGATCAGCTCCAGAAGCTTCTTCGACGGAAGCATTGCCGAGGACCAACCGTCACCGTATTTCGCGGCACGGCGGAGACCTGGCTTCGTGTGCCCGCCGATGTAAATCGGGATCGGTTTGCTCGGAGCGGGGCTCATCTGAATCTTGCCGAAGTCGTAGTGCTCGCCGTGGTACTCGACCATTCCGCCACCCCAGATGAGCCGTAGGATCTCGAGACACTCGTTCATCCGCTTGCCGCGCGTCTCGAAGTCGGTGCCACACCATTTGAACTCTTCGGGCAGCCACCCGAGCCCGGCGCCGAAACCAAAGCGGTTGTCCGACAGCACCGCCAGCGAGGCCACCTGCCTTGCAACCAACACCGGATGACGAACCGGCAGCTTCACGACACTCGTGTAAAAGAAAATCGATTCGGTGGCAGCCGCCATCGCCGCGGCGCCCACGATCGGCTCGATCCAAGGTGTTTCGCCATCCCACATGCGGCTGCCGTCTTGGGTGTAGGGATATGGCTTGCTGACCTCTTCCGAAAAGAAGATCGAGTCGGGCAACACGATGGCGTGATAGCCGAGCTTCTCTGCCTCCTGAGCGACGGGGATGTAGTGCTCGGGCGGCGCCATGGCGATCGAAGCGCTGAATTTCATCCGGCGGAGCCTAGCATAGGAGCAGCTCCGGCAAAGCCGCTGTCACGGGCGCAGACGACCGCTAGCGATCACCACGGCCCCAGTGAAGTACACCAAAATGCTGTAGAGGATTGCGGGGATCGCCACCGCGATGCTCTGCAGCAGGCCGGCCGCCAGCGCAAAGGCAAGTGCGCCGTTTTGAATGCCGACTTCGAGGGTGATCGTGCGCCGCTGGGGCCTTGGAAGTCGCGCCCCGGCCGCAATCCAGTAGCCCAGGATCATCGCCACCACGTTCAGCACCAGTACGGGGACGCCGGCCTGGATCGCAAACGCCACCACGTTGTCGGACTGGCGCGCGATCGAGCCGACGACGATCAACGCAAGCAGCACGATCGCGAAAGTTTTCACCACCTTCTCGAGCCGCCCGGCCCAGCGCTCGCTCCGAGCGCGGATCAGCATGCCGAGCACCACAGGGATCGCCATGATGACGAAGATCTGAAAGGTGGTGTCGAGGATTGGCAGCTTGGGAACCTCGCCTCCGGTAGCGAACACAGTCGTCGCCAGTCGCACGAGCGGCGGAATCGTCGCGATCGTGACAAACCCCGAAACGGCGGTCAGCGTCACGGATAGCGCCACATCCGCGCGCGCCAGGCTAGCGTAAAGATTGCTGTGCGCTCCGCCAGGACACGCCGTCAACAGCACCAAGCCCACCGCGAGCTCCGGGCGCAAGCCGAAACCAAGTGCCACGGCAAACCCCAGGACCGGCAGCAAGACCAGTTGCGCCCCAAGTCCAATCACCACGGCGCGGGGCTTTTCGAAGATGCGGCGAAAGTCGTCGATCACGAGGCCGAGGCCCATCGCCAGCATGATCATCGCGATCGTGAATGGCAGGAAGTACTGGACCGCGACGTTCTGCCCTTCCATTCCTAGGCGCGATCTCGCGGAATGCGCGTGCCGATGACGCGCGTCACATTCAACCAGGCCACCATCTTGGCGGACAGCAGCGGCTTGCCCGTATTCATGAAGGCGACGCTGATGTCACGGTCGGGGTCCGCCCATCCAAGGACGTTGGTGAAGCCGAGGTGGCCGTACGCGTTGGCCGTGCGCGGCCCGTAGAAACCAAACGTGCGCCCTCCGAGCATGAAGCCCATCGATAGCGGAATCGGCATCATCAACACGCGATCCACCTGTCCCGTCACCTGCGGCTCCGTCGCTCGAGCAACCGTCCGCTGGTCGAAAATGCGGGTGTCCTCGTAGGTTCCGCCGCAAAGGAGCGTCTCGAAGAAGCGCGTAATCTCTTCGGGCGTCGCGATGATGTTCGCGGCAGGCACGACAGCCGTCCGGAAACGCGAATCGTTACTCAGATCGACCAGTTCCCGCATCGACGCCCCGAAGGCCACCTGCACGAGGTTTTTGTAGGGCCACGTCGGAGTGGGCCCGGTGAATGCATCGACGGCGACGCGGTCGAGAAGCTCCGGCGAAACTCCGTACCTAAAGTGCTGGAGCTTCAACGGTTCCCGAACTTTGGCCGTCAAGAAGTCTTGGATGGTATCGCCGGTCACGCGCCGGACGATCTCCCCCAAAATGAATCCGCTCGTGACCGCTTGATAGGCCTGTACACTGCCGGGTCGATGGGTCGGCTCGAGCTCGCACGAGGCATGGATGATCTCCTCGGGATTCGACAACAGGTCGAGGTCGATCGCTTCCTGGGGCGTCGCAGGAATGCCAGCACGGTGGGTCAGTAGATCGCGAATCGTGATGCTGTGCTTCCGCCGCTTCGCAAACTCGGGAATGAACGTGGCGACTGGCTCGTCAACATGCAGCTGGTCCTCTTCCTGCAGAAGGTGAATCAGCATGGCGGTGACGGCCTTCGATCCCGAAAAGAAGTTGTACAAGGTGTCGGGGGTTGCCTTCACAAGCGGCGTTCCCTCGGGGTCCTGCGGGCTGTTTCCGCGAGCGTGACCGATCGCGCGGTCGAGAATGATTTCGCCCCTGCGCCGAATGCACAGAGCGATAGCTGGATGAAGGCCCACTTTGTAAAAGCGCACGACCGCCTGCCAAATCGCCTCGACGTCCTGCGTAGTCAAGCCTACTCCGCGAGGATCCGTCTCGCGGTGGCTCTGCGTGGTCACCTCCTCCGGATCGAAGACGCGAACGGTTACCGGAAGTAGATCTCGGAGGCGCGGCCTTTGCATCAACCCCCTCGCTGGTAGCCGAGGTTCGGTTGCAGCCAGCGCTCGGTCTCCTCAACGGTCATCTTCTTTCGGCGCGCGTAGTCTTCGACCTGGTCGCGGTCGATAGGGCCTACGGCGAAATACCGGGCTTGCGGGTGAGCCAAATAGATGCCGCTGACACTCGCGCCGGGGTTCATCGCGAAGTTCTCGGTCAGGGAAATCCCGATGTCGTTCACGCCGAGCAACTCCCACAAAGTCTTCTTTTCCGTGTGGTCGGGGCATGCGGGGTAGCCGAACGCAGGCCGGATACCCTGGTATTTCTCTGCGATGAGCTCTTCGTTGGTGAAGGCCCCCGCGGGCTCGTAGCCCCACTCGCGACGTGCGCGCTCGTGTAGGAGCTCCGCAAACGCCTCGGCCAGACGGTCGGCGAGCGCCTTGACCATGATGGCGTTGTAGTCGTCGTGATCCCGCTCGAAGCTCCGCGCGACCTCATCGGCGCCGATTCCCGTCGTGACCGCAAAGGCTCCGATGTGGTCCTCGATGCCGACACCGGCCGGTGCTACGAAATCCGAGAGACAGAAGTACGGCTGCTCGTTAGGCTTGACCGCCTGTTGACGCAGCATGTGGAAGCGCAGGTACTCACGGCTACGTCCCTCATCGGCCCACACGACGATGTCGTCGCCGTCCCGATTCGCCGGCCAGAATCCATACACGCCGCGCGGCGTGAGAAGGTGCTCCGAAATGACGCGGTCGAGCAGCGCGCGACCATGATCGTAGAGCTCGCGCGCAGCGGCCCCGTGACGGTCGTGGTCGAGAATCTTCGGAAATTTCCCCTTGAGATCCCAGGCGGAAAAGAAAAAGGTCCAGTCGATATACTGAGCGATCTCTTCGAGCGTCACTTCATCGACGACGCGGCGCCCCTGAAATGCGGGGGTCGGCACGTCTTGGTTTCGCCATTCGATCGAGGCTCCGTTTTCACGGGCGATGCTGAGGGAAATCAGCTCGCGGTTCTGGCGGTGCTCGAACAGCTTCCGCGACTTCTCCTGCTCGCTGCGGTTCTTGGCATCGAATTGGGCCCGGCGTTCGGGGCTCAAGAGGTCGGAGACAACATTGACGACGCGCGAGGCGTCCAAGACGTGCACGGCGCTGCCGTCGTACACAGGCGCGATCTTGACCGCAGTGTGCGCCCTGCTGGTCGTCGCACCGCCGATCAGCAGCGGATTCTGGAAACCCCGTCGCTGCATCTCCGAGGCGACGTACACCATCTCGTCGAGCGACGGCGTAATCAGCCCGCTCAAGCCGACGATGTCGCACTTCTCGTTCACTGCGGTGTCGAGAATCTTCTCGGCCGGAACCATGACGCCCAGGTCGACGACCTCGTAGTTGTTGCAGCCGAGCACGACGCCGACGATGTTCTTGCCGATGTCGTGCACGTCGCCCTTCACGGTCGCGAGCAGGACCTTGCCCTGCGTGGAGCCCTCGGCCTTCTCGTCTTCCATGAACGGCTCGAGATGCGCGACCGCCTTCTTCATGACGCGGGCGCTCTTCACGACCTGCGGCAGGAACATCTTGCCGGCGCCGAAGAGGTCGCCCACGACGTTCATCCCGTCCATCAGCGGGCCTTCGATGACATCCAGCGGCCGCGGATACTTCAGCCGCGCTTCCTCGGTGTCGTCGACGACGAAGTCGACCACACCGTTGACCAGCGCGTGCTCCAGCCGCTCCTCGACCGACGCCTCGCGCCAGGTGAGGTCGTGCTCTTGCCGCTTTCCCTTGCCCCTGACCGTCTCCGCCAACGTGACGAGCCTCTCGGTCGCGTCGGGGCGGCGATTGAAGAGGACGTCCTCGACGTGCTCGAGCAGGTCCTTGGGGATCTCCTCGTAGACCTCGAGCTGGCCGGCGTTGACGATGCCCATGTCCATGCCGGCGTCGATCGCGTGGTAGAGGAACGCGGAGTGCATCGCCTCGCGGACGCGGTTGTTGCCGCGGAACGAGAAGCTGAGATTGCTCACGCCGCCGCTGACCAACGCTCCGGGGCAGCGCTCCTTGATCTGTCTCGTCGCCTCGATGAAGTTGATCGCGTACTCGTTGTGCTCCTCGATCCCGGTCGCCACCGCAAAGATGTTGGGATCGAACACG
>JABAOG010017247.1_pt1 | contig 12180 bp, 11 predicted proteins | sample 7062131 | NCBI WGS metagenome assembly JABAOG01 (sample SAMN14538629, study PRJNA623070) | marine sediment metagenome | biome: marine biome [ENVO:00000428]; feature: marine pelagic biome [ENVO:01000023]; material: deep marine sediment [ENVO:00002113] | place: India: Arabian Sea | collected... | reverse complement strand
AGCAGCAACGCTGGGTCGGCCGGAGCGTGCTTGTCGTGCTGCTTCTCTCGAGCGCTCTGGCGGGCACCAACGAGGTTGCGCGTCTGTGGGCGTTTCTCCTGCCCTTCATCGCAGTGTCGGTGGCGCTCGCGTTCCGTTGGCGCCGACCGCCGCTGGCGGCGCTGGTGGTGGCTCAGCTGGCCACGGCGCTGGCGTTGGCTGCGGCCGGACCGTGGTGAAGAACGTGTCCGCCGCGCTTCGCGTGCTACCACTCGTGGCGATGCGTCCCCGGAGCCTCCATGGACCTGCGTGAGCGCGGCCAGGCCGAGCCCACCGAGCGGCACCCCTGGGAGCGCTCCCGGGCGGCCTTCTTCCTCGAGGTCCTCGAGCGCCAGGGTGGCTTTTCGGGCCGCCTCCTCGACGCGGGGGCCGGCGACGGATGGCTCGCGGGCCAGGTCGCGCGCCGCTGGGGCGCCGAAGGCACCTGCTGGGACGCCTTCTACACCGACGAGCAGCTCGCCGAGCTCTCCGCAGCCGAGCCGGAGCTACGCTTCGTGCGCGAGCAGCCGGAGGGGCCCTTCGACCTGGTGCTCCTCCTCGACGTCCTCGAGCACGTGCCCAACGACGTCGATTTCCTCCGCTCGCTGGTCGAGCGGCTGGCGCCCGGCGGGCAGATCCTGATCAGCGTCCCGGCGTGGCCGACCCTCTTCAGCGCTCACGACGTCTTCCTCCGCCACTACCGGCGCTACCGGAAGGGCGAGGCGCTGAACGTCATCGAGCGCGCGGGGCTGCGGGTCCGTGAGTCCGGCGGCCTCTTCCATGGGCTCTTGCCCGTGCGCGCGCTGCAGGTGGGCCTGGAGAAGGTCCGCGGCGCCCCGGACCCGGAGGCGCAGGAAGGTCTCGCTACCGGGCCCAAGGGGCTGCTCAACGAGGCGATCACCCGCGGGCTGGTGCTCGAGCAGAAGGTGAGCCACGCCGCCGCGCGCGCCGGGGTCTTCCTCCCGGGCTTGAGCTTCTACGCGCTGACCGAGNNGTGGAAGGCCTCGGCGAAGCGCTGCACCTGATCCCAGTCGGTGTACTCGTAGTCGTGGCTGGTGTCGGTGTCGCCGCCGTGCTCGGCGCTGATCTTCTTCATGACGAAGCGCTTCAGCCAGCTGTACTGGGTGTATTTCAGCGCGCCGGCGAAGGCTTCTTTCTGAGTGGCCTTCCAGCCGCTGGTCTCGAGGAATTGGTCGATCGCTTCGATGGCTTCGGGGTGCGTGTCTTCGCTGGCGGCCGAGAGGCTCACCGAGAAGAAGGCGGAGGGCATCTCGTTGAGCACCGGGGCGTGCTTCTTCGCGAGCCCGCGCACGTAGCGCTGGTGGTGCCCCTCGTGCAGCGAGCCGCCGACGATGATCCCCTCGTACTCGGTGGAGTCGAACTCCGGGTCGAGCTCGGAGCCGAGGATCAGCTCCACCCGGTCCCCGTGCTGGCGGAGCGTCTGGGCGATGCTCTCGGCGATCTTGCGGGTGTGGCCCTCGGTGGTGCCGTAGATGATGGCGATGCGGTGGCTGCTCATCGGTCGTTCCTCCAAGGGTCCCCTTACTCAAGATGGGGGCCGGCGAAAAGACCGCTTTCGGGGACCACGCCGGGGACGACGGACGATGGCGCTGCGCTTCTAGGGCTGCTGGTCGCGGGCGAGGCGGCGCTCGAGGGCGGTGGCCTCGGCGTCGCGGCCCTCTTCGCGGAGCAGCTGTAGCCGCTGGTGGAGCGACGCCGGGTCGCCCTTGCGGGCGAGCGCGGCGGGCAGGTCGTGGCCGGCGGGGCTCCAGTGCTGGGTGACGAAGCCGACGGCGGCGCGCTCGGCGGGCTCGGGGTCGCCGGCAGGGACCACCTGCAGGGCTAGGATCAGCGCGGCGATGGGGAGGGCCCGCAGCGCGGTGCGGCCCTGGCCGTGGGCGGCCCAGCCGATGGCCATGGCGAAGAGGAGCGCGACCGGGACCATGCTGACGCTGCCGTGCACGTCCACCAGATGCAGCGCCGTGTAGGGCGCGAAGTCGTGGGCGACGAGGATCGGGAAGAGGTGCGCCAACGGGAAGTCGAGGTCCGGCGGCAGGTGCGGGTAGTAGAGCGAGGGGAAGCCGGCCGCGACGAGCGAGGCGATGGCGGTGCCGACGGCGAGGGCGTGGGCCGCCCGGAGCGAACGGCCGCCGCGGCAAACGAGCGCGTCGAGGCCGAGGGCGGCGCCGCAGGCGACGAAGGGGATGACCACCACCAGGTAGCGCGGGCCGGTCACCCAGCCGCCGTCCCAGTTCGCCAGGTGGATCACCGCCAGGTACATGCCGACCACGATCAGCGCGCCGAAGATCGCCTCGAGACGCGCGCCCTTCCGGCGGAAGGCGCCCGCCACGCCCAGCGCGGCGAAGGCCAGGACCGGGGTCAGCGAGAAGAGGCCGAGACGCGGGTGCACCAGCAGCTTCCACGCGGCGTCCCACTGCAGCTCGCCCATACCGAAGAAGCCGCCTTCGTGGATCGCCCGGAAGGCCGGATTCTCCACGAAGAGGTGCCCGGGGGAGAGCGGGCTGCCGAAGGCGGCGTCCTGGAAGTGCATCACCAGCAGGGTCGGGATCAGCGCGCCGACCCCGAAGGCGACCCAGCGGCTCCAGTGGAGCGCGAAGAGCGCCTGGACGCAGAGCAGCGCCGTGACCAGCACGCAGGGGTACTCGAGGGCGGTCGTGCCGGCGGCGAGCAGCCCCGCCAGGAAGGCGAGGCCATGGCTCAGCCGTTTCCCTTCCGAGCGGCGGCTGCGGTGCAGGAGCATGAACGCACCGAAGGCGAAGGCGGCGCTCTGCGAATGACTGACGAAGAGCAGCGCGTAGCCGAGGAGCACCGATCCGAGGGCGGTCCCCACGTAGACCGCGTCCCGGACGATGGGGCTGCGGGTCAGCCGGCCGAGGAAGNNCGATCGGGCTGCGGGTCAGCCGGCCGAGGAAGCCATGGAAGAAGTAGAAGAAGAGCACCATCGGGAGCACCGAGGCGCTCACCCGGGTCCACCAGAGCGCCTCGACGAGCTCGGGGTCGGCGTCGCCCTTCCACCAGCGGTAGAGCTGGTAGCCGGGCACCCCGAGCCAGCTGGCGAGCGGGGCCTTCACGCTGAAGTACTCCCGGCCGTCGTCGGCGTGGGGGACCCGGCGCATCGGTCCCTCGCAGGGGACGCGGCTGCCGTCGCCCGGCCCGACGTCGACGCAGGCGGCGTCGTTGGTCCAACCCCAGCGGCGACGGATTTCGGAGATCTCGTAGGTGCCCTCGTCGACGAGCGCCGCGGTCATGTAGAGCCGGACGTTCTCGTTGGGGTTGTTGAGGATCGGGTAGTAGGGGAAGACGTAGAGCGCCACGGCCGCGAAGAGGCCGGCGGCCGCCATGCGGCGACGTCTACTACTGGAGGTGCTTCGAAAGCCCCTCCCGCGTCGCTCGGGCAGAGCCCGAGACTCGCTCCCTCCCAAACGGGCGCGCTTCCGCGCGCCGAGGGCTTGGGACGAGCGCTTGGAGCGGGGGCCGCGCGGCACGGCGGGAGGCTAGCACCCGAGAGCGGGGGTGGTGGCCTTGCCTTGGCGGACCCGTCCTCGGTCGGCTATCAACCGGCGGTGCCGCTCTCCGCCCCCTGCGCTCCCGTCCTCGGTGAGCTCTCGATCGTGCTCCCCTGCCACGACGAGGCGAAGAACGTGGAGTCCGTGGTGCGCGCGGCCTGCGATGCGGCCCGGGCCGTCGCCCGCCGCTGGGAGGTCGTGGTCGTCGACGACGGCAGCGGCGACGGGACGAGCGAGCGGGTGCGGGCGCTCGCGGCCGGCCAGGACCGCATCCGCCTGGTCCGCCACGAGCGCAACCGAGGCTACGGCGCCGCCCTCAAGAGCGGCTTCCGCGAGGCCCGCTACGACCACGTCTTCTACACCGATGGCGACGGTCAGTTCGATCTGGCCCAGCTCGAGGGGTTCCTGACGGCGCCCGGCCGGCGACCCGGCGCGGTCCTGGCGGGTTATCGCCACCCGCGGCGGGACTCGCTGCTGCGCACCCTCAACGGCCGGAGCTGGACCGCGCTCGCGAACGCGACCCTGGGTCTCGGCGTCCGCGACGTGAACTGCGCCTTCAAGCTCTTCCCGCGGGCGCTGTTGGCCCAGACGCCGCTCTCGAGCCGGGGCGCGGCGATCGACGCCGAGATCCTCGCCGAGGCCCGGCGGCGCGGCTACCCGATCGCCGAGGCGCCCGTCGAGCACCGCCCCCGGCGCCATGGTCGCCAGAGCGGCGCGCGACCGGCGGTGATCGCCCGGGCGCTCTACGAGCTCTGGGAGCTGCGGCAGCGACGCGCGCGCCCCTGAGCCCGGCTCAGCCGGGCTCGGTGTGGCAGACCTTGTTGCGGCCGGTCCGCTTGGCCTCGTAGAGCGCTTCGTCGGCCGCCTGCACGATCGCCGTGCCCGACTCGAAGGGCTTGGCCCAGGTGGCGACGCCGCAGCTGATGGTCACGTCGATGCGGGTGCCCTCGAATTCGAAGGTCGCGTCGTCGACGAGTCGGTTGAGCTTGCGGGCGAGGTCCAGCGCTCCGGTGAGGGCGATCTCGGGGGTGATCACCCCGAACTCCTCACCGCCGGTGCGGGCGACGATGTCGTCCCGCCGGACGCTGGTCCGGACCACGTTGCCGAGCTGCCGGAGAACGGCGTCCCCCGCGAGGTGGCCGAAGGTGTCGTTGATCTTCTTGAAGTGATCGATGTCGAACATGATCAACGACAGCTCGCTGTCGTAGCGCCGCGAGCGGCTGACCTCCCGGTCGAGCATCTCGTCGAAGTAGCGCTTGTTGTGCACCTGGGTGAGGCCGTCCATCGTCATCAGCCGATAGATCTCCTCGTGGTACTGGCCCTCGATGTTCCCGCCGACGATGAACTTCAGGATCGTGCGGCCGACCTTGAGCTGGTCGCCGTCCCGCAAGTCCATCGAATCGACGAGCTCGTCGTTGACGTAGGTCCCGTTCGTCGACCCCAGGTCCCGGATGGCGAAGCCGGTGGGACCGGCGTCGATGCGGCAGTGGTTGCGGCTGACGCTCTCCTGGTCGAGCTGTACCTCGCACTTCGACGAGCGGCCGATGATCACCGCTTCGCGACCGAGGGGGATCCGGCGGCCGAGGTCCTCGCCGTAGATCACCACCAGGCAGGCCTCGCGCGTGTCCACCTTCTTGGCGGTCGGCGCCCCCACGACCGTGATCACGGTCTTGTTGGGGTTCGTGGTCCGCTCGTCGGTCATGAGCGCGCGATCATACTCCGCGAGCGGGGCGAGGACGAGTCGACGATGCGCGCACATCGACGCACATGTCGGATGTCTCTCGTGATCGACCCTTCCATCCGCTGTCTCAGACGCGATGGCGGGGAAGCGTCCGCTCCAATTCTTGGACCTCGTCGGCGGCATCCTCGTAGCCCTCGCGGCCGAGGAGCCCGTAGGCGAGGCGCTTGCCGAGCTCGACGCCGGGCTGGTCGAAGGCGTCGATGCCGTAGAGCTCCCCGGCGATGGCGGTGGCCGCCTCCATCAGGAAGAAGAGGCCGCCGAGGCTCGGCGCGTCGAGGCGGGGCAGGTGGACGGTCAGGCTCGGGCGCCCATCGCCGGCCAGGGCCAGGGCGGTCGCTCGGCGCTCGTAGTCGAGCAGCTCGGCCAGGTCGTGGCCGCCGAGGTAGGCGTAGGGGCCTTCCTCGGTCGGGATGGTGCGCTTGGCCAGCGGCTCCCCGAGAGCGACGAAGGTGATCAGCTTGTCCTGCGGCCCCTCCATGAAGAGCTGGACCTGGGCGTGCTGGTCGGTGGCGCCGACCGCCGGCAGCGGGGTGGGGCCGGTCTCGACGACCCGCTCCTGTCGGTCGAGGCGCTTGCCCAGGCTCTCGGCCCAGAGCTGCACGAACCAGTCGGCGTAGCCACGGAGGGCGTCGGCGTAGGGCATCATGACGTGGATGGGCCGGCCGTGGAGCCGGTGGTGGAGCACGTGGAGCGCGGCGACGATGCCGGCGGGGTTGGCCTTCAGCTCGGTGCGGGCGCAGCGGTCACGCATCGCCTTGGCGCCCTTCAGCAGACCGGCGACGTCGAGGCCGGCGAGGGCGCCGGGCAGCAGGCCGACAGGCGTGAGCACGCTGAAGCGGCCGCCGACGTTGCTGGGGATGTCGAAGGAGCGCAGCCCTTCGTCGTCGGCGAGGGAGCGGAGCAGCCCCTTGTCGGGATCGGTGATGGCGACCAGGTGGTCCTTCATCGGCACGCCGCCATCGCGGAGCCACTGGCGGACGACCAGCAGCTGGGCGGCGGTCTCCACCGTGCCGCCCGACTTGCTGATCACGATGGCCAGGGTGGTCTTCGGATCGAGCGCCTTCAGCAACCCGTCGAGGCGCCACGGGTCGCTGTTGTCGGGGTAGTGGATTCGTCGCGCGTCCGCCGGCGTCACCGCCGGCCCGAGCGCCTCGACGAGGGCCCGGCCGCCGAGCGAGCTGCCGCCGATGCCCAGGACGACCACGTCGCGGATCGCGTCGCTCAGCTCGCCGGCGAAGGCCTGCACCTTCTCGAGGGCGATGGTGTCGTCCGGCAGCCCCCAGAAGCCGAGTCGGCCGCCCTCCGCCTCGGCGAGCACCCGGCGCAGGCCGCGCTCGAAGGCGGGTGCCTCGGCCTCGAGCTGCGCCATCGTCAGGCCGCAGCCGGAACCGTCGTCCATCGCCAGGGCGTAGTCCACGCGAATCGCGTCGTCGTTGGTCATGGCGACCGTTTATCACCTGCTCCCGGGGCCGGTCACCACCGGTCGCAGATCGAAGCGCCCGCTCGCTCGTCGGAGCCCCCATGCGCCGCCTCGCGATCGCCCTTCTCCTGGCTCTCGGGACCCTGCCGGCGCGGGCCCAACCATCGGCCGCCGGCACCTGCTCCTTCACCGGCGTCTGGCAGGAGGAGAGCGGCTTCGTGACGGCCATCGACGACCAGCGACAGTGGCAGACCTGGTCGACCGCAGAGGCCCACCGCAGCGAGCAGGCGCCCGCGGGCCGGGGTTGGGTGGTCCACACCGAGCAGGGCATCACCTTCGACTTCGACGGCAACGAGGACGGCTACGAGTACGAGTGGCGCTTCGACGACGAATGCCGTGCGCTGGACCTCGTCCTCGTCCGCGTCCGCGGCGAGCCCACCACCATGGACTTCGCCATCCACTTCCACCGCATGTAGGGACGTTGGGTCCTCGAGCCAATCTCGTACCGCCTACGACTCGCAACACCCGAGGCTCGCGGACCGGCTCAGGGCTGCCCTCGGGGGGCAGCCCGCGGTGGCGACACATAGTGGTCGAGCGACAGCAGCACGGCCGGTTCGGGCCGCGGGTCGGGCGGGTCGCGTGAGAATTCTTTCAGGAGCTCACCCGCGACCTGCCACTCGGGAGGCACCCGGCGTGCCCACCGTTCGAGGTCCTCCAGGGATCGCCATCGGCGAAGCGAGGGTGGCGCCAGTCGACCGATCGCGCGGACGCCTCGAGGCCCCACGCGTACCTCGAAATCTGCGCGTGGGGAGTGGCGGTGTGCGTTCCATGGAGTGCGGTCGGCGGGGTATAGCTTCCGCTCGATCCAGGCACCACAATGCTCGAGCTGCTCGCGTGGCCCATCGAGCATGAACGTGATCCCCGGTCCGTAGACCGACGCGTCACGTCTACGGATCCGCAGGCAGCCGGGCCGACCGCGGCGGACGGTGCACACGAATGTGTCGAAGTGCTCGTGTCGATAGGAGTCGCACGCGTCGACACCACCGAAGACCTCGTGGGCCTCGAAGACGGTGGTCAGCTCCATGCCGACCCGCAGGTCGCCCACGTGTCGTGCGCCAGGCTGCGCATAGGAGGTTCGCTCCAGTGCGTACCAGCTGTTCGCCACCGTCCCGAGGACGTACGTGTCGGCCCCTCGTTCGGCCAGCAGGAACACGTCCACGACCTCCAGGTCGCCATGGCCCACGAGGCTCCAGCGGATGCCGAGAGCGGTCCAGCTCATGAGCTCGACGCACACCAGCTCTCCCCGGTCGTCGATCGGCGACACCCGGTGCATCCCGACTGGCACGCGGCTCAGGACACACGCGCTCGGCTCGATGGAGATGCCCTCCATCCGGAAGAGCGCCCCGTGGGTGTCGGGTGGGCTTCCGTCCCGACGCGCGAGCACTCGGGCAAGCCGACGCCACTCTCGCGCTGCGCTCGCCGAGTACTGCTCCTCGAGCGCTCGCCGATGGGCCATCAGCGCGCGGACCTTCTCGTCTCGCCGCTCGGCGATGCTGGCGAGGGTGCGCCACGCGGCTGCGAGCACGCTGCCGTCCGGCGGACGCTGGCGCAGCATTCGAAGAATGGCGGATTGGACGGACGCGTTCGCGTCGTCGAGTCGTCCGAGGGCTAGCGAGGCCCGGGCCGCGATCGCGAAGGCTCGACCGTCGGCGCCCGGTACCTCCGCGGCCTCCTCGGCCGCGTCGAGCGCTCGCTCGGGATCGCTTGCCATGAGCGCGTCCGCTCGTTCGAGTGCCGCCTCGAAGCCGCGCGGACGTAGGAGCTGCGCGCCGGCAGAGCTCGTCGTCAGGAGCGAGAGCACGACGATGAGCGAGCGGGGGTCAACCATCGTCCGTTGCCGGAAGCAGGTACTCGGCGATGTCCGCCCGGACGCGGCGACGGGCATCGAGCTCCGGAGCCTGGTCCACCCGCTCGAGGAGGCCGTGGTCGATGAGCCCGAGGTTCCACAACCGCCGGTCCCATTGATGGACCTCCGGCCGGGCCCACTGCCGAGCTTCGAGTGGGGAGCGCCAGCGCGTGAGCGTTGGTGGCACTTCGTCACCGACCAACCGGATCCCCCGAGGTCCCAGCTCCGTTCGAGCCGGAGGCCGAAAGCGCGGTTGCGATGTGCTGGCCGTGCCGTCCGGCCGCTCGGGGCATCCGTAGCCCTCGATGTCCGGCCGATCTTCTGGTTCCACGTACCAGTAGCTCGGGCTGTGGGCGTGCCGCATGCCGCGGCTCCACTGCACACACACTGGTTCCCCGTCGTCGTCGAAGGCGCAGGCCACCGTCGCGTGGTCGATGGTGATCGTGTCCTCGCACCGACCGGGGTCGTAGGTCTCGTCTTCGATCTCGAGGACGAGCCACGCGCGCCCGTCCCATCGATGGAAGCCACGCTGACGCACCCTCAGATCGGTGGAGTCCCCGCCGGAGAAGAACATCCCCAGCGCACCGGCTTCGTGCCAGCGACCCGCTCGGTGCACCCAAAGCAGGTACTCACCATGGAACGAGAAGTCGCCCAGTGTGACCAGCTGCCAACGAGTGTGCGCATGAGACCACTCGCTCACGACGGTGCAGTGGGGCCACCCTCGGTGCGGGTCCAGCTTCCCATTGGCCGCGTCGTTGTCCGCGACGTGGTCCCAGAAGCCGTCGCACGCGGACTCTTCCGCAACTTCGCCCCTCCAGGTCGACAGGTGCCGATGCACCACGGGTGGCGGGGCCTGGTGCGTGCCCCACCACGCTCGAGAGAGGCGTTCCGTCCGTCGTCGGGCGCTCGGTGAGGAACGAAGCGATAGTGAGTGCAGGTACGCGCTCAGCGCCCCGTCGATGTCGCCCGCGGCCTCGCGTGCGCGGCCGAGCGTGAACGCTGCGGTGCCGCGGACCTGAAGGCCGTGTCGGTACCAGGTGTTCTCCGCTCGCAGGTATGCCCGCTGCGCGAGCTCCATCGCCTCGGCCGACCGCCCCGCCGCCGCGTGGAGCGACGCCAGCTCGGCGTAGGCCCGTCCGTCCGCGGCTGGCTGACCAATGGCCTTCTTCAGATGGCGCTCGGCCTCGTCCAGGTGGCCGGAACGGATGGCTCTTCGGGCCAGCGTCAGCAGCCCACGAAAGCTCTGCGCTGGCTGTGCGGTCGCCGTCGTCGGAGCGATGGAGAGGGCGACGAGGACGATGGCTGCACTCCGCATGTCGGGCGGCTCACGCAAGCTCCGTTCCACCAGCGGAGCTCCGCCGGTTGCGCGTGCGTGGGTGTGAGTCGTGGCATTCCGACCACGTCCGCGCGGAGCCCCCGACACGAGAGCGAACCGTAGGGACGCTGTTAGTGCCCTACGGCCAGAGCGGCTTCGCGCTCTATCTGGTGCACGCCCAGACCGAGCAGCGGCACTACATCGGTGGCGCCCGCTACGGCTACCGCTCGTCGACCGAGTACGAGCTGATCGCCGACACCGACCGGGTCGACGTGGCGCTGGTCCCCGGCATCTACACGCTGGTCTACTCGCGGGGCCACGACGACGGCAGCGACTCCGTCTGGCCCCGCGTCGGCGACGTCTCGAGCGACGCGCTCTTCCCGAACGGCTACGCCACCCTCGGCGACGTGGTGCTCAGCGGCGGCACCGAGACGGTGAACGTCGACGTCCCCGCGGCCCGCATCGTGCGTCCGATCTCGGTCGAAGGGCTGCCGCTGCCCGAGATCGTTCCCTACGGGCAGAGCGGCTTCGCCCTCTACCTGGTCCATCGGGAGACCGGCCAGCGGCACTACGTCGGCGGCGCCCGCTACGGGTACCGTTCGTCGACCGAGTACGAGCTGATCGCCGACACCGACCTGGTCGACGTCGCCCTCGCGACCGGCACCTACGACCTCGTCTACTCCCGCGGCCACGACGACGGCAGCGCCTCGGTCTGGCCGCGGGTCGGCGACGTCCCGTCCGACGCGCTCTTCGGCAACGGCTACGCCGATCTGCAGGTCTGCATCGCCATCGAGTAGCTCCGCGGGACTCGCTGGGCGCGCGATCGTCCTTGACCCGCCGGCGTCTGGCCCCCAAGGACGGCCATGCTCGACCTCGCGCTCTACGATCGGATCCGCCTCCGCCTGCGTCCGCCGGTGCAGCGCGCGATCGCCGACGGCTTCCTCCGCTGGGACTACCGAAAGGTCGACCTGCGCCTCGAGGGGCTCGAGCGGATCCCCGCCGAGCCGGTCATCTTCGCGATGAACCACACGGACAACTTCAACTACTGGCCCTTCCAGTACCTGCTCCACCGGGACCTCGGTCGCTACACCGCCACCTGGGTCAAGGGGAAGAACTACGAGGGCGTGGTGTCCTGCGACGTTCATGCGGTGGACCAACAACATCCCGGTCGCCTCGCGCGGCTACGTGATCACCCGCGACTTCGTGAACACCATCGGCCGAAGGCCCACCCCCGAGGAGTACCGCGCGCTCCGCCAGGCCGTGGACACGCTCGACGCGGTGGACTCGGGCGCCGTTCCCGCGCCGATCCTCGAGGAGCCGAGGAACATCCTGGGTCGCCCCTTCGCGCCCGAGCGGGAAGGGTACGCCGGGGCGGTCGACGATCTGATGAGCCAGCTCATGGATCGCTTCGTGACCATGAACCGCGAGGCGCTCGCGCTGGGCCTGCACGTCCTGGTCTTTCCCCAGGGCACCCGCTCGCGGCGGCTCTCCAAGGGCCACATCGGCCTGGCGCAGGTGGCTCTCCACCTGGGCGCGACGATCGTCCCGGTCGGATGCAGCGGGAGCGACGAGGTCTACACCAGCCGCTCGTTCATCGCGAAGCCCGGGGCGATCACCTATCGCGTCGGCGAGCCGCTGCCTCCGAGCACCTGGAGCGGGCTGGTGCCCGACGACGCGACGCCCTTCGACCGCGCCGACGAAGCGGCCCACCGCGACGGCTACCAGACGGTCGTCGACCGCGTCATGGAGGCGATCGACGGTCTGGTGGACGAGCCCTACCGCTTCTCCAGCGACCAGACGAGCGACGGTTCGGCCGGCGCCGACCGCTTCGTCTGATGCCCGGCCCCCTCGAGGCGGCGTTCGGCCCCTTGCGGGAAACTTGGCCCGCTGGGGGCGGTTCCCGTAGTCCGAGGGTATGAGCGTAGGGCGAACGCGAAGGGCGCAGAGCGCCATGAGCTGGCTGTGGCGGGGCGTCGGCCTCGTCGTGGCGGGACTCGCGCTGGGGAGCTTCTTCGGCGCCGAGCGGGGGAGCGCCGACGGGCCGCGCGAGGGCGGAAGTCCCGCGCAGGCAAGGGCTTCGGAGGCCCCGCGGCGTGCGCAGGATGCCCGCCGATCGATGCTGGAGGGCTTCGATCCCCGCTTCCACGTGCAGGATGGTGACCGCCGCGTCTCCGAGCTCGAGGACGGGCGCCGGGCCGTTCTCACGCTCGATCCCGGCCTGCAGGAGCACGTCGAGCGGGTCTTCGGTCGCTA
>JABAOG010003130.1_pt1 | contig 12185 bp, 11 predicted proteins | sample 7062131 | NCBI WGS metagenome assembly JABAOG01 (sample SAMN14538629, study PRJNA623070) | marine sediment metagenome | biome: marine biome [ENVO:00000428]; feature: marine pelagic biome [ENVO:01000023]; material: deep marine sediment [ENVO:00002113] | place: India: Arabian Sea | collected... | reverse complement strand
GCTGGTCATAGCGGTGTCATTGACGCCGCTCATTCTGATCAGCTCCATCATCCTCTACCAGTTCCATGTATCTTACCACGAAAAAGTGCTCGCCCATCTGGAGGAGGTGGTACTGAAACACCGGCAGAATATCGACAGTTTTTTGGAAGAAAAACTGGCTGATATTCGTGTGATGGCCAGAACCTTCACCTTAGAACAATTGCGAGACCAGACATTTCTGCAGGGAAAACTTGCTACCCTTCAGGGGGAACACGGCGGTGTATTCGTGGATCTGGGACTCGTCAATGAGTATGGTGTTCAGGCTGCCTATGCTGGCGCCTTCAAGTTGGGCAAGGTCAGATATGCCGAAGCGGACTGGTTCAAGAAAGCAATGAAAAGCCAGCAGTATATTAGTAATGTCTTTTTGGGAGTCAGAGGGTTGCCCCACTTCATTGTCGCAGTGAAAAAGGAATCGCATGGTAGTACATGGATCTTGCGATCCACCATTGATTTCGTCGCCTTCAACTCACTGGTGGAGAACCTTCGCATCGGCAGGACCGGCCTTGCTTTTATTGTCAATCGTCAGGGAGCATTTCAAACCAATCCTCCCCAGGTGGCGGAGTTAAACGTTGGACGCTATGTGGACCTTCTCAACCACAAAAACGGGCCAATACGTGCTGAAGGCGAAAACCATTCAAAAACAACACCTCTGCTTTGGAAAAAGAGAAATGGTCAGAGCCGAGTAACGGTCACGGAGGAAGATGCAGTCATTGGTGGAAAGTATATCAGTGTCAGTACACCACTGAAAAACGGGGAATGGCTCCTGGTTTATCGCCAGGATGCAGTAGATGCCTTGGCTGATCTCTACCAGGCTCGCAGGGTGGCCATCATTATTCTTTTGATTGGTGGTGTCGGCATTGTTTCCATGGCCTTCATCCTCTCCAAGAGTATGATCAGTCACATCGCCTTGGCCGATCGGGAAAAGGACTTGATGAACCAGCAGGTCATCGAGGCTGGCAAATTGGCCTCGGTGGGCGAACTAGCTGCTGGCATTGCCCATGAGATAAATAATCCGGTAGCCATTATGGTTGAGGAAGCTGGTTGGATTGGCGATTTACTTGATGAGGAAGAGACCCGGGAGAACCTCGACGCTGAGGAGATGAGAAGGGCTTTGACCCAGATTAGGACCCAAGGTCTGCGCTGTAAGNNACAGATAAATAATTTGATTGAGGAGGTGGTCGCCCTTTCTGAACAACGGGCGAAATACGACAACGTCAAAATTGATCTACATCTTGCTCCTGGCCTACCGAACATCACGGTCTCCCCTTCAGAATTTCAACAGGTTCTGCTCAACCTCATCAATAATGCCTTTGACGCCATGGCCTCCGGAGGAGGCACTCTCCGACTCACCAGCACCTTAGAAGGCGAGCACGCAGTAATCGAGGTGGTTGATACGGGGGAAGGAATCCCTGAGGCCAATCTCTCACGCATATTCGATCCCTTCTTTACCACCAAGCCCGTGGGGCAAGGCACCGGATTGGGATTGTCCATTTGTTATGGTATCATCAAAAAATTGGGCGGCGAGCTCAGTGTAGATAGTACCGTAGGCATGGGGACAGTTTTCCACATGCGTCTCCCTGTGAAGGGTTACAGAGAAAACCAGGCCGGAAATCTGAGGGAGAACCAACCGACTGAGCACCTACAATCACTATCATGAGATTCTTCTGGGGTCACCAGCCGTGAAAAAACTGCAGCTATTGGAGATGGCAGCAGTATGAGGAGTTGGAAACATATCAGCCTGCGCGCCCGGATTCTGCTGCTTTTGGTTGCCCTGGTGTCAACCAGTGTAGTCGGTGGATTGCTAGCACTATGGCACACTCAGCGGATGGATCATCTTTTCACCTCGGTCATTGACACTGGTGTGATTGGACTACAGGCGGCGGAAGAATTGGAGACTGCCCTGGTTAGGCAGAAAGGTTTGTCAACCTATTACTTCCTGGATGGCAACTCTGACTGGCTTAAGCAATTAGAACAACTCAACACATCTTTCAATACCTGGTTGAAGAAAGCTCGCGTATCTGCCCTGACAGGTGAGGAGCGGAGTATTCTCAGTCAGATCGAATCGGAGTATCTTCGGTATGTCATTGCCCGAGATCAGGTGATTGAACTGTACAAGGCCGGTGAGCGGGAAGCTGGCGCCAAACAACATTGGGATGTGCGAGTCAAATTTTTTGCGATTCAGGCTCTCTGCGATCAATACAAGGAGATAAACAAGGAGAGAATCAGTCTGGCCCGCACCCAGAGTCGCACAGAGTCGCGGGTTGTCAACAAGACGGCTCTTGCGGCCATACCCTGCGTCCTGATACTTGGCGTCCTGCTGGCCTTTGTTCTCATCAACCAGGTACTGAGGCCCATCCGAGAACTGGCGATAGGGGCAACTGGTGGCGATATTGGCATACGATTGCCTGACGAGGTAAAAGCCTTGCGCAGTAGAGTGGACAGACTTATCGACCATGTGGATCAGACTGAGACGCAGCTGGAGCAAAGCCGGGAACATCTTCTCCAGGCGGAGAAACTGGCCATGGTGGGAAAACTGGCGGCCGGTGTGGCTCACACCATCCGTAACCCACTTACTTCTGTGAACATGAGGCTTTTTTCTCTGGAACGTACGCTGGAGCTTTCTCCAACCCAGCAAGAGGATTTTGAGGTAATCTCCGAAGAAATTCGTCGTCTCGACACCATCGTTCAGAACTTCCTGGAGTTTTCTCGCCCACCTCAATTGAAAATGCAGAAGATAAGTCCTTCAGATATTGTAGACATGTCTCTCCAACTCCTCAGGCATCGGTTGGAGTCCTACAGGGTTCAGGTAGAAGTTGAGCGGCAGAGGCGGCTTCCTCGGATAGAGGCAGATCCCGAACAGCTGAAAGAAGCCCTGATTAACCTTCTGGTAAATGCATGCGAGGCGGTGGGTGACGGCGGTTCCATAGTCATTCGTGAGGAGGAGGGTGTAGCTGAGCCCCTCGGCCAGGTGGTGGTTATCCGGGTGAGCGACAATGGCCCCGGTATTCCCGAGTCGATTCAAGAAAAGCTATTCCNNAGTAGGGAGGAAGTGGTTTGGCCAAGATCCTGATAGTTGACGATGATCCACAGTTGAGACAGAGCTTTGAGAAGCTCTTGACCCAGGAGGACCATGCCGTACTAACCGCAGCCACTGCCGAGACTGGATTGGACGTCGTCGGAGAATCTCCTCCTGATCTGGTCATCATGGATGTGCGTCTGCCTGGAATGAACGGTCTCGAGGGCTTAAGGGCAATGCGCAAAGTTGAGCCCAAGCTACCGATTATCATCATGACCGCTTACGGCACAACGGAAACCGCCATACAAGCCACCAAGGAGGGGGCATTCGATTATGTGCTGAAGCCTTTTCATATCCCGGACATTCTGGTTGTGATCAAAAATGCTCTCGAAGCCGGTCGAATCATGCGCTCACGGGTGGAGATGGACGGGACTTCGGACACTCCATCGCCGGATGCCATCATCGGCAGAAGCAAACCGATGCAGGAGGTTTATAAGGCCATTGGCCGGGTGGCCTCCACCAATGCCACTGTCCTCATCCGTGGCGAGTCCGGCACGGGTAAGGAACTGGTGGCTCGAGCCATATATCAGCACAGCAAAAGGGCCGACAGACCTTTTCTCGTTATCAATTGTGTGGCCATCCCAGAGACCCTACTGGAGAGCGAACTGTTCGGTTACGAGAAGGGGGCTTTCACTGGGGCGGTGAGTCGGCGGGTGGGAAAAATCCAGCAGGCCAATGGCGGTACAATTTTCCTGGACGAAATTGGTGACATGCCCCTTGGCATTCAAGCCAAGATTCTGCGCTTGCTCCAAGAGAAAAGCATCGAACGGCTAGGTGGACGCGAGCCCATCCCCGTTGATGTCCGCATTATCGCCGCCACGAACCGCGATCTGGAAGCTGCCATTGCCGAAGGACGTTTTCGGGAGGATCTTTACTTTCGTCTCAAGGTGGTAACCATCTGGATGCCTCCTCTGAGGCAACGTTCAGAAGATATTGAACCTCTGGCAGACTACTTTCTTGGCCGGCTATCCGCAGATATGAAAATGGACAATCCNNGAACTGGCCAATACCCTGCAGAAGGCCTTAATTTTCAACCGGGGCGTACCCCTTGGCGCGGAAGACCTGAGCAAGGCTATTCATGGTGGGCCTGAAATCAAAAGTGTAGACAAGGATTCTATAGCCGAGAGTATTAGGCAATGGTTTAAACAAAGGCTCGCCTCGAGTCACGACGAAAATCTATTCGACTCTCTCATGGACGATACCGCCAGCATTGTCATCAGCGAAGCCCTCAACCTCACCGGCGGCAACAGGTCCCGCGCTGCCAAGTTACTAGGACTTTCACGGCCCACCCTTCAGGCCAAGATAGAAAAGTATCGTCTTAAAATAGAAACTTCAGTAAGCAGTTCTTCATAAAGGCTCGCTGCTTCCGTAGTTCGTGGTCCGTTGGATCACAACGGACAACTGCCCACAAACCACGAACGCTCTTTCCTTTTACACCTTGTAAAAAACCCCGGCACTTACCCCTGTCAGTTCAGTTATCTCATCTCAATATATCTCTTTTAAATTCGATCAGTTAGATATTCTATCAGCCTTGGCATGGCGGTTGCTCATAGGCTCTAACAAACATGAGAGGAAATGCTATGCCGGCTGATTTCACCATCTTGATTGCGGATCGCAATCGGCATGTGCGTAATTTTTTGCGGCGCGAACTACTCAAGGAAGGCTACCGGGTGGAGGTGGCGAGTGATGGCCGGGACATCTTGAGGAGGATGAATGTGGATGGCCCCCCTGATCTCCTGATTTTAGATCTTGAAATACCCTATGTGGGTGGTTTGACCATTTTGAAGCGACTCACGCGTCGATATCCGCATTTGCCGGTGATAATCCACACCTTCCCCACAGAGGATGTCAACGATTCTATCGTTCAAAATGCTGCCGCTTTTGTGGAGAAGATGGGAAATACAGATCGTTTGAAGCAAGAGATCGAGAGGGTGTTGAGGGAGTATTACCCACATCGATGCGGCCTTGGGAAAGAAGTCGAATTGCAGAAATCAGATAAAGAAATTGGTAGCAGTTAGAAACTTTTGAACTGAAAAAGGGAGGATTAAACATGCTTTCACCATTGGTGATGGTGGTGGATGACGAGGTTCCCTTTGTGGAAACTATTACCAAGCGTCTGGAAAAGCGAGGGCTCAAGGTGATTTCCGCTTATGGTGGTCAAGAGGCCTTGGAAACGCTGGACACAAATCGCAATGTTGACGTGGTTATCTTGGATGTAAAGATGCCTGGCATGGATGGGATTGAAACGCTGCGAGAGATCAAGCAGCAGCATCCATTAGTGGAAGTCGTCATGCTCACGGGGCACGCCACGGTTGAGACCGCCATCATGGGAATGAGGCTTGGAGCCTTTGACTATTTGATGAAGCCGTGCGAGATGGAGCAACTCCTGGTCAAAGTCCAAGAGGCCACTATGATGAAGCGAGGTCACGAAGAGAAAATCAAAGAAGCCAAAGTCAGGGAAGCTCTCTCTCGACATGGACTGGAGTAGCCAACAATGAGCACTGGCGAACGAAGCCCGACTGAACCCATAAGGCTGCTCTTGGTGGATGACGAAAGAGGGTATACGGAAGTCCTCTCCAAAAGAATGGGTAGGAGGAAAATCGATGTCGTCATCGCCCTTAGTGGCTCTGAGGCCATACAAACCCTGCGGAAGCGAGATTTCGAGGTGGCAGTTCTCGATCTCAAAATGGAAGACATGGATGGCATTGAGGTGCTGAAAATATTTAAAAAAATGGATCCGACTATGCCTGTGATTATGCTGACTGGACATGGCTCGGAAAAGGCTGCCAGAGAGGGCATGGAGCTCGGTGCCTTTGACTATCTCACCAAGCCATGTGAACTCGAGGAGCTCATAAAAAGGATCGAAGAGGCCGCGGAACAAGAGGGGCGAGTGCCGTGAACGAATGCGCCGTGCTCCTGGTAGATGACGAGAGCGACTACCGGGAAGCCTTAATGCGAAGACTCAAAAAGCGCAAGGTCAATGTGGCCGGTGTTGACAGCGGCTCTGATGCTCTCCGCTTCTTGCAGGCGACACCAGTAGACGTGGTGGTCCTGGATGTGCGCATGCCGGAGATGAGTGGCATCCAGGTATTACGGCAAATCAAGAGGTTTCATCCACTGGTGGAAGTAATCATGCTAACCGGCCATGCCAACCTCGAGGTCGCAGTGGATGGTATGCGGTTAGGAGCCTTCGACTACCTGATCAAACCTGCGCCCCTCGAAGAACTCCTCTACAAAATCGAGGACGCTCACAAGGCCAAATCCATCCAACAACGGAAAATCTCTCAACTCGAAGCAGGCATCGAGTAAACCTAGATCAAGGATCAAGGAATAGGGGTTCAAGGCTGGCTCCGAACCATCACGACCGGAAGGAGTAGGATAAAATGAAGAGAGTGAGACAATTGTATCAACTTTTATTGCAGGCCTCGATGGCCCATGCCAGGTGGGACTATGAAACATCCATGAACATCCTGCGAGACCGGAAGAAACTCCTGATCCTGGGGTTGATGCTCTTGCCGGTTTTCCTTATTTCGGTGGCGTTTGCCATGGATCTGCCACAGATTTTAGGAGGCCATAAAGCATACACACCGGCCTATTACAGTACGGGCATCTTTCTGGTCTCTATCCTTATCGGCCTCTGCGCCGGTCTGATCACCGGTTGCATCGGGGCTGGTGGCGGCTTCATCATCACCCCGGCCCTCATGAGTGCAGGGGTAAAGGGGATCCTGGCAGTAGGCACCGATCTGTTTCACATTTTTGCCAAGGCCATCATGGGAACCGCCGTGCATCGGAAGCTCGGCAACGTCTCGGTAAAACTGGCCATCGGCTTTCTGGTGGGTGCCGGCCTGGGTGTTACCGGCGGCGGTGTAATCAACAGGACACTCTATGAGGTCAACCCCGTTCTGAGCGACACTTTTATCAGTATTGTCTATGTTGTTTTGTTGGGTTTTCTTGGCATCTACGCTCTCACTGACTTCTTAAAACTGAGAAAAGGAGGCGTTGAGGTGGGGGCCCACCACGGTGAAAGTGCTCACGGCGACAAGGCTGCCGCCGGGAAGGTCGGTCTCCCTGCAAAGCTGCAGGCCGCCAAAATTCCCCCTCTGATCACCTTCGATGAGGACCTGGTGCCGGGAGGCAAAAAGATACCAGCCATTTTTGTTGCCATCTGCGGTGGCTTTGTGGGTTTTGTTGCTGCCATCATGGGTGTTGGCGGCGGCTTTCTCACGTTTCCCATGTTTGTTTACATTCTTGGCGTCTCCTCCTTTACCACCGTGGGTACCGATATCCTCCAGATAATCTTCACCGCAGGGTATGCTTCCATTGCTCAGTATGCGATTTACGGTTTCATTTTCTACACCCTGGCCATGGGGATGCTCCTCGGTTCCTTGATCGGCATCCAGGTTGGGGCGCTCACCACCAAGGTGGTAAAGGGGATATACATCAGAGGCTTCTATGCCACCGCCATCATGGCCGGTTTTCTCAACCGGTTGTTTGCTTTGCCTAAAAAACTCTGCCAGATGGAAATCATCAAGATCTCGGATTCCCTTGCCAGCGGCCTCTCTACTGCAGGTACTTGGATCTTTTTTGTGGTAGTGGGCATATTCGCCGTCTGGGTAATCGGCAAATACACCAGCAATCTCAAGGTATTGCGAGGGGAGGTATAAGAAAATGCTGATCAAAGATAGAAAGAATTTTACCTGGGGATTGTTTCTCGCCGTTTCCTTCGCTGTTGTTCTGGTGATCATGTTCAGCCCTATTTTCAAGGGAGAAGACGCGCTTCGGGCGGCAGATAGACTCTTTAACTCAATCGCCAAGGGGTCAACGAACTATTTCGCTGAGCTGGCTGAACGAAACGACAGATACATGGATATGCAATTCAAGGCAACTCTCAGGCTGCCGGACAAGGAAATTTCGAGTAAAGCCAGAACACTGTTGACTCAAGCTGGAGTTACCACCAGTGGCGGTGACGGCAGCCTCATGGCCACGGGTTATTTGGGTCAACTCACTCACGCTGCCCTGGTTGATGCCGAGGCTATGTTTAACAACCAGGGAAAAGAGTTAACAGAAAAGTATGGGTATCCTGGAAAAGAAACGCTCTTTGTCTGGTGGAAGGTATTCATAGCGTTAGAGAAGGAGTTGAAGAGGCTGAAAAGGTTCGAGGAGGCGGCATTTTTGGCGGATGTGGTGAAGAAAGGCATTGAGGTGGGATACAATTTCTACGGTATTGAACCGCAAAAGGCATCTGCCCGAGCCTCCATCTTGAGTTTTTCGCTTGTTTTTTATGTGCTCTACACTTTGTGGTGGGGAATGGCTATTTACTTGCTCTTTGAGGGTTTTGGCTTGCAGATGAAAGCAGGCGCCAAGAAAGAGGTGTNNGAGGCCGCCCTGCATGTTTTCCGCTTCATTCCGCTTAAGACAAGGTCCTTAGGCAGTTTGACAGAAGTTACTCGCTTAAACTATGCTGAAAATGAAAGATCAATTCGGACCATCTCGTGAGAGAGACATGGCCAACCTTTTGACATCCATTCTCGCCAAATGGCGCGGTAAGCCACGACCTATCTCGAGTGTGGAAAAGCTACGTACCCTGTTCAAGGCCCGGTATCACAACTTCAAACTGCTCTTGAGTGCGAACAACAAGACCCTCGAAATTATGGCGGACCTGGAGGAGGCTTTGCGTGGAACCCGAACGTTCGGCATGTCCTTCGTACGAGCCAACTGCACCGCTGTCTCCGTAAACGTTTATAAGATCATTCAGAACCNNGTTTATAAGATCATTCAAAACCTAGACGGACTAGCCCCGGGGAAATATAGTCAACTTTACGAGAGATTCGGCAATATCCAGGAACGCATCAACCAAGTAATATCTCAGAAAGGAATAACAAGGGGTGACCACTTGGTTGTTCCCCTCCGCCACGTCAACAAGGAAATGGCGGACCAGGTGGGAAACAAAATGGCTCATTTGGGTGAGATCAGGAATCATATTCACCTGTCTGTTCCCGACGGATTTGTTATAACCTCCCTGGCCTATCAGACGTTTATTGAACACAGTGACCTGCAGGCCGAAATCAACCGTCTTCTGCAGTCTTCCAGCATGGAGCAGATTGATCAGCTCTACCAACTCAGCTCCAGAATCCAGGAACGAATCATCCAGGCTGAAGTACCTGAGGCCCTCCAAGTGGCCATCAAGTCTGCGTGCGATGATCTGGCCGGCGGGGCGGACACAAGGGTTTCATTGAGAAGCAGTGCGCTGGGAGAGGACGGCTCCGGAATATCTTTTGCGGGCCAGTACCGTTCCGAGCTGAACATCAGTCCAGAAGATATCACGGAGGTCTATAAGGAGATTGTGGCGAGCAAGTACAGTCTGCCTGCTCTCACATACAGGTTGACCAGGGGAATCCGCGACGAGGATATTGCCATGTGTGTAGGGTGCATGGCAATGGTCGAGGCTGTTGCGGGCGGAGTCATCTATTCCCGCAATCCCATAGATATTCGCGACGATTCAATCCATATCCATGCTGCCCATGGACTACCAAAATCAGTNNAGACGTGTTTGTTGTCACCAGACAAACCCCAATGGCAGTTGTGGCGAAGGAGATCGGAAAAAAGGAACATGTCTTTGTTTGCAGTGCTGAAGAGGGAGTGTGTCGTCTAGAAGTCAATCCACACCAGAGCACCGTCCCAGCCATCAACGATGATCAGGCCATCGCCCTCGCCGTAATGGCGCTAGAAATTGAGCAATACTATGGTTCACCCCAGGACATAGAGTGGGCAATTGCTGCAGATGGCTCCATCTATCTTCTTCAGTGCCGTCCGTTGCAACAGATCGACTCGAGTGCAAGATCCTCGCCAATGGACCGGCGAGCCGGCGACGCAGATCGCATCCTCCTTCGGGGAGGCGTGACCGCAAGTCCGGGTGTGGCCTCCGGGCCGGTCTTTCACGTCAACAAAAACGCCGACGCTCTCAGGTTCCCTCAAGGAGCAGTGCTGGTTGCTTCCCAAGCTCTGCCTGTTTGGTCCCCCCTGCTACATCGGGCCGCTGCCGTAATTACAGAACATGGCAGTGTTGCCGGTCACCTGGCAAATGTCGCCAGAGAATTTGCGCTGCCGGCTCTGTTTGGCATTCCGGGAGCAATAAACGCACTGAAGGAGGATGATCTGATCACCGTCGATGCAGATGGTCGCATGGTATATGCAGGTGAGGTCGAATCATTGCTGTTGGAATCGATGCCACAGAAAAATCTGATGCAGGGTAGTCCTGTGTATGAGATCCTCGCAGATGCCTCGCAGTACATTGTACCTCTGAATCTTCTCGACCCGGATGCTCCCGACTTTAATCCCAAGCATTGTCGGACTTTTCACGACATTACCCGTTTTGCCCATGAGAAATCAGTTCAGGAAATGTTCAATTTCGGCAGGGAACACCACTTTTCGGAACGTTCAAGCAAGCAATTGGTTTGCGATGTTCCAATGCAGTGGTGGATTATCAATCTGGACGACGGTTTCCGGGAAGATGTGGACTCAAAATACGTTGATCTGGAAAACATCGTCTCCATTCCCATGTTGGCGCTCTGGGAAGGCATCACATCAGTACCGTGGGAAGGGCCACCGCCGGTTGATCCCAAAGGCTTTGTGTCAGTGTTGGTTCAAGCCACCACCGATCCGGGCCTAGATCCGGCGGTGCGGTCCCAGTATGCCAACCGAAACTATTTTATGATCTCAAAGAATTTCTGTAGCTTGACTTCACGCTTTGGTGTTCACTTTTCTGTAGTAGAAACGCTCATAAGTGAGAGGGCCAGCGAGAACTATGTCAGTTTTCAGTTCAAAGGTGGGGCTGCTGACTATATAAGAAGGCTGCGACGCGCCCATTTAGTGGGTGACATTCTCTCAGAGTTGGACTTCCGGATAGAAATCAAAGAAGATGCCGTTTTTGCCCGGTTGGAAGGAAGAGGCAAAGAGTACATGTGTGATCGACTCAAGGCTTTAGGCTACATTATTATTCATACTCGCCAGTTGGACATGATCATGGACAACACCGCGTCAACAAACAATTATTGGACAAAAATTACCAAAGATCTCAATTCCATTGTTGATACCCGCCGTAACTCTTAAACTGCACCGAGATTCCCTGCCAGTATTCTTTACACTCTGTAAAGTTTCTCTCAGTTTCTCCAACTATTAAAATCAATAAATATGATGAAATTTCAAGTAGATATACGTAGTCACCGTATGGCACAGATATTTCATTTACTCCTTTCTCAGAACCAGAGGAAAAGGGAAAGGAGGTCTGCCATGCTTGTAAAACACTGGATGAGCGAGAACGTCGTCACCATAGATGAGGATGTGTCCATCATGAAAGCATCCAAGCTCATGAAACAGCATGGGTTTCAGCATCTACCGGTATTGAAAAAAGATCGTCTCGCCGGCATCGTTTCTGACCGGGATTTAAAAGAGGCACACCCTTCACAAGCAACTACCCTGGATATTCACGAACTCTACTATTTGTTAGACAAGCTGAAGGTTGAGAAGGTGATGTCGAAGAATCTTCACACTACCAGGGTTGACGAGACCGTAGACAAAGTGGCGGCATTGATGCTCAAACATAAAATTTCCGCCCTCCCTGTTGTCGATCAAAAGGGACGATTGGAGGGCATTATCACCAAAGGCGATGTATTTCGTGCCATGGTTTCTGTCTCAGGTATCCAACAAGCACCCTTGCAACTCTGCTTCGAGATCGAGGACCGACCAGGTACCATCAGGGAGGTCACCGACGTGATCCGTGCTCATGGCGGGCGTATTGTCAGTATCATTTCCACCTATGAGTACGCGCCAGCAGGATTCAGGCATTTGTATGTTCGTCCAAGAGACGTACAGAATGAGAAATCTCTTATTGCTGAATTGAAAACCAAATTCAAACTGATCTATCAAACGCATGACAACATGGATTGAGCAGTTTTCATCCAGAAACCAAGACACCCTCCATCTCCCTTCGGAGGAGGGGAGAAGAGTCTAACCAGATTTGTCATGAAAATGGTTGTCGCAAGGCAAGAAACCAATCCGGAGACAGAGCCCG
>JABAOG010005349.1_pt1 | contig 12198 bp, 11 predicted proteins | sample 7062131 | NCBI WGS metagenome assembly JABAOG01 (sample SAMN14538629, study PRJNA623070) | marine sediment metagenome | biome: marine biome [ENVO:00000428]; feature: marine pelagic biome [ENVO:01000023]; material: deep marine sediment [ENVO:00002113] | place: India: Arabian Sea | collected... | reverse complement strand
AGGGATGCTTAGTATCAGCCTCAGGGGGTGTCAATGAAGGTCACCGTAAGCGCGGTGGGGTGTCGAATGCCGGACTGCTCGCTGCCCTCGGGACCGTACGCTCTTCTGGAGAGAATCTCGGTGTTGTGCCATGGTTCGCCTCGGGGAATGGGGAGACGCGCCAGCACGATTGCCGTCTTATGGGCGACTTTGTGGCCAGCCGCCGCTTTTGCCCAAGCCGAGGAGCCCGGCGAGGCAGCCATCGGCACCGGCACCTTCCTGAGATCGCTCGATCAAGGCTTTGGAGCCAACGTCGTGGGCCCGATCGCCCAGGTTCTGTTCTTCGACCTGGTCTTTTGGGACAACGGTACCGACCACGATCTCAAGCTCCCGTTCATCGTTTTCTGGCTGATCGCGGGCGCGACCTTCTTCACGTTGCGTTTCGGCTTCATCAACATTCGCGCGTTCCGACATGCCTGGGTCGTCACGACGGGTCACTACGACGACCCCGACGACCCCGGCGAGGTCACCCATTTCCAAGCACTGTCCTCTGCGCTGTCGGCGACGGTGGGGCTCGGAAACATCGCAGGCGTTGCGGTGGCGGTCGCGATGGGTGGGCCGGGCGCGGTCTTCTGGATGATCGTCGCGGGCTTCCTCGGCATGTCGTCGAAGTTCACCGAATGCACGCTCGGCCAGATGTACCGCGAGGTCGGCAAAGACGGACATATCTTGGGCGGTCCGATGCGATACCTCGACCGGGGTCTCGGCCAGCTCGGCTTGCCGCGCCTGGGGCGATTCCTCGCGATCCTATTCGCCTTGATGTGCATCGGCGGAAGCTTCGGCGGCGGAAACATGTTTCAAGCCAATCAGAGCTACGCACAGGTCGCCAACGTTCTGCCGTTTTTCTCGGGGGGCTGGGGCGCATTGGCGTACGGCTTCATCTTGGCCTTCCTGGTCGGAATCGTGATCATCGGGGGCATCCGACGAATCGGACAGGTGGCTGGCTTCATCGTTCCGGTGATGTGCGGCATCTACTTGGTGGCCGGACTCTTCATCATCATCACCAGCTTCGATCAGATCGGGGCCGCATTCGGCAAGATCGTCGGCGAAGCGTTCACGCCGCAAGCGGGGTTTGGCGGCCTGCTCGGTGTGCTGGTCACCGGCTTCCGGCGCGCGGCGTTTTCGAACGAAGCCGGCGTCGGCTCGGCGTCCATTGCACACTCCGCAGCGGCGACCGACGAACCGGTCCGGGAAGGTATCGTCGCCCTTCTCGAGCCGTTCATCGATACGATCCTCGTGTGCACGATGACGGGATTGGTCGTGGTGATCACCGGCGCCTACGAGAGCGGCGGCGAGGAAGGGGTGCTCATGACGTCGAAGGCGTTTGCGACCGTTCTTCCATGGTTCCCCAAAGTGCTGAGCTTGGCGGTCTTCCTCTTTGCGTTCTCGACGATGATCTCGTGGAGCTACTACGGTGAACGCTGCTGGACCTTCCTCTTCGGCGCGCAGTTTTCGATCGTCTACAAGGTGCTGTTCCTGGCGTTCGTGGTGTTCGGCTCGGTCCTGAAGCTCGGCAACGTGATCGATTTCTCCGACCTGATGATCCTGGGCATGTCTTTCCCCAACATCCTCGGCGCAGTCCTGTTGAGCGGCAAAGTCAGCGATGCGCTCAAGAGCTACTGGAGTCGCTACAAGAGCGGCCAGATGCAGCCGACGAGGTAACTCTGCTAGGCTCGATCCATGTCGGAGTTCTCAGCACGCCGTAAGCAGCTTCTCGACGCGATCGGAGACGGTGTCGCTGTGTTTCCATCAGCGCCCCTGGCGTTGCGCAATCACGACGTCGAGCACCCCTACCGACAGGATAGCGACCTCTACTATCTGACCGGCTTAGACGAGCCCGAGAGCGTCCTCGTGTTGACCAATCAGCACGAAGAGCATCGGGTAGTTCTCTTCGTTCGCCCGAAGAAACGGGAGCGCGAGATCTGGGATGGGCCGCGGGCGGGCATCGAGGGTGCGGTGGAGGAGTTCGGGGCCGACGTCGCGTTTCCCATCGACGAGCTTCCCAAGAAGCTGCCGGACTACATCGGCAACGTCGAGCGTCTCCATTACCGGCTCGCGCAAAATGACGAGACCGACGCCAAGCTCTTCGACTGCCTCAACCACCTTCGCCGCGGCGCCCGGCGCGGGGTCATGGCGCCCGAAGCGATCATCGATTCGTCGGTGCACCTACACGAAATGAGGTTGCGCAAGAGCCGAGGCGAGCTGACCACGATGCAACGGGCCGCCGAGATCACCAAGGAAGCGCACCTGCGTGCGATGCAACTCGCCCGCCCCGGCATGCACGAATACGAAATCGATGCCGAGCTCTTGCATGTCTTTCGCAAGCACGGAAGCGAGCGCCCCGCCTACGAGAGTATCGTCGGCTCCGGGCCCAACGCGACGATCCTACACTACCGGGCGGGCAGGCGTATCTTGAATGACGGCGAGCTGGTGCTGATCGATGCGGGGTGCGAGTATGGCTACTACGCGAGCGATGTCACCCGGACGTTTCCAGTCAACGGGAAGTTTTCCGACGAGCAGCGCGCGGTCTACGAGGTGGTGCTCCAGGCGCAAAAGGGGGGCGTCGAGGCCGCGAAGCCGGGCGCCACGCTCAAGGACATCCACGACGGCGCGGTTCGCTCGATCACCGAGGGGCTGGTCGACCTCGGCTTGCTCGAAGGCGACGTGGACTCGCTCGTCGAAGAAAAGAAGTATGAGCCGTTCTACATGCATCGCACCTCGCACTGGTTGGGAATGGATGTGCACGACGTGGGCCGGTACTACGTAGAGGGCGAACATCGGCCCCTCGAAGCNNGACGGCAAGCAGCGGCCTCTCGAAGAGGGTTTCGTGCTGACGGTCGAGCCGGGCATCTACATCGGGATCGACGCCGAGGACGTGGACGAGCGATGGAGAGGCATCGGCGTTCGCATCGAGGACGACGTCACTGTCACCAAAGACGGGTGCAAAGTGCTGAGCGACGGCATTCCCAAAGAGGTCGACGACGTCGAGGCCGCCTGCGCGTAACTCCCCTCGCGGCGTGTCGCCAGCGGACGTTGTGTGGTATGCCGCGCGGCATGTCAGTCGAGCATACGATCGCCTTCGTCGGCGCCGGTAACATGGCGGGCGCACTGATCCGCGGCCTCATCGGCACCGCGACGGTCCCGGCCGTACACATCATCGCCGCCGACCCCGACCAGCCTCGGTTGAGGCGTTTGGAAGCGGAGCTTGGAATACGCGTCACGAGCGACAATGCCGAAGCCGTGCGAGAAGCGACCGTCGTCATCTTGGCAACCAAACCACAGGCGTTTGCCCAGGTGCTTCCGGGCGTCGCAAGCGCGCTGAACGAGGACACGCTCTTGGTGTCGATTGCGGCCGGCATCTCGACCCCAATGATCGAAGACGCCTTTCCGGCAGGCTCGCGGGTGGTGCGCACCATGCCGAACACGCCCGCGCTCGTCGGCGCAGGGGCAACCGCGATTGCAGGAGGCAGCCATGCAACCGACGCGGACCTCGACCTCGCCGAAACCCTCTTTCGGAGCGTCGGCATCTGTGTCCGAGTCCCCGAGGAACAGATCGACGCGGTCACGGGGCTCAGCGGCTCCGGACCGGCGTACGTGTTTGCGATGATCGAAGCGCTCCGCGACGCCGGCGCACGCGAAGGCTTGCCCGAGGAAACGGCCCTGCAGCTCGCCGCGCAAACCGTCTTCGGTGCGGCGCGGCTACTGCTCGAAGAACGAGAGGCGCCCGAGGTATTGCGGGAACGCGTGACGAGCCCCGGTGGCACCACGCGCGCCGGGCTGGACGCGCTGACCGCGGCAGGCTTCGCCGATGCGATCCTCGGCGCCGTCCGCGCTGCGACCCGTCGATCCGTCGAGCTCGGCAAGATCGCCGAAGGGGCAGCGACCTAGGGCTCGGGGCGCGGTCCAAAAATCGCCGTCCCGATCCGAAGCATCGTCGCGCCCTCCTCGACCGCTTGCTCCAAGTCGTGGGTCATCCCCATCGAAAGCTCCGGCAGTTGGTGCGCCTCGGCCAGCTGGCGGAGCTCGGCGAAGAACGGCCGCGTGGCTTCGGCGTCGTCCAGGTGCGGAGCCACGGTCATGAGCCCACGCAACTCGAGGTTCGGCAACGCGCGCACCGCTTCGACGAGCCGCGGGACCTCTTCGGGCGCGCAGCCGGACTTCTGGGCCTCGTCACCGACGTTGACCTGAAGCAGCACCTCGAGGTCCATCGCCTTGGCCGCCGCTCGCGCCGAAAGCGCCTCCGCCAGGCGCGCGGAATCGACGGTGTCCACAGTGGCCCGGCCGCGTTCGATGAGCTTGATCTTGTTGCGCTGCAAATGACCGATGAACCGCCACCTAAGGTCGGCCAAGTCGCTCAGCGCGGAAGCCTTGGCCGCGAGCTCCTGGGCATAGTTCTCACCAAACACCCGCACCCCGACATCGTACGCGGCTCGAATCGCCTCCTCGGGATGCCCCTTGGAGACCGCGACGACCTGCACCGCGCTCGGATCGCGACCTGCCCGTTCACACGCGCGCTCGATGCGTTCGCGGAGGCGTTCGAGGGCACCGGCGATGTCGCGACTCAGGGCCATCGATCCAACGCCCCGTGATCGACGAGCAACTCAACGACCTCGGCAGCAGGTAGACCCACCACGTTGGTGTACGATCCCTCGAGCCGGGTCACCAAGCCACTTGCAAGCCCTTGGACCCCGTACGCACCTGCCTTGTCCTGGCTCTCCCCGGCCGCGACGTAGCGTTCCAGCTGCTCGCGGGATGCCGACCTGAACCACACCCGCGTCTCGACGACGCGGCATTCGAGCACCCCCTCCCCGACCCGGCCGAGGGCCACGGCGGTTCGAACCACGTGGTCACGTCCCGCCAAAAGCTCGAGCATGCGTAGAGCGTCGGCGTCGTCCGCGGGCTTACCCAATCTCTGGCCGTCCACGCACACGATGGTGTCCGCCGCCAGGACATACGCTCCCGTCCCTGCAGCGGACCGCAGCGCGCTCTGCAGCTTGGCGAGCGCCGCCGCACGCACGAACTCGAGGTGATCTTCGATAGACAGCCCCTGTTCATCCGCGCCGCTCGGCTGCACCTCGAAAGCCACCCCCAACGACGCCAAGATGTCTCGGCGTCGCGGTGACGCCGACGCGAGAACGATCGGAGCCAGCGGCGTGCTCACGTACTCTCCCCTTCGCCTTCCATGCGCGCCCTGTACCGCCGAATGTAGCTCTGGCTCACCTGTTCGGGGTCGAGCCTCAGGCACTTGGCAAACTCGGTGACGAAGCCGCGCACGTAGACGGCCGCCGGCAACTTCTGGAACTCGTCTTCTTCGATGCATCGGAGATAGTTCGTGCCGACTTTCGTTCGCTCGCTGATCTGATCGAGGCTGGTGCCCTGTGACTCCCGGACCGCACGCAGAAGCGCTCCGCTGAACTCGGTGTCCGGCGTGATGCTCGGCGCGGGGGGAAGCTCGCCGCTCGGCACCTGCTCTTGCTCGGCTTCGGCCTTCGTTTCCGGGGCTTCGGGAAAGACGGAGATCTCGTATGGGCGGCGGCGAGCCGGGTCCAAAAGCACGTCATACGCCTCGTCGATGCGGGCGCGAGCGGCTTCGAGCCCTTCCTCGTCAAACAGGCCGANNACGTCGTGATGCGAGCCCGGCGGCACCTCGCGCCAGGGCGCGCGGTCCTTCCGTGGGTCGTGCTATGCAAAGAGCCGCCGCGCGATCTTCTCGATGTTGCGGCTCGCTCTGCAGCCCGGGCTCTCGAGAAGAAGCGGCCGCCGCTTTCGCGAGCACGTTCGAACCGCATCGTCGTGCTCGACATAACCGAGGTACTTCAAATGAACACCGTACCGCCGTCTCACCGCTACCGTGGCCTGATCACCGAGCTCGAGGTCCGCCCGAAGCCGTGCCTGGTTGACGATGAATGGAAACTGCAGCTCGCTCATGCAGTCTTCCAACGCGTGCCCGAGCTCCGGCCACTCACGCTGTACCAACGCAGCGATGTCCGAGGGGGCCGGAAATTGGCCAGCTTTGGCAAACGCGGCATGAAGTGCGCTCTGCTGCCGTTCGTCGGAGACATGTTCGAGCGCCATCGCCGCAAACGCTTTGCGAACCAGCCGGTACAACCCACTCAGCGCGTTGGGCTCGGGCATCGTGAGCGCGAGCCGATGGGTGGCCCTGCACCAGAACCGAATCGCCGCATCGGTGGCCGCGGAACCGAGGTCGACGACGGCAAAGTCGACGTCTTGCTTCCCGAGGCGGCTCTGCAACTCTCGCAACGAGCTCCGACGTGCGCTCCCGCGGTGAGGTTCGCTCAAACCTCCATCCATCAACCGCAGGCCCGGAATGGGTCCGTCGACCGGCTCACGCAGAGGTAGGGTGTTGACCGCTTCGTGGTCGAGCACAGCGGCCAACCTCGCCAGGCTTGCCTCGGCGCCGAATGCAGGGGTCGGCGCGGCGTACGGGGCGACGCGCGGGCCGATGCCGAGCATGGCGTGAAGGTCGGCGCCGGACGGGTCGGCGTCCACCGCGAGCACCCGCTTTCCAATGGTGGCCAGATAGATCGCCAGGTTCGCACTGAAGAGCGAGGTTCCAACGCCCCCCTTGGCCCCGAGGATGGCGATCGTAGTGAGGGGCATCGAGCGCTCTTACCAATCGCTCGTTTCCGGCGCAACGAACCAGTGGTCGTGCTCAGTCTTCGCTGTCGTCGGTCGCGCGCAGCGGGAATGGGTAGAAGCGTGGGCGCCCGTCCGTATCGCCCGCCTCCTCGGCTTCGGTCACCTCGGCGTCCATCGGGGGGTCAGCAGGCTTCCACCGGCCGGCTCCAGAGGCGCTTCGTTTTCCGCCCTCCCCGCTTCGGATCCTCACTCTTCCGATCGGTGCGCTAATCCGTGGCTGAGTAGTCATCCCCCTCCGATCCAACCGCTGCTGACTTTAACCCTAACGGATGTTTGCGAAGAAAGCACAACAGCAGAGCGTTTGGAACCCAAGACTGGTAGATTGCCCGGAAATCGTGGGGGCGCAGGAGTCAGACGAGGTCCTCGAAGGCGTGGTCGAGGACGTGCTTTTCCGTAGTGATGACGGAAGGTTTGCAGTGATCCGCCTCGCCTCGGATGTCGATGCTGAGCTCTCCCCCACGCACACCGCTGTCGGCGACCTCGGGCAGATCGCGCCGGGGGAAAATGTACGGCTGGTTGGGCGATGGAGCCAACATCCGGCGTACGGCGCCCGATTCCGAGTGACCTCCTTCACCCCGACGATCCCGTCGACAGAGCAAGGGATGGTCCGCTATCTCGGCTCGGGGTTGATTCCCGGCATCGGTCCCGCGCTGGCGGCTCGGCTCGTGGAGCGCTTCGGTCCGGACACCCTAGACGTGATCGCGACCCAGTCCGCACGGCTCCGCGAGGTGTCCGGCATCGGCAAGCAGCGGGCGGAATCGATCGCCCAGGCCGTGCGCCAACGTCGCGCCGAAGCGGAGACGATGAGCTTTCTTCACGCCCTCGGGATGGGTCCGGCAACTGCGCGCGAAATCGTTCGCAAGTACGGACGGCGCAGACGCGCCGCGCGTCGTGCGGGACGACCCCTACGTCGTCGCCGAGCAAATCCGCGGCATCGGTTTTCGCACTGCGGACCGAATCGCCGAAGCGCTCGGGATCGCGGGCGATGATCTACGGCGCGTCCAAGGCGGCGTGCTCCATCTCGTCGGGAAAGCGGTTGACGACGGCCACGTCTTTGCAACGCGCACCCAGCTCCACGACGGTCTCGAGCAGCTCGAAGTTCCCTCCGATGCCCTAGACGAAGCTCTGCAACAGCTGCGTACGCGCGAGCTCGTCACGATCGAAGACGATGCGGTCTACCCGCCGCCGCTGTATCGCGCTGAGATCCTCGTCGCCGAGGCGCTGAGCGCGCTCGCAAACCGCCCCAAGGTGAAGCAACCGGTCAAGACCCATGACCACACGCTCAGCGACACACAGCGAAGCGCTGTGGAAGCATCACTTGGCACACATCTTCTCGTCCTCACCGGCGGCCCGGGCACCGGCAAGACCACGACCGTGCGTGCCATCGTACGGGCCCACGCTGTGCTCGATCGACGGGTGGCCCTATGCGCGCCCACGGGGCGCGCCGCGAAGCGGCTCTCGGAGGCAGCCGGCGTCGAGGCCAAGACGATCCATCGCCTTCTGGAATGGAACCCCGCCACCGGTCACTTCAATCGGAATCAACGCTCGCCGCTCGAGGCAGACCTCGTCCTCGTCGACGAAGCTTCGATGCTCGACATCCGGCTCGCGTCGCAGCTGCTGGCCGCGATTCCCCAGAGCGCCACGCTGGTCCTGGTCGGAGACATCGATCAGCTGCCGCCCGTCGGACCAGGCCAACCCTTGCGCGACCTGATCGCATCGCGGATCTGTAAGACCGTTGTCCTTCACGAAGTGTTTCGCCAAGCGCAACAGAGCGCCATCGTCCGCGGCGCCCATGCGGTGCTCGAAGGAGGCATGCCGGAGCCCACGCCGGCCGGCACCAAAGGTGATGGGGATTTGTTCCTGATCGCGGCAACCGATCCCGAGACGATCACCGAGCGTTTGGTGCAAGCGCTTCGGCGCATGTCGGTGGCGTACGGGTTCGACCCGCTCGCGGACGTCCAAGTCATGACCCCGATGCGGCGTGGCCCGCTCGGCACGGCCAAGCTCAACGAAGTCCTTCAAGAGACGTTCAACCCGAGCACAGAGCACGCTGCCGCGCCGACCTCGTTTCGACGAGGGGACAAAGTGATGCAGCTGCGCAACGACTACGACAAAGAGGTTTACAACGGCGACCTCGGCGAGGTGCATCGGATCGAGGGCGGTGTGACCTACGTGCGCTTCGACGGGCGCGAGGTTCAGTACAAGGCCGACGAGCTCGACGCGATTGGGCTGGCCTACGCGTGCACGGTACACAAAGTGCAAGGGAGCGAGTTCCCGGCCGCGGTCATCGTCATGCACAACGCCCACTTCATGTTGCTCAACCGTGCGCTTCTCTACACGGCGCTCACGCGCGCCAAGAAGCTCGTCGTGTTGGTGGGCGACCCGCGAGCGATGGCCCGCGCTTCGCGCAACGCGCTTTCCTACGAAACCAACTCGAAGCTGCTGGACCGGTTGCGGTCGCTCGCTGGCTAACGGCCGTCGAAGGCGCCGATCACGGCATCGTGAAAGACGGGGCGATACGCACGGATGGCGGCGTTGTCGTCGGACACCGCAACGCGATTGGTCAGCAGCACGACGACGAGCTGCCGGCGAGGGTCGCACCAAAGGGAAGTGCCGGTGAACCCGAGATGGCCAAATGCCTCCGCGTCGATCAACGAGCCCGCGGCGCTTTGTTCCTCGGCCTTGCCGTCCCACCCGAGCCGGTGCGTGCCGCCGGGCCGGACGGCCGTCGCGTGTCGGATTAGATCCTCCTCGGATGGGCCTCGCCTGCCGTGCCACGCGCCCACGCAGGCGGCCCCGAACCTAGCGACGCTGTTGGCGAGCCCAAACATGCCCGCATGGCCTGCCACTCCGCCAAGCGCGGAGCAGTTGTCGTCGTGGACCTCTCCCACGAGGATGCGCTCGCGCCAAGGCGACCAGCCCGTCGGTGCGCACCGTGCCTTCCAGCCGTCGTCCCGCCGGCTCGCGCCGAAGAACACCGTCTCGTCGACGCCGATCGGCAACGCGACTCGTTCCGTCACGATCTCGTTCAGCGGCATGCCCGAGGCGCGACTCAATGCGACCCCCGCTAGGATGTACCCGAGGTCGCTGTAGACCGACGTGCCCACCTTGCTCCCGTCCCAATGCGGAAGCAGCTCGGCGAGGATCCACGCGCGGGCCGCATCGGAGCCCGGCTCTTCGGGAAGCGTCTCGTAGAAGGGCACCCAGGCCTCCAAGCCCGACCGGTGGCTCAATACCTCCTCCCAGGTGCGCGCTCCCACCGGAAGCCCGGTCGCTTCCGGGATGAGCGCGTCGACGCGCACGCCGAGCTCGAATAGGCCTGCCTGATGGAGCCGAAGTGCGGCGATGGCGACCCACGGTTTAGTGAGCGAAGCCAGGTCGTAGACGGTGTCGGAAGCCACCGGGTCGGAGCCCTGTGCCCGGACCCCGGCCGATGCGTCGATGTACGACCACGCACCCCCCTGCCACGTCGCGACACAGGCGCTTGCCCCGGGAAACACTCTGTCCTCGCATCCGGCATCGAGGTGCTGCTGCAAAGTACGCTCGATCCGCGTCAACACGTCGGCGGTCACGACTGGTGTCTACCCAATCGCGCGGCGATGGTCTACAGGAAGCGCCGGGCCATGACGCTTCCCTATCTCACGCCGTCGATCGAGCCGATCGAAGCCGAGTTCCGATCGACCCCCGAGGACTTCGAGGTCGAAGAGGTGCCGTCGTACGCGCCGAGCGGAACCGGCGAGCATGTCTTTGCATTGATCGAGAAACGCGAGCGAACGACCAAGGACGCGGTGCGGGCGCTTTGCGAAACAGTGGGCGCCGACCCCAAAGCGGCTGGTTGGGCGGGGCTCAAGGATCGACACGCGGTCACTCGGCAGTGGATCAGCATCTGGGGTGCGCCGCTCGGCGCGGTGATGCAGGCCGACGTCGACGGCGTCCGGGTCCTGCAAGCCGCGCTTCACCCGCACAAGCTGCGGACCGGTCATCTCCGGGCGAACCGATTCCACATACGGCTGCGGCAAATCGACGTCTCGAGAATGGACGACCTCCGCTGCGTGTTGTCGGAGATCGAAACCCAGGGGCTGCCGAACTACTACGGAGAGCAGCGTTTTGGACGAGAAGGCGACAACGCGGAACGCGCTCTGCGGTGGGTGATCGGCGAGGCCCGTGCGCCCCGAGCGGGGTTCCAACGAAAGCTCCAAATGTCCGCGCTCCAGTCCGACCTCTTCAACCGCTGCGTGGCAGAGCGAGTGCAAAGCTCGACGCTCGGACAGGTTTTCGTCGGGGACGTGATGAAGAAACACGACTCCGGTGGATTGTTCGTCGCAACCGACGTCGAGGGCACCCAGAGACGGGCCGATGCTTGGGAGATCAGTCCCACGGGGCCGATCTTCGGAGCGAAGATGCGCTGGCCCGAGGGCGAGGCCCGAGCTCGCGAAGAAGGGCTCCTCCGGCAGGTGGGGTTAACCCGCGATCACCTGGCGAAATGGAAGCGTGTGGCCCCCGGAGCCCGGCGTTTCGTGCGGGTTCCTGTGCCAAAAGTGGACGTGAGTGTGAGTGACCATACGGTAGAGCTCGATTTCACCCTACCCGCCGGCTCGTACGCGACCATATTGATGCGGGAGATTCTCAAGCGGGATGCACCACCCCCCAAGACCGGCTAAAAGCGCGCTTCTACCCGAGGAAAAGCATGATCGACATTCAAGAGAGACTCACCGCCTTCGCCATGCTCGGCGCGACGTGGGTCATGTGGCTTCTGGTTCTCCTGTCCATCATCGGGGTCGCGATCATTTTCGAGCGGGTCTACTACTTCTTCGTCTCCCGCGATGACGTCCGGAAGCTCCAAGAGGATCTGCGGCTTCTCCTGGCGAAGAACGACGTTTCGGGCGTCCGCGACCGCCTGTCGCAGTCCAAGTCGTTCCAGGCCAAGATCGTCTATTCCGGTGTCGATGTGGTCGACGAGGGGCCCGAGGCGGTCGAGGAACGCCTCGCCGGCGAGACTTCGATCGCCCGCACCCAGATGGAACGAAACCTCGGCTTCCTCGGCACGGTCGGCAACAACGCGCCGTTCGTCGGCCTTCTCGGAACGGTCATCGGCGTCATCAAGGCGTTCCACGTGCTCGATGAGAGCGCGGGCAAGGTCACGAGCGGCTTGATGACCGAAGTTGGTGAAGCGTTGGTCGCCACCGCGATCGGCATTCTCGTCGCCCTCCCAGCGGTCGCGTTCTTCAACTACTTCCAGCGTCTGATCCGCTACCGCCTCACCTGGGCCGACGCGCTCGGCCGCGACCTGCTCGCCTACCTCAAAGGCGGCGGGGCCAAGGGAGCCGAATAGTCATGGCCGGCGGTGCACGCTCTGGCGACGACGATGATCTGATTACAGACATCAACGTCACCCCCTTGGTCGACGTGGTGCTCGTGCTCTTGATCATCTTGATGGTCACGGCGACCGCTATCGTGTCGAAGACCATCCCGATGGAGCTTCCGAAGGCAGCGACGGGC
>JABAOG010008357.1_pt1 | contig 12208 bp, 11 predicted proteins | sample 7062131 | NCBI WGS metagenome assembly JABAOG01 (sample SAMN14538629, study PRJNA623070) | marine sediment metagenome | biome: marine biome [ENVO:00000428]; feature: marine pelagic biome [ENVO:01000023]; material: deep marine sediment [ENVO:00002113] | place: India: Arabian Sea | collected... | reverse complement strand
CACGCGGGCGACGCCGCCTTCGAGGTGAGCATGCGGCCCATGCTCCATCACGCGGCCATCGCCTATGAGGCCGCCGGTGGCCTCGAGGCCTTCGCGGCGACGGTCGCCGAGGAGGGCCCGAAGGGGCCCTTCGCCTTCGACGGGCTGATCGTGATGGCCTGCTCGGCGGCCTACGCACCGGAGCCCGACGCGCCGGCCCCCCACTGCGCCCTCCCCTTCGATCCGAAGACCGCGGTGATCGACGAGGGGTGGGATCGCTGGCTGGCGGCCGACCCCCTCGAGCGCCCGGAAGGACTGAAGGCGGCCGCCGACTCGCTGCGGACGATCTTCATCGACGCGGGGGACAAGGACGAGCACGGGCTCCACTTCGCGGCGCGAATGCTCTTCGAGGCCCTCCGCGACGCCGGAGCGACGGTGAGCTACGAGGAGTTTCCCGGCGGGCACCGTGGGACGAGCTACCGCTACGGCACATCGCTGCCCGCCCTGGTCGGCGCCCTCACCGAAGGGTGAGACCCGAGCCGTAAGGACGAATCGAAGAGCAGGCTTGGGTCCGCGGGGTCCTTTCGCCTATCCTGGGCGCGGCCGCGAGGCCGTGGGCCGAGCCCGGAGGGAAGATGGCGACCAAGAAAGCCACCAAGAAAGCGCGCAAGTCCGCCAAGAAGGCCAGCGCGAAGAAGGCCAAGGCCAAGAAGGCCAACGCCAAGAAAACCAAGAAGTCCGGCGCCAAGAAGGCCAAGAAGTCCGGCGCCAAGAAGACCAAGAAGGCTGGCGCCAAGAAGGCCAAGAAGAAGCCGTCCAAGGCGAGTGGAGGCGCGGCCGCGGAAGCCGCACGCATCCTGGCCCAGGAGAACCCGTCAGCGGCCGTGGCCGAGCAGTGCGAGCTCCTGCTCGACTCCCGGCGAACGGTGGCGACCAAGGCCGCCCGGGTGGTCCATGAGATCGTCAACGAGAAGCCGGAGCTGCTCGTCTCCCACGTGGAGAAGTTCGCGCGAGGGCTGACGGTCAAGCCCAAGCGCGTCATCCAGGCCTCGGCCGACGCCCTCCCGGCGATCGCGAAGATCAGCCCGGCGCGGGTGGCCAAGCACCTGCCGACCCTCAAGGAAGCCTTCGAGCCGACCCTCGCCGACGGCAAGGACGGCCTGGTCCGCACCTTCGCGAACCTCTGCACGGCCTCGGTCGCCTATCAGAAGCGACTCGAGCCCATCCTGACCCACGCCCTCGAGGGCGCGAACGGCAAGACCCTGCTCCGCTGGTCGGAAATCGTGCTCCCAGCCCTCAAGGGGGAGCCACACGCCCGAGCGCGCTCGGTGGTGGAGGACCGACTCGACCGAATCCCCCGCTCGATCGCGCAGCAGATCGCGAACAACCTCGGCTTCAAGCTCCGCGTTCGCTACCGCTGAGCGGGCGCCCACCGGAAACGCTCACCATCACGGGGACTTGGCGCCACGTGCGCTTTTCCGTTATGCCCGCACCATGACGGAACGATGGATGCGCGCGTTCGTGGTGGTGGGGGTCGTTTGGGCCTTGGCCTGCGAATCGGAGCCGCAGCGGCTGGTGATCGGCGACGAGGCTCGAGCGGAGAGTGGCGGCGAAGCCGCGGCGGCCCCCGAGCGTGACGCGGATCGCTGGCCGCGCGAATACGTGGCCGGGCCGGGAACCGGTGCGGCGCTGCTCTTCGAGGGCCCGGGCGGCCTGGCGCGCATCGGCTACATCTCCGAGGGGACGCCGCTGAGCATCGCCGGCTTCCCGGAGAACGGCCACGTGCCCATCCGCATCATGGAGGGCGGGATGAAGGTGAAGGCGCTGATCGCCGAGAGCCGCTTCTCCCTGCGGGTGCAGCAGCGCGGAAAGCTCGGCGGCACCTCGGTCTACGTCACCCCCGGCGACTACGTGCAGTTCGTCGGCCCCGGCGACGACGAGGGCATCTTTCGCGTCCGCGCGGGCGCTCGTTTCGGTCGCGAGGGGATCGAGCTGCCGACCTTCGAGGGCATCTACCCGGCCGAGCGCCTCGGCACCGAGGTGCCCCCGCCGGACGAGAGCTTCCAGCCCGGCGAGCCGCACTCGCTGCCCGCCGGCATCGAGGTGCCGCTCCTCGAGAGCCCCAACGGCGAGACCGTGGCGACCCTGCCGGCGGTCGAGCCGCCGATGGTCATCCAGGTCGTGCAGCAGCGCGGTGAGTGGAAGGCCGTCCGCGTAGGCACCGGCCCCTACCTCGTCGGCTACACCAACGCGGAGCTGACGCCGGCCGAGGCCCTCGAGCCGGAGCCGCAGCCGCGCCCGACCGCCGCCCCCGGCGAGCCGCCCATGCGCCTCCGTCACGACGAGCAGCGGCCGCTCTGGCGAGTCCGCGCCGGCACCTGGGTCCGCTACGCCGATCAGAAGGTCGCCCGCCTCGAGGCCGACGGATGGGCCCGCGAGATGGGCCGCACCGGTGAAGGCGCGAGCGCCACCATCGATGCCTTCGTCGCCGTGGACGACGCCGTGGCCATCCGCGGGATGGTGCCGCAGGAGGCCCTCTTCGAGGTCGCCGGTCAGGCCCCGGCGCAGCCCGCCGAGCCGACGACGCCCGCCGAGCCGACGACGCCCGCCGAGTGATCAGGCCGCGCTGGCGAGGCGGGGCTGGCCGTCGTCACCGCGGATGAGCCCACAGGCCTCGGCGACCGCGTCGCGGTAGCCCTGCCAGCGCTCGAGCACCGTCTCCATCGAGGCGATCACCCCATCGCGATCGGCGGCGGGCACGTGGTCGAGCATCATCGCCCAGGCGTCGGCGCGATGGCTCCCCTCCACCTCTCGGTGGGCCTTGGTGAGCGCGAGGTGCTCGAGCGGGAGCCCGTAGTGCTTCACCAGCGGGTGCTCGCTCAGCGGCGGAGCCGGACGCTTCGGCGCGTCCTCGAGCTCGCCGCGGTCGTACTTGGTGCCCTCGAGGAAGATCGTGGTCACCGCCGCCGCCCGGCTCCAGCCCTTCCCTTCGGTGGCCTCGTCGATGGCGCTCCGGTAGGCCCGCGCCGCCGGCAAGAGCTCGACCCGCTCGAAGCGCGTCAGATCCATGCCGAGCCCCCGCGGATACTCGAGGAAGAGCTCCGGATGCGGGCGACCGGCCACGAGACCACCGGTCTCTTCCTCGTAGAGGTTCTCCGCCAGGTCCCGTCGCACCCCGGCGATCGGACACTGCACGTAGGCGCGCCCCACCAGCACCGGGAAGTCGCGCACGTAGACCTCCCACTCCTGCTCGAGGTGGATGTGGAGCCGGTCCGCGGGGACCATGCCGCCGGTGAAGCCCGGCCAGGCCCAGTGCTCCTTGCGCTCCATCACCTGGAGCAGCGCTTCCTTGAAGGCTTCCCGATCCATGGGGACCAGGGTAGCGAGCGCCCATCGCGCCTCGCCAGTTTCGGTCGAGCGGCTCAGCCGAGGAGCGAGGGCTCCATGTGGTCCGGCTTCTCGTAGCCGAGCAGGTAGAGCACCGTGGCGGCGACGTTGGCGAGCCCCGGACTCTCGGTCCCGCTCGCCTTCAGCATGTGCCCGGGCGCCCAGAGGTGGCAGGGCACCGGGTTGAGGGAGTGGCTGGTGCGGACGTCGAGGGACCCGTCCGGGCGCCGCCGGTAGGCGCTGCCGTCCTTCATCAGGTCGTACATCTGGTCGGCGTTGCCGTGGTCGGCGGTGACGATGATCGCGCCCTTGGCCCGCTGGATGGCGTCCATGAGCCGGCCGAGCTGCAGATCGACCACCTCGACGGCGAGCACCGAGGCCTCGAAGTGGCCGGTGTGACCGACCATGTCGCCGTTCGCGAAGTTGATGCGCAGGTGCTCGACCCTTCCGCCCTCGATGGCCGCGAGGGTGGCGTCGGTGATCTCCGCCGCCTTCATCCAGGGCCGCTCCTCGAAGGGGACGCGGTCGCTGGGGACCTCGACGTAGTCCTCGAGCGCCTCGTCGAAGTTGCCGGTGCGGTTGCCGTTCCAGAAGTAGGTGACGTGGCCGAACTTCTGGGTCTCGCTGATGGCGAGCTGGGGCACGCCGTTGTCGGCGAGGTACTCGCCGAGGGTGCGCTCGATGTTCGGCGGGTCGACCAGGAAGTGCTCGGGGAGCTTCAGGTCTCCGTCGTACTGCATCATGCCCGCGTAGAAGACGTCCGGTCGCTTCCCTCGGTCGAAGGCGTCGAAGTCGTCCTCGGTGAAGGCGCGGCTGATCTCGAGGGCGCGGTCGCCGCGGAAGTTGAAGAAGAGGACGGCCGCTCCGTCGCGGATCGGTCCGACCGGCTCGCCGTCCTCGGTGATCACGAAGGCCGGCAGGAACTGATCGGTGGCCTTCGGGTCCTCTTCGTAGAGGCTCCGAACCGCTTGGCTCAGACTGCCGAAGGTGCGATCGGCCTCGCCGTGCACGTGGGCATTCCAGCCGCGCTCGACCATCGCCCAGTCCGCCTCGTAGCGGTCCATGGTGGTGGTCATCCGCCCACCGCCGGAGGCGACCCGGTAGTCACGGCCGTCCGTGCTCAGCTCCTTCAGCAACGCCTCGAGGGGCTCCACGTAGCGCAGGGCGCTCCGCTCACCGACGTCGCGGCCATCGAGGAGCGCGTGGACCCGCGCCCGCTGGACGCCCTCCTCGGCCGCCCGGCGGAGCATGGCGTGCAGGTGGTCCTGGTGGCTGTGGACGTTCCCGTCCGAGAGCAGCCCGATGAAGTGCAGGGGCTCGCCGCTCTCCTTCACCCGGGCGACGGCGTCCTTCCAGACCTGGCCCTCGAAGATCTCGCCGCTCTCGATGGCCAGCTGCACCCGCTTGGCCCCCTGATCGAAGACGCGGCCGGCGCCGAGGGCGTTGTGGCCGACCTCGCTGTTGCCCATGTCGTCGTCGCTGGGCAGGCCGACGGCGGTGCCGTGGGCGGCCAGGGCGGTGGTCACCGAGCCCTCCAGGGTCGGCAGGGCATCCAGGTTCGGGGTCCGGGCGACCCAGACGGCGTCGCCCTCGTCGCGGCGGCCGATGCCGACGCCGTCCATGACGACCACCAGGACCGGGCCCTCGACGCCAGCGAAGGAAGGGTGCTTCTGGAGCTGCTTCACGCTCATGAGGGGCTCTGTAGTACCTCGGCCCGAAAACGCCATCGGCGCCCGGTCCCTTTCGGCTCGCGCGCGAACGCCGACGGCTCGCGGCTTCGCCGGTGACGAAGGCTCGCCGTCCCGGTAGAGTGATTCCCGTGCGCCGTAGACTTCCCCTCTCTTTCCTTCTGATTCTGTTCGCCGCCTGTGATTGCGGCAGCGACGACGACACGATCGGCCGTTCGTGCATGTCCTCCTCGGACTGCTCCACCGGCGAGCTCTGCATCGACAACGTCTGCGCGCCACGGGAGACCCCCGACGGCGGCGACGCCGACGCCCTGATGTGCGGCGCGACCGAGACCCTCTGCGGGCTGCGCTGCTGCCCCGAGGGGGAGCTCTGCTCGGATACGATGGGCTGCGTCTCCGACTGCGGCGGCGAGACCCTCTGCGGCGACTTCTGCTGCGGCGCCGGAGAGCTCTGCTCGGACGGCGAGTGCATCCTGGACTGCGGCGACGACCCCGTCTGTGAGTCCGGCGGCGCGCCCGCGTGCTGCACCGCCGACCAAGCCTGCCTGCTGAACGGTTGCTCCGACCTGGGCGTGTCCTGCGAGTTCACCGAGGAGTGCGAGATCGACGAGATCTGCCTGCTCAGCCTCGGCCGCTGCGCGCCGCGCGACGACGTCGAGGTCTGCGAGTTCATCCCCGAGCCCATGCCCTTCAACCCCACCCAGGCCTGCCGCTGGGTCCCCGCCGCCGGCGAGCGGGTGAACTGGGACGACGTGGTGGCGACCCCATCGGTGGCCAACCTGACCGACGACAACGGCGACGGGGTCACCGACACGGGCGACATCCCGGACATCGTCTTCGCCAGCTTCGACCGCCAGACCGACGGCTGCTGCACCGGGCGCGGTCGCATTCGAATCGTCAGCGGCCTCTGCAACGAGGACGGGACGATGAACACCATCCACACCATCGAGTCGCCCTTCGTGGACAACAGCTCGACGGTGGCCCTGGGCAACCTCCACCCGGACTCGATGCCCGGCGAGCGGGCGCCGGAGATCGTGGCCACCTTCCGGGGCGGCGGCACCATCGCCTTCCGGCGGACGGCCGACGACGGGACGGCGTGGGAAGAGATGTGGCGCAACGCCAGCTACCTCGGGCCCGGTGCCATTCAGCAGAGCGGCGCCGGCGGTGGCGCCCAGCCGGCGCTCGTGGACGTCAACGGGGACGGCCAACCGGAGGTGCTGATCGGCAACGTGGTCCTGGACGGCCTGACCGGCGCCCTCGTCTGGGACGGGTCGGTCACCGTCGGCGGCGGCGCCGGCGTGGGCAACAACGCCTTCATCGGCCCCGTCTCCACCGCCGCGGACATCGACCTCGACGGCGACATCGAGGTGGTGGCGGGCAACACGGTCTNNATCGGTCCGGTGTCCACCGCCGCCGACATCGATCTCGACGGTGACATCGAGGTGGTGGCCGGCAACACGGTCTACGACGGCGCGACCGGCGCCGAGGTCTGGACCTTCTCCTTCACCAGCTCCAACTCGAGCTGCGGCGGCTCGGTGCCTTGCGACGGCTACGACGCCATCGGCGACTTCGACGACGACCCGGAGGCGGAGGTCGTCATCGTTCGCGAGGGCGAGGTCTTCATCGTCGAGCACACCGGTGATCTGCTGGAGAAGATCGTGCTTCCCTCCATCGACTGCAGCGGCAACGAGAGCGGACCGCCGACGGTGGCCGACTTCGACGGCGACGGCCGCGCGGAGATCGGCACCGCCAGCGCCGACTACTACGTGGTGGTCGATCTGGACTGCATTCCCGACAGCCGCCCCGCCGAGTGTGACTCCCGGGGCATCCTCTGGAAGTACGCCAACCAGGACTGCTCCAGCCGAGCGACCGGCTCGAGCGTCTTCGACTTCGAGGGCGACGGGGCCGCCGAGGTCGTCTACGCCGACGAGACCACCTTCTACGTCTTCGACGGACGCGACGGCACGGTGCTCTACCGAGACGACACCCACTCGAGCAACACGCGGATGGAGATGCCCATCGTCGTCGACGTGGACAATGACGGGAAGAGCGAGGTCATCGTCCCCGAGCCGAACACCAGCAGCGGCGCCGTCGGCGGCATCGACGTCTGGGAAGACCCGATGAACAACTGGGTCCGCACCCGGCGCATCTGGAACCAGCACACTTACCACGTCACCAACATCACCGAGGACGGCCAGGTGCCGCGGGTGGAGGAGCCGAACTGGTCCAACGAGCGGCTGAACAACTTCCGCCAGAACGTGCAGCCCGGCGGTCTCTTCGACGCGCCGGACCTGCAGATCGAGTCCATCGTCCTCGCCAGCTGCAACGCCAGCACCGACACCGCCGAGATCGAGGTTACCGTCACCAACGCCGGCGCCCTCGGCGTGGCGCCTGGCGTGCCCGTGGTCGCCTACGCCACCCAGGAGGGCGGCACCGAGGAGCTGATCGGCGTCGAGCGCACCACCCGCTTCCTGCTCCCGGGCCAGAGCGAGACCATCACCTTCACCTGGACTCCCGCGGGCGGCTTCACCGCGAGCATGTTCACGGTGCGCGCGGTGGTCGACAGCGATGGCGAAGGTGGCTCCGAATACAACGAGTGCCTCGAGGACAACAACGAGAGCACCTCGACACCCTTCATGACCTGCATGCTCGGCTGAGCGAGCGGCGACCCTAGCCGGCGGCGGCCGCGGTGCGCCGCTGCGCCGCTTCCAGGATGGTCCGGAGCAGCTGCGAGTAGTCGAGGCCGACCCACTCGGCCATGGTCGCGAGCTTCCCGCCCTTCACCCAGGTCGGGTTCACGTTCGCGTCCAGCAGATGAGGCACGCCTTCCACGTCGCAGCGGAAGTCGATGCGAGCGTAGTCGCGGAGACCGAGGCCAAGGCACATTCGCCGACAGCTCTCGCGAATGATCGCCATCGCGTCCTCGGCGACGTCGGCGCGCTCGAAGGTCACGTCGGTCCAATAGGGAGAGTCCGGCTCGGCCTTCGAGGCGTGGGTGAGGATGCGCGGCAGATCCGGGTCGAGGGCGCCGAAGTTCACCTCGAGCGGTGGCAGCACCTGGAAGTCGGTGTCCTCACCCGGCTCGGCCGCGTTGCCGAGGCAACCGACGGTGTACTCCGCTCCCGGGAGGTATTGCTGGACCAACGCCTCGCCGACGTCGAGCTCGTCGCGAAGCCAGCGGAGGGTCGCGCGAGCCTCCTCGGGGTCGCGGACCAGACTCCGCTCGGTGACGCCGCTGCTCCCGNNACGCCGCTGCTCCCGCAGCTCACGTTCGGCTTCACGATCGCCGGATAGCGGTCGGGTACGGGAAAGGGCTCGCTCCGCAGGTCGACGAAGATCTCCTCGGGCACCCGCACCCCGCGGAGCTTCGCCGTGTTGGAGACCACCGCCTTGTCGTTGCTTCGAACGATCGCCGCCGGGTCGGCACCGGTGTAGGGGATCTCGAGCAGCTCGAGGAAAGCGGGGATGGTCAGCTCGAGCTCCCAGCGATTCCGATAGCCGGTGTCGCAGAGGTTCAGCACCAGCTCGGGTCGTTGATAGGGCAGCTCGCTGAGCAACGCCTCGTGGTCATCGAAGTAGCTGACCCGATGCTCTGCCATCGAACCCATGGCGTCCTTCACCGCAGCGATGGCGCTCTGCTCCTCCGCGCCGAACTGGCCGCTGGGGTTGTAGTCGTAGGGGAGGCGAGGATCGCCGAAGAGAACGCCGATGTGCATGGGCGGACCGTAGGGCCCTCGTGACCTCGATCAATGCCCGCCGGTTGGCACCGTGCACAGCATCCCTATACTCACGCGCAACACGGGGGCCCCAACGCTAGGCCGCAGCACTGCGGCGCCGGGCGGGCCAACCCGGACACAGCGACCGCGCGCGCCGAAGGAGACGCATGAAGATCGTTCAAGTCGAAGACCTGATCGGGACGGACCGAGAGATCGAAGGGAAGGGATGGACCAGCCGCCGGCTGCTCCTGCGCCGGGATGGGCTCGGCTTCTCCCTCCACGAGACGATGGTTCCCGCAGGCGCCGAGATGGAGCTTCGCTACGAAAACCATCTGGAGGCGGTCTTCTGCGTCCGCGGCAACGGCTCCATCGAGGACTGCGCCACCGGCGAGACCCACCCGTTGAAGAACGGCACGATGTACGCCCTCGACGACCACGATCGCCACATCCTGCGCGGTGGCGACGAGGAGATGCGCATGGTCTGCGTGTTCAACCCGCCGGTCACCGGCCGCGAGGTCCACGACGTGGAGGGCTCCTACGACGTGCCGCCGCGGAACGTCTTCATCGTCGGCCTCGACGATTACAACCTCTCGAAGGCGCGAGCGATCACCCTCGCGAGCGAGTGCGAGTTCCACACGATCTCCTCGAGCGCTCGAAGCTCATCGAACCGGAGAGCTACGATCTGCAGTCCTACATCGACGAGGCCCTGCAGACCCTGAAGTCCTTCGACGGACCGATCGACGCGGTGATCACCCACTGGGACTTTCCGGTGAGCACCATGCTCCCCATCATCAACCGCGAGCTCGGCCTTCGCTATCTGCCGCTCGTCTCGATGCTCAAGTGCGAGCACAAGTACTGGAGCCGCATCGAGCAGAAGAAGGTGGTCCCGGAGATCGTCCCGGCCTTCGACGCGGTGGACCCCTTCGACGACGACGCGCTCTCGAAGCTCTCAGCTCGACTTCCCCTTCTTCCTGAAGCCGATCAAGGGCTTCGCCTCCACCCTGGGCTTCAAGATCGAGAACGCTTCGCAGTTCGAGGCCGCCATCGCGGAGATCCGCGAGAACATCCGCCGCATCGGCGACGAGTTCAACGTGGTGATGAAGGAGGTGGACCTGCCCGATGAAGTCGCGAAGGTCGACGGCAACTGGTGCATCGCCGAGCAGCTGGTGAAGGGCTGGCAGTCCGGCGTCGAGGGCTACGTGGTCAACGGCCAGGTGCACATCCACGGCATCTTCGACTGCTACAAGGACAAGGAGCGCAAGAGCTTCAACCGCTACGAGCTGCCGAGCCGCTGGCCCCGCGGCGTGCGGACGCGGATGGTCGAGGCGGTCGAGAAGCTGATGCCCCACCTCGGCTACAACCAGGCGCCCTTCGGCGTGGAGTTCTTCTGGGACGAGGAAGAGGACCAGCTCTGGCTCATCGAGGTGAACACCCGGATCTCCCAGTCGCACTCGGACCAGTTCGAGCGGGTGCACGGGATCTCCAACCACGAGATCGCCATCAACACCGCCCTCGGCATGAAGACCAACTTGAACCGCTACCGCGGTACCTACGACTGCGCGGCGAAGTTCCACCTGCGCCGCTACGCGGACTGCGAGGTGACGAAGGTGCCCAGCGCGGAGAACCTGGCCGAGGTGCAAGGCACCATCCCCGGCAACCCCGAGGTCCACGTGACCGTGCGCGAAGGGATGATGCTCTCGGAGCTCAACGACCAGGACTCGCACAGCTTCGAGATCGCCACCGTGCGCCTCGGCGCCGACAACCAGGAAGACCTGCTACGGCGCTTTCGTCAGGTCGCCGAGGCGCTCGACTTCGAGTTCTCCGACGGCGGCGCGCCCGAGGACGTGCAGTTCCTCGAGCCGCAGTCCTGGGCGTACTGAGGTGAGCGCCTTCGAGCGGTCCATCGAGCCCGATCGGATCCGCGAGCGATTGGTCGATCTCGTTCGCTACCCGTCCTTCGACGGCGCGGAGGAGAACGTCATCGCCCGCATCGGCGAGCTGCTCCAGGAGATCGGCGCGGACGTCGACCTCTGGCACGACGACGCCGTCAGCCTCGCCGGCCTGGAGGGCTATCCGGGCCACGAGGTGCCGCGGGCGACCATTCCCGTCGTCGCGGGACGCCTGCGCGGCAACCGGCCGGGACCGGCGGTGCTGATCACCGGCCACGTCGACGTGGTCCCGCCGGGCGACCGCGCCCAGTGGTCCGCCGATCCCTTCTCCGGCATCGTCGAGGGCGACCGGCTCTACGGTCGGGGCTCCTGCGACATGAAGTCCGGACTCGTCGCCGGCCTCGAGCTCCTCGATGTCTTCGCCGGCCGCGACTTCCCTGGGCAGATCGTCTACGTCGCCGTCCCCGCCGAGGAGGACTCCGGCGTGGGCACCCTCTCGGCCATCGAGCGCGGCTGGCGCGGCGACGTCGCCTTCCTTCCCGAGCCCTCGACTCGCCAGGGCAAGCCGACGCTGGTGACCGCTCATGCCGGCGCCATGGGAGTCTCGATCTTCGTCCCCGGTCGCTCGGCGCACGCGAGCGTTCGCCACACCGGTGAGTGCGCCCTCGAGCACTACCTGGGCATCCACCAGGCGCTCCGCGAAGACGAGCGCGCGCTCAACGAGGGCGAGAGCGATCCGCTGCTCAAGGATCTGGTGCTCCCCTATGCCACCAGCGTCGGCCGCATCGCCGGCGGCAACTTCATCTCCGCCGTGATGGACGGCCTGCTGGTGGAGCTGCGCATGGGCGTAGCGGTCACCGAGACGGTCGGCGAGGCGGAGGCACGCATCCGTCGCTCGGTGGACCGCGCGGCGCAGGCGGACCCCTGGCTGCGAGACAACCCACCCACGGTGACCGTCACCTCCCACGGCTTCGGATCGGCGCGCACACCGGTCGACCATCCGCTGGTGAAGGAGATGCAGCGGGCCCACGAGGCAGTCCATGGCGAGCCGGTCGCCGCACGGGCGGCCCCCTACGGCTGCGACATGGCCGGCTGGGTGCGTCGTGCCGGGGTGCCGATGGTGATCTACGGGCCCGGCAACATCGAGCTCGCGCACGCACCGAACGAGTCGGTCTCGCTCAGCGGCTGCGCGCAGGTGACCGAGGCCCTCTGCCTGGCGACCGAGGAGCTCCTCACGTCGGAGGAGACCGCGGAGCTCGGCGGCGGTGGACCGAGCGTGGTCGTGCAGGCAGGTCGACCGGAAGGCGCGCCCTACCCGTCCGACTGAGCTCTCACACCAGGTCGCGCTCGATCTCGCTGGCGTAGTTCTCCGAGAAGACGCGGGTGCCGTTCTCGAAGGCGTCGACCTCGGCGCGGACCCGGAAGTGGGTTTCGGTCGCCGTGAGCACGGTCCGGGTGGTGGTCTTCACCTGCCAGTCGCCGCGCTCGAAGCGGCGCTCGGTGGTGGTCTCGCCCTTCACCGTCTCGTAGCGGTCGTAGCTGTAGGAGA
>JABAOG010004533.1_pt1 | contig 12208 bp, 12 predicted proteins | sample 7062131 | NCBI WGS metagenome assembly JABAOG01 (sample SAMN14538629, study PRJNA623070) | marine sediment metagenome | biome: marine biome [ENVO:00000428]; feature: marine pelagic biome [ENVO:01000023]; material: deep marine sediment [ENVO:00002113] | place: India: Arabian Sea | collected... | reverse complement strand
GAGAAGCGGAAGCCCCGCTTCGACAAGTTCACCCGCTACCCCTGAGGCGACGGTGAGGGCCACCCCGCGGGCCGGCCCCGCCGTCCCGGGGCCCGACCCGGCGGCTCCCGGCCCCGTCCGGCGGTGGGTCATGGCGATCCGCCCCGCCACGCTGCCCGCGGCGGTCACCCCCGTGCTGGTGGGCACCGCGGCGGCCTACGCCGTGGGCGGTTTCCGCTGGGGCCCCGCCCTCGCCGCGCTCACCGGGGCGCTCCTGCTCCAGGTCGGGGCCAACCTGGCCAACGACCTGTTCGACTTCGAGAAGGGGGCGGACACCGACGAGCGACTCGGACCCACCCGCGTGGTCCAGTCCGGGCTGCTCCCGGCCGCGGCGGTGCGCCGCGGCATGGCCCTCACGTTCCTCCTCGCGCTGCTCGTCGGGGTCTACCTGGTGGCCGTCGCCGGGTGGGTCGTCGTGGCCATCGGCCTCGCGTCGATCGCCGCGGCCATCGCCTACACGGGCGGCCCCTACCCCCTCGGCTACAACGGTCTCGGCGATATCGCGGTGTTCGTCTTCTTCGGCCTGGTCGCGGTCTGCGGCACCGCGTTCGTACAGGCCGGCCGGGTCCCGCCCATCGCCTGGATCGCGGCCGTGCCCGTGGGCACGCTGGTGACCGCCATCCTGGTCGTGAACAACGTCCGGGACATCGCCACCGACGCGGCCGCCGGGAAACGCACCCTCGCCGTCCGCCTCGGCCGGCCCGCCGCCGTAGCGGAGTATGCCCTCCTGCTCGTCCTCGCGTACGCCGTGCCGCCCGCGCTGCTGCTGGCGGGACGCCTGGATGCCTGGGTCCTCCTGCCGCTGGCCACCGCGCCGCTGGCCGTCCGCCTCTTCCGCCGCGTCGCGGCGGATCGCGGTCGGGCCCTCAACCCGACGCTCGGCCGGACTGCGCGCCTCGCCGTGGCCTTCGGCGCCCTCTTCGCCGCGGGCATCGCCCTCGGCGCCTGAGGCCACCGTGTCGCTCTCGGTCTTCGCCGCGGCCCGGGAGGCGCCGGCCCGGGAGGCGGTCATCACCGACCGCGAGACGCTCACCTGGGCGGAGCTGGCCGACCGGGTCCGGGCCGCGGTCGCGGCGCTCCGGGCCCGCGGCCTCGACGGCCCCGACCCCGTCGGCCTGGTGGCCGCCAACGACCTCCCGACATTCGAGACCGTCCACGCCCTGGTGGCGCTGGGCGTCCCCGCCCTGCTCCTGCACCCCCGGCTCACGGCCGCCGAGCGGGGCCGGCTGTTGGGCGCCGCGGGGATCGACGGGGTGGCCGAGCCCGGCCGGCTGGCGGCCGAGGCGCGCCGCCGCGCCCACCACGGGCCTCGCGACCCGGACGAACACGATCCGAAGGGGCGTGGAGCCCGCCCGGGATCGGGGTCCGATCCCGGTACTCCCCCCGATGACGAACGGCCGCTGGCCATCGTCCAGACGTCCGGCAGCGCCGGCGCCCCGAAGGGCGTGATCCTCTCCCGGCGGGCGTTCGTCGCCTCCGCGCGGGCCAGCGCCCTCAATCTGGGGTGGCGCGAGGACGACCGCTGGCTTCTCCCCCTGCCCCTGGCCCACGTCGGCGGCCTCTCCATCGTCACCCGCTGCCTCCTGGCCCGACGGACCGTGGTGCTGGCCCCCGGGACGGACGCGCGGTCGCTGATGCGGTCCGTCGGGCGTCACCGGGTCACGCTGGCGTCCCTCGTGCCCACCGTCCTCAAACGGATCCTGGACGTCGAGCCCCCCATCGCCCCGCCGGATCACCTCCGGGCCGTGCTCCTGGGCGGCGCCGCCGCCTCCCCCTCCCTCCTGGCACGGGCCGCCGACCGCGGCTGGCCGGTCCTCACGACCTACGGCCTCACCGAGGCCTGCTCCCAGGTCACCACGCAGCGGTACGGAACGGTCAACCGCGGGGAGCGTGGCTCCGGGCCACCGCTGCCGGGGGTGGGGCTGCGGATCGGGGACGACGACGCCATCCAGGTCCGGGGACCCATGCTCCTCAGCGGCTACGTCGGCCCGGCCGGGCCGCCGTTCCTGGAGGATGGCTGGCTCGAGACGGGGGACCGGGGCCGGCTGGACGGAGACGGCAACCTCCACGTCCTGGGCCGGCGCTCCGACCGCATCGTCACGGGCGGCGAGAACGTGGACCCCGTCGAGGTCGAGCAGGCGCTGGAGTCGCTCCCGGGCGTGAGCGCCGCGTGCGTCTTCGGCGTCCCCGACGAGGATTGGGGCGAGGTGGTTTGCGCGGCCGTCGTCCTCGCGCCGGGCCGGCGGCCCACCGCCAGCGACACGGCCGTCGCGAACGGGACGGCCGCCACGGGCGAAACGGGCCCGACGGACGTCGAGGCCGACATCCGCGGGCTGCGCGGGCGGCTGGCGCCGTTCAAGCTGCCCAGGCGGCTCGCGGTACTGGACTCGCTTCCCCGCAACCCGACGGGGAAGGTCGATCGGGAGGAGACGGCCCGTCGAGCTGCGGGCCGGCTGCGGGCCCTCTAGGACTCGCCGGGCGTCGGGGCGCCCCGGCCCGCCCCGCCTTCCAGCGCCCGCCGCAGGACGTCCGGGATCGGGGTCCGCCGGAAGCGTTCGGGATCCACCGCCACGTGCCGGCTGCGACCCACGCATGCCGGCTCCCCGTCGACGTCGATCCGGTAGTCGACGGCGTACTCCGTCTCTTCCAGCTCCACCGCCACGATGGCGACGGCGATCTCCTCGCCGAACCGGAGGGGCCGCAGGTACTCGGCCTCCGCGCGGCGCAGCGGCGCCACCCACGTGCCCTCCCGGAGCGCCGCTTCCAGCGGCGCGCCCCGTGCCCGCAGGAAGGCCACGTAGACGTCGTGGAAATAGTCGAACACACGGGCGTAGAAGACGATCCCGGCCGCGTCCACCTCCTGGAACCGGACGATCCGCCGCTCCGCGTGGAGAACCTCCGTCGAGGCCGCGATCCGCTCCAGTGCGTCGTCCATGCCCGCCTCCGTCAGTGCAGGTCCAGCCGGTCGACCTCGATCGACCGGACGAAGTCCTCGTCCAGCTCGACGCCGATCCCCGGCCCGCCCGGCACGGTCACGGTCCCGTCCGCCGCCAGCTCGAAGGGCGGCACCACGATGTCCCGCTCCCAGTAGCGCCGGCTCGCCGACACGTCGCCCGGCAGCGTCATGTTCGGCAGGCTCGCCAGCGCCACGTTGTGCGCACGCCCCACTCCCGATTCCAGCATCCCGCCACACCAGACCGGGATGCCCGCCTCCTGGCACAGGTCGTGGATCGCCCGGGCCGGTCCATGCCCGCCCACGCGCCCGGGCTTGATGTTGACGACGCCGCACGCCCCGAGGGCGAGGGCGTCCCGGCACCGCCCCGGGCTCCCGATGGACTCGTCCAGACAGACCGGCGTGGTCATCCGCTCCCCGAGGGCGGCGTGCGCCACCAGCTCGTCCGCGCCGAAAGGCTGTTCGACATATTCCAACCCGTAGCGGTCCATCCCCACCAGCAGATCCATGTCGTCGGTGGTGTAGGCGGTATTGGCGTCCACGGTGAGCGGGACGTCCGGATAGCGCGACCGCACCGCGTCCAGCACCGCCACGTCCCGGCCCGGCTCGATCTTCAACTTGATCCGCCGGTACCCCTCGGCCACGTGGCCGTCGATCCGGTCCAGCAGCTCGGCCGTGTCGGCGCGGATCCCCAGGCTGACTCCCGCGGGGACCGACGCGCCCGCGCCGCCCAGCAGGCTCGCCAGCGACTCCCCGCGGCTCCGGGCCTCCGCGTCCCACGCCGCCATCTCGATGGCCGCTTTCGCCATGGGGTGGCCCCGGGCCGCCCGGGCCAGGACCGGGCCCAGCTCCTCCGCGCGGCCGAAATCACGACCCAGCACGGCCGGCGCCAGGTAGCGCTCCAGCACCCACACGGCCGTCTCCACGGTCTCGGCCGAGTAGTGCGGTGCTTCCCCCGCCACGCACTCCCCCAGCCCTTCCACGCCCTCCCCCTCCAGGTGACACAGCAGGACGGTCCGGTCGTGCGTTTCCCCGCCGGATGTGCGGAACGGCTCACGGAGTCGGAGCCGGAGGGTACGGAGCAGGACGCGGTCGATGCGCATGGCGCGGCTCGGGAACGGGCGGTGTCAGGGATCGCGCCCGGAACCTGGGGCCCCGGACGGCGCTTTTCAACCGCGACCCGCCCCGACTCAACGGACGAGGGCGAACGGGCCCGCGTCCGCGCCGCCGAAGCTCCAGGACGGACCACCGACGAGCAGCCAGTCCCCCGTCGTCTCCTGCAGCCCACCCTCCGTGAACTCCGAGGACACGTAGGTCGCCGCCGCGGACGCGCCGAAACGGGCGAGCCGGGGGCGGGGCGCTCGGTTCCCGTCAGAATCCGGGAGTCCGGGACGTCTTCGGGTCGAGCCCCTCGGTCCATTGCTGCCTGGAGGGAGGCGTGTCAACGAGGCTCTGTAGTCCGGCTGGCGCCGGGAGGCGCGCGGCCATCGCCCTGGCCCCGGTTCTGGCGATCACGACGGCCGCGTTCTCCTGCCATGACCCTGTCGCGCCCGCCGGCTCCGACGACGAGATCATCGTCGCCTTCGGTCTCGACACCTCCCGTTATCCGCAGGATGACTGGGATCTCGTGGACGGCGGGGTCGTCGCGGATTCCCTCGAGCTCCGCGTCGCCTTCACCGGCGGCTGCGAAGAGCATCGGTTCCGGCTGCTGGCCGTGGACGACTGGATCCCGCTGCCGGATTTCGGTCCCATCTCCACGGTGGGGGTGGCGCTCCTGCTGTCCCACGACGCCGGCGGCGATACCTGCGAGGCCGCCCTCACCAGGACCTTCCGGTTCGGTCTGGACCCGCTTCGCCGGGCGTACCGGGCCCGCTACGGGGACGGGCCCGCCCGTCTCCTGCTCCAGATCACCGACGGCCGCGACGGGTTCGCGATCTCCGTCTTCGACTGGATGCTCGAGGACACGGGGTAGGCGCCGCGGCGACGAACTCGCTCATTGACAGAAGCGGGTCGGCGGCCCGATCATGCGGCGCCGGGGCGGCTTGCCCCGGTTCCGCGCCCTCGACCTTGCCGCCTGCCGCGTCTCTGCCGGGTTCGCGACCGGGATCTACGTTCCGGTCCGCCGATCTGGCCCCGAGGCGGGCGTCGGAGCCGAGGGTTCGCCAACCCCCTGTTTTCTGGAGGTCTGATGAGCTCGCTGCACCCCCGTCGCATCGCAGCACCCGCATTGCTTCTGGCAGCCCTTCTTCCGGCATTGGCTGCGGCCCAGACCCGGGACCAGATGGTCGCGGAGGCGCTCAGCGCCGCGCCGGCGACCGTGGCCGTGCACGCCACCGTCATGGACTGGGAGCAGAACGTCCTCCGGGAGGGCACCAACGGCTGGACCTGTTTCCCGAGCCCCCCGAGCATCGGCAACGCGCCGATGTGCTTCGACGAGCCGTGGCTCGAGTGGGCCCACGCATGGATGAACCAACAGCCCGTCGCGGTCGACCGGGTGGGCGTGTCGTACATGCTCCAGGGCGACGACGGCAGCAGCAACACCGACCCCTTCGCGGAGGGCCCCACGGCCGACAACCACTGGGTCGTCGAGGGCCCGCACATCATGGTCATCGTTCCCGACGTCGCGGCCCTCGAGGGGCTGCCTACCGATCCCTCCGCCGGCGGTCCCTACGTCATGTGGAAGGGGACCCCCTACGCCCATGTCATGATCCCGGTGCACTGACACCCCGGGGATCCGGTCCGGGGCCCGGGCGACCGCTCGGGCCCGGGACCCCCCGGACCTCGCCCCCCGTTTGCGCGGCGCTTCCGCCCGCGTCCACCCCGTACATCACGCTGATGGCCCGCACCGGCTACCATCGGACGGTCCGGTCGCCGGGACCTGACTCCGCCACGCCTACCGCCAGGTATAGCCGATCCCGAGATCGAAGGCGGGGGTGATGGACTCGCCGGCAGCGTACCCGGCGCCCACCGACGCCAGGGCCGTGAAACCGCTGTCGGCCATGTACTGGTATCCGGCAAGGAGCGCCGGACCGTAGTGGCGTTCCTGTTCGATCACCTGACCGCCGATGCTCGTCGCGGTCGTCTCGAGCAGGGCGAGCGACAGCCCCAGGAAGGCCCGGTGGTTCTCGCCGCCCGTATACCGCCTGGCGCCCACCGCGAGGGCCACCCCGGAGGGCTGGTCTTCCGGGAGCCCGAGCGTGTAGCCGAGGCCGCCGAACAGCGACGTCCGTCCGTCCGCGAAATACCGCTCGACCTGGGCGCCGAACCAACCCATGGAGACCCCGACCCCCGCCAGCACGGTGACGGCGGGCCGCTCGGCCGGAGCCTGGGCCGCCGCGGGAGAGATTCCCGCCAGCAGGCCGAGCGCGGCCAGAGCCGCGGCGTGGAGTGGCCCGCCCCGGGTCGGGCGCGTCGGGTGGGTCCGGCGGGCCGGGCGGGTCGGGTCGTGAACGCCGTGAAGGCGAGCGGCGCGCATACGAGCTCCTCCGGTCGATTCGGGGGGTCCCGGAAGGGATGGGGTCGGCGGGAGCTCCCTGAGCATCCGTCGAACCACCGGCTCGGGCAAGGGGGATCGGCGCGCCGGGCCTGGCCCCCCGACCCCGGACGGCTGGCGGACGGTCTCCCGGAAAGTTCGCCGGGGCACTCCTTCTTCTAGGCGCGCTCGATCTCTCCCCGGAGCCGGTCCAGCGAGGCCTCCACCGTGGCGAGCTCGGCCCGGGACTGCTCCAGCGTCTCGCGCTGCGTCTCGACGAACCGCCGGTACGGCGCCATGGTCTCCTCGATCTTGTCCGCGGCCTGGCCGATCTCCTTGTGCGCCTGCCGCTCCAGCGCGGCCCGGAGCTGCTCCCGGAGCGCCTGGATCCGTTCCGCGAACCGGCGCTTCGCCTGCTGTCGCTTGCGGGGAATCAGGTAGAAGCCGCCCACCGCCAGCGCCACGGCCAGGAGGGTGCCGGTCACGTCGGCGGCCGCGCCCGAGATCAGCGTCGCCACCAGAGCCCCGAGGCCCACCGCCCCGACCTCGGCGATGGCGGTGGCGGTGAACGTGCCCTGGACCTCGTTGGCGATCTTCCGGGCTTCCTCCTCCCGGTTGTAGCCGCCGATGACCCGCCCCGCGACCCGGCCGATGGAGTCCAGCAGCGCCTGCCGGTTGTACTGGAACCCGCCCGTCCCGCGGACCGCGTCCTCCGGGGCCTCGGCCTGCCGCCGGTCGATGTAGCGCTCCACCTCCCGCCACACGTCCAGGTTCCGCTCCACGATCCAGTCCACGACCCGGGTCGCCTCCTCCTCGATCCGCTCGGGCGTGTCGCCGATGACCCGGCTCTCGAACTCCCGGCGCAGCGCGTCGCTGTCCAGCAGCGACTTGATCCGCCCGATCCGGACCGTGTCCTCGAAGAACGCGGCGCCGCGGCGCTCCATCTCCAGCAGCAGCGAATCGATCCTCGCGAGCCGGCCTTCCAGGTCGCCGAGCATGTCCTGGTGATAGGCCGCCAGCTGGCGGTCGATGTCCTGGATCGCCTCGACGTCCGCCGCCAGCGTCTTCAGCCGGTCGAAGGCGACGCCCTTGTACTCCACCGCGAGCCGGAGCCCCACGTTCAACGGGTTCAGGAGCTTCAGGCGGACCCGCTCCTCCTCGTCCAGCGTCTCCAGGAGATAGCTCTGGACGGCGTCGAACCCGCTCGCCGACCAGAGCGACGGGTCATCGGCCTCCAGCGCCCGGAGCGCCCTGCGCGCCGACACGCCGAAGACCTCCGGCTCCCGGCCCAGCAGCTCCGCCGTGTTGCGACGGACGAAGTCCCGGACCTCCGAGCGCTCCGCGTCCTCGTCCAGGATGTCGATCTTGTTGATCACCACGACGACCTTCTTGCCCCACTCCCGGATGTGCTCCAGGAACGCCCGCTCCGTCTCCGTGAACGGCCGGTCGGCCGAGGTGACGAACAGCACCAGGTCGGAGCGGGGCACGAAGTCCCGGGTCAGCTCCTCGTGGCGACGGATCACGGCGTTGGTGCCCGGCGTGTCCACCACGTTCAGCTCCCGGAGCAGCTCCGCCGGGTGCGTACGATGGACGACGAACGGCTCCACCGCCTTCTCGTCCGCCTCCTCCGCCCAGCGCAGGAGCGTGATCCGGTCGGTCGTGGGGGTGACCCCCTCCGGCAGCACGCGTTCCCCGATCAGCGCGTTGATGAAGCTGGACTTCCCGCTGTTGAACTCCCCCGCCACGACCAGCAGGAACAGCTGGTCCAGCTGCTCCCGGGTTCGCTCCAGGTGCCGCAGGTCCTCGGCCGCCCCCTCGTCGAACGGCCGGAGCGCCGCGTCGAGCCGCTCCAGCAGCTCCGACTCCCGGTCCCGCAGCTCCTGCTCCCGCCGCGACAGGATCCCGCCCCGACCCCGGAGCTTCCCGAGCACCACCGCGCCTCCTGGCTCGATTCCGTCGAATCAGCACGCCCCTCGGACCGGGTCACGGTGCCACCTCCCGGGTGTTCCCGTCAATACGACGGCTCCCGGCCGGGCCCGCGAGATCCGAGGCCACCCCGGGAGCCGGCCGGGTCACCCCGCGGCCCCGCACGACCGCGCGACAACGGCGCGGGCCCCGCCCGATCGACAGGGCCCACGCCGTTCATCGGAGCGGAGGGCCGGGGATTCGAACCCCGATGGGCTTTCACCCGGCGGTTTTCAAGACCGCTGCCTTACCAGTTAGGACTAGCCCTCCAGGACGGGATGCCGGCCAGCCGGCCTCCCGCAGCGATCCCGGGCGCCGTACCGGGTCCCCGCCGGAAGATAGGCCATCCCGCCCGCGCAGTCATTCCCGGGGTTGCATGACGCCTTCCGGCCCCCGCATCTCCGCCAGCGGCAGGACCTGGTAGCGGGAGAAGTTGAAGACGGGGGCCATGGCGAGCAGCCGCTCCAGCTCCTCGTTGGAGTCGACGTCGTAGATCCAGGCGCCGCCGTGGCGGCCGACGACGTGGTAGCGCTCGACCAACTTCCCCTGCTCGCGAATCCGGTCGGCGTAGTCGGGCATGGAGAGCACCGCCTGCATCGTCTGCGTGCTCAGCGTCTCGATCTCCCAGAGGACCAGGAATTTCACGCTCGCTCCTCGGCGCCGGGTGGCGGGTATCCTCGGCCGGCCCGCGCACACCGTGTCCCAGCGACGTCGCCCGTGACCCGGTCGGGCCGACCGCTCAACATGAGCCCCGGCCGGCGGGGACGCGAGGCTGACGTCCCCCTCTCCGGCGGCGCCCGGGGCCGGGTCCGACCGACCGCGCTACGGCCGGACCGGCACTCCGTGATCGTCGTCGTCCGTGAGGATCTCGAACGCAGCCCTGTGGGTCGAGGCCAGCGCGAGCTTGTGCCCGTCGGCGAATGTCAGGGCGAGTCGGCACGACGCGATCTTGGTGTTGAGGCAGGTCTTGGTGCCCCCCGGCGGGTTCCGATAGGTGAGCGCGACGAAATCCCGGGGCTGGCCCCGGATCGTCCCCTCGAGCGCCAGCTCGGGGCCGGCGGCCCGGAACCGCCAGTCGAAGTAGGTGAAGGATCCCTTCCGGAACGACTTCGCCAGCGAGTTCATGGCGTACTCCCGGCCTTCGTGGCGGAAGACGACGGGGGTCATGAACGGCGTCCAGACCGGTCCCAGCTTCAGCCGGGCCGTCGCCAGCTCGAGGAAGGCGTCGGGCGCGTCGTCGAACCCCGCGACCTGGCCCCAGGCGTAGTGGTCGGTGTGCCGGACGCCCCAGTTGTGGTTCTGGCTGCCGATCCAGTCGTCGACCTCGATCCGGGTCCCGGCGACGATCAGGGCGCCCGAGTAGGTGCAGAGCGGGGCCGCGACCAGCGCTTTCGCCCGGGGCAGCCGCTTCGCGTAGAGGGCCGGGGGCAGATCGAACAGCGGGGCCTGGCCGCCGGTCCATTCCAGGTCCCACTCGATGGTCCTTCCCTCCTCCCCGGCGGCGCCGGTGAGCCGACCGGGCCCGAGCTGCGATCCGCCGATCCGGACATCGAATCGGTCGCGGGCGAGGGCGGTGTCCGGGATCGGGTGCTCCTGGCGTGCGGCCGTGTTCGTGTGGCGCTCGCCGTCGAAATACACGGCCCAGAGCTCGCCCACGGCCTCCTCCGGCCGGCCTTTCGGGCTGAACACCGTAGACCGGATCCAGAAGGCCAGGGGCCGATCCGGGTGGTTGGCTCGCTGGAACCAGCTCTCGTAGAACCCGCCGGCGTCCGCGGGGTCGAACTGCGCGTGGTTCGCGGTCCGGGCGAGGCGCTCCCGCAGCGATTCCGTCATGGGCGGCTCCACGGTCTACGGCGCCAGGTCGCACATCGACGTCACCGGAAGATAGCGCGGTAGCGGGCGACGCGAATCCCGCGGGATGGCCACGGCGTCCCGCGAAGGGCCGTGGGTCGGCCTCGTCAGTCGGAGACGGCCCGGCCGGTCTCCTGGTCGAGGTGGGCCAGCCGGTCGTACGTCCCCGCCGGGATGCGGACGGCGTAGTCCCGGTCGTTGGGCGTGCGGTGGATCCGGAAGTGGGGGTTCAGCTCCTTGAGCTCCAGCACGGTGATCCCGACGGAGTTGGCGATCTTGATCAGCGGCGTGGCCGGCGGGACCACGACCTCGTCCCATTCGGACGGCTGCAGGTCCGCGGGCTGGAACCCGTAGGCACGGGGGTCCTTCGCGATGCGCGCTGCGGCGATCATCAGGGGGACGTAGTCGCGGGTCTCCGACGGCAGCCGGTCCCAGATCCGGTAGTAGTCCGCCTCCCGGCGGGCGCGCTCGCTGCCGGTCTCCTCCCGCATGATCCGGCCGACGCGGTTCTCACCCGTGTTGTACGCCGCGGCGGCGAGGTACCAGGAGCCGAAACGGTCGTGGAGGTCCTGGAGGTAGTCGAGGGCGGCGTCGGTGGCCCGCATGGGGTCCCGGCGCTCGTCCACCGCCCGGTCGATGGCCAGGCCGTAGCGCTCGCCGGTGGGCGCGATGAACTGCCAGATCCCGGCGGCCCGGGCCGGCGAGGTGGCGGCCGGGTTGAACCCCGACTCGATCATGGCCAGGAAGATCAGGTCCAGCGGCATGCCCCGCTCCTCGAGCCGCTCCAGGATCGGCGGCGCCCACCGGCCGGCGCGCTCCAGGAAGCCGGCGAACTTCTCCCGCATCTCCGGGACGGTGGTGAAGCGCTCGACCCAGTAGTCCACGCGCTCGTGTCGCAGGTTGGGCAGGTCCCAACCCATGTCGAAGCCGGCGGGATCCGCGACGGGCGGCGGCGGCGTCTGGACCGCCAGGACCGGATCGGCCGGCCCCGCCAGGGGCTCGTACGTGGTCCCGATCAGCAGCGAGGCCCCGGCCGCCACGACCCCCAGGAGCCCGGTCCTCACCAGGGACCGCGCCCGTGCCTGGAACCCGCCGCGCCGTGTCTCCGACCTCTCCATGCCGTGCCTTTCCGTTGTCGTCCCGTGGCGTAGCCCCGCCGCCGGTCCACAGGGGGCTCGTGTTGTCCTACCCCGGAATCGCCGGAGGGTCCCGCCCGGCTGCCCGACCCGGCGTCCGCGGTACCCCGTCCCGCCCCCCCTCGCTCCGGGTCGGGGCGGTGCCCACAGGCGCTGTCGGGAGATGTCCCACCGGGGTTTCCGACGGTTGCCGGACTGACACGACCGCGTGCACGTTGCATCATACGGTGCCAGCCGCACCACATCCCCGTGAGCCCCGATACCCATGAACGACCCGAAGCAGGACGCCGCGGCATCCTCCTACCAGTCGGCCATCGCCACGCTCATGGCGGACGAGGCGGCCATCGAGCCGCCCGGCTGGCTCGCCGAGCAGGCCTCCATCGACTATGACGCCCACCGGGCCGCCGCGGTCACGGACCCGGCGGCGTTCTGGGCCGACAAGGCGCAGGCGCTGGACTGGCAGGAGCGGTGGGACGAGGTGCTGCGATTCGACCCGCCGGAGCACCGCTGGTTCGTGGGTGGGAAGCTGAACGCCACGCTCAACACCATCGACCGGCACGTGCACAGCCCCCGGCGGAACAAGGCGGCGGTGATCTGGGTGGGCGAGGACGGCGAGGAGCGGACGTACACCTACAACCGGCTGTACCGGGAGGTGAACCGGTTCGCCAACGCGCTCCGGCGCCTGGGCGTCGAGCAGGGCGACCGGATCATCCTCTACATGCCGCTGGTGCCGGAGGGGATCGTCGCCATGCTGGCCAGCGCCAGGATCGGGGCCATCCATTCGGTCGTCTA
>JABAOG010000295.1_pt1 | contig 12208 bp, 10 predicted proteins | sample 7062131 | NCBI WGS metagenome assembly JABAOG01 (sample SAMN14538629, study PRJNA623070) | marine sediment metagenome | biome: marine biome [ENVO:00000428]; feature: marine pelagic biome [ENVO:01000023]; material: deep marine sediment [ENVO:00002113] | place: India: Arabian Sea | collected... | reverse complement strand
TTCCACCGGTTCGGCTTGATGAACGGCCGTGTGTTCAACGGCCGATAATTCAACGGGCGGCGGGTCTGGCGCTGGTTCTTCTGTTTCAACTGCCGCTTCTTCTCGAACAGGTTTGGTTTCGACAATGGCTTGTTCCCTGCCTCGTGCCGCCTGACGTTCCTGGAGGGCGTCTAGGAGGAGGTCGAGCAGTTGGTCAATTTTGGAGGGGTCGTTTTGATTCATGATGTTTCGCCACTATTGAACAATAAAGAAGCCAAGTATTTCGCCAAAGCTGACGATGATGTTGGTGTAAAAGTTGCCGCCAAGCTGCCGGAAAAGTTCGAAGGGGATGCTGGGGGCGCCGATAAACGGCCGAATGGTCCAGGCCAGCTGGCTGCCGACAAAGGCATAAAGGAACATCCAGGCGTACAAGACAATCCGGCGGCTACCTTCTCCTTCCGTACCCACCCCGGCTACAATTCTCATGCCCTGACTGAGAAAGAGAATGCCCATGCTGCCGGCGATGGTAAAGATGCCGACGTTGAGGAGTTTAAAGAACTGGTACTGGCTGGTTGTCAGCAGGAAGAAGAGGGTGATGGGGGCAAAAGAGAGGAGCAGGACGGCCGTGACTGTCAGGGCGGTCATAATGAGGGCCACGTTTTGTAGCAGGCTCTGGTTGGAGCCGAATAGGACGTTGAAGAAGTAGAGGGTCGGGGCGCAAATGAAGAGGGTGGCCAGGAACAAAATGGGCAGTTTAACGGCCGAACTGAGGGCCTGCCACAAGGAGTGGGTTGACCCCATAACTGCACCATAGAGGGCGAAGAAGATGAGACTGGAGATGAGCATCGCCCGCAGCTTGCGTTGCAGCTCGATGCCGTCCCGGATTTCATGGAAGAAGTAGACTCGATTGCGAAGGATTGTTTCGATGACGCCAAGTTCACGTATCATATGGTTCTCCTGTATATCGATTTGCCAAATCGTGCTACAAATTTCATCCAAGTCAGAATGATTCGAGAATTGGTAAAGTCCCTTATTCGGCCGTCTGACTGGGTGTTCCGAAAAAGACAAAAATAAGGCTTAAAGCCCAGAAGAAACCCCAGACCGTCAGGGCATATCGCCAGCGGTGGTAATAAAAGAGGGAAGTCAGTAAAACGACAATGGCGACGAACCAGAATATCGGTTGAAGCAGGAGGTGGTTCCAATTGGCGGCCGTCCCGTCGGGTACAAAGGCCAGCCAGCGCAGAATCAAAGCCCCGGCGACCGGCAGGATACAGGCCACAATGGCGTCGGCCGATTCCCAGGGGCTGTGTTCCGCCTGCAGAGCTTTGCCAACATCCTCGACCCCAAATCGCCGGCCGACTTCCTGCAGGGCCAGGTGTGGGTCGCGCCCTTGCTGGATGGCGTCGTCAAGGGCGTCTTCGAGGTGGCCGCGAATCTCTTCCAGTAGTTCGTGTTCGGTCTGGCTGGAAAGCTGTAGTTCGGCCGAAATCTGGTTCAAAACCTGGTCGATGGAGGTGGGTTTATCACTCAATTGGAACCTACCCCGGCCAGGACGCCTTGGAGCTTGTCCATGAATATCTGCCATTCCTGGGTTTGCTCTTTCAAGGCTTGCCGGCCTGTTCCGGTGATGGTGTAATATTTTCGCCTGCGCTCCCCAATAGCATCTTGCCACTCGCTGCTCAGCAAGCCTTCTCGCTTCAGGCGGTGCAGCAGCGGGTAGAGCAGGCCCTCCTTCATTTCAAAGTAGCCGCCGCTGCGCTTTTCTAGCTCCTGGCTAATCTGATAGCCATACATAGGCTCTTCTGATAATAAGGCCAAAATCAGGAGCGATGTGCTGCCTTTGCGGATTTGGTCGCGTATATCCATTGAGAAATCCTTGATACCTAACTAAATTATGCATAAGGATTTTACTCATTGCGATTTATTTGTCAAGAGATTGCCCAATCGGACCCAATAGAGCTATTTTAATAGTTCGCCATAAGGATGGAATTGGACAGAATGCCCTGAAAAACGGGTTGGACGGGGCCGGTAAGGGTTGCCAGCCATTCATCATTGATGGCGACAGTTACGGAGCCGCCGGACATATCTACCTCGACCGGCGATTGGCAGTGGCCGTGCCAGACTGCGGCTCCGGCGGCGGCGCTGGCCGAAGTGCCGGAGGCCAGAGTATAGCCCGCGCCCCTTTCCCAGATTTCGATTTGAATGGTGTGTTGGTCGATCACTTTTACCAGTTGAACATTGGTCCGGTTGGGGAACGGCTCGGCCGTTTCCAACAATGGCCCAATCGTGCGAGCCCGTTCGGCCGAAAGCGACTTGACGAAGAGGACACAATGGGGATTGCCGATATCGACTGCGGTTACGCAATGATTAATCTCATCGGGCGCCAAATGTTGGCCGGCCAATTTGTATAAATGACCTGGTGTAAATGGCCTGGAGAAGGAGAGACGGCCGAGTTCGGTCGTAATCCGGGTGGCGCACTCATCTTCAATAATGGTATCAATCGGTTCGTTGTTAATCCACATTTTGAAGTTTCGGCCGTCCAGATAGCCAGCGTCCCACAAATAGCGGGCAAATATCCGGAGGCCGTTGCCGCTTTTTTCCGCCTCGCTGCCATCGGGATTGAAAAAACGCAGCACCAGTTCCGGGGTGGCCTCGGTCAACGGCCCATAACAAATGCCGTCGGCGCCGACCCCAAAATGGCGGTGGCAGATGTGGCGGATTAAATCAGGGGATAAATCATGGGAAAAGGAAGCGGGATCAATAACAAGCATATCATTACCCAGGGCATGATATTTGTGAAAACGAGTAAAAAGCTCACTATCAGGGGGATCCATAACAATCTCCAAGGATGTTAAATAAAAGCTCCAGACACGAAAAATTGAAAGCGATTTAACCAGCCATCGAGGAGCGGCTGATACCATCATTTTACAGGGTGTAGTTTACCACATTTCTATCTTCAATTGAAGTCAATTCGGCCGAGTGGGTGGGCGAAACTGTTGTTGATGGGATAATGGGGGAAAGGAGGCAACAAATGACAAAAAGAGAAAGATGGACAACCAAATTTGAGGCAGCAAGCGAGGAAGTCAGCCAGTGGCGAAAAAAGCGACCCAAAGCCACCTTAACCGAAATCGAGAACCGGGTAGATGAAGAGTTAGCCAAAGTGCGAGTGGCAATGATAGAAGAATTGGCTCTGGAAAGCGAGTTAACGGACTTCAAACAGCTAAAAAGGGAGGAACGGCCAAGATGTCCAGGGTGTGGCAAACCACTAGCGGCCAACGGGAAACAGAAGCGACGGCTAAGGACCACACATGGGCAAGAAGTAGAATTAGAGCGAAGAAAAGGGTACTGTCGGGCATGTGGAGCCAGTTTTTTTCCCTCTGGATGAGGAATTGAGCTTATTGCCGGGGAAGTACACGCCGCAAATGCAAGAGACGATGACCCGGTTGGGGAGCAAGATGCCGTTTGAACAAGCGGTAGAGGAAGTCTGGTACAATCAACGGACCCAGGTCAAAGAAGGAACACTACGGCAAATGACTTATCGACATGGGGAGGCAGCCGAAGCATTGGAACGAGCCGAAGTCGAACGACTGGAGCAAGAAGGGCTAAAGTCAGGTGTCAACGATTCAAGAGCCACGCCGAACGAGACGAAACAAGTGGTCGTCAGCGCAGACGGAGCCCTCATCTGCTTGACCAATGGCGAATGGCGGGAAGTCAAAACGCTGGCGGTCGGAGAATTTGAGCAGCAGTGGAATCAAAAGAAAGGGCTGTTAGAGGTCAAGACGCGAGAATTATCCTACTTTTCGCGCAGTTATCGAATCCGGGAGTTTGAACGGTATGCCCTGGCTGAACTGACCCGGCGCGGGATTGACGACGCCGGGAGGCTTGTCACGGTTAATGATGGCGCCGAGTGGATTCAGAGTTTTGTCGATTATCACATTCCCAAGGCGACTCGTATCCTGGATTTCAGCCATGCCTTAGGCTATGTGGCCGATGTAGGGAAAGCTGTTTTTGGGGAGGAGACCCTCGGCTTTCAGGGCTGGTTTCAACGGATGGCACATCAACTTAAACATCAACCGCCTCAACGTACCCTGGCTGACCTCCAGTTGCTCCAGAACAAAGCCGCCTCAGAGGAGCAGGCAGCCGAGATTGACCAAGCCATCTTCTATCTAACTCAGCGATTAGACCTGATTGACTATCCTCATTTTTTGACCAAAGGCTTTCCCATTGGCTCTGGTTCGGTCGAAAGCGGTCACAAAGTAGTCGTTCACAGCCGTCTCAAACAAGCCGGTATGCGTTGGGCGGAACCTCATGTTGACCCCATGCTCGCTTTGCGGAACCTGGTCTGTAATGGCCGGTGGTCCGATGGTTGGAACCAGATTGTTGCCTTTCATTGGTCCCAACACCGCCAAAAACTCCGCTCCCAGGCTGCTCGTCAGCGACCTGTTGTTCCTCCAGTTACCTTGGCGTCTGTTAAAGTCGCTCCTATTGTTGACACCCATAAACCTGCATTGTCCTCGCCGACCAAATTAAAACAGCCACATCGTCCTGCGCCTGACCATCCCTGGCGTCAGGGGCTTTGGCCGACTCATGAGTCTTGGCGTTGGAATTAGTGTCAACAACAACTTCGCCCACCCCTAACATCTCCTTATATAGACAAACATCTATTTATCTGTTAAGGTAAGTATAGAACTTAAAGTTAACTTGAAGTCAAGTCCTGGAAAGTAAGGAGCGATTTTTATGGGAAAATGGGAAATAGGCGACGTGACAGCTAGGTCAGGATTTCCGGCGTCAACGATTCGCTATTACGAGCAAATTGAACTGCCGCCACTGGCTGAACGGGTCAACGGCCGTCGTCAATACGACGAATCGATTCTAAAAAGATTAGGGATTATTCGCCTGGCTCAAAAAGCGGGATTTACTATCGCTGAAATCCAGATGCTCCTCCATCATTTCCCGGTAAACAGCTCTCCCTCTGAACGATGGCAGATTATGGCTGCCAAAAAGTTAGACGAGCTTGAGGAGCAGTTGAAAACAATTGAGGCTATGAAAGAAATCTTGGCTCACACGCTCACCTGCCAATGTAAAACACTGGAGGAGTGTGGCTCCGCAGAATTGAATAATTAACCTTTTTTGGATTCAGGTTAACAATTCTTGAGCTGCTATTACAAAATAAGATTTTCAACCACAACAGGCAGCTCCCACTCTTTTCCTTCTAGCCGAGCAGATTGGAGCTCAACAGGGTCCATCTTTGCTTCCAGCCGGGCCAGTAGTGGCTGAAGACGGGCATTCACATCAATATTTGCCTGGGGTTCCGCCAGGCCAGCAAGACAGGCAGCCAACTTATAGTTGCCCTCCCGTTCGGCTAAACAGCCAAGTCCAACGATTCCTTCTAAGGCAAGATTGATCGCGCTAATGGCCACTGCTCTCTGAATGCCCTCCATCAGACTGGTTCGGGCAGCTTCGTTTTCTTCAAGGGCAAAATATGTGAATCCCAGGTTAATGCATCCATTGGCGATACCCCATTGGTTGCCCATATTACGGTAGACGGTCAGACTTTCTGCCAGGTACGTTTTCGATTTTTCAAAATCTTCCTGTCCATAGGCGCTGACACCGAGGTTGTTGAGAGCGTGACTGATTATGCTAGATTGGCCAATTCGACGGGCAATTTGCAGGCCGGTTTCAATTCTCCGGAAAGATTCATCATAGTTCCCCTGATCGCGAGCCAATGTCCCTATTAGGACTTCGAGGAAGGCAATTCGGCCGTCATCTCCCAACTCACTAAAAATAGACAATGATTGCTCATAATAATATCTGGCTTCTTCATAATTGGATAAATCATGAGCAATGATTCCCAGACTGGTCATATTGTGGGCGCTGCCACGCAGATCATTTAGTTTCTGGAATATGGCCAGACTTTGCTGGTTGTAATTTTGGGCTTCTTCATAGCGCATTTGTTCCCGGACATGCGTGCCGAGCACATATAGCACCTGGGCAATCGCCCGATCATCCTTATATTTGAGGGCCTGTTCCAGGGCAACCAACCCCAACGCTTCACCCCTGGCATAATCTATTCGAAGGTACGTTTGGCTTAAATAAACCAGGAGCATATTGCGGCGGGGATCATCCTCTGCCAGTTGGTCTAACGTTCGTTGAAGGAGATTGCGGGCAATTTCTAACTCGGAGGAGGTGTCAATGTGACGTTCTACAACCACCTTTAGATAATGCAATTCTTTTTCAATATTGCCCGCCCGGTGCCAATGTTCCAGTAATATTTCGGCGCGGCTCTTGTCACCATGATATAACTGTTCAATCGTTTCAGCGACCAATTGATGAAGAGCTGCCTGTTCTTCTGCGGTCTGGCCTTCTAATATCAACTCTCGAAGTTTATCGTGGGTGAAGCGCCAGGTCCCGTTTGGCACCTCCAACACCGCAATATCAGAGCAGATGGTTAACCATTCATCCAAACGGTAATGGTGGGAGCGAACCAGATTCGGGTATTTGCGGTGAAAAGTTTCGAGAACGGCCGGATCCAAATCCCGGCCTGCGGCTGCCGCCAGGCGCAGCATTGGTTTAGCCCATTCGGGAACACGTTCAAGCCTTTCCTTGATCACCTGGACGATGCCTCCGGCAAATACGCTTTCTGGGATAGCGATACCACCGATATCGACTAAACGGCCAGATAAATCTGCCAGCGCGCGAATGACCTCAATAATAAATAACGCATTGCCTTCCGTCTCCCGTTTAATTAAATCCAGTAACCTGGTTTGCTGTGCGTTTTTGCCGAGGATGGCGCCACATAATTCGGCCATCTCTTTTTCACCCAGGCGATCCAGGGAAATGATATTCATATTTGGCAGCTGATTTGGCAGGTTGGGCGCCTCATCCTGTCGATAACTACCAATGATGAGCAGCGGTAATTCGGCGATATGATTCAGCAGGATTGAGAGGGGTTCTCGACTTTCAATTGCCCACTGTAAATCCTCCAGGAGCAGCACCATCGGCTGGTCATGTTTTTTGATAGTATTGATAATGGTATTAACCAGTCTTTCTCGATGGTCTCGGCTTTCTAAAAGGATTGGATCCGGAACAGGCTCACCGCGAATCGTTTCCATTTCAGGTACGATCTCTTTTAAAATGGAGGCTTCCTCTATTGTCAAATCAACGGCCAATACCAGGTGTTTCATCGGTTCTCTTAAAACCTGGTAATCCTGGCCGCCATTGGCCATAGAGAATCCGCGATAGACTTGTGCGCCCCGCATCACTGCCCGAATCCTGACTTCATCCAACAATCTGGATTTGCCGACCCCAGGCTCGCCGCTTACCAACCAGGCGCTTCCGCCAGGCTTTGCCTTGGGTGCACCGTTCCCACTGGTCTGGTTGGGCCTGTCTACTAAGATCTGATCCAGGGCACGACTCAATGTGGCAAGTTCTTGTTCCCGGCCGACAAATTTTGAAGTTTGAAGATAACTTTCCCGGATAGACTGACTCTCTAAAGGTTCAGGAAATCCGGTCGCTGCACAAAGGTCTTTGATAACTTTTCGAGCCGTTTGGTAGCGGTATTCAGGGTTTTTAGCCAGCATCAATTCGATAACGTTTGCCAGATAGGTATCTAACATGGATACATCGGGTTGATCTTGCAAGATGCTGAACATCAACTGGGCGGAGTTGTCTGCCTTAAATGGATATTGACCGGCAAACATTTCGTAGGCCATGACCCCAACGGCAAAAATGTCAGATTGGATGGTGGCGACCGGATTGCTAAAAAGCTCCGGAGCCATGTAGGCAACTGTTCCGCTAAAACTGTCTGAATCGGCCACTAACGATAAGGAATTATTGATTGCCAATCCGAAATCCAGCAACCGGGTCACATTGTCCCGGTCCACCAAAACATTTGCCGGTTTGATATCCCGATGGATGATTCCTCGCCTGTGAAGATACATGAGGGCATTGAGAAGTTGGATAAGCAGCTGAATTTTGCCTTCTTCGGTTTGCGAAACGGCCGCTTCGGTTAAGGGCGCGGCGTCTTCCACCAGCTCCATTGTTAAAAAAGGGCGATGTTCGTTATCTAAGCCATAATCCAACACCGGGACAATATATGGATGGCGAAGTCCCGCCAGCGCCCGGAATTCCTGAGCCAGGGTCATGACCTGGCTGTTTGTGCCCCATTCTGAATCGATATGTTGCAGGCTCCGGGTATCAATTCGCATTTGTTTCAAGGCGATGATATCTCGGGTAAGGCGGTCCTCGGCCTTGTGAACGACACTCATGCCGCCTGAACCGACGTATTCAAGAAGACGATACCGGTTTGCTATGATCATCTATTGAGCGCCAAAATTCTCTGGGGCCGCCGATACTAAAGGCGGTAAATTTGGGCTTTCCTGGCTTAAAATAGAACAAACCTGGGAGACGGCCGAATCAAAATCCATATCCCTCCCTTTTTCCCAGNNTTCCCAGGCAGCCGCAAAAACCTCTTCTCCAATTTCAATTTCATATTGTGGTCGGACTCTCGCCACCTCTTGTCGATAAAATGGTGTTGATTCAGGATGGTAATACACCATTGATATGATTGGTACAATTTTTTCCACCCCACCAAATAGTTTGTCGAAACGAATCGGTTTAGACCAGAGATAACCAAGCGTTTGCCAAACCTGGCCAATGGATAGATGCCATTCGAACGTATCTAAGAGATGGAACGCCGCTTGATCAGGTTGTCCCATATCCAGGTAAATGTCAGCTAACCGGTCCCCAGCAAAACTCATCCAGTATAGATCATGCCATTCTTTGGCAATATTCAAACCACGTTTGCCATAGTAAATGGCCTCTTCATACATTTTCAGCGTTAAACAATGGACCGTCAATGACATGAGAAGGCTAAAAACGACAAAGACGTTTGAATATTCCGGCTCAAAATAAGCCAGTAATTTTTTGAGGGTATCTAAACGGGGAAATTCCTGAAACTCGACCAGCTGGGCCAACTCTGATTTTAACGGAAATCCGGAATCAATTAAAAACCATAAAGNNTCAATTCAAGAGCAGCGAAATAAGCTTTTTCATGCCATTTGAAGGATTCTTCAGTTTGATAATTGACATCTAGAAATGCCATACAATCATAACCCCAATAAAGTTTGGGATCATTCAGTTCTTCCAACAGCGCGATAAATTCCAGGAACCTGGGGCGGAAGAGGAGATTTTCATCGTAATCTATCCGGGTATTAAACTCAACCAACCGGAGATGAAGCATCTTTGAATCGGTATCTTTTACCCCATTTTGTTTTAAATAATCAATGGCTTCATTGAGCATCGCAGTTGGGGGGATGCCTTGACCAAAACTGATAACAGGCATGCCTCTGACCATGTCTGCCAGTTCTTCAGTCAAAACGTGCTTCTGAGCGTAATGCCAGGCCCGATTGATATTTTCTACATCCGCCAAATGTTTTCTGTACAAGTGCATCGGATACATATTAATGGCCTTGTTCGTCTCTTGGGCGACAAGTTGAGCATAGTAACGACAGTGGGCGAGATAGACTTCTTTTTTATGCTTGTTTTTTTGGAGTTTTAACGCCGCAAATTGACGTAAAAGTTCGTGGATGGCAAATCGGCCGCTATCAGGCTGGCGGTGTAAAAGCGATTTATTGGTTAAGGACAATAAGAGACGTAAATTAGCGTTTGCAATCTGCTCCGCCGCTTCTCGTGTAAAACCACCCCGAAAAACACTCAATTTTGCCAAAACTGACTGTTCTTCCGGCAACATCATTTCCCAGGAGCGCTCAAAAACAGCCTGAACACTTCTTTGTCGTTCAGGCAGATCGACCAGGTCAGCTGCCAGAAAATATAAACAGTCTTCAACTTCTTCGACAATCTCGGCCGTTGATAATATTTCCAGCCAGGCTGCCGCCAGAATAAGGCCCAGCGGCATACCCTGTATCAACTGGCAGATCCGGGCCACATCCGACAAATTATCCCTCGTCAAAGCAAATGAAGAGCGCGCCCGACGGCCGCTTTCTACAAAAAGCTGAACGGCCGTATAGGCCATCGCGTCCTGTGGGGTGATCGTCTCTGGAAAATCCATCCCACCCAGCTCAAATCGGGTTTCACTGGCTAAATTAAGCCGCTGGCGGGAAGTAACCAGGAGTGAAACCCGGGAGCTGGTCTGAAGGAGGTCATTAATTAAGTTCGCCCCTGCTAATAAATGTTCGAAATTATCCAGAATGAGCAGCAAATTTCGCTGGCTGAGAGATTTCAGCAGTTGGCGCCAAAGCGGCCGCTGCCTGTCCGGCACTTGATAGTCCAGCGATGCGGCAATCGTTTGGGGAATCGCATCATGGTGGGAAATTGAAGCCAGATCAACGAAAAAGACACCGTCAACATAACGCTCCAACAGTTTTGATCCGGCGACCAGCGCCAGCCGGGTCTTCCCCATGCCTCCCGGTCCGATAATAGAAACAAGCCGGCGACTATCATGGGTCAACAATTTAGTTATCTGGTCTAATTCAACTTCCCGGCCAATAAATGGAGTGGTGTCAACCGGCAAATTATGCCGAGCCTTCACAGGCGGCCGTAATGATTCAGTCGTAACTTTGGCGCGATACCTGCCAGCCAGGATTTCCTCATAAAGAGCACTTGTTTCCGATGCCGGTTCAATTCCCAACTCCTCCCGAAGGGAATCCCGGCAAATTTCGTATTGGCGTAAGGCATTATTACGGTCCCCGGCCAGAGCCAAAGCCCGCATCAACTGCCGGTGAGCCGATTCTCGCCAGGGTTCGTGGTTTAACTGTTGCTGAGCCACTGACTGTGCTTGTAAGTATCGGCCGTTTTCCAAATGAGTTTGGGTCACATCAAACATCGCTTCCAGCGCCAATCGTTGCAGCTTTTCCCTTTCCAGCCGCAGCCAATCTTCAAACTCCGTGCTGTCACAGGTAAATCCAGGCAGCAGTTCACCTTTGTAAAATGAGATAGCAGTTGCCAAATCCTTATCCTCAATCGCCTGCAGGAATTGGTTCACATCCAAAACATAACTGCTCTCTGGATTGAATTGTACTGATTGGCGGGAAACGACTAGAAAAGGCTGATCCGGATTATCAGCGTCCCCCAATAATTTTCGAAGGTGATAAAGCGATTGCCGGAGATTGTTCCGGCCGTTTTTTTCGGACTCCTCCGGCCAAAAAAGGGTCGCGATGACTTCCCGCGGTTGTGGTCTATCACAATTCAAAACCAAATAAACCAACAACCCTTGTGTCTTAGCAGAATAAAAATGATCAATAAGTTCTTGTTCTAATTTAGCCTGAAATGGGCCTAATAAAGAAATGGTAAGCCGAGCCATAAAGCCATTATACACAGGAAAGCGTCAAGAACGCAGCCATCAATATAAACCTCGCTAAAAATCCCATTAACATCGAAATTGATGCAAATTCAATAAGCCTCATTTAATCCCGCCGCTAATTACATTTGTCGAGGCTGCTAACGTTTTTAACGATCCCTGATAACGAAACGATAACAACTTCATAACGGCCGATCTCTATGCTGAAAGCAATTAATCAGTAAGGAGATTTTGGTCATGTCAAAAACAAATACCATTCTTATCGCAATCATCCCAATTTTTATTATTCCATTTATGATCTTTGCCAAATTACAAAATAACAACCAATACGTCACCATAAACCATCAAGAAGGTTTAGCAACTTCTAACACAGAAGAAAAACAGCCAGTCACCCAATTTCAGGTTTCGGCCGAAGTTGCAAATACTATGGAAAACGAATTCAATGAGATATCTTCTATAGAAAATAATTGGCAGCAATGGATCATCTATAGCCCGGAATATCCCTGGGAGGCTGATGAGTTAATGATGGTGAGCGATATTCTAGAAACCGTCATTAACGCTTTAGACAATCAAGGTTTAGACGGCCGTACACTGTTAGAAGGTTACCGCTTCCGCCGTCAGCATGGCGAATACGTTATTGATCATGAAGGACGGGTAGCAGAAGTTAACCACGAACAACAAGTCATTACGCTGGCCGATGCCGCCTTCAAACGTTTGCACGGTTTTTACATCATCCACGAGCTTGGCCACGTTGTTGACCGGCGGACAGACAGGAATCTGACAGCCAGGTTTCATGCTCTCGCCGGGAGTGACATTGAAAACAGGAAAACGGCTCCAGGATTTTGGCTGAATCTCCATGCCGAAAGGGACTTAGAAGAAGCGACTGCCGATGCCTTTGCTCTCTGGGTTATG
>JABAOG010007072.1_pt2 | contig 12211 bp, 15 predicted proteins | sample 7062131 | NCBI WGS metagenome assembly JABAOG01 (sample SAMN14538629, study PRJNA623070) | marine sediment metagenome | biome: marine biome [ENVO:00000428]; feature: marine pelagic biome [ENVO:01000023]; material: deep marine sediment [ENVO:00002113] | place: India: Arabian Sea | collected... | reverse complement strand
TCGCACTCCAATCTTCTGGCGGTCTACGGCGGCGCCGTGGTGACCTACCCCAGGTGCAACTACATCCTGCCGGGGATCACGCGCGACAGGATCCTCGCGCTCGCCGCCGCCCTCGGGATCCCCGTCCGCGAAGGGCCGATCTTCCTCGACCGCATCTTCGACGCCGAAGAACTCTTCCTCTCCGGCACCACGACCGAGGTCATGCCGATCGCGCGCGTGGACGGCCGACCCATCGGGTCCGGCGCGCCCGGCCCCGTCACCCGGCGGCTCCAGGAGGCGTACCGCGCCGAGATCCGACCCTGACCCCGGACAGGCGCAGGGGGTGCAGCGGCGTTCGAGCGTCTGTGGCCAGCGAGGTGCGCTCCGGCTCCGCGGGTCCGCCCGCCGCCTCCGCGTCTCCGCGTCTCCGCGTGAAAAGAAGAGCCCGGTGCCGCCCGGATGAAGTCGGCACCGCGGCCAGCGCCGATGCTCCCGGCCCCGCGCGGGCGCGCCCGTCGACCAGCGCGGACCGCGCGGGGGCACCTGCTCGTGGAGCGACGCGGGCGGCCCCGCGCGATCCATGAGCGAGGTTCTACTCAGACATCGTTCTCCAGCTCCTCCACGTACAGCCGGCGGATCAGCGCCAGCGCCGCCGCCAGGATCGGCACCGCGAGCAGCAGCCCCAGGAACCCGAACAGCACCGCCATCAGCGCGCCGAACAGGATCGTCAGCGCGGGCGGCAATCTGACCGCGCCCTTCATCACGAGCGGAGTGAGCAGGTTCGACTCGAGCTGCTGCACCGCCACGTACAGCAGCACCACGTACAGCGCCCGGCCCGGCGAGAGCAGCAGCGCCACCGCGATCGCCGGCACCGCGCTCAGGATCGGACCGTAGATCGGGATGAACTCCAGCAACCCGGCGATCAGGCCCAGCGCCAGCGCCGCGGGGATCCCCAGCAGCACCAGTCCGATCGTCGTCGCCACCCCGATCGCCACCATGTTGATCGCCGTGCCCAGGATCCAGTGGCGCAGATCCGAGGCCGTCTCCCGCAGCGTTCGCTCGATCCGCGGCCGCGCCCGCGGCGGAAACAGACGCGTCAGCCCGCTCACGTAGAGCCGCGGCTCGATCGCAAGGTACAGCCCCGCGAACACCACCACGAACAGCCCGAACGCCGCGCCGACCGCCGTGTTCAACAGCGGCAGCGCCCCGGCCACGATGTCCACCGCTTCCCGCCCCAGACGCTCCTGGAGTCGGACCGTCAACTCCGGCCGCGGCCGACCGACCTCACCCGTGACCGCCGCGTACCACGATCGCACCCGGCGCTCGACGGCCTCGAGCGCCTCCGGCAGCTCCCGCCGGATCACCGTGAACTGCTCTCGCAGCGTCGGCCACGTCAGCACGAGCAGACCCACGAAGATCGCCAGCAGCACGAGCAACACCAGCACCGCCGCCACCGCCCGCGGCATGCCCGCCGCCTCCAGCCGATCCACGAAGATCGACAGGAACAACGCCACCAGCGCGGCGAAGAACGTCACGAACAGGAGCTCCCGCCCCAGCCACAGCATGTTCGCCAGCGCCCACAGGCCGAGCACGACCAGCGTCGCCTTCGCCACGAAGCCGATCGTCACGTGCCCCGTCGGCCCACCGTTCCCGGTTTCACCGCGCCCCGCCGGCCGCATCTCCCGCTCCTCGCTGGAATTCGCGCGCACACCGGCGCAGGCGGCGTGCCACGCGCGACCCGCGCGGCCATGGCGCGTCCCCGGCGCTTCCCTTATCGTAGGCGAATCGCCGGGTACCGCGGGGCCGCCTCCCCCCGAACAAGACCCGAAACACGCCGCCGCGCCGGGGGTACCATCCCCCGCACTCGCACGGGGACCGCACCAGAAAGGTGGATTGGGATGAGTCGCTCGCTGAACAAGGTGATGCTGATCGGCAACGTCGGGGCGGAGCCGGAGATCCGCACGACGGGATCGGGAACGAAGATGGCGAAGGTCTCGCTGGCCACGAACCGGACCTTCAACGACCGCTCGGGCCAGCGCCAGGAGAGGACGGAGTGGCACCGTCTGACGTTCTGGGACCGGCTCGCGGACATCGTGGAGCAGTACGTCCACAAGGGCGACCGGCTCTACGTCGAGGGCCGGATCGAGTACTCGCAGACCGAGGACGACCAGGGCGGCACGCGCTACTGGACCGACATCATCGTCCGGGAGATGGTGCTCCTCGGCCAGGGTGGCGGCGCGGATGCCGATGCGGACGCGGGCGTCTCGCGCGGCGCCGCGCGCGGCCGCCAGCCCGCCGCGGCGCCCTCGCCGTTCGACGAGGAGGACGACGACCTGCCGTTCTGAGATGAGCCTTCATCCGGTGTCGCTCCGCCGACGGTGAGGCGAGCGCGACGCCGGACGCGACCGGCACTTCGGAGGTCCGAGATGCCGGTTCGTCATCACGTGGCGGGCAGGTTTTCCGGGAAGCGGCCGGGAAGGCGGCCGCGAGCTCCCGAGGTCGGTGGCCCGCGGCTCCACGCCGGCGCGCGCGTCTTGCCTCTGCCGTTCGCCGGGCTATCTTGGACGGGACCGCGACCGGCGCCGACCCGCGCCGCACGACCTCCGACACGGGGCGCGCGCTCCTTCCCGGGCGCCGAATCGACCTCTCCGCGGGAGGCGAAGCATGCGTTCACTCCTGTTCACGACCGCCCTTCTCTCGCTGTCCGCATCGATCGTCTCGGCCCAGTGGCCGGAGCCCGGCGCGTGGCCGGTCCCGGGCACGCTTCTCGCGCCCATCGCGGCCGCGTCGCCGCCGCGGGACGCGCACGAGGCGCGGACCGGCGAACGGTGGCACGGGGATCCGGCCCGGATGCGGATCGACGAGCGCTCGACGGCGTTGCGGTCCGGCTCACATTCGCTCCTCCACGCACTGGGCGGCGCGGTCGTCGGCGCCTGGATCGGCTACTTCGCCTCGCAGCTCGTGGCCAGCGACTGGGACAGCAACGTGGCGATCGACCGGGCGACGTGGGCGGCCGGCGGCGCCCTCGTCGGCACCGTCTCCGGTTTCGCGGTCTCGACGGCGATCGGCGGCGGCTCCGGCGCCCGCCCGGCGGCGGTACCCGGCCGCCGCGGAGCCGTCATCACGACCGCCGAAATCCGGCAGGCGGGGAAGCAGAACGTATACGACCTCGTCGCGGCCCTCCGCCCCGATTGGCTGATCACCCGCGGCGTCCACAGCATGAGGGAGACGCCGAGGGGGCAGTCGGTGGGCAACGGCGTGCTGATCACGGATCCGGGCGCTCCCACGATCATCGTCTACCTCGATGGCGCCAGGCTCGGCGGGGTGGAGGCATTGCGACAGATCTCGCCCGCGGAGGTCACGGTGCTCGAGTTCCTCACGCCGGCCGAGGCGAGCCAGCGGTTCGGCGCCGGGCACAGCCACGGCGCGATCGTGGTCTCCACGGCGTAGCCGCCGCCGGTCGGGCGCCGCGCCGTGCTACGCCCGCTCGCGCGCCGAGTCGCCCGAAACCATCCTGCGCGCGCGAACGGCCATCCCGCTCATGGCCGCACTGGCCACCACGCCGGCGAGCCGGCCGAACCGCGAGCGGATCTCCCGCCGGCCACCCCGGTCGCGCAACCGTTCCCGACGCTCTGCACGCCACCGGCGTAGCTCCTCGCGCTCCTCCTCCTCCAGCATCCCGCGCCGCCGCCTGCGCTCCTCCCGTCCCTCCTCGCCACCGGTCAGGAGGCCCAGTACCAGCCCCGCGCCGAACGCGATCCCGACTCCGGCCAGCGGATGCTCCCGGAGCTGGTTCCGCACCGGCCGCACCACGTTCACCCGCGCCGTGATCTTCTCCCTGGCCTCGCCGATCCGGCCCTCGATCTCGTCCAGCGTCGCCGAGATGCGCCCTCGCGTCGCTTCGATCGCGCGGCGTGCATCCTCCGTCGTCTCCGGCTCCCGCCTCGCCGTTCGCCCTCCATCCGGGTGCGCGGCCCTCCGCTCGATCCGAATCTCCTGCGCCATATCCTCGTACCTCCAGTCGCGGTTCACTGCTCATCGTTGCAGCATTCGTTCCCGGAGATCCCACCCCCGAGCCCGTGACCGGCGCCTCCGCCGGCGCCGCGGCCGCAACGAGAAAGGGCCGGTCCAACCGGACCGGCCCACGACACGCTCCCGTCATCTCCCCGCTACGGCAGCGCCCGCCGTCGCTTCGCCTCCTCCCGCTCCGGCGCCAGTGCCGGCGCCTCGACCACCTCCAGCTCCTCGGGCGCGAAAAACCGCGTCTCTCCATCACCGTCCAGCAGTACGCCGTACCGGTGTGCACGATACTCGCTCGCCTCCATGACCATCCCAGTCCGCCCGATCGCGACCGGATCCAGGGGTAGGGCCCCCCGTCGAACCCGAACGCGCGTCCCCTCGGGGATCAACGCGCCGACTACCGCCATCTCCGCCTCCGGGCTGAGGTTACCATTGCCGTTCCCCCGTACGATGGCGCATGCCCGCCGTTCGCGCAATCCCTTGCCGCCACCCGGCTATCGCCTATATTGCCCGCGTTCGTCCGCTCTTTCCACCCGAGGTGCAACGATGCACGCAGAGTCCGACGGGATGATGACGAAGCTCGCCTACGCCGCCGGGTTCGGGATCGGCGCGCTCTGGATCGCCCTGGCCGCTCTCTCCCTCAACTCCGCCGCCGACGGTTTCATGAACGATCGGCCGGACTGGGGCGTCGGCTGGGGGCTGGTGGGGATCCTGCTCCTGGCCGCAGGCGCCATCGCCGTCGTCGGCACGTGGTGGCACCAGACCCGCGTCAAACACCACCACGCGAGCTGAGCCGGACGCGCCTCAGACCTCCCGCTGCCACAGCCCGAGCAGCTCCCCCTCGAACTGCTCGGGCGCCTTCCTGTACGCCGACACCCACTCCCCGAACGACGGAAGCCCCAGCCTCGCGGCCAGGACCTCCGTCACCCGCGCCACCAGAAGCCCGTAGTTCACACCCGCTTCGGCCGCGGCCTCGATGGCTCCGCGCCCCGGTGCCTCGGAAGTGGATACGGAAGATTCGACTGCGGGAACCGAGCGCGACGCTTCCGCCGCACCCGCACCCGGCACGGCCGCGGCATCCGCAGCGTCCGCGGAATCGCGCGCCGTGGGACGGTGGGCAAGGTCGTAGATCTGATCCGGTGTCAGCTCGAGAAACCGATCGGCAACCCTCGCCGAGCACCAGTCGAGATACTTCGCCCGCAGAATCCGCTCATCCGCGGGTTCGATCGCCATTGCAACAAGAGGTGAGGGGGCCAGGACGCTCCACGTACCGGCCTCGTCCGACTCGGTACGGGAGATCTCGTCCGCTCCGTCCTCAGAGCGATGCAGGGCATGCGCCGTCGCATACCCGCTCGCCTCTTACCGTACGACCGCCAGGCCCCTTCCGTCAAGACCGCCGTTCACCGCTCCTCCTCCGCCACGCCGACGCCCGACCTCCTCAGATGCTCGAAAATCGCACGACGCGTCAGCCCGTAGAGCAGGATCCGACTCAGGACCTCCGGGTCACTCCGCTGCACTTCCTCGACCTCCGCCGCCACCGCTCGCGGCAACTGGACGCGCAACTCCACGGCACACGTGTCCCACATACGCTCAGTCTCGGGTAAGAAAATGTATGATTTTGTCCGACTTCGTCGGGTTCGCAACGNNCGTCCCGTCCGGCGGGTGACGCGAAAGATAGGCACCCCCCCCGGCATGCGTCAAGGCTTTCCGTAACCGCCTCAGTCGCAAGAGCTTATCGGTAACCCACGAAAACACAATCACTTACACGATCGTCGATCGGCGCTGTTCGGGTCTTTGCGGACCCACACGCGGCCGCAACGGCAGGTGTTTCGATGCGAGAACCCGCTGGTGGCCACGCGGTTGCGAGCACGCCGTCGAGAAAAACGCCGTCATCGCCCGGCGCGCAACGTCATATGTTTAGGCCACGCCGGCGGCCGGACCGGGGTACAGTGGAGGCGAGACGACGGCCGCCGCACGATCGAGGTGCGCCAGCGTGTCGCGCGGGCCGAAGACATCGAGCGTGTGCCGCGCGGCGCGGTGCCGCTCGGGCTCGAAGTTGGCGAAGAGGCCCAGGAGGCCGTCGCGGAGCTCGCGCAGCAGGTCGCGTGCGTCCTCGAAGGTGTAGGGAAGCGGGAAGCGGAGCTGGTAGCGGGCGTGCGGCTCGGGCGGGAGGCGGCGCACGTCGGCTCCCGGGAACAAGGCCGAGAGGAGCCGTTTGAGCCCCGCATCGGCCGAGGGGCGCCTGCGCCAGACGAGCAGGGCGTTGGTGTCGCTGTCCAGACGCACCTCGAGCCGGTCGTCCTGCCCGGCGCCGACGCGGACGACGAGCTGTTCGTTCGGATCGAGGTCGCGAACGATGTCGCGGAAGCCGATGCGCAGGAGGCTCGGCCGGGTGAGGGCGCCGAAGCCGATCCGGTCCAGCACTCCGAGCGCGATGGATTCGCAGTAGCGGCGCAGGGGGTGGGAGGGATCACCGTCGGCCGCCACGGAGGGCGACGCATGGGGCGCCCGCAGCAGCATGCCGACGTAGTCGAGGGTGGAGGCGTACACCCAGTCGAGGATCACGACCCCGGTGGCGAGGTCGAGGTGGCGGAGGCGGCCGCTGCCGAGATCGACCGCCTCGACCGCCGCGGCGTACGCGCCATCCACCACGAGCGCCACGCCGATGTCGTCGACGCCCCCGGTGGTGCCGTCGACCACCTCCTCCTCCCGATACCGGACGATCGCCCGCGTCAGGGAGAACTCGCCGGCGCCGGGGAACTCGGTCAACGTGTCCAGTCGCGCGTAGGTTGCCACGCCCATGCCGTACCTCCCTGACTCGTGGTCGTCAACACCTCACGCGAGACCCTCCGCCGCCGACGCGATCGTCGCGCCCCGCCCCGGCGCCGCTCCGCGCCGGATTCCGCCCGGCCCCGGCCTCGAGGCCGTCGGCGGGCCGCCGCCGCCCACGGGATCCACAGCGCGGCGAAGGGCCTCGCGCCCACCGTCACCCGATCTCCCCACGGCGCCCGGATACGGAAACCGGGCCCGCGGNNGCGCCGCAGGCCCGGTCTTACTAAACTTCGTGGTGCACCCAACGAAGAGGCTGCCGCCTGCGACGCGGCGAGGGAACCCCGGGAGCGGCCACTCCCGGGGTTCTCTTGTTCCGTGCCCCGGCCGTCGGCCGGGGTCTCGAGCGGCGGCCACCGCCGCGGCCGGAAACGAAAGCGCCCGCGCGTCGAAGGGTGTACGACTCCCTTGACACGAGGGCGGCTCGCTGATACAATCGACTCCAGTCACGGAGGTCGCGGGCCGCCACCCGCATCGACCAGAACTCTCGGTTGCCAGCCGAGGGTTCTTTTTTTGGCCTCGCGAGGCGTGCCGGGCGTGCTCCGGTCTGGCCGGAACGGAAGGGCCCCCCGATCGAGGATATACGAATCCTTGACAGGGAGGCGGACCGTTGCTAGAGTGTCGGTAGCCAACCGAGAGCAACGGGGACGCCACCCCGAGGCCGAGATCGCCCCGCGGCTGCCAACCGCGGGGCGATCTTCATCTGGACCGCGTGGTCTGCGGTCTGTCCCGAGCGGACCGGCGGTGCCACCCGCCGGCCGTCGCCGGACCCCTAGCATAACGCGGGTACGGACGGGGGTCAAGAACGACCGCGTCGGGGTCAGCGGGCGCCGCTTCCTTGACAAGGGGGTGCGGTGCGCGTCAGGTTTGGGGGCGTGGTGTTCGGAGGTGGTGAAGCGGCCCCTCCCCGCTTGCGGCGACGCGCCGTCCGTAGCGGATCCCGCGCGGCTCTCCCCTCCGCTCCGGCCTCCGACGGAGGTGCATTCATGTACACTCCCTCCAGACACGATGCGACAGGGACGGAGCGGGAGTCGGTGGTAACGCGCGGGCTGCCGCCGCGGACGCGCTGTCGTTCGTTCGGCTTCCTGGAGCGTGAGGGCGAACGCTGGACGGTCTTCCTGGTGACGTATCCGCAGGAGGAGGCCGGCTGGCGGGGCTACTTCCTGTTTCGTGCGGCATCGTCGGGGGCGGACGCACCGGAGATCCGGACGGCGGAGCTGCTGCTGGAAGCGAGCGAGGCGGAGGTGGATGCCCGTGCGCGGGGACTCGGTCGTCCACTGATCCAGGCGCTGCTCGAGTCGGCGCTGGACGCGTACGAGCGCCGGAAGGGGCTCTCGGAGGACGCGCGGCGGTGGTTTCGCAGCCTGTTGTCGGAGCATGCGGCGGAGCGAGCGCCGGACATCGGCACGCCGTCGGAGGAGCTGACGCTGGCGCACCTTCGGTCGCTGTACGACTCGTACCGGCTGGATCAGGTGGCGCACCTGATCTCGCTGATCGATCCGGCGGAGTTCCGGGCGCTGGTCGAGCGGCTGCTGGACGGCCGCTCGATCGACTTCCGGGCGCGGGACCGGTTCCAGCTCGCGATGATCGTGGTGCAGGAACTGGAGAAGCGGCTGCCGCTGCCGCCGCTGGAGGTCTGGATCCAGGATTTCCTGGCGCATCGGGAGGAGTACCACCTCTACAGCCATGCGCTTCACCGTGGGGGCGAGCTGCCGTAGCGCGAAGGGGGCTCGTCGGAGCGGCGACGTGGGGAGGACGAGGAACGGCCGCGGGACCCGGAAGGGGCTCCGCGGCCGTTCCTCGTTCGAGACGGCGGGGCGGCGTGCGCCCGGGTCAGCCTCCGAAGAGCGTGCTCAGGGCGTCACGCGTCGCGCCCATGCCCGAGAAGAGGACCGCGACGAGCAGGACGGGGACGACGATGCGGAGCAGCCACAGCCACCCCTTGAGCCAGGGGCGGAAGCCTTCGCCGACGCCCCGGGAGACCTCGTCGAGCGAGTTCTTGTAGAGCCAGCCGACGAAGATGGCGAGCGCGAGGCCGCCGACCGGCAGGAAGATGTAGTTCGTGACGGCATCGAGTGCGCCGAGCGCGTTGATGTCGGCCGCCGGCCACAGGCCGAGGGTGGCGATGAAGGCGCCCGCGCCGACCGCCGCGGTCTTGCGGGGGATGCGCCACTCGTCGATGAGCGCGGAGACGACGACTTCGAGCAGCGAGATCGCGGACGTCACGGCGCCGATGAAGAGGGCGACGAAGAAGAGGATGCCGACCAGGCGGCCGATCGCGCCCATGGCGTTGAACGCGCCGGGCAGCGAGATGAAGAGCGCACCGACGGTGCTCTCCCCGACGGCGCCCTGGAGCCCGAGCGCGAAGATCACCGGGAAGACGACGAGCCCGGAGACGAACGCGACGCCGAAGTCGGAGAACGAGATGAGCCCGGCCTCGCGGGGCAGGCTTTCCTGCCGCGAGAGGTAGCTGGAGAAGGTGAGCATCGCGCCCATGCCGAGCGAGAGCGAGAAGAACGCCTGGCTGGTGGCGGCCGCGAGCGTCCGGGGGTTCGTCAGCTCGTCGAAGCTCGGCGCGAGGTAGAACGAGTACCCCTCCCCGCTCCCCGCGAGCGTGGCCGCCCAGACCGCGAGTCCGGCGATGATGAGGAACAGCGCCGGCATCATGATGAAGCTGGCGCGCTCGATCCCCTTCTCGACCCCGCCCATGACGATGGCGATCGTCACCGCCATGAAGAAGAGGTGGAAGCCCATGGCGGGCGTGCCACTCGAGATCTGGTCGAAATACGCGCCGGTGTCCGCCGGGAACCCGGTGAAGATGCCCGCCAGTGCGTAGCGGGTGACCCACCCGGCGATCACCGAGTAGAAGGAAAGGATCAGGATGCCGGCCGTGACGAAGACGTAGCCGAGGGGCGCCCAGCGGCGCCCGCCGGCCTTGCGCAGCGCGCCGATCGAGCTCCGCCGGGTCCCGCGGCCGAGCGTGAACTCGGCCAGCATGACGGGGATGCCGACCACGGCCGTCATGAGGACGTAGAGCATGACGAACGCGGCGCCGCCGTTCTCCGCGGTGAGGTAGGAGAAGCGCCACATGTTGCCGAGGCCGACCGCGGAGCCGACGGCGGCCAGGACGAACCCGAGCCGCGTCTTCCACATTTCGCGCGCGAACTCGGGCGCATCGGCGTGCTCGGGCCCGGCGTGCGCGACGGAAGTCCGGTCGTCGCCGTCGCCGCTGTGCAGATCTCCGCTCATGCGACCTCACTGGATGGACTGGGTACCGTTGGTCGGATCGTTCGAATTTGCACGAAGCCCCGCCCCGAGCGCAAGTTGGTTCGCTTCCACGATCCAGAGTGACCCGATCGGCGAGGATACCCGTGAACCCCGTACGCTGGTTCCGTCAGAATTGGCTCATGCTGCTGCTGCTGTTCATCCCGGTCGCACTGATCCTGGAGCACGTGTGGCACGCGGGCGGGATCGCGGTCTTCGTGGCTTCGGCGCTCGCGATCATCCCGCTGGCCGCCCTGATGGGCCGGGCGACGGAGCAGCTCGCGGAGCGGCTCGGCGAGGGGATCGGCGGGCTGCTGAACGCGACGTTCGGCAACGCGGCCGAGCTGATCATCGCGATCATGGCGCTGCGGGCCGGGCTCTACGACCTGGTCAAGGCGTCGATCACGGGGTCGATCATCGGCAACATCCTGCTGGTCTTCGGCGCGGGCGCGCTCTACGGTGGCCTGAAGTATCCGCGTCAGGCGTTCAACCGGACGGCGGCCAGCCTGGGCGCGACGCTGCTGTTGCTGAGCGCGATCGGGCTGGTCGCGTCCCGGCGATCTTCCATTATCTGGTCGGCGCGGGCGCAGTGGCCCGGGAGCGGGGTCTGAGTCTGGAGATCGCGGTGGTCCTCATGGCCACGTACGTGCTCAGCCTGGTCTTCACGCTGCGCACGCACAAGCACCTCTACATCGGCGATGCGGGGGCGCACGCACTGGAGGAGATCCACGCCGAGGTGGGCTCGACCCGCCGGGCGCTCCTCCTGCTCCTGGCGGCGACCGCCGGCGTCGCGCTCATGAGCGAGCTGCTCGTCGGCGCCGTCGAGGAGGCGGCGGACGCCTTCGGGATGAGCGAGGTCTTCGTCGGCGTGATCCTGGTCGCGCTGATCGGCAACGCGGCGGAGCACTCGACGGCGATCCTGATGGCGGGGAAGAACCGGATGGACGCGGCGATCAACATCGCGGTCGGCTCGTCGATCCAGATCGCGCTCTTCGTCGCGCCGCTGCTCGTGTTCCTGAGCTACGCGATCGGTCCGCAGCCGATGGACCTGATCTTCACCACGCTCGAGGTGGTGGCGGTCGCGATCGCGGTGACGATCATGGCGCTGATCTCGAACGACGGCGAGTCGCACTGGATGGAAGGGGTCCAGCTCCTGGCGGTCTACGTCATCCTGGCGATCGCGTTCTTCTTCCTGCCGGCCTGAGCGGCGGAGCGGCGCCGGCGTCCGCGCCGGGCCGCCCCGATCGGCGCCGCGGCGGGCATGCGACCTGCGTCCGTAGCGGCGGGAGAGAGGAGGGCGCATGCGATGCGATCGGTGGTACATCGTCCTGCTGGGCGCCGGCATCGCGGGGGCGTGCGAGCCGGAGGCGCCCGAGGACGACGCGACGCGGCCGGCGGCCGAGGAGGCGCCGTTCGCGGCGGAGCGGGAGGTCCGGGGCTACGACCCGGATTCGCTGGCCTGGTTCCGGGAGGGCCGGCCCGTCGTCTTCGAGACGCGGGAGTGGCGGCCGATCGGACGACCGCTGCCGGCGCCGGCCGACGCGTTCCGGCGCGTCGGCGCGTTCGAGGGGATGTCGCTCTACGCCGCGGAGGACGACGCCCCGCCCTACGACACGCTCTTCTTCCCGCTCGGCAACGACCTGTGGCAGCCGCTCGAACCGGCGGACACGGTCATCTCGAAGCGCAGCCCGTGAACGGCGGCGGGCCGGCCGCTCTAGAGCCCGAAATCGACCGGGACCGGCTTCTCGCCCGAGTAGTCGTAGAACCCGCGGCCCGACTTGCGGCCGAAGTACCCCATGCTGACCATCCGCCTGAGCAGCGGCGGCGGCGCGAAGCGCGTCTCGCGGTACTCGTCGAACATGATCTCGGCGATCCGATAGAGCGTGTCCAGGCCGACGAAGTCGCCCAGGGTGAACGGCCCCATCGGGTACCCGGTCCCGAGGACCATCCCCTTGTCGATGTCCTCGATGCTGCCCAGCCCCTGCTCGAGGGCGCGGATCGCGTCCAGCATGTAGGGCACGAGCAGCCGGTTCACGATGAAGCCGGAGGTGTCCTTCGCCTCGATCGGCTCCTTGCCCAGCGAACGGGCGAAGTCGAACGTGGTGCGGAACGTCTCCTC
>JABAOG010016832.1_pt1 | contig 12217 bp, 11 predicted proteins | sample 7062131 | NCBI WGS metagenome assembly JABAOG01 (sample SAMN14538629, study PRJNA623070) | marine sediment metagenome | biome: marine biome [ENVO:00000428]; feature: marine pelagic biome [ENVO:01000023]; material: deep marine sediment [ENVO:00002113] | place: India: Arabian Sea | collected... | reverse complement strand
GACCTCTTCGCCGCGAGCATCCAGCACCGGGGAGCCACCGGCCCCAGCGCCGGCAAGCGCCTGCTCCGGCTGCGCCACGCTCCTCGCCGCCCCTTCCCCGGCGGCCAGAAGGCCCGAAGCCACGGCTTCGACCTGCACGCCGGTCGCCCCATCGGGCGAAAGCGCAAGGACCGCCGGGAGCAGCTCTGCCGCTACCTGCTCCGTCCGCCGCTCTCTGGGGATCGCCTCCACCTCACGCCCGAAGGCAGCGTCTTGCTGGCCATCAAGACCCCCTGGAGCGACGGCACGACCCACCTCGAGCTGAGCGCCACCGATCTCATTGCGCGGCTCGCGGCCCTCGTGTGCCGCCCCCGCGCCAATCAGATCGTGTACCTCGGCGTGCTCTCGCCCCACCATCGATGGCGCGCCGAAGTGATCCCTGATCCGCCCCTTCCAGCGCCCCCGCGCTGCGCAACACCTGACCCCGAAGGCGACACACGGGCCGATGAGCACCCCCGACCCAACGACAGCTGGGCCGAGCTCTCCTATATGTGAACTTCTGAGCGGCGCTCGGAGAGGGCCTTCGAAGCGACTATACTCTGACAACGTGACGAGGGGCTTCGGCTCCGAGCGCAAGCGAACGGATCGAGAACCGTGGCGCGGGTCCTCTGGTGCTACCGCTGCACCAGCGCTCGAGCCCGCTCGATGAGGCGCAGGTTCGCGCGATCGTTCTCTGTCAGGCTCTCTTCGACGTCACACGAGCTGTCGGGCTGCAGCTGGGGGAGCTCGTGTTCGTCCCAGAGCCGGGGCCGCTCCTCTGCGTAGAAGAAGGTCATCAGATCCGCGTCTTCGAAGCTGCAGCCATGACGAGCAAAGACCGCGTGCTCGAGTTTCCAGAGCGTCAGCGGCGAGTAGTGCAGTTCCGCGTGGTCGAGGTAGAGGTCTCGAGCGCTCACGCGCTCACCGGCGAAGAGCGGCCGGAGCACGCCCGTGATCGGATCGAAGCTCTCGTTCTCCGCGAGGCTCGTCTTTCGATCGTGGAGCGCGGAAAGGTACTCGAGCGCTCGTTCGCAGCTCTCCCACGAACGCCGCGGCGCGGTCTCATCGTCTGGGTCTCGGGGCTCGACGCTGCAGCTGCTGTCGCGCGCCTCGAGCTCCTCGCACCGAGGAGCGATCCGCTCGCTCATGTGCTCGAGCTCTTTGCGATCGTAGCGCAGCTCGAGCCAGCTCCCGGCGAGCACGGCATAGATCCACGGGGAATCGCTGCCTCCATCGCTGTACCACTCGAAGATCCCGATGCATCGGTCGATGTGCTCGGCGCGTAGGTCGTGATCCTGGTAGCCGAGGATTGCTCGCTCGCAGTCACGTACATCGCGCGCGCGTTCGAGCAAAGGGAGGGTCTCGCGGCGCGCCGGTGCGTCTTCGCCGGCGTGCGAGAGATCGAGCTCAGTCGGAGAGTCAGCGGCCGATCCCGCACCATCGTCGACCGCGGGGCAGGGTTCCAGCGGCCCCTGCTGGGATGCCCCACCGCAAGCACTCGTGAGCAGCAGGAGCGCCGCGGATGACCAGGCGCCCCAGCTCGATCTCTTTGCGGTGGTGGTGCTCATGGGGCCTGACGTTCGGGCAGCCATCGACAACGAGCGGCTGCCGTCGGGTTCTGGAATCCTCGTCATGGGTCGGCCTATTCCCTTCGATCCTGTTGCTGGTCGTTTTCCCTAGCCGCCGCTGAGAGCGAGGCGGGTGAGCACGCGGCGGCCATCCTCTTCGCCGAAGCAGAGCTCGCGCAAGGTGTACTGCGAGTGATTCGCCTCCAGGCGCTGGTTCGTGCAGCAGTCATCGACACACTCGCGGAATCGATAGCCGACGAAGAGCTCGCCGCAGTCCGGTGGATCCTCCGGATCGCACCGATCGAGGCGAACGTCCTCGTGCCTTTCGTGGATCCAGCGCAGAAAGGCCCGACGGCGGAGATGCTTGCTCTCGACGTCCTCCGGGTCGTCGCAGACCGAGCATGCCTCGTCCAGCTGTAGGGTCTCGGGCAAGTACTCACGAAGCACGCTCTCGTCCTCGCGCGAGACCGCTCGCGCGACCCTCAGCGCCAGTGAGACGTCGACGGCGGGTAGCTCCGGCTCTGCCGGCGACCAGCGGGTCGCCAGCATCACGGCCCATCGCCCGGTGTCGCAGCTGACGAGGAGGTGGGCCGCGCAGGTGCCTTCGGCGCATTCGCCGTGGCTGCCCCCGAGGAGGCCCGCGGGCGAGGTGCCCTCTTCGTCGAGGAGGTCCGCCTCCTGCAGCAGATAGTCATCGAGCTGGTCGTCGTTGACGTCGACGGCGGACCACCTGCGGTAGCTCACCGCCCCCTCCGCCTCGGAGCTCACCCGCAGTCGCTCTCCATCACGCGTGACCGAGACGATCGGCATGCCCTCTTCTTCGAGCCCCACGCAACGGCTGGCGATCGGCTCCTCGGATCGCGCTTGCTGCTCCTCGAGTGCGGGCGCCGGTTCGACCGGGGCACTCGGCTCGCTGCAAGCGAGGAGCGGAATGGCGCAGAGGCAGATTCCCCGCCAGACTCTCCGCCCTTTGGCGCTCGACTTCGTGGCTCTCGTCATCATGGCTTCAACGCAGGTGGTGCTATGTGAACTTCTGAGCGGCGCTCGGAGAGTGCCTTCGAAGTGACTATACTCGGTCCGCCGGTGGGGACGCCTTCGTACCGGTGTGCATACTAAAGCGCCCACGGGATGCCCGATTCGGCTGCCGTTCCTCGGGGAGGGAGCGTGCTGGCGTCGGTACACACCGGGTGGCCTGTTCTGGAGATGGCGAGGGGGTTGGTCAGCTCAGCTCCTGGCCAGTCGGGCCCCAGAAGCAGGGGGGAGAACCAGATTGGCACTGTGCGGCGACGACGCGCACCCACCTCGCGACCGGGAGCCCTTCACAGGGGGCTGAGCTCGGCGGGGAAACAGAGCTCAGCGTCGAGGTGCGGGCCCTCTTCGTCTTCGCCGCCGTGGACGAAGACCACCCCCGACTCGAGGCGGGCGATGCCGGATCCCCGCCGCTCGCGGATCAGATCGCCGAGTGGCTCGAGGCGCCAGCCGCCTACTTCCATGGCGACGAAGACGGTCGTTCCGTCGGTGACCGTCGTGCCCTCGGCGCTCGGGGCCGGTCCCAGATCGACACCAGGTCCAGAGGTGAGCACACAGGCGTCGGGGCAGCCGCTCAGGATCCAGCTGGTCGTGATCGGAGCACCGCTCTCGTCAGTGCCGCCGACGATCCAATGGCTGCTCTCACCGGCGATGACTAGCGGTTCATTGCGCACCGGCCCCGCGGCCGGGTCGTTTAGCGGTATGGTGGCGAGGGTGGCCATGTCGACCCACTCGACGAAGGGCGCGCCGGCCGCCCGGGTCCCGCCGGCCACCACGATGTCCGCTTCGCCGGCGGGGGCCGCACCGGCGAAGGCCCGGGCACCGAGCAGGCCCCCGAGCACCACGGCGCCGTCGCCGCCGATGCGGGCGAGCTCCCGGCTGGGGCTGGCCGCATCCCCGCCGCCGGCCACGAGCACGGCCCCGGTGCTGGTGCGGGCGAGGGCGGAGGCGATAGAGGCGGTGGAATGGAGCGCGAAGGGCTGAACGCGGTCTTCCGCGGGAGTCCGCCCGTCCAGGTCGTAGGTCCAGGGACCGCCCCGCTCGGCTAGCACGATCGCTTTGCGGGGATTCAAGAGCACCGCCGTGGTCTTGCCGGCCAGCGCGAGCAAGCTCGGGATCTCGCTAGCGCCCGCGCTAGCCCAGTAGAGATCGGAAAAGGTCACTGAGGCGCTGGGCCCGGAGGCGGCGACGCCACCCAGCTGCACCACGAAACCGTCTGTACGTACGTAGGCACTGTTGGCGCGTGCAACGCCCGGGCCCTCGAAACGCGACACCAGCGCACAGCTGCCCGGCTCGCCGACGACCACCCAGAGGAAGCCGCCGCTGGCGAGCGGAGAGAAGCTCGGGGGCGCACCGTGGAGTGGGCCGGAAGGGCCGAGGAGCTCGACCCTCGCCCGAGCGGGAGCGATCGGGTCGAGGTCGAAGGGCACCTCGAAGGTGTCGCTGTCGAGGTCGACCTCCTGGGTCACCGTGTCGAAACCCTCCTGAGCCCAGGTGATGCGCAGCGTGTCGAACTCGCCGACGCTGAGCGGGTTGGCTTCGTCGGCGGTGATGATCCGCGCGTCGACCAGGAAGGGACCGCTGTCGTCCGAGCCGCACGCGACGAGCGTCAGGGCGAGCAGCGCGAGGATCGGGCGGGCCATGGCTACTCACTGCCTCACCGCTCGGTGGAGGGCAAGGGCGGCTCGCGAGCTGGCCTCGTGCCGTGCGCTTGCGGGCGAGCGCCCCCCTCGCCATGAACGAGCGGTGCCGGCGAGCCCCGAGAGCACGGTGAGTCAGATCCTGGAGGGGGTCTGGGACGAGCGCCGGATCCGTGACGCGGCGCTGCGGCTGCGACCCCACGGTGGGCTCGCCTGGCTCGACGCGGACGGAGTGAGCGACGCCGGGCGGCGGCTCTTCCTGGGCGCGGCGCCAGTGGAGACGCTGCGGATTCCCTGGGGTGACGACGCCCTCGCCGCGCTCTTGGCGATCGCGGGCGGCTCGGATTCGCGGCCGCGGTGGATCGGCTACGTGGCCTACGACGCCTTCTGGGCCCGCTCGCAGGCCGAGCCGCGCATGGCGCGCGACGAGCGCTGGCCGGTGCTGCTGCTCCACCGCTACGACGCGTTGATCGAGGTGGACCTGCCGCTCGCGCGGGCGCGGCTGCTCGCCGATGATCGCGCCGCGGCCGACCGGGCGATGGGACGGCTGGCGAGCCCGCCCTCCCCGGTGGGCCCGGTGCGGGTCGCGGAGCTCCCCTTCCAGCCGTCAGCGGCGCCCNNTATGTGAACTTCTGAGCGGCGCTCGGAGAGTGCCTTCGAAGTGACCATACTCCACGGCACACGAGGAGTCGCGGTCAGTAGAGCTCGGCGACCCAGTTGTGCATGGCGGTCTCGACAGCAGGGTCCGCTGCCACGCGCTCCATGCTTTCGCCCAGCTCTTCCATCGTCTCGGCCGGTACGCGAATCGTGTACAGACCGACCGACTCGAGGTGGCTCACGAGCTCGCCATCGACCGACCGCGCCACGCGCTCGGCCTCCGATCGGTCGGCGGCGCCGCCAGTCAGCTTGAAGAGGATCTGGTTCACCGGCGCTCTACCCTCGGACCCGGGAACGGGAAGCACCGGCGCGCCGTCTTCGGGTGGCGCGGACGGGAGAGGCGGCGGGGCTTCCTCCGCGGCGGGCTCCGGGGACTCCTCGGCGATCGGCGATGGAGTGCTCGTGGACCGCTGCTCGGTGCTCGGGGAATCCGGTGTCGCAGCCGCGGGCTCGGCGCCGTCGCAGGCGACCACGCTCAGGCAATAGAGCGAGAGCCAATGCAGTAGCGACCGGCCTCCCGTGCGTCGCCCGAAGGGCGCGAGCCTCAGTTGAGTCGTCCGTTGGCGCACCAGGTCTCCAATGTCTCGATGATCGGATCCTCGCTCGTCTCGATGCCCGAGACGAAGAGGGTCGAGAAGTGACCCTCGAAGCCACTCATGAGCTCGGTGTTGATGGGGTTGCCGTCGGCGTCGTAGCCGTCGAGGCGCGCGCCGACGAAGTCGCCCGTGGCCGTGCTCGTCACCCGCACGTTCTTGGGCAGCCCTTCTTCGGGCCAGCCCTCGGCGCCCGCGATGGGGGCTTCCGGATAGCGGTCCTCGATCACGCAGAGCGCGTCTTGGATCTGTTCTTCGAGAACCTCGACCTCCTGCATGACGGGCGACGACACCGCGGGGGACCGCTGCCGATGGCGCCAAAGATGGCAGCGCACGAGCCGGCGGGCGTCTCGACTGGTCGGCCGGGCGACGGGGCATCACCGGCGGTTTTCGCAGGCGCCAGTCAAGATGTCTCCGATGCGGGGGCTGGCAGCGGTGATGCTGATGGCGGCGATGCTCGGGGCCGCGCCCGGCGCATCCGCCCAGGACGCTGAGCCGGCGGCTCGGGACCGCCGCTCCCCTTGCCTGCAGCCGCGGCCCAGGTGGGCCTGCCGGGGGTTGTCGCTCGGCGCGAGCGTCGTGGTGGGCGACGGGCCGGGCGCCCGAGGCCACGTCGGCATCGGCTTCCTGGTCGCCTGGCGCATCGGACCGCTGGGTCTGGAGGGAGCGCTCCAGACGGTCTGGTCCCGAAGGACCGCCGAGGTTCCTCCCCTGCGCCTCAATCACCTCACCCTGCGCGCCCTGACCACCCTGCGACGCTGGGGCGACGAGTCCATCAACCACTCGCTGGGTCTGTTGGTCGCCGGTGGCGGCGCCCTCAGCGTCAACGACCGGGTCCCCTCCGCGCCCGTGGTGGGAGCGGGCTTCTGGTACCTGCTCGGGGAGGAGGCGCACGGTCGCCTCGAGATTCGAATCGGCCTCGAGCACCTCCGCGGGGTGGGCGCGGCGAAGGCGACGCACACCACCCTTCTGATGCTGGGCGCCGGCATCGGGGGTGAGGGCGGATGAGCGCCGCCTCAGTCTCCGGGCAGGGTCCATCACGCCCCCGCCCCGCGTGGAGAGGCGGCGGTGACGACCCGTCGCTTCGCCTTGCTGCTGGTGCCAGCGCCTAGGTGGCGCTGCGTGCACCAGCTGCCTTCGATCGGAGGACTATACTATGTGAACTTCTGAGCGGCGCTCGGAGAGGGCCTTCGAAGTGACCATACTCCTATACTCCGACCACCTCGGACGACTGGGAGCACCTCGTCGACCTCGTCGTCGGTGGTGAGTGGGGGCCGGTCTCGCTCGTCTTCAACGGCGACGTCTACGCCTCCGGTCCCGACTCCGGCGTGAACGGCCGGAGCGTCTACTGGGGGTCGAGCCTGGCCCTCGGCCTGAAGGTCGCCGACCCTTCCGCGTCGCCGTCCGCGGCGAGCTCCTCCACGACCCGGACCAGTACATCGGCGACGGCTGGGACACCCTCTCCACCGGCACGCTGACCCTGGACGTGCGGCCGATCGACAACGTCATCATCCGCCTCGACAACCGAGTGGAGCACGCGAACACCGCGGTCTTCACCTCCGGCGGCGACCTCGCCAGCGAGAAGACCTGGTTCTCCAGCGTCCTCGGCGTGGTCGTCACCAGCGACCCCTGAGTCGATCCCACCCTCCAGCGCGGGCGTCGGCGGACACCGTCGGCGCCCTCGCTCGTTCCGAGTCCCAGCGGCGGGCGACTCGACGGGTCGGTCGAGGCATGACACGGCTTCTTCGATGGCTCGCTCCCGTCGCCCCCCGTCGCCCGCGCCCGCTGTGGAGTCGGTGGCAGGGCCGCTCGTCGGCCGGGAGGACGCGCTCGCGCAGCTCGAGGCCGCCCTCGACGACCCCAGCCTCCGCTGGGTGAGCGTCGTCGGGCTGGGTGGGGTGGGCAAGAGCTCCCTGGTGCTCGAGCTCCTTCGACGGAATCCCGCGATCTCGCGCACCTTCTGCCGTCTCGACCACGCCGGCGACGTCGGCCTCACCGTGGCGTTGCGGGCGGCGCTCGGCCCGGCCGGCGACTCGTCGCTCGAAGGTCTACGCGAGGCGCTCGAAGCGTCCGCGCCGCAGTGGCTCGTGCTCGATGGCGCCGAGCTCCTGAGCGACGATGACGTCCGCACGTTGACCGAATGGGCGGCCTCGGCACCGGCCCTCCGAGTGCTCGCGACCAGCCGGCGACCGCTGAACGTTCCCGACGAGCACGTGCTGAGCCTGCAGCCGCTGGCGCTCCCCGAGCCCGGCGCATCCCCGAGCGACGCCCGGACCGCGCCAGCGGTCGCGCTCTTGATCGCCGCCATGGAGCGGACGGGAACGCAGAGCCCGCCCGCGCTGGACGAGGTCATCGCGCTCGCCGAAGCCCTCGGAGGGTTGCCCCTCGGGCTCGTGCTCTGCGCTCGAACGGCCTCGCTCCTCGGACCCGCGCAGGCCCTCGCGCGACTCGGTGACGTGGTCGCCCTCCCCGATCCGACACGCGGGCCGGCCGACCGACAGGCGAGCGTGCTTCGCGTCCTCGACTCCACCTGGCAGGAATGCCCGAGCTGGATCCGGAGCGGACTGACGCAGCTCAGCATCTTCGAGACCGCGTTCACCCTCACCGCCGCCGAGGGCGTGCTGGCCTTGCCGCCGGGTCACTCCGCGCTCGAGCTGGTCCACGAGCTCATCGATCGAGCGCTGCTCCAGCTGGAACCGACCACCGCCCCGGGCGGCGAGCGCCGCTTTCGACTGCACGAGCTGATTCGCCATCACGCCCTTCGCCAGAGGAAGGACGACGACGCCCTGCGACGCCGCCACGAGGACCACTTCCTCGGCGAGCTGGCCCGGGAGCGGCTCCGCGTGCCCTTCCCCGACGCCGCGAGCCAGCGACGGCTGATGATCGAGTCACCCGAGATCCTCGCCGCGTGCGCGTCCGTTCGCGCCGACGGATCGGTCGACGCCGAGCGGCTGGCCCGCGTCGCGCTGGCCGCACGCGCGCTCTTCCTCGCCGGAGTCCGGCTCCCCGACCTGAACCGGCTGATCGAACGGGTCGCCGAGCCCGAAGTGAGCCACGCCCTCGGCACCGCCGGAGCGTCATCGATCGCCGAGCTCGTCGGCGTGCTCCGAAGCTGGGAGGGTGACGAACGGGCCGACGAGTGGTTGCAGCGCGCCAAACGACTCGCCGAGCAGAGCGGCGAAGCCGAGCTTCGCTTCGGCGTGCTGCTACGGACGGCGCACCAGCAGCTCGGCGTCGCCGAGACGGACGATGCAGAAGCCACCGTCGAGGCCATGCGAGCGCTGCTGCCGCAGCTCGGTCCGGGCACCTGGGGGGCGTGGGTCATGGCGCTGAACGCGCTGGTCGAACGCCACCGAGCCGAGGTCCCCTGGTTGGCGGCACAGCTGAGTGAGGCGACTCGCGGCCTCACCGACGGCGGCGCGCCCGAGGCGTCCTCGGCCTGGGTGGAGGCCCGCTTGGCGGACCTCCTCGTCGATGATGGGCGGCACCAGGACGCGCTGGCTCACGCGCTGGAGGCGCAGCGGCTCGCGAGCGCCAACCCTCAGCTGCGTGCCTACGCAGGCATGATCGTGGCGTTCGCTCGCCTCGGGCTGAGCGACATCGCCGGAGCGGAGCGGTCCGTCGAAGCGCTGGAGACGACGACGGATGGCGACGAGAGCACCCGCCGACTGGCCGCGGTGGCCCGAGCGGCGCTCTGTCTGCGACAGCGGAGCTGGGGGCAAGCCATGGTGGCCTTCGACGCCTTGAATCGCCTCCCGGTGGAGGGCGGCGACGAACGGTCGGTGGCGACCGTTCATCTGGGTCTGGCGGTCGCGGGAGCCCGCACCGGCGCGCCAGAGCGGGCCCGCGAGGCGCTCGGCGAGGCCGCGCGGCGGTTGGGCAACGATCCCGCGGATCCCCTCACCCAGGTGTACCGCCGGGTGGCGGCGTTCGTGGATCGCGAGCCGTTGGGTCCCCTACCCGAGCTGCGCCCCACCCGCAGGCCGGCGGTCGCCGCGATGCTGCGATGCATCGTCGACGCGACCATGGCGGAGGGCCCCCCGACCCTGGAGGTCGGTCTCGACGGCGCGTGGGTCGCGGTGGATGGTGGCCCGCCCATCCAGATGACCCGCCGACCAGTGCTTCAACGGCTCCTGAAGGGACTGGTCGACGGGCATGGCGCCGACCCCGAGGCCGCGCTGACCACCGACGAGCTCTTCGCGTACGGCTGGCCCGGCGAGACCATCGACGTCGGCTCGGCGAGGAATCGCACCCGAGTCGCCCTCGCCCGGCTGCGCAAGCTCGGGCTGCACGCGGTCATCGAGCGGGTGCCCGATGGGGTCCGCATCGCGCCCGCGGTCGAGGTCATCCGGGGCGATTCGCCCAGCGACCAGGAGCATTAGCCCGCCATTACATCGCGCGACATCTGCGTGCGGAGCCGCAGGGCCGGGCCAGCGTGGAGCGATGACCCACCGACTGCTCAGCCCTCCCCCGAAGGCCCCGACCCCTCGGCTCCGCCGGTCGATACTCACGCTGGCGCTCCTCGCCCTCGGATGTGGCGTGTCTCGTAGCTACCTCGTCGAGGAGCGATCGGCGGAAGAGGCCGGCGAGTACATCGAAGCCATCGCCCGAGCGGCGCGCGCCCGGGGCTTCGACGTCCGGACCAAGGAAGCGCGGGTGGCGAAGTTCGTCTTCGACCGGGACCAAGGGGCCGTGCTGGCGTTTCAGGTCCGCCGCAAGGGAATCCTCCTGGTGGTGAAGATCGACGACGAGCGCGTCCCGGCGGCAGAGCTGGATACGGCGTTCGCGCGGGCGGAGGCGGTGGGCCGAGAGCTCATGGACGAAGCCCGGGTCATCCACGCGGAGCTCGTCCGTGAGCGAGAACGAGAAGCGCGGCTCCGCGCCGAGCGAGAGCGACGCGAAGCCGCCGAGGAGGCCGAACGCGACCGAGCGAATGCCGAGGAGCGCGAGCGACGCCGGGCGGAGCTCGCCGCCTTCATGGAGGGCAACCAACGGCGCTCGCGGACGAACGCCGTGGGCCACGACGAGCAGCCCGCTGGCGACGGCTCGGAAGACTCATCGAACGGCGGAGCCCACTGCTGCGTCAACGGCGCCTTCTACGAGTGCCCGAGCGCCGGGGCGGTGGACCAGTGCGTGGGCCGCTTCACTCGGTGCATCAGTGGCTGCGGCATGAGCTGCATGGAGCAGTGCCTCGAGAGCGATCCCCCCGACCCCTCGTCCTGCCAACGGGACACGAGCCGCGACGGCGAGTGCTGACGTCCGCGTCGATGCGCCCGGACCCGGGCCCCAAGCGCGCCGGCGGACACCGTCGGCGCTCGTCGGGGAGGCGCGCGGCGACCGCGTGGTAGCCTGCTCCTCCGGGGACGGCATGGAAGCTCTCTCCGAGAACGGAGGTGGGTGTGTTCGGAAGGGTCTGGTGCTCGTTCTCACCTTGGCCGCCTGCGGCGACGACGGATCCATGCCCACCCCGGACGCCGGCGGCTGCGCCACCGACGACGAGTGCGCGGACGGGCTCTACCCCCTTCCAGCCGTCAGCGGCACCCGAGCACCGGCTTCGCAGAAGATCGTATATGTGAACTTCCGAGCGGCGCTCGGAGAGGGCGTTCGAAGCGACTATACTCTCGTAGGCGACGACCCGGGAGACTACCTGGCAGACAACTGGGAGCGTCTGTACTCCGGCGCCGACGCGACGGTCCTGATGAGGCGGTCCTTCCCATTGGTCGCCAACCCACCGCCCGGCACGATGTTGATGCGGGCCACCAACGAGGACTTCTCCGTGTTCGGCGAAGAGGTTCACGATGGGTCGCTCCAAACCATGGTCTACCGGAGCATCGAGCTCTACAGCCACCACGCGACGCTGCGCCGGATGGTGGGCTCAGAGCGCCGCCAAACGGTGGCCACGCTGGTCGAGCTCGCCCGGAGCAAGGGTGTGAGCAGTCGCCCGGACGCCCTTCTCGATGCGCTCGAGAAGGGGACCGCTACGGCTACCCCTGAGGGAGCGAGGGACGGGCGACGAGCCCGTAGGCTCGAGACGCAGCGGGTCAACGCGTCGTGCGGGGTCGTTGCCACGTCCCAGCTACAGTCGTCGATGCGGTTGCGCGGCGAGCAGGCTCGCCGGTGGTGGAGAAGCCGGTGCGCGTCTTCCACCGACCAGGTAGGCACGAGAGGTGAATACTGCACTCGCTTTACCGTCCGGCACCCATGCGAACCGGACTTATCGCTCCATCGCTCGTGCTCGTGGTCGCCGGAAGCGCATCGGCGACCGTCGGCAACCCGCATGAGGTGACCGAGGCCTGGGTCGACCCGCAGACTCGCGAGGTGGTCGTTCGCATCGAGGGCACCGAGTTTCCGACGATTCGCGCGCTTCCTCTCGGCGGTGAACGGCCGCGACGTTTCGAGACCCTCGGCGTGGTCGCGGACTGGAGCGACTTGCGCTACGAGGAGCGACGGCAGCGGCTCGTGCCGCTCGTGCCGATGGACCCGTCACTCGTCTCCATGGACGCCTCGGCTCGCTCGCTCGGCCGACGCCCGGATGGGACCCACCGGGCCTTCGATGTCCGTGTCCGGCTCCTGGGTCCAAGCGGATCGCGCGAGGTCCGCGTGACCGCGTTCCGGACTCCCGACGTTCGTGTCGTTCGCCTCCTCGACGTGCCTGGCGAGCCCTATGCGATCGTCATCCTGGAGTACGTGGGCCTCGACTACGAAGGCGGGT
>JABAOG010002974.1_pt2 | contig 12232 bp, 8 predicted proteins | sample 7062131 | NCBI WGS metagenome assembly JABAOG01 (sample SAMN14538629, study PRJNA623070) | marine sediment metagenome | biome: marine biome [ENVO:00000428]; feature: marine pelagic biome [ENVO:01000023]; material: deep marine sediment [ENVO:00002113] | place: India: Arabian Sea | collected... | reverse complement strand
GTCGCTGGGGGCCCGCCAGTCGCCGCGGGGGCTCAGCGAGCCGCCGGACCCGACCTTCGGGCCGTTGGGCAGAGCCGAGCGCTTGAACTGGCTGATCTCGAAGAACCGGTAGAGGAAGACGTCGAGCCACTTCTTGATGGTGGCGAGGTCGTACTCGTGACGACCCTTCGGGGGGATGATGTCCGGCCAGTCCCCTTCCTCCCGGTCCCCCCACGCCGCCAGGGCGAGGAACGCGATCTTGCTCGGCCGGAAGCCGTAGCGGCTGACGAAATAGAGGTGGAAGTCCTGGATCTCGTACGGCCCCACGATGGCCTCGGTGCTCTGCGACGGCCCGACGGCGTCGGTGTCGCCCGGAACGAGCTCCGGCGAGATCTCCGTGTCGAGGATCGCGGTGAGCACGGCGTTGGTCTCGTCGTCGAACTCCCGCTGTCCCACGACCCACCGGATCAGGTACTGGATCAGCGTCTTCGGGACCGACGCGTTGACGTTGTAGTGGGACATGTGGTCGCCGACGCCGTACGTGGTCCAGCCGAGGGCCAGCTCGCTCAGGTCGCCGGTGCCGAGCACGAGGCCGCCCCGGGCGTTGGCGAGCCGGAACAGGTGCGATGTCCGCTCGCCCGCCTGCACGTTCTCGAACGTGACGTCGTAGATCTCCTCGCCCTCCGCGAACGGGTGGCCGATGTCCTCGAGCATCTGGCGGGCGGACGGGCGGATGTCGATCTCTTCCGCCGTGACGCCCAGCGACTCCATGAGCCGCCAGGCGTTCTCCCTGGTCACGTCGCTGGTGGCGAAGCCGGGCATGGTGTAGGCCAGGATGTTGGAGCGGGGCAGGCCCAGGCGGTCCATGGCCCGGGCGGCCACGATGAGGGCGTGGGTCGAGTCCAGCCCGCCGGACACGCCGATGACGAGCTTCTCGATCCCCGTGGCCCGCAGCCGCTGCATCAGCCCGTGGACCTGGATGTTGTACGCCTCGTAGCACCGGGCGTCCCGCTCCCGGGCCTCGCTGGGCACGTACGGGAACCGGTCCAGGGGTCGGCGGAGCGGGATCCTGCCGGCGGGCGGGTCGAACGTGAAGGGGATGCGGCGCATCTCCTGCACCCCCTGGAGGTGGTCGCCCACGGCGTCGTTGAACGTGGTCATCCGCATCCGGTCCTGGGCCAGCCGCTCCAGGTCCAGGTCCGCCACCACCACGTGCGGCTCGTCGCTGAACCGCTCGCCCTCCGCCAGCAGCTCGTTGTTCTCGTAGATCAGCGCGTGGCCGTCCCATGCCAGGTCCGTGGTCGATTCCCCGGGCCCCGCCGCCGCGTACAGGTAGGCCGCGATGCACTTCCCGGACTGGGCCGCGCACAGGTCCTTCCGGTACTCGGCCTTGCCGATGATGATGTTGCTCGCCGACAGGTTGGCCAGGACCGTGGCGCCGGCCAGCGCCGCGTAGGTGCTCGGGGGGACCGGCGCCCACAGGTCCTCGCAGATCTCCACGTGCAGGGAGAGGCCGCCCAGGTCGGTGGCGTCGAAGATCAGGTCGCGGCCGAACGGGACCCGCTCCCCGAGGACCCGGACCTCCCGGGCCACGGCGTCCCGCCCCGACGTGAACTGCCGCTTCTCGTAGAACTCCCGGTAGTTGGGGATGTACGTCTTCGGGACGATCCCCAGCAGCCGGCCCCGGTGGATGGCCAGCGCGCAGTTGAAGAGCTTCCCCTCGAAGCGGAGCGGCGCTCCCACCAGCAGGACCGGACAGAGCTCCCGGGTGGCATCGACCAGCCCGTCGATGGCGTCCAGCGTCGCGTCCAGCAGGGCGTCCTGCTGGAACAGGTCGTCGATGCTGTAACCCGTGAGTCCCAGCTCCGGGAACAACGCGNNCAACGCGATGGCCGCGTGCTGCTCGTGCGCCCGCCGGGCGATGGCGAGGGTGTGCTCGAGGTTCGCCGCCGGGTCGGCGATCCGGACCCGCGGAATGCACACCGCCGCCCGGGCGTAGCCATGGCTGTAGATGCTGTGGAACTCGCCGGTCATGTTCTCTCCCTCGTCGGCGTGGCCGGCCTGCCGGCCCCCGGGCGCGCCCAGCCCACCGGGCGCCGGCGCCCCGCTACCGGTTCAGGTCCATGGGCACGCACTGCGTCGCGATGTGCTCGCACAGCAGGTTCGTGTACACCTCGGTCATGGTGATGCGGCTGCTCGTGTCGAACGCGGCCCCGTGCGCGCCCGGCGGGTAGAACCTGAGCTCCGCGTCCTTGCCCGCACGGGCCAGCGCCGTGAGCATCTGCATGGTGTTCTGCGGGTGCACGTTCTCGTCCAACCCGGAATGGACGAGCAGCAGGTATCCCTGGAGCTGGTCGGCCCGCTCCACCAGCGAGGTCCGGGCGTACCCGTCCCCGTTCTCCGACAGCAGCCCCATGTAGCGCTCGGTGTAGATCGTGTCGTAGAGCCGCCAGTCGGTCACGGGCGAGTTGGACAGCCCCAGGGCGAACACGCCGGGGTGCCGGAGCATCGTCGCGATGGCCATGAACCCGCCGTAGCTGGTCCCCTGGATCGCCATCCGGCTCCCGTCGACCCAGGGCTGCGAGGCCAGCCAGCGGCCGACCTCGGCGAAGTCGTTCGCCTCCCACTTCCCCAGCTCGCCGTAGACGACCTCCATGAAGTCGCGGCCGTAGTTGCCGGAGCCCCGGTTGTTCAGCCCCACCACGATGTAGCCCTGCTGCGCCAGGTACTGGTGCCAGCCGTTCGAGGCCCAGGCGTCGTAGACCTGCTGCGAGCCGGGCCCGCCGTAGATGGACAGCAGGACCGGGTACTCCCGGGACGGATCGAAGTCCGGCGGCCGGATCATGCTGCCGTCCAGCTCCTGCCCGTCCGAGGTGGTGAAGCGGAACAGCTCGAGCGGCGAATAGGCGTGCGTCCCGATGTGCTCCCGGACGGACGCGTTGTCCTCCAGCGTGGCCAGCCTGCGGCCCCCGTCCGCCGTGGCCCACAGCTCCACCTGCCGGGGGGTCTCCGTGTTCGACCAGCGATCGATGTAGTAGCGGCCGTTCGGGCCCATGTCGATGCGGTGCGTGCCCCGGGTCTCGGTGAGGCGCCGCTTGCCGGTCCCGTCGAACCCGATGGCGTAGAGATGCCGCTCGAGTGGGCTCTCCTCCGTGCTCGTGTAGTAGAGCGTGCGGGTCTCCGGGTCGATCCCCTCCACCCGGGTCACCACCCAGTCGCCCTCCGTCACCTGGTTCAGCAGCTCGCCGTCGTAGCCGTAGCGGTAGACGTGGTTGTGCCCGTCCCGATCACTGACCCAGAAGAACTCGCGCAGCCCCTCCGGGAAGGTGAAGAAGTGCTCGATCCCGGCGAAGAAGTCGTAGACGTCGATCCAGGCGTCGGAGCGCTCCTCCATGACCAGCCGGCGGTCGCCGCTGCGAACATCGAAGAAGAACAGCCGCATGTGGTTCTGCGCCCGGTTCAGCGTCACCACCGCCAGCGTGTTCGGGTCGCTCGTCCAGTAGATCCGGGGGATGTAGTGCTCCTCCTCCAGTCCCGTGTCCAGCCACCGGGTCTCGCCGCTCCCCACGTCCACCACGCCGATCCGGACCTCCGGGTTCTCGTCGCCCACCTTCGGGTAGTTGATCCGGAACCAGTCGGGGTGCTGGTCCTCCCAGTCCGTCAGCTGGATGACCGGCACGCCCCGCTCGTCCGTCTGCCAGTACGCGATCCGGCGGCTGTCCGGGCTCCACTTCCACGCCTGCGCGAAGCCGAACTCCTCCTCGTAGACCCAGTCGAACACGCCGTTGAAGACGCTGTCGCCGGCCACGTCGGTGAGCTGCGTCTCCCGGTTCGTCTCCAGGTCGACGACGTACAGGTTCCCGCCTCGCTCGAACCCCAGCCGGGTCCCGTCCGGCGAGAGGTCCGCGGTCCGGGCGTCCTTCGCGCCCATTCGCAGCGTCTCGGTGTCCAGCGAGTAGATGTAGAAGTCCGCCAGCCCGGAGTTGCGGTAGATGGGTCGGAAGTTGGTCTGGAAGACCAGGTTGCGGGAGTCGTCGGCGAACTCGAACGACCGGTACCGGATGGGCTCGGCGGTACCGGGCAGCGTCAGGGTCCGGGCGTCGAACAGGACCTGGTCGGCCAGCGTCTCCGGGTCGTAGACCAGGACCTCGGGACCCCGCTCGCCGCCCCGCGTGGTATAGCTGAACCGCTCCCCGCCCTCGATCCAGTTCACGCTGGCCGGTCCGCCCGACCCCGCCAGCGTGCCGGACACTCCCAGCGCGTCGCGCACGCTCCCGATCCGCGCCTGCTCCTGCCCCGCCAGGGGCATGGCCACCCCCAGCGCGAATATCGCCAGCAAGGCCCTCCGCATCGCTCGCCTCCTCGTCCGTTGATGCTGACCCCCGAGGGGTCGGTCGCCGTTCAATCTCCCCTCTCGGGGGCCTGACGTAAAGCCGAGGACGGGCGACGGCGGAACCGGGCGATCCGATCCTCCCGCCCCAGCAGGACCAGCCGGTCGGCCGAACGGATCCGGGTCTCCCCGTCCGGTACGACCTCTTCCCGCTCCGTCCCGGCCCGCTCCCGCCGCACCAGCAGGACCTGGACGCCGTGACGCCGGCGCACGTCGAGCTCTCGCAGGGTCCGACCGACGAACGCGGTGGGGACATCGATCTCCATCATCACGTAGTCCTCTCCCACCGGCATCTCCGTGGTGCGGGCGGCGTCCAGGCGACCGCCGAGGCCCGCGGCCATGTCCCGCTTCACCAGCTCCCGGTTGTACGCCTCCAGCACATGGCGCCGGGTGATGGCCCCGACCACCCGGTCGCCGCCCCCATCCGTCACCGGCAGCTCGTCCGGATGCTGCTCGGCGAACAGCCGCATCACGGTGTCCAGCGGCTGGGAAGGCCGCAGCGCCGGCGACTCGTCCATCAGGTCCCGGGCGACGATCACGCCCCCGAGCGCGTCCGCATGGGCCACCGCCGCCTGGAGGTCGGGCCGCCGGATCACGCCCACCAGCCGGTCCTCCCGGTCGACCACGTAGTAGCTGTTCCTGGGGTCCCGCGTGAACAGGTCCACGAGCTCTCCCAGCGGGCGGCTCTCGCGCACGCGCACGACGTCGGTATCCATCACCTCCCCGGTGCGAAGCGAGCGCAGGATGTTCAGCTCGTGACCCCGGAAGAGGTCCACGCCCCGGCGACGCAGCTTCTCCGTGTAGATGGAGGTGTCCCGCACGCGCGTGGTCACCACGGTGGCGATGATGCACGAGGCCATGAGCGGCAGGATCAGCTTGTAGTCGGACGTGAGCTCGAAGATGATCAGGATCGCCGTGATGGGCGCCTGCGTCGCGCCCGCCACCACGGCGCCCATCCCCACCAGCGCGTACGCACCCTGGCTCCCCGTCACCGCCGGGAACCACTGGTTGGCGATCCCCCCCACCAGGCTGCCGGTCATCGCGCCCAGGAACAGCGACGGGGCGAACACACCGCCCGAGCCCCCACTCCCCAGCGTGACGCTCGTGGCCACGATCTTCACCAGCACGAGCGTCGCCACCGTGGCCAGGCCCAGCTGGCCGGCCAGCGCGGCGCTCGTCGCCTCGTAGCCCACCCCGAGCACCTCGGGGAAGACCAGGGCGATCGCCCCCACGACCGCGCCGCCCACGGCGGGACGCAGCCAGGGCGGGAGCCGCAGCCGCTCGGCCCGGTCCTCGGCGCCGTAGATCGCCGCGATGAAGAGCAGCGCCACGCCGCCGGCGACCAGCCCCAGCAGCACGTAGATCCCCAACTCCCACGCGCTCACCAGCTCGTGGGGCGGGACCGCGAAGGCCGGGAAATCCCCCAGGTAGTGGCGCGAGACCACCGTCGCCATGACCGACGAGATGACGATGGGGCTGAAGGCCGAGACCGCGAAGTCGCCCAGGACGATCTCCAGGGCGAACAACGCCCCGGCGACCGGAGCGTTGAACGTGCCGGCGATCCCCGCCGCGGCCCCACACGCCACCAGCGTCCGGAGCTGTGAGCCGCTCAGACGGGTGATCTGGCCGAGGGTCGATCCCAGCGCCGCCCCGATCTGAACGATCGGGCCCTCCCGGCCCACCGATCCGCCGGACCCGATGGTCACCGCCGAGGCCAGCGTCTTGACCACCACCAGCCGGGGTCGGATCCACCCCGACCGCAGCGCCACGGCCTCCATTACCTCGGGAACGCCGTGGCCCTTCGCCTCCCGCGCCGCCAGGTGAACCAGCGGGCCCACCACCAGCCCACCCAACGCCGGGATCAGCACGATCCACCACCACGCGTGCCCCCGCACCAGGTCCAGCGTGTACGTCCAGTCCCCCCACGCACCCCGCTGGATCACCCGGATCAGCCCCCGGAAGCCGACCGATCCGAACCCCGCCAGCAACCCCAGGAGCGCCGCCAGTACCAGCATGAGCGTGTGCTCCCGCGACCGCACCGCTTCCACCGCGCGGGCCCATGGGCCCCGCCCGGAGACCGGGGGTCGACCCGGGGCCCCCTCGTCCCCCGTCTCCGTCACAGGAACAGCCCGGCCCGCGTGACCAGATCCGCCAGCACCTCCGCCAGACGCCGGAGGTGGGGGCCGGCTTCCGCCGGGTCACCGTCCAGCGCCAGCCGCGCCCGGGCGACCTCCGAGGAGACCTGCTCGAGCTCCGCCTCCAGCCCCCCGCCCGTCTCCCGGCTCACCGCCGCGATCGCCTCGTCCACCCGGTCCAGCTCGGCCCGCGACGCCCCCAAATCGCCCAGCGCGTGATGCCGATACGCGTTCGCGGCCTCCACCTTGGCGCCGTACAGCGGAAGGTAGACCCGCGCCAAACCCCGCAGCCGCCCCTCGGCTTCCTCCAGCTCCGACTCCGCCGCCTCCGGGTCCGTCCTCACCTGCTCTCGCGCCGACCCGATCGCCGCCGTCACCCCATCCAGCTCCTCCCCCAGGAAGCCCGGAACCGTACCCTCCAGCACCGGCGTCCAACCCGTCCCGTCCCCCCCACAGCTGGCCAGCGCCAGTGCCGTCGCCACTCCCAGGACCACCGCCTCCATGCGCATCGTCCCACCTCTCCTTCCCGAGATCCGACTCGGGCCGCGCGCCCTCCACGCGACCCACGATCCCCGCCCCCCGGCCCGGTACGGACACCGCGGGCGCGATCCCCCGGACCCGACGGAGGGGGCGTCCGAGGACCCCGGCCCACCCGCGCCCCTGCGGCAGGCCCCGCCCTCCGTTCCGCACCTCTGTGGACTCAAGCAAACCGCCTGACCGGGGGCCGCGCAAGTCGGGGGTCCGTCCGGCGTGCTCCCCGGCGCCCCCCCTTGACAGCGGCCCGGGCCCCGGTAATTTTTAGGTTCGCCTAAAAAAAGGAGGGCGGATGCAGCCGGATCCCGTGGTCACACTCTCGATCTTCTTCGCGCTCGTCGCCGTTCTCGTCCTGGTGTTGTGGCCGGGGCGGGGGCTGGTGGCGCGACTGAGGCGCATGCGGCGCGAGACGGAGCGTGTGCGCCTGGAGGACGGGCTGAAGCATCTGCTGACGAGCGAGCGAGCGGGGCGGCCGTGCACGCTGGAGACGCTGGCGGGGCGGTTGGAGGTTTCGCGGGGAGTGGCGTCGGACGTGCTGACGCGACTGGCGGATCTGGGACTGGCGATGGCGGGTCCGTCGGGGTACGGGCTGACGGAGGTGGGGCGGAGCTACGCGTTGCGGATCCTGCGGACGCACCGGTTGTGGGAGCGGTACCTTGCGGACCGGACCGGGGTTCCGGCGGTGGAGTGGCACGCGGAGGCGGAGCGTGTCGAGCACGAGCTGAGCGCGGCGGAGGCGGACGAGCTGGCGACGCGCCTCGGGGACCCGCGGTACGACCCGCACGGGGACCCCATCCCGACGTCGGGGGGAGACATCCCGGAGCCGGCGGGCGAGCCCCTGGGCCGGATGGCTGCGGGGCGGACGGTGGTCATCCGTCATCTGGAGGACGAGCCGCGGGCGGTGTTCGATCGACTGGTGCAGGCGGGTCTGGCGCCGGGCGGGACGCTGGAGGTGCTGGAGCCCGGGGAAGGGGACGAGGTTGCCGGCCGGGTCCGGATCCGGATCCGGGGCGAGGAGCGGACGCTGCGGGCGGTGGACGCGGCGAACGTGACGGTGGAGCCGATCGAGGTGTCGGCTCGGGAAGTGGGTCGGGCCCGCACGCTGGCGGACGTGGGTCGCGGGGAGGCGGTCCGGGTGGCGGCGATCTCGCCGGCGTGCCAGGGGCCGCAGCGTCGGCGGCTGCTGGACCTGGGCGTGGTGCCGGGGACACGGATCGTGCCGGAGCTGGTGAGCACGTCGGGGGACCCGGTGGCGTACCGGATCCGGGGGGCATTGATCGCGCTGCGGCGCGAGCAGGCGGGTTGGATCGAGGTGGTGGCGGAGCCAGTGGAGCGGGCGGGCTGAGATGCCGACGATCACGAGAGCCCGGGCGGAGGGCGCGGCGCAGCACCGGCGGGAGAGCCTGGTCCGTCTCGGTCTGACCCCCGACCGGTGGGACTACCTGGTGGCGCTGGCGGGCAACCCGAACACGGGGAAGACGACGGTCTTCAACGGGCTGACGGGGCTGCGGCAGCACACGGGGAACTGGCCGGGGAAGACGGTGGCGCGGGCGGAAGGCGCGTTCGCGCACCGGGGGAAGCGGGTCAAGGTGGTGGATCTGCCGGGCACGTACTCGCTGCAGGCGGGGAGCACGGACGAGGAGGTGGCCCGGGACTTCATCGTGTTCGGCCGGCCGGACGTGACGGTCGTGGTGGTGGACGCGACGCGGCTGGAGCGGAACCTCAACCTGGTGCTGCAGGTCCTGGAGATCACGGACCGGGTCGTGGTGTGCCTGAACCTGGTGGACGAGGCGAAGCGCCACGGGATCGCGGTGGACGCGGGGCGCCTGGAGCGACAGCTGGGCGTGCCGGTGGTGGCGACGGTGGCCCGGCGGGGGGACGGCATGGACGAGCTGCTGGCGGCGGTGGAAGCCGTCGCGACGGGGGAGCGCCCGACCACGCCGTTCCGTCTGGAGTCCCACGCGCCGGAGGTCGAGGAGGCCGCGACCGAGCTGATCCCGGCCATCGAGCGTGCGTACCCCGGGGTCGCGAATCCCCGGTGGGTGGCGCTCCGGCTGCTGAACGGTGACCAGGCGGTGGAGCAGGCGGTCCGGGACGGAGAGCTCGGTCTGCTGGGATCGGGCGGGCAGGGGAACGGCTCGCCGCCGGACGAGGCGGCGATCGCGGACCTGCTCGAGACGGCGTCCCGGCTGCGCTGGGACCTCCGACCGGATTTCCACGACGCGCTGATGGAGCGGCTCTACGCGGCGGCGCAGGAGATCGCGGAGCAGGCGCAGGAGCGGGGACTGAAGGCGGTGGGCTACCGGCTGGATCGGAAGCTCGACGCCCTGCTGACGAGCCGGTGGCTCGGCTTCCCCCTCATGCTCCTGATCCTGGCGGTCGTCTTCTGGATCACCATCGAGGGGGCGAACGTGCCGTCCCAGATGCTGGCGACGCTCCTGATCGACAACGGGCACGCCTGGCTGACGGGAGCGGCGGCGTCGCTCGGGATGCCCTGGTGGCTGAGCGGGTTCCTCTTCGACGGCGTCTACCTGGCCACGGCGTGGGTCGTGAGCGTGATGCTGCCGCCCATGGCCATCTTCTTCCCGCTGTTCACGCTGCTGGAGGACTTCGGCTACCTGCCGCGGGTGGCGTTCAACCTGGACGCCATGTTCCGGCGCGTCGGCGCCCACGGCAAGCAGGCGCTGACCATGGCCATGGGCTTCGGCTGCAACGCCGCCGGGGTCGTGGCCACGCGGGTGATCGACAGCCCCCGGGAGCGGCTGATCGCCATCATCACGAACAACTTCTCCCTGTGCAACGGGCGCTGGCCCACGCAGATCCTGATCGCGACGATCTTCATCGGGGCCCTCGCCCCCGCCCACCTGGCCGGGCTGGTGTCGGCGGCGGCGGTGGTGGGGATCGCCGTGCTGGGGATCCTGTTCATGTTCCTCGCGTCCTGGCTGCTCTCGAGCACGGTGCTCCGGGGCGAGGCCACGACGTTCAGCCTCGAGCTGCCGCCCTACCGGCCGCCCCGGGTGCTCCAGACCCTCTACACCTCGATCATCGACCGGACGCTGATCGTGCTGTGGCGGGCCGTGGTGTTCGCGGTCCCGGCCGGCGCCGTGATCTGGCTGTCCGCCAACATCTCGTTCGGTGGCGCGAGCATCGCCGAGCACCTGATCTCGCTGTTGAACCCGGTGGGCCTGCTCGTCGGGATGAACGGCGTCATCCTGCTGGCCTACGTGGTGGCGATCCCGGCGAACGAGATCGTGATCCCGACGGTCCTCATGCTCACGGTAATGACCACCGGTCTCGCCCTGGGCGAGGGCGCGGGCGTGATGTTCGAGCTGGACTCCACCATGGCCATGGCGGACGTGCTCCGCGCCGGCGGCTGGACGCTGCTCACGGGGGTGACCCTCATGCTGTTCAGCCTGCTCCACAACCCGTGCTCCACCACGATCTACACGATCTACAAGGAGACGGGCAGCGCGAAGTGGACGACGGTGGCCGCGCTCATGCCCCTCGCCATGGGCTTCGTCGTGACGTTCCTCGTGGCCCAGGCCTGGAGGCTCGTGGCCTGACGCCCGTGGGGGTGCCGGGTCCCGGGGCCCCGTGGTGCCCGGCGATCCGGGGGCTCCGTGGGGTCGCCCGTGGCGGTGGGGGACGCGACGGGGCCCCGGTGGCTCGATCCGGCGCCCCGTGCCAGATTTCCGGGCGGCGCCCGTCGACCCCGTTTCCCGGAGGAAGCATGCATCCGCTGCACGACCTCGAGCCCGGCCCCCGGCCCCCCGATCGTCTCTTCGCCTACATCGAGATCCCCCGCGGGGAGCGGAACAAGTACGAGGTGGACAAGCGCACCGGCGTGCTGAAGTTCGACCGGCTGCTGTACAGCGCGGTCCATTACCCGGGCGATTACGGCTTCGTCCCCCGGACCCTGGCGGAGGACGGCGATGCGCTGGACGTCCTGGTGCTGATCACCGCGCCGACCGTCCCTGGGTGCCTCATCGAGGTGCGGCCGCTGGGGATGTTCGAGATGAGGGACGAGAAAGGGATGGACCACAAGATCCTGGCGGTGCCGGTGTCCGACCCGTTCATGGAGGGATACCGGGACCTGGACGACGTCCCGCCCCACACCCTCCGGGAGATCGACCACTTCTTCGCCGTCTACAAGGAGCTGGAGGGGAAGGAGACGGTGACCGGTGGGTGGCACGGGCGGGACGATTCGATCGCCGTGATCGAGGCCGCCATCGGCCGATACGACGAGCAGCAGGGCCGGGCGGACTGAATCGCCCGTCCCCGGCCCCGGGGGCGGGCGATCCGTCCACGGCGCGGGCGCGTCAGGTCGCGGTCGACTCCGCGGGATTGACGACGTCCACCTCGACGTCGATGTCGATCCCCTTCCGGACGCTCGCGCTCACGATGCAGAAGTCCTCGAACACCTCGAGGCACCGGTTGATGCGCTGCTGGTCCTCCGGCGGGATGGCGGTGATGAGCCGGGCGCTGACCCCGCCGATGCGGAACCGTCCCTTCTCGTTCCGGACCACGCGGCCGTGGATCTCGGTCTGCATGCCCTCGACGTTGACCCGGGCCTTGCGCAGGCAGAAGAGCAGGCTCGCGCTGAGGCAGTTGCCGACGGCGGCGCCCAGCACCCGGGCGGCGTTGGGTCCTTCATCCTCCCCGAGCGGCGAGGGCTCGTCGAACAGCAGGTTCGCCATCTTCTCGCCATCGAACTCCGTGTCGAACTGGAACCCCTCGCGCAGTGTGAGGGTCAGGTCGAATTCCTTCTCATCCATGGGATCCGCTCCCGGTTGGCTCAACGAATGCGACGCTACGACCTAACGGTAGCGGCGCCCACCGCGGCCTGTCTGTGGGGAAATCGCTGATTCTCACCGGTCCCGTGACCCTCAGTGATCGAGACGCTCCTCGAGCTCCTCGAGGGTCCGGGGCCAGTCGTCCCCGAGGAGGCGGGAAAGGGCCCGGTCCGCCAGCAGCTTCCCGCCCGTCTGACAGGTCGCGCAATAGTTGGTCTCGTTGGCGGCGTACCGGATCCGCTGGATGGGGTCGCCGCATCGAGGGCACGGCTCGCCGTACTTGCCGTGCACGGCCATGTCGGGGCGGAACGCGGTCACGTCGGTGGGGAACGCGTCACCGGTCTCCTCGCGCAACCGGGCCGTCCACGTGGTCAGGATCTCCCGTGTGGCGGCGTGGAGGC
>JABAOG010009660.1_pt2 | contig 12240 bp, 12 predicted proteins | sample 7062131 | NCBI WGS metagenome assembly JABAOG01 (sample SAMN14538629, study PRJNA623070) | marine sediment metagenome | biome: marine biome [ENVO:00000428]; feature: marine pelagic biome [ENVO:01000023]; material: deep marine sediment [ENVO:00002113] | place: India: Arabian Sea | collected... | reverse complement strand
AGCGACGCTGAAGGAATTGACCGTCACGTGATCGCCGAAATCCACATTCGCGCCATCCGGAAAGTTCTCGCCGGTAATCTCGACCTGGAACTCCAGGCCCGACGCCACATCTACGGCCACGACGCTGACCGAGTCGATCCGGACACGGCTTTTCTTTTCGTCCTCGCACTTCCACCAGCCGTGGGCGGGCGAGATGACCATGCGCCGGCAGGAACAATTGTCGATCGCCTGGACAATGCCGTCCTTGTCCACTTCAACCTCCGCCAGCACGACCCAGGGGTTGTCCGGACATTCCGGACATGGCGGAATTTTGCCGCTGAAAAGATCGTCCATGCTGGGCGGATTTTTATGACTTTCCGGGCAATCGGGAAGCGTGCAGATCTCGTAACCGTCGCACCAGCGCGAATATTCGCATGCGGCCTCGTCGCAACCGCAGCCGACGGGTTGTACGGGAACTGGCCGCGCCAATATCTCACGGTAGCGCACGGCGACAAAGAGCGGCCCCGCCTCGCGCCGGACATAGACCTCGCTGCACCACGGATCTCTGAAATCCGGATCCCGATCCTCGAGACACGGGTCGCCAGTCGTGCCGGTAACGCAGGCCTTGCGCAGGTCGAACTTGACCTCTCTGTCGATATAGATCTCGTCGCCGCAGGGGCTCAGCAGATAGCCCGGCTTCACCGTCACGCACCACGGACGCGGATTGCCGTCGGCATCGTTAACACGACAGACGAGCGCGCCGCACACGGTGCCCCAGCCATGAAGCATTCGGTTATGCAAGCGGAGGCGTTCACGGAAATAGGCCTGCTCGAGGTTCATCTCGGCGGGCGTGATGAGCTGACGCGGGAAGTAGCGCGGCCGCTTGAGCGGTTCGCTCGGGCAGCCCGGACAGTGTTGTAAAGTTGCGGTTTTCACGTTCTCACCTCTACTTTTCGTGCACGCCGCTGGTCTTTTCCCGGATGAGGGAAAGGAGGAGTTGGAACAGCAGGTCGTTGCTGAATACGATGGGCCGCACGGTGATGTCGATTTCGTCTCCGCGGCAGCGACCATCATCCGCAAACCGAATCTCCGCAAGCGGAATACATGGATCCGCCGGACAGGGCGGGCAGCCCTCACTGACGATCTCGACGAGACGGTCGTAGTTGATCGAACGGCCGCTCGCATCGCCGCCGGTGATGACGTCGGGGATGCGCAGATCGGCGCCCGATTTCCAGACACAGCCTGCACGGAACAGCACCTTGTAGCGCTCCAGGATCACTCCGGCTTCGCACGGCTCGGGCTCGTGGCAGCCGCCCGCCATGACCGGTGCCGGTTCGNNCCGTTCGGGAATCGCGATGGGCGGCGTGGCCTCCGGAACGATGATTTCATGTCCGTGTTTGTCGATGGCGACGCCCGGCTCAATAATGATCCCTTTCTCGTCAGGGGAACACTTGACGCCGAGCCCGCAAACCACGCCATAGCCGATGACCAGCCGGTTGATCAGCCAACGCTTTTCGTTGTGGTAATCGGTCTCGAGCTCGAAATGATCGGCGTCGAGCAGCTTGCCGTAAAAATAGCGGTTGCGCCGGGGCACATCGAGGCAACACCCGTCCCGATGTTCAGCGGCATGCTTGTTAACCGTTTGCGTGCCCATGATCCGTCCTCTTGTTGGATTGACACTTGGTTCCGCGCTCGACCGGATTGGCTCCAAGGCGGGTTGTCCGTCCCACGCGGATGTTTTCGCCCATGCGGCCGGCAGGCGGGCCGCCGAGAACCATGCTGCCGTCTTCGGGGGCCTGCACGCCCAGCAGCGTGGCGTGCCGTTCGCTGCCGCCGACGACGCTGTCGACCCCGAGGCGGGCCTGGTAGCCGACCCGCAGGCGGGGCCCGATCACGCAAACATGGTGGTGGGTATGCGCCGGTTTCTCCCGCTCGACGATCCGCTCCACGCGCTCGATGTCTTCGGGATCGGACAGTTGGCGCTCATATATCCGTATACTGAATTGGTGCGCCGTGTCTTCGAACAGCGGCTCTCCATAACTGTCCGCGCTGCGTATCTGGGACTGATCCAGGACGGCGGATGATCCGAGCACGGCGCCCGCCGGTTCTCCGGCGGCCAGCATGGTCGTGAAGCCGAGCACCGAGGCCCCGGCGGCGGGCGTGCCGCGCTCCACGCCATCGGGCGCCAGTGACCACCAGGCCGATTGCAGCAACGGTTCCTCGATCAACGCATCGAGATCGGCATGAAGCCGCAGCGCCGCCCGCAGTCCACGCGCCGTCCCGCGCCAGCGATGCCGGTCCCACGCCTCGGCAATAACCCGGCGTTTCTTGGACTCGGGCCAAGCCTGGTCAAGCTGTACTCCCAGCCAATCGGCGAGCCAGTGGAGCCATTCAACCGGCGCCGCATAGGGATCGAACAGCCGGTCAAGGGTGGAGATCGCGTCCTCCGTGTCGGCGAAGAAGCTCTCGAACAGGCCCAGAAAACGCTGCAAACTGTCGAGATCCTCCGTCTGCGTCTGGTAGATCGCCGGCAGATGGCGGGCGTAACCGTCGCGGTCCCGTTGAAGGCGCAAATTGGCCAGCGTGGGACTGTGGAGGCCGTCTCCTTCGATCCGCAGACCCAGCCAGAGATAGGTGGAGGTGGCTCCGATCCAGATATCGGGGGCATCGGGCGCCAGCGTCCGCCAGGGCGGTTCGGCGAACGCCGACCCGGCTGCGGGAGGCGTCGGTGCCGCCGCCGCGTCCTCACTGTCGAAGACGTGCCATTGCAGATGGACGCCTGCGTCCGCAAAGGTCTCGCCCACGGGCGAGAGCCGCTGCCAGTGGCGGGGACGTCCGCCGTCGGAAATTGGCCCGCCCCACAAAAGTCCGTGGCGGACGAAGGCGCCCTCGGGATCGAACACCAGTGGCGCCAGACCGCAGCCCGGAGCGACCAGCAGCGTGCCGTCCTTATGCTGAACGAGTCCTCCGACCGGCCCGCCATAGCCCTGCGCCTCGCCGATCCGCTTCCCGTCATGCCCGAAGCGCACCAGCCGCCGCCCCGCCTGGTCGCCGACGTAAAAACCGGACGGCGTGACCAGCAAGCCTGAGGGGGCGCTCAGGCCAAGTTCGACCGTTCTCAACCATGTTCCATCGAGTCCGGCCGTCACGATCCGTCCGGCATCGTCCAGAATCCATAGCTGCTCGCCATTGCCAACATCAGCGACGGAGACCGCGACGGGGGCGCCCAGGGCGGGCGACGTCGCCGACAGCGCGGCAGCGAAGGCCGGGACGGACTCGCCCCCGTACGTCAATTTTTGCACACGCTCATTGCCCGTATCCGCGACATAGACGTGACCCGCCAAGTCAGCCGCCAGCGCCGAGGGATGGAGCAATTGTCCGTCCGCGGAACCGGATTCGCCCCACGAGGCCATCCATTGCAGCTCGGGCAAAGAATAGATGTCGATCCGGTGGTTCGCGGCATCGGCTACCAGCAGCCGGTGCCTCGCCTCCAGGATCAGCAGCGCCACCGGCCGCCCGCGCTCGCCCTCGATCATGATATCTTCGGGCGCGCGCCAGGGCGGCGGCTCACACGACGGAATGCGGTGGACGACGCCGCGCGTGGGGTCCGACCAGTAAATCGTTCCGTCGGCGGAGACGGCGACACCCGCAGGTCCGTCCGCGGAGCACTGGTCGATTTCGTCCGGCGGCACGCCCCGCAACCGGGGCAGGGCGCACAGGCGCAGCCTGCCTGTTTCGTCCGCCTCCAGCCCATCCCATGTGAAACCCGGCCAACGGCCGTCATGGTTGAGATGGAGGAAGCCCGGATCGGGGTGCTCGGTCATGATCTCAATCCACTCCCATCCATTCGATCGTCCACACGGAAAAGAAAGTCTCCAGATCGTCTACGTCAACCAGAAATAGATTTGGGAACAGGCCGGGCACGATGACTCGCACTGTGAATTCATCCGGCTTTGCGCTGTGGATGCTGAGGAATCCGTCGGCCTGAAAGCCTATTGAATTGCCGAAATTTGTTACTTCAAAATCACGCGGTCCGTCGAGACGGGCGGAATAGCAGGGCGTGTTGATGAATCCGGCCGTCTTGGTCGATATCGTGGCTTCGAGCGATAAGGACGGGAGGCCGAATATCGATGATGGCCCCATGGTGACCTGCCAGGCGGGCGCCGCACGCCCGCAGGCGATCATGGGCTGGGTGGGCGGACGGGCGTTGCGCCGCTCCGCGATGGAGAGCCTCTTGAGTTTGCAATGCTGCACCTCGGCGCGGGCCAGCACCAGCCTTCGGCCGACCGCGATGTCTTGGCCAAGAGCCGTATTTTCGGGCGACAGCACGCCGCTACCGTCCTCGCGCAGCCGCACCCAGCAGAAGACGGGTTCCTCGCGCAAACGGACGGCGCCCCTCGGTGCGCAGATTCCGGCTCTGGTTTCGACGACCTCCAGCAGGTCGTCATCGGGGTATGAAATCACGAGATCATAGACCGCCGGCGTGCCGTCCGGATCGCCGTCCACCGGCGGCACCGGTTCGGTATGATCCCTAGACAGAACGATTTCATGGCCGTCGACGTCGAGCGCATAGCCCGGGCCCACCACCACTTCGCGGTCGCCGGGCTCGCCGCAGACCGCCAGACCGGCGCCAAGGCCCGCTTGATGGCAGCTCGCATTATGCAATTCCCGCATGGTGCGGTGGAACGCTTCGAGCTGTTGCAGGTCGGCGGCGAACAGGCGCTGCCCATTGAAGAATTGCAGACGCTCCACGAAACCGCCAGGGTCAGTCCCCGCCATGGCTCACCTCTTTCTCAAATGCGGGCTCGCTCGCCCAGGGTTCGATTCCCAGCCAGCACACGGACAATTCACGCCGCGCGGCTTCAACAATACCAACAGGTGACGCAGGGAGCCCGGAAGGGCTCGGCGCAAATCCTGTGAACGGGAGCCAGAGATTGAAAGCAAAGCTCACCGGAGTTGCCTGGAAGACCCGCGCAAAGGGCAGGAACACAAAGCCCTGATCCACCAGCGCCAGGGCGTCGCCCTGGAGTGAGGCGACATAGCATGGCGTGCGCTCAAACCCGGCCGCGCTTGTATCGATTCGCACCTCGATACCGCCTACGCCGGATTCAGGCGTCCATGTGCGCCAATCCGTCTTGCCCCGGATCGTCGAACCATTTCCCAGCTTCGGCCTGGCAGACTTCCGGATCAGGCGGGGGCGTTCGTCGATATCGAGCTCGAACAATGTATCGCTTACGAACTTTCCGCGTGCGATCGGAACGCCGCGGCACGGATCAAACACCGGCCCTGCTTTGGACCAGACCAGCTCCGCTGCAAGAGCCTGCCCCGGCGCCCGGCATGCCGCCCGCATGAGAAGTTCCCACCCCTGATCTTCTTCAAAGGGCGGCAAACTCAGACGGCGCTCTTCGGGCAGGATCAGCTCCCGGCCGAATCCGTCATAGGCCAGCCCCCGGCTCACGGAAACCTCCTGGCCCGTCACCTGCGGCCACAGCCCCGAAACCACGCCCCACGTATCGTGGATCGCGCGATTGTGCCACCAGCGCAGCGACGCCTCCCGGGCCAGCTGATCGTTAAAATCCCGGCTGCGCAGCGTTTGCCCTTCCCAATAGCGCAGTCGTTCCAGTCCGGATCGTTCCGCCGCCGTCATGCCGTCACCTCGATCTCGTGGATGCCCGCGTCCACAAGGCCGCAGGGCGGCAAGCACAGATTTCCGCAAACCGCCGTACCCAGAGCATCGACGAGTTCGAGGGTCAGCACATGGGCGGCGCCCTCGGTTTCGTCGAGCACCTGGAGCACTTCGGAGCGGTAGACGTCGCGGCCGAAGGGCCAGCCCGTGGCCACGGGGCCGCCGTGGAGCGGGTGGAAAAAGGCATCGAGCCGCGCGCGCAGGCGCGCTTCCAGCCCGACCGGATCAATCATCTCGCCTGCCCGCACGCGCGCGCGTACGCTCACGCGGATATATTCCGGCGGGGCGACCTCGATCCGGGTGCCCAGCACGCGGCGCGGCGCCAGATAGGCCGCGACCAGCCGCCGTAACTCTGCGCCGGGTGTCGGACGGTCCGCAGGCAGATAGGGCACCACCACCACCGTCACCATCCCGGCCGCCCGGATGCACGGAAAAGCGGGATGAACCGCCGCCTTGGCCTTAACCCGGGCAATGCGGCTGCCGGGCGTTTCGAGGGCCAGCGCCTCCATGTCCTCGAGGGTCACGGCACGTTGCGGCCGCTCCAGATCTTGCAGAGCGCGCGCAGCGGCCTCGGCGAGGCTCTCGCCGTCGCGGCCGCCCGCAGCGGCAAGCGGTTGATGGATTGGCCGCAGATCCGCGGCCACGCTGTCGAAATCCGCAATCAGGCTCCGATTGTGCGTGTTCCTGGCCAGGGTCGTGATCGAACCGGCCCGGAGATTGCCCTCGGCCCCTTCGGTGGCGTCATAAACGGCCGTCAAACTTCCCGTGCGCGGCAGGACGCGGCCCCGCTCGCCGTCGCCGAGAATTATCTCCGCACGGTCGGCATCGAGAAGATAGTGGGCATCGCGCCGGTCCGAGCGGCGCCAGGCCGGACGTTCGCTCCATTCCTTCCAGGTCCCGGTCTCGTGCGAAAAAAGGTGGAGACTGCCNNGGACTGAAGCGGCCGGCCCGAACCGACCCCCAACCTCGCCGCCTCCAGTTCCAGCAGCCCGGGCGTGGTGGCGGTGGGCGGGCGGAAGTCCAGCACCGCAAAGGCGGGGTCGCTGGAGGTGAACTCGATCGAGTCGATTTCGCCCGTATCGTCTGTAGAGAAATTAAATCCGGTTCGCTCACCGGCCGCCGGTACCGGTCCGGAAACCGCAGCGCCTGCGCTCAGCGCCCATACGGTCCGCACCCTGCTTTCCTGGCGGACCGGGACGCCGTTCATCTGCACCAGGTGCAGGCGCGGCGGGGCGTCGTAGTGGCCACCCAGCAGACGAACGCGCAGATAGTAGAGGGGCTGGGAAACGGCGCCGAATGAGGCTGCCGTCATCGGCTCTGACAGGCGAAAGATGACCGGGCCGTCGAGCGTCAGCGCCCGCGTGCTGTCTGCCACTTCGCCCGCTTCGGCATCGAGCGNNGGCCGGGCGCCACCCACTGCTCCCAGAGCACATGGACCGAATGGTGCCTGAGCGGCGGGGGAGCGGCGACACTCTCCTCCGCCGTTTCCGGCTCGCCGTTCGCTCCGCCCGTTTCCGGCCCGTCTCCGCAATGGCAGTCAATTCCGGCATCGGGCCGTTCGCAGAGTGCCTGCTCAACGGCGGTCTGCCGCAAAATCCGCTCGCGTTCGGCCTCGTTGCCGCCCTCGACGGTCATTTGAAAGCGGACCGGCGTGTCCACGGGCAGGGGCTGGCTCAGCCCCAGATAGAGGGCGTGGCCCGGCCGGGGATCGTCGCCGAAGGCGGCCAGCCCCTCCCCGCGGCGAGCGCGGGCTGTGAGGTCCGCCACATCGGCGGCAGGGCCGGCCTGGATCGCCACCAGCCGTCCGGGAACGACGGTCAAGGACACGGTGGTGCGAAAGCGCACCTGTCCGGCCGGTGCCTCCGGTTCGGGCGTCAGTTCGGCGCCCGCGGGCAGCCAAACCGGCGGTGCGCCCGCGCGCTGCTCGAAACCGGCCACGGTCGAGGCGCCGCGCGGCCCGCGTGGCGCCGTGCCGGTAAGGGCGAGGAATGCCAGGCGATGCCGGTCGGGAATCCGGTTGGCCTGGTAGATGTCCATCTCCGCGATCCAGGCGAACAGCTCGAGGAACGTCATCCCCGGATCGTGGACATTGTGATCGGTCCATTCGGGCGCATGGACCGGTATCAGCGTGCGCCCTTCTTCCGCCAGCTCCTGCCAGCGGCGATCGTCGAAATTGGGCAGCGGCAATACCATCTCACCTCTCCCCGCGACGGATCCGGATCACCAGATCGCCGGCGGCAATGACACGCCGCTTCGGTACCGGCACCGACTCGCCCATCAGCCTGGAATCCACACGCAGCCGAACATCGGAGACGAAGTCGATGCCCGGCGTGCGCTCGAGCGCCGCACACAGATCCGACAGAAAGAGATGCCGCCCCGGAGGCCAGCCGCACCCCTCCTGTCCGCCGGACAGCGGATGCAGAAAGGTGGCAAGGGCCGTTCGCGCAGCGGTGACCATTTCGCCCGCTTCATCGGCGCGGCTTGGCGCGATGGTCGCTTCCACGTCGACCGGCAGGTAGTCGGGGCCGACGATGCACAGCCTCGAGAAGGCCGCCAGCGCCGCGTCGGTCCGCGCCGTCAGATGGCGCCGGACGCGCTCCCGCAGACCGAAGGACGGCCACGGCCTTATGGCGTCGCTGCGCGGAATGATGGTGATGGTCAGCCAGCCGGGCCGCGGCCGCCCCTGCGGGTCCCGGCCCGGATGCGCCTTCGCCATGCCGACGGCGGGGGAGGCCTCACGGGTCATGACCTCGAAATCGGCGGCCAGCAGCGCCCGGCCCCGGTGGCGCAGCGTCAGGGGACCGCGCCGGCTCACCGACGGNNGCCTTCCGCGGGCCGCGGATTGGAAACCTTCTTTACGCCCGGGATGCCCGCCAGAAGCTGCTCGATGAGACCCTGCGCGACATTGCCCGTGGAACCGCCACCGGCCCGGTATTCCCGGGCGACGATATCGGCGCCCAGGGGCGGGATGCGACCCCGTTCGCCGTCGCCGAAGCGCAAGAGCCCCCGCCCCCGGTCGAGCACATAGTGACGGTCGTCGGCGGCCGAGGCTCGCAAATGGGGCCGTGCCGCCCATTGGACCCACATTTCGTTGACCCGCTTGTTGCGGTCCCGGTGCAGGCGCACAGGCCCGACCGCGATGTCGTCGTCGCGGCCCTCGCGCGCCAGCAATTCATCGATACGGGTGAGCGCCCTTGGATCATCGGCCAGCACTTCGGCCGCCAGCGTGCGCCATTCGACCTCCGCCCGCGCCCCGTGCAGTTCGCGCACCTCGATCCGCTCTCCCTCCAGCACGGGAATAGTGCGCAGCGAAAATTGCTGGCGCGGCAGGCCCTTGCTCGTTCCCACGGTTTCGTTGACCGTGGTTTCCCATTGCGACGCCCACACCGCATTGGGAAGGATGGTGCGCAGTTCGGGCTGCGGCGGAGGGCCGTCCTCCTTCAGGCGCGCCCGCACCCAGTTCAATTCGGTGCCGAAGCGCGCCAGGGATCGGGCGTCACGGGCGCCCGTGAAGGAGACGATACCGGCATAGCGCAGATGCCGGGTCTCGTCCTCCGCCGCCAGCGGCTGCCACACGAAACCGTCGAAATACTCCCATTCGAGCGCCGGCACGAAGTCCACCGACAGGTCCTCGATCACATCGAGATAAAGCCCCAGACGGTCGACCGGCAGTTTGCCGCTGAAGCCCAGAAAGAGAGCAGGCAAGGTGTCCGACACATGTCGGTAGGGCTGAAAGGAGGAGCCCGGCCATTTCGCCTCTTCGGTGTAATCGGTGTAGGCGAAGTCGTTAAACGCCAGAACGTGTTCGGCGTGGTATGGCCCGTGCGTCCAGACATAGCTGACCCGAATATCGGAAAGCGCCGGGGGCTGATGAATGACATAAGTGAATTCGTTCGGGGTGTTGTTCGCGTCCCGCCAGGTGACGGTCTGGACGAACCCGAAGGCGCCGCTCACCAGACGGGCGCGCACCCAATACCCTTCCTTTCCTTCGATCTTGCGCGGCACGAAATCGTCGGGGACCGCGAAGGCAATTTCTCCCGAAGCGGTCAGCGCTTCGGCCGAGTCCGGATCAGCTCCGTCTTTCGCGCTGTTGAAGGATAAGAGCGGCGCCCACCGGCGGCCGTTCCAGTATTGCCACGTGACAATGTGATCCAGCCGGGACCCGAGGCTGGAGGATGTCACGGCTGCCGCTTCAGAGAACTCCCCATCTTCCTCCTCCCCGGCGGCGGATGAAGACGTCACGCCAAAGCGATCCTGCGGGGTATCGGTCGAGCGCACGTTCAAAACGACCTGCGCCCCCGGCTTGCTGAAGGCTTCGTCGGACCGCACAAAGAATGTGGAACCCGGCTGGGGCTGTTGCCCGAAGGGATAGAAGGGACGGGTCAGGTCGAGTTCCTGAGCGTCGGCGAAGGCATTGTCAGGTTGCAGCCCGCCCAGCTGCAAGGNNATTCCCCGATGGGATCGCCGGAAGTGAGCGCGAAGGTGGCCGATCCGTCATCTTTAGTCGGAAGAATGGGGGATATAGGCCCTGGTCCGTCAAGTTGGACCAGGGCATTCGGAATCGGCCTGCCGTCACCGTCGATCAGCTTGCAGATTATGGAATGGAGGTCGTTGCCCGACGGCTCGGCATACTCTTCTTCTGCCTGCGCCAACTGTACGTCCAGCGGCCGTTCGATGACGGTTGCCAGCCGAACCTGACTCACTTCGGGCAGAATTTCGCCGGGATCGGGAGGAAGCGGCTCATCGAGCCGCCCGCGGATCCAGAAAGCGTCAATCCCGTTGACTTCTGTTTTGGCCGAGGCGGCACATTCGCTCTCCAGCCGCAGTTTGCCGCTGCGCGTCAGGCCCCCGGTGGCGTCCTGCTTGCCTTCTTCCAGTTCGGCGCATTCGGGCCGCTGGCGCAGAAATCCGCGCCACACCTGGCCGTCCCAGTATTCCCAGACGATGTCCAGATGCTCACTGCCGGGCTGCGACAGCTCGAATTCGACCTCGACGCGCACATGGCCCGCCAGCGCCAGCAGCGTATCGTGAGCCAGATAGAGATGGTGCGGTGTGTTGACCAGTTCGCGGCGCCGGAAGGGCCGGATCGGCTGGCCGCTTTCCAGGGCTGCGGAATGGTCGATCCACTGGTCGCGCCCCGGCCACAGGCTCACCACCTGCTCAAGCCGTGCGCCGATCAGGCCGAGGGCGTGCTCGGTCTCGAAAACGACCTGCCCGGAGGCGCCTTCCGGCGGCGGGGCGGCGACCCGCGCGCCGCGCGGCACCCTGGTATCGGCGGCCGTCTCATCGAGTGAGAAGACCACCGGCGCGCGCGCCACCTGCGCGGCGATCAGCTCGATGCCGAGCAATTCGAGGAATGCCAGCTTGTTCTTTTCCGGCGCCTGGTTCAGGCGGGCCAGGACGGCCTCCAGATATCGCGCGTCGATCTCGATCAGCGAGCGGCCCGCGCTGCGCTCGGCGGGCTGCCAGTCATCCAGGAAACCGGCCCGGCGCCGGAGAAGGGCGGCAGCCAGTTCGGCGGCGCGGCGCGGATCGAGCGGGGGCTGTGGTACACGGATCATCCGGGCGCCCCCTCATCCAGATAGAACGGATAGACAAGATTGTGCAGCGTATTGGTGGCGCGTATGCGGTAGCGCACATCGATATCGAGCCGGTTGCGCAGCGTGCCCGCCACCTCGACCCTGATCTCCACCAGATCGATGCGCGGTTCCCAATCGATGAGCGCCGTCTCGACCCGCGCGCGCACCCGTTCGCGTGTGGTCGCGGACGCCGGTTCAAAGAGGAAGTCATCGAGTCCGGCGCCGAAATCCGGCCGCATGACGCGTTCGCCCGGCGTGGTGCCGAGAATGATCCGGATGGCCTGGCGCACGTCCTCTTCCAATTCCGCCAGTGTCAGGCTCCCGGCAGGTTCAAGGCCGAAGGGGAAAGCCCAACCGGTTCCGAGAAATGCCTTGCTCTGCCGGGAATTGGTCATCCGTCATCCTCCGATCAGGACCGTCGGTCGGGTGGCCCAAGACAATGGGCGCGCCGCAGCCGGCAAGATCTCCCATGCGTGCCGCCGGACGGCCGCCGATCAGGACGGTCGCGCTGCCTGTTACGATCGGTGACGGCGGATGCGGGCCTGCCGTGGGCGGCATGGCGCAGCTGTGGGTGTCGCCGAGCACGGCGGCGGGCAGCCCGCCGATCAGGACCGTCGGGACGCCGGGTCCGGCGATCATGCCCGGATGACCGGTCGGGTCGGTAACGCGTGCGGCGGGAGCCAAGACGAACCTCCTTAGTTAAGCTTCACCACCGGCGCCGTGACATTGCACACGCCGGCTGACTGGATATTGGTGGCCGTTGCGCCGTTGATGGCGACGTTCGGCGCGGTGAGATTGAGGGCGGTGGTGGCGGCGATATTGATATTGGCGCCGGCCATCGTGATGCCGTCCACCGTCATGTTGATCATGTTGGCGCCGCTCTGGATCTGGATGCCCACCGGCGACATGAGAATGGTCTGACCCTGCGGTGTACGGATGATTACCGTCGGCGGAACGTCCGTGAACATGATTTCGTTGCCGATCGGCGTCCTGATC
>JABAOG010009519.1_pt2 | contig 12242 bp, 13 predicted proteins | sample 7062131 | NCBI WGS metagenome assembly JABAOG01 (sample SAMN14538629, study PRJNA623070) | marine sediment metagenome | biome: marine biome [ENVO:00000428]; feature: marine pelagic biome [ENVO:01000023]; material: deep marine sediment [ENVO:00002113] | place: India: Arabian Sea | collected... | reverse complement strand
GCCTTTTGAGGCCATCAGAAAGAAGAAAGATTCATCCATTGCCAGAGCATTCGAACAGGTCAAGAAAGGTGAAGCTCATGCTGTTGTCAGCGCAGGAAATTCTGGCGCTACAATGGCTTCAGCCATTCGGTCGCTGGGTCGGCTGCAGAATATTTCAAGACCTGGAATTGCCAGTATATTCCCAACTCTGAAAAAACCCCTGGTCATGATGGATGTCGGGGCAAATGTTGACTGCCGCCCGCAGCATCTTTTCCAGTTCGGGGTCATGGGAGCAGCATTTTCAGACAATCTATTCAAGATTAAAAAGCCCAGTATCGGACTGCTCAGTATCGGAGAAGAAGGTGGCAAGGGCAATGTCCTGGTGAAGAGCGCCCACGAGCTTTTCAGGAAGAGTTCGTTAAATTTCATAGGCAATGTCGAAGGCCGGGATATATTCCAAGGTGATGTAGATGTTATTGTCTGTGATGGTTTTGTTGGGAATGTCTGTTTGAAAGTGAGCGAAGGGCTCGCTGAAGCAATAATAACCATGTTGCGTACTGAAATATCAAAGAGTTTTATGGCAAAAATGGGTTACCTGCTGGCCAGAAAGGCTTTTAATAATTTTGGTAAGAAAGTTGATTACGCTGAATATGGAGGTGCTCCCCTGTTGGGTGTGAACGGCACCGGAATAGTCTGCCATGGCCGATCTAATGCCAAAGCCATTAAGAATGCCATAAAGGTAGCAGCAGAAATGATCCGCAGCAAAGTAAATGACCATATTGTTCAACTTCTGTCCGAGTCAAAGAATGATATTTCCAGTGAAGAGCAAGGAGAAGGAGGCACTGAAATACTAGGGCCGGGAGAAGTTGCATGACAGGCAAAGCAACTATTATCGGAACAGGTTCTTATTTGCCCAGGCATATTTTGACCAATCAGGAACTGGAGAAGATCGTCGATACCAGTGATGACTGGATAAATACCAGGACAGGCATAAAAACCCGCAGAATAGCCGGCGCCGGGGAGGAAACCTCGATAATGGCAAGCCAGGCAGCCTATAAGGCCATGGAGATGGCCGGTGTCGCCGCACCGGAACTGGATATGATCATTGTGGGCACCATTACACCTGAAATGGTGATGCCATCCNNGCCCTCCTGTGCCTGTCTGGTGCAGAAAGAGATCGGCGCTGAAAATGCTTTTGCTTTTGATGTGAGTGCGGCCTGTTCCGGTTTTGTCTATGCCCTGGAGATTGCCGACAGATATCTTAAAAATGCCCCGGACATGAAAATCCTAGTTGTCGGGGCGGAGACACTTTCAGCGAGAGTAGACTGGCAGGATCGCAACACCTGTGTTCTTTTCGGTGACGGGGCTGGTGCCTGCGTGGTAACGGGCAGTAAAGCTGAAGATGGTTTACTTGCCAGTCAACTATATAGTGACGGGCGGCTCTGGCAATTATTGAGTCTAGATGCGGTTCCGCGACGTTACTGTCCGGTCGTTGATTATGGCACGGTTCCGGAACGCAACAGTTTTTGTGACGGTTCGGCTTTCAACATGGTCGGAAAGGATGTTTTTAAATATGCAGTCCGAGAGATGGGCGATGCTGTTGAAAATTTACTCAACAGAGAAGGTATAACTGTGAATGACATCAACCTTATGATTCCCCATCAGGCGAATATCAGAATTCTCAAGAGCCTTGCCGAAAGGGTCAATCTGTCATTTAAAAAGGTCTATACTACCATTCAAAAGTATGGTAATTCATCTGCTGCCAGTCTTCCCATAGCCCTGGATGAGGCAAACCGCGAGGGACGGTTGCAAAAAGGAAACCTCCTGTTATTCAGCGTTTTTGGCGGGGGGTTCACCTGGGGAGTTGTACTGTGGCGCTGGTAGATCCTGCTGTTCCATAAGATTTTTTTTTTAGGCTTGCCTGTAGGGTGAAGAAAAGAGTATAGATTTTGGTTATTTCTGAATTCTGAATGTTGTCGGCTTGTGGAAGATACGATACGGACAGTTTTTACTCTTGAAACTTAGTAGTATTATGAGGCCGGTTGATGCCTGTGAGACTTATTACAATTACGTCAGATATTGGAATGTTGTAACCTAAGGAGATAATCGTGGACTATTTCTTGACTGAAGAACAACAGATGATTGTCGATATTGCTCGGCAAATAACTGATGAAAAGATTATTCCCCAGCGGGCAGAGCTTGATGAAAAAGAAGAGTTTGCCACAGAAATACTGAATGATATTGCTCAGGCAGATCTCTTTGGTCTTTATATCCCCGAAGAATATGGTGGATTCGGCGGTAACTGCTTTGAAGTAGTTCTGGCTCTGGAGCAATTCGGCCGCGGATGTGTTGCGATTGCAACAAGTTTTGCGGCAAGTGCCCTGGGGGCTTATCCCATATTACTCTCCGGCAGTGAGGAAATGAAACAAAAATATATGCCGGATGTTGCAAGCGGCAAGAAGAGAGCCGCCTTTGCCCTTACTGAAGCGAATGCCGGCAGTGATGCCTCAGGAATTCAGACCACTGCTGTGCTTGATGGTGACGAGTGGGTGTTGAATGGCACCAAGCAGTGGATAACCAATGCCGGTGAAGCTCAAATCTATTCCGTCGTGGCCATTACCGATAAGAATAAGGGAGCCAGAGGCGCTTCCATGTTTGTGGTGGAAGACACGGATCCTGGGTTTTCCTGTGGCCCAAAAGAGAAAAAAATGGGTATCCGGGCTTCCGCCACCTGTGAACTGATCTTCAAAGACTGCCGTATTCCAAAGGACCGCTTGATAGGGCGACAGGGCATGGGATTTATCACAGTAATGAAGACACTTGACCTGTCCCGGCCGGGCATTGCGATCCTGGGCGTAGGATTGGGGCAGGCAGCGCTGGATGAAGCTGTGANNGTAGGATTGGGGCAGGCAGCGTTGGATGAAGCTGTAACGTATGCCAAGCAGCGTGTTCAATTTGGCAAGCCGATTATCTCGTTTCAGGCGATTCAGCATATGCTGGCTGATATGGCTATAGGGGTTGAAGCATCCCGTGCTCTTGTTTATGCCGCTGCCAAGCATATAGCCGCTCATCCCAAGGATATGTCCAAAGCCTCATCCATGTGCAAGGTATTTGCAACCGATATGGCAATGAAAGTTACAACTGATGCTGTACAGGTTCTAGGTGGCTACGGCTACATGCGTGAATATCCCGTGGAGAAGATGATGCGGGATGCAAAAATCCTTCAGATATATGAAGGAACAAATCAGATCCAGCGAAATGTAGTTGGCCAGGAATTGAACAAGGAATATACCAAATAGATCCAGGCTCATAGGGAAATTTTNNCCAAATAGACTAAGGCTCATAGGGAAATTTTTCCATCTTCGGGAAAATACAGAAAAAGAAAATTTCACATGAACATAATTGTTTGCATTAAACAGGTCCCTGACGCAAAGGACGTACGCCTGGATCCCAAGACGAACACACTGGCCAGGGAAGGGGTACAATCCATTATGAATCCCTTTGACCGGCATGCTGTCGAGGAGGCTGTACGGCTTAAGGAGCAGCACGGCGGGACTGTGACAGTCATAAGCATGGGGCCGCCGCAGGCTGAAGCGGTACTGCGGGATGCAGTCGCATGCGGCGCGGATGAAGCGGTTCTCGTTTCTGATCGTGCCTTTGCCGGGGCCGATACCTGGGCCACAACCTATACCCTTGGCAAGGCAATTGAAAAAATAGGTCAATATGATCTAATTCTCTGCGGTAAACAGGCCATTGACGGAGATACTGCCCAGGTAGGCCCCGGCTTGGCCAAAAGGTTGAATATCCCTTATGTCAGTTATGTGCGGAAAATCACTGGTTCTGATAACAACATCCTGTCACTGCACCGTTTGATGGATGACGGTTATGATGAGGTGGAAATGCCGCTGCCGGGTCTGATTACGGTAGTTAAAGAGATAAATGAACCGCGGGTCCCGTCGTTAAAGGGAAAGATGAAAGCCAAAAGTCTGAATNNTTAAAGGGAAAGATGAAAGCCAAAAGTCTGAACATCAGAAATATGACTGCCGAAGATATTGGCGCTGACCCTGACAGTATAGGGCTTCCCGGTTCAACAACCCAGGTGGTCAAGGTTTTTGCTCCTGAGTTCAGAGGTGAGCGGGCAATGCTTGAGGGAACTGTTGATGAACAGGTCGAACAACTGGTTAATAAACTTGAACCGTATCTGTAATTATGCTGCGAATTGATATAGAAACCTGTATCGGCTGTGGTGTCTGTGAAGAGGTTTGCACTTTCGGGGCCATTGAGGTTGTTGACGGTGTTGCGGTAGTCAATGAAAAGTGCACGCTCTGCGGCTCCTGTGTCGACAGCTGTGAAGCAGGGGCCTTGAGTATCGAAGCCAAGGAAAAGACTCTGCCGACAGACCTTGCAGAGTGGTCAGGCATTATGGTTTATGCTGAGTACCGGCATGGCAAGGTAGCACCGGTGTCCTATGAATTGCTTGGTATAGGACGCCAGCTTGCCGATCAACAGAAAGTGCCTTTGACAGCCGTGCTTCTTGGTTCCAGCATGGGGGAAGCTGCCAAGGAGCTGGTAGTTTACGGTGCTGATATTGTCTATCAGGTTGATGATCCCGCCCTGGAATTTTTTACGGATGAAACATATGGCAACATCCTTGAGGATGTTGTGCGGGAGCAGAAACCTGAAGTGGTCTTGGCCGGCGCCACTGCAATCGGTCGTTCCTTTATACCGTTGGTAGCCACTGGGCTGGCCACAGGCTTGACTGCCGACTGCACTCAGCTGGCAATCAGGCCGGAAGACGGGGTTTTGCTCCAGACACGGCCGGCTTTTGGCGGCAATATCATGGCAACAATAGAATGTCCTTATACCAGGCCGCAGATGGCAACAGTCAGGCCGAGGGTCATGAAGGCCGCGGTGCCTGACCCGGACAGGAAAGGGGAAATTATTGACTATCAACCGGATCCCTCACGAATGCAGTCCCGGGTTAAGGTGCTGCGGAACGTTCTTGAGGAACAGGATCAGGTTAATATTACTGAAGGTGATATTATTGTCGCAGGAGGCCGGGGGCTGGATGATGAAAAAGGATTTAAACTTATAAGGCAGCTTGCTGATGCTATCGGCGGGGCTGTTGGAGCTTCACGGGCAGCTGTTGATTCTCAATGGATTGCGTATCCGCACCAGGTAGGACAGACGGGCAAAACAGTCAATCCCAAGCTTTATATTGCCTGTGGTATTTCAGGTGCGATCCAGCATGTTGTGGGGATGCAATCTTCCGAGACCATTGTGGCGATCAATAAAGATCCCCATGCCCCTATTTTTGATGTTGCAACTTATGGCATCGTGGGTGATCTGTTTGAGGTGGTGCCGAAACTGATAGAAAAGATCAAGGAGAAAAGAGGATAATGAGTCTGGCTGGAAAAGTTGCTGTTGTGACAGGAGGCAGCAGGGGAATTGGCCGTGCTGTCTGCCTGCGATTTGCTGCAATGGGGGCCAAGGTGGTAATTAATTATGTCAGCAGGCCTGATGCTGCCGAAGAAACCAAAGCGCAGGTGGAAGCCCTCGGGGGTGAATGCTATATTGTTCAGTTTGATGTGGCCTCGGCTTCAGAAGTCCAGGAGGCTTTCAAGCAAATAACCGCTGAATGCGGCAGAATAGACATCCTGGTGTGTAACGCAGGCATTACGCGGGACGGTCTTCTGGCCACCATGAAAGAGGAAGACTGGGATCAGGTCATGGCTGTTAATCTGAAGGGTGCTTTTAACTGCATCAAGGCTGGATGCAGGCCCATGATGAAACAGCGCTGGGGACGCATAATCATCATTACTTCCGTTGTCGGATTTGCCGGTAATGCCGGCCAGGCAAATTATGCGGCTGCCAAAGCCGGTCTCGTCGGGCTCACACGATCAGCCGCCAGGGAGTTGGCATCACGATTTATTACCGTAAACTGTGTTGCACCCGGATATATTGCTACCGATATGACGGGTGAACTGCCGGAAAAGGTAAAGGAAAAAATTCTANNCTACCTTGCCTCCGATGATGCAAAATATGTGACCGGCCAGGCTATTCATGTCAATGGCGGGATGTTCATGGGATAATCTGGTTTACGGGAGCTCTTGCAGAAATTATTTCGAGATTCATTTATTTATTTGGGCAAATATGCTTTATATAATCAATTAACGAGACAACAAATACTTTAAGGAGATTGAACATGTCGGCAGAAGAAAAAGTGATTGATATCATTGTTGAGCAGTTGAGTGTTGATAAGGATAAGGTGGTGCCGGGCGCTTCTTTTGTTGATGATCTTGGTGCGGATTCTCTGGACCTTGTAGAACTTATCATGGCAATGGAAGAAGCTTTCGGTATTGAGATACCTGACGAAGTGGCTGAAAAGATAACAACTGTCCAGGATGCCATAGAACACGTGAAAAAAGTTTCATAAGCCCCTTCTTCCTCATTATCGTTTGCGGGCATTGCATGCAGAGCCAGGTGGCCCATTGCCGCCATGTAACCACANNGGGTGAAGAGAATGAAACGTAGGGTAGTAGTGACAGGTACCGGTCTGGTTACTCCATTGGGGACCGGGACTGAAAAAACCTGGCGTAACCTGTGTGAAGGCAAGAGTGGCATCGGCCCGATTACGAGGTTTGATACCAGTGACTTTTCGGTCACGGTTAAAATAGCTGCCGAGGTCAAAGACTTTAGCGCTGGGGACTATATTGAGGCTAAACTGGCACGTCACCTTGATCTTTTTGTTCAGTACGCGGTGGCAACAGCAGACATGGCCCTGAAAGATGCCAATCTGGCCATTGACGACGCAAATGCGGAGCGTGTTGGGGTATTTACAGGTAATGGCATCGGCGGTCTGACCACTATTGAGAAGTACCATCAGATTTCTTTGGAACGTGGACCCCGTAAGATTACACCGTTTTTCATTCCCATGGTCATTTCAAACATGAGTGCGGGCCAGGTTTCCATAGTTTACGGGGCCAAGGGGCCAAATCTGTCTGTGACCACAGCATGTGCAGCTGGGACTCATGCTGTGGGTGAAGCATTTCGTTCAATAAGCCGTGGTGACTGTGATATTGCCATTACGGGAGGCAGCGAGTCAACTATCTGTCCTTTGGCTGTAGGTGGTTTTAACGCCATGAAGGCCCTGTCCAGGCAGAATGAATATCCTGAAAAGGCCTGCAGACCTTTTGACCGGGACCGTGATGGATTTATCATCTCCGAGGGTGCAGGCATGCTGATATTGGAAGAGCTTGAATACGCCCGCCAGCGTGGGGCTGATATACTTGCTGAAGTTGTCGGTTTCGGTCTCTCCGGCGACGGGTATCATATGGCAGCCCCGCCTGAGGATGGAGACGGGGCGGTTCGCTGCATGCGAATGGCGCTTGATGATGCGGAACTTGAGCCTGAAGACATTGATTATATCAATGCCCATGGAACTTCCACGCCATTGAACGATGTCGTGGAAACCAGGGCAATTAAAACTGTTTTCAGCGAGCATGCCTCTAAACTTGCCGTCAGTTCGACAAAATCCATGACCGGCCATATGCTCGGCGGTGCAGGCGGTATCGAATCAGTTTTCCTGGCACTCTCTGTCAAAAACCAGATCATACCTCCGACCATAAACCTGGAGAATCCTGACACGGAATGTGATCTTGATTATGTGCCTAACAAGGCAAGAGAGACCGTAATCCGGGCAGCTATTTCAAACTCCTTCGGTTTTGGCGGGACAAATGCTGTTCTGGCCATGAAGAAATTTGCTGAATAAAATTTGCAATATTCATGAGGTGACACAGTGAGGGTGGCCATAGGGTGTGATCATGGCGGGATTGATTTAAAAAATACGGTCAAATCAGTTCTTAGGGAACTTGGACATGGTGTAGATGACCAGGGCTGTAATTCGACTGATTCGGTAGATTATCCCCATTTTGCCAAGTCGGTTAGTTCGTTGGTAACCGAGGGGAAATGTGACTGCGGTATCCTCATCTGCGGAACAGGCATCGGCATGTCAATGGCGGCAAACCGTGTACCGGGTATCCGGGCGGCACTCTGCAACGAAATGTTTTCCGCCAAGATGAGCCGGGAACATAATGATGCAAATATTCTCTGCCTGGGGGCCAGGGTAATTGGACCGGGCCTTGCTGCGGAAATTGTGAAAATCTGGATGACTTCTGAATTTGCCGGCGGCAGGCATCAACGCCGGATTGATATGTTTTGAAAATGAAAGGCCTTACCAATATATATACCACCTGAGCCCACAGTCACAATGTCAATTTTGAAATCTCAAGACCCGCAGGTATACAGCGCTATAAAAAGCGAACTGGAACGGCAGCGCTATCAGCTTGAACTCATTGCCTCGGAAAATATTGTCAGTTATGCAGTCCTTGAGGCCCAGGGGTCAATTTTCACCAATAAATATGCCGAGGGGTATCCCAGCAAGCGGTATTACGGCGGCTGTGATTATGCAGATGCTGTAGAAAACCTGGCCATCGAAAGGGCCAAGGAATTATTCCAGGCCGAATACGCTAATGTTCAGGCGCATTCCGGCAGCCAGGCTAATATGGCAGTTTATTTTGCGGCATTGAATCCCGGTGATAAGGTTCTGGGTATGGATCTGGCGCATGGCGGTCACCTGACCCATGGCAGTCCGGTCAATTTTTCAGGCCAGCTTTTCAACTTTATTTCATACGGCCTGGACAAGGAAACAGGCACGATCAATATGGCCGATGTTGAACGTGTGGCCCATGAGCACAGGCCTAAAATGATTGTGGCCGGTGCCAGTGCCTATCCGCGTCTCATAGATTTTGAGGCTTTCAGGACAATTGCAGACCAGATTGATGCCCTTTTCATGGTTGATATGGCCCATATTGCCGGTCTGGTGGCAGCAGGGGTTCATCCTTCGCCTGTGCCCTATGCTGATTATGTTACAACCACGACCCATAAAACCATGCGGGGCCCAAGGGGAGGCCTGATACTGGCAAAGGAGGAATACGGCAAGAATCTTAATTCCAAAATATTCCCCGGTATCCAGGGCGGCCCCTTGATGCATGTCATTGCCGCCAAGGCCGTGAGCTTCAAGGAGGCAATGTCCCGGGAATTTGTCCTTTACCAGCAGCAGGTGGTGAAAAACTCGAAAACCTTGGGTGCAGCTCTGATCAGGTATGGTTTTGATCTGGTATCCGGTGGTTCTGACAATCATCTTCTGCTTGTTGACCTGTCTAAGAAGGGTATCACAGGCAAGGTGGCTGAAGAGGTCCTGGAATCGGCTGGTCTGACAGTCAACAAGAATGCAATACCATTTGATACCCAGAGCCGTTTTGTTACCGGCGGCATCAGGATCGGCACTCCTGCGGTTACCAGTCGTGGTCTGCAGGAGCCTGACATGGAACAGATTGCTGCGTGGATTAATCGGGTTATTATGAATCCAGGCGATGAGCAGGAAATCAGTAGGATCCGTGCCGAGGTGCGGGAATTGTGTGAAAGATTTCCCCTCTACCCGGATCTATATGCTGAAGAAGAATAGCTATTTTTGCGCCTGTTCACTTTGATATGTCATTGTATCTCTTTTCCAACCAGAAACGAAAAAAACAGCATAAATCATGAAAAAAACGACCCGTCCCTCCTGGGAGGAATATTTTATGGGCATTACAGAACTTGTAGCCCAGCGTTCCACCTGTCTGAGGCGTCATGTGGGCGCCATTCTCGTCAGGGATAAAAGAATAATCACCACCGGGTACAACGGGGCGCCCGCCAGAATCAAACATTGCCTGGATGTGGGGTGCCTGCGTGAGCAGATGGGTATTCCTTCCGGCGAACGCCATGAGTTGTGCCGGGGTCTGCATGCCGAGCAAAATGCCATTATCCAGGCGGCCATCCACGGTGTAAGTATTCAGGGCTCGTCCCTTTACTGCACCAATATGCCTTGTTCCATTTGTACTAAAATGCTGATAAATTCAGGCATAGTTGATATTTATTACAAGGAAGGCTACTCCGATCCTCTTGCCTCTGATATGCTGGCTGAAGCAGGCATTGTTCCGAAGAAATTTGCTTGACCACATCAAGCGGTTAAACTGTTTTTCTGAGGCAACTACTTACTGTAGGCAGAGTTGCCTTTCTGTTTTATAATCATGCAAACGAAACCGACCATGAACAGGCAGGGGAGAATATCATGAAATGTCCATACTGCGGTCATCTGGAAAACAAGGTTGTTGATTCAAGGCTGAACAAGGAAAATACCATAATCCGCCGCCGCCGTTCCTGTGAATCATGCGGGCAGCGCTTTACAACCTATGAGCGGCTGGAAGTCATGATGCCCATGCTGATCAAGAAAGACGGGCGGCGGGAGGCCTATGACCGGTACAAGGTTGTGTCCGGGTTGAAAAAAGCCTGTGAAAAAAGGCCTGTTAGCATAGCGGATATCGATGAATTTGTTGATTCACTGGAAAGAGAACTCCAGGATATGGGAGAACGTGAGGTGCCGACCCAATGGATTGGGGAAAAAATGATGGAGGGCCTGGCAAAGCTTGATGAGGTGGCCTATGTCAGGTTTGCCTCAGTCTATCGGCAGTTTAAGGACATCAATGAATTCATGGATGAGTTAAAAGGATTGCTCAATACCAGGAAAGAAAACAGTGGCTGATATTGACAGCAATTACATGCGGATGGCTCTGTGGGAAGCCAAGAAAGGCATTGGCAGGACCTCTCCCAATCCCTGTGTCGGGGCTCTTGTCGTTAAAAACGGCCGGGTAGTGGGCAAGNNGAAATCCATGCCCTGCATGACGCCGGCCCGAAGGCAAAAGGCGCTACCCTGTATGTAACCCTTGAACCCTGTAACCATACAGGCCGCACCCCCCCATGCGCTGAAGCTGTCCTGCAGGCTGGTATTGCCCAGGTGGTAATCGGCATGAATGATCCCAATCCCCAGGTTGCCGGAGGCGGCGCAAAGTATCTTGCAGCACATGGACTGACCGTTATTTCAGGAGTTCTTGAGCAGAAATGCCGTGAAATAAACCTGCCCTTTATCAAGCACTCTGCCACCGGCCTGCCCTGGGTCATATTGAAGGCGGGTATGAGTCTTGACGGCAGAATTGCTGCCATACCCGGTAAGGCAACCATGATAACCGGGAAACATTCTCTGGCGCGCGTCCATACCCTGCGCAGCCAGGTTGATGCCATTATGGTAGGCATTGGCACAGCGTTGGCAGATGATCCTTCCCTGACCGCCAGGTTGCCGAAGGCCGGTTCAGGGCGTGACCCGCTGCGTGTTGTACTTGATGCCGGTTTGCGGATGTCTCCATCTGCGAAAATGCTGCAGCAGAAATCAGCTGCTGAAACCTGGGTTTTCTGTGCCAGGGGGGCTGACAAAGAAAAACGCAGTGTGCTTGAAGCCGCAGGAGCTGTTGTGAAAACTGTGCCGGCAGCATCGAGGGCAGGGCTGGATATTAAAGCGGTTTTGAAGGTTCTCGGGCAAGCTCAGGTAACCAGTCTTCTTGTTGAGGGTGGCAGCAGGGTGCATGGCTCATTTTTAGATGCAGGTCTGGTTGATCAGCTTTTGTTGTTTGTCGCGCCTAAATTCCTGGGTGAAAAAGGTGAGCCCCTGGCAACTTTGCCCGGCAATACAAAGAAAAAGGATTTGCCCAACCTTAAAATAATTAAAACCCGCCGCTATGGAGAAGATGTTCTCATTGAAGGCAGGTTTATCAGTTCGAAGTAAAACAGACAACCATGAAAGAACTCGAGACAGACAAGGCTGCAAACTTTATTGCCGCAATTATTTCGGCAGATATCAAGGCCAATAAACATGACGGCAAAGTGATGACCCGTTTCCCTCCGGAGCCGAACGGCTATCTTCATATCGGTCATGCCAAGTCCATATGCCTTAATTTCGGGCTGGCGGACAAATTCAACGGTCGCTGCAATCTGCGTTTTGATGACACTAATCCCATCAAAGAGGAACAGGAATACATTGATTCAATTATGGAGGACGTACGGTGGCTGGGCTTCGACTGGGAAGACAGGCTTTATTTTGCTTCGGATTATTTTGACAGATTCTATGAGTTTGCCGTATTCCTGATCAGGAAGGGCAGGGCCTATGTTGACAGTTTAACACCGGATGAGATCAGGGAATTCAGGGGCACTTTGACCGAACCCGGCACCGAAAGCCCATACCGCAACCGCAGCATCGAAGAAAATCTCACTCTTTTTGAAGGCATGAAAGCCGGGGAATTTCCCGATGGAACCCATGTCCTGCGGGCAAAAAT